>Ga0207712_10000371_pt1 | contig 39693 bp, 61 predicted proteins | sample KBSS44metaG_FD_184402 | JGI IMG/M metagenome (GOLD analysis project Ga0207712, IMG submission 184402) | Switchgrass rhizosphere microbial communities from Kellogg Biological Station, Michigan, USA - KBS S4-4 metaG (SPAdes) (version 2) | ecosystem: Host-associated > Plants > Roots > Rhizosphere...
ATCTGGAAATATTGTATGGTTGGAAATGTAACTAAAACAACAAATCCATCGTTTCTTGCCTATCTTGCTGCCACAGTGAATGATAAAACAGGAAATGGAACAGCTTACACATTAGGAACAGATGCTCTTACCGAAGTTTTCGATAGGGGATCTAATTTTAATGTTAATGGCACATTTACTGCTCCTGTAACTGGAATATATGACTTAAGATCACAAGTAACAGTAACAGGGGCAACAATTGCCACTACATTTGTTATTTCAATCGTAACAACCGCAAGAACTTATACACATACTTTTATTAAGGCAGCTGGAGCGCAAAATGAATCAGTATTGATAACAGCGCTATGTGATATGAGCGCAACCGATACTGCGCATGTAACAATTACAGTAAGTGGTGAAGCAGGGGATACAGATGATATTTTGGGTGCAGCATCCGCTCAAACATATTTCTGTGGATGTTTAGTAGCTTAAAGTTTATAAAAAATTAAATTTTAAATTTTAAACATGAGGAAATATGCTCAAACAAGCTGCTATTTTAGAAATCGTTAAAGATGACCGTGTTTATACAATGGTTTTGCCAAACAATGCTCCTTTAGGTGAATTACATGATGTGCTTTTTCAAATGAGATCATTTGTAGTTGAAAAAATCAATGAGGCCGTAAATGCCGATAAGCCAAAAGAAATAGTTGAAAACCCTCCACAAGAGTAAATATGTCATCAAATATTGTTAGATTCGATGCTGTTAGATCATTAGATATCGGCTCAATAACAGCTTCTTATACGCAGTTAGGAACTGCATTCACTCATGCTATGCGAGTTTTGCATTTTATTAATGACACAAACGGAACTTACATGATCAGTTTTGATGGTGTTACAGATAATTTTCCTGTTTTAGCTGGTGGATTTACACTTTATGACTTAACAAGCGATCAAGATTCTAATGAAACATTTCGATACGAAAAAGGATCGCAGCTGTGGATAAAATATCTTGTGGCTCCATCTGCAAGTTTAACAACCGATACAATCTATTGCGCTGCGGTATATGGTAAGGGGGAATAATGTCACAAGCTGGTCTTGCAAGAGGAATAAGCGGAGGAGGAGGAACAGGAGTCCTTACTATAACAGGAAATAGCGGAGGAGCAGTTCCGGCCGATGGTTCAAATAATATTAATATTGTCGGAGGAGGAGCAATATCTGTAACCGGATCTATTCCAACCAATACTTTAACAATTACTTCTTCATTTCCCTTTTTTATGTGGTCTGTTATTTCCGGTGGACAGCCTGCAGTTAATCAAACTGGTTATTTTGTCGATGGCGTAGGTAGAGTAGATTTATCTTTGCCAGCTATTTCATCTGTTGGGGATACTTTTGCAGTAGCTGATTTAGGCGGGAATAAATGGCGGTTAGTACAAGCAGCAGGACAACAAATTATCTTCGGAAATCTATCCACAACTGCAGGAGGATCTGGTTATTTAGAATCTATTTTTGTTGGCGATGTTGTGTGGCTTGTTTGTTGTGTGGCTGATTTACAGTGGATGGTAGTGTCAGGTAATGGAAACTTAACAGTAGTTTGAGGAAAAGTGGTAACGAATAATTTTGCAAATCTAAGAGATGCTGGGATTGCCTCATATGATGGCGCAGGAACATTTAATGGAAGAACCATAATTCAACCAGCAGCAGGAATAACAGTTGCCAATGGTGATGGAATTTCAGGAAATCCAACACTTGCCTTATCTGATGATTTAGCAGCTGTTGAAGGATTATCTACAACAGGAATTGCAGTAAGAACTGCAGTTAGTACATGGACCACAAGAACTATAACCGCAGGATCAGGAGTAAGCATAAGCAATGGAGATGGCGTCTCCGGAAATCCTACTATTTCAGCAAGTGCAGCGGTGCCAACCACTTTTACAGCTGATTCTGGTTCGGCAACACCTGCATTAAATAATCTAAATGTGCTTGGATCTGGAAGCATAGCCACATCTGCAAGTGGATCAACTGTCACAACAGCATTAACAGGACTTACAAATCATGCTATTTTAGTCGGAGCAGGAACATCAACTATAACTAAAGTAGGCCCTAGCGCAACGGCAGGACAAATCTTGCAATCGGCAGGGGCTGCAGCAGATCCGGCTTTTTCAACGGCTACTTATCCGTCAACTACCACAATTAATCAATTGCTTTATTCATCCTCAAATAATGTGGTGGGAGCAGTAACAGCAGCTAATAGCGCAAGTCTTGTTAGTACATCTACAGGTGTTCCGCAATGGTCAGGAACGATGACAAACGGACAAGTGATTATAGGAAGCACTGGAGCTACTCCAACAGCTGCAACATTGACCCAAGGAACAGGAATAACCATCACAAATGGTGCAGGAACTATAACTATTGCTGCAAATGGTAGTGTTATCGGTCAGACGATAACAGGAGATAGTGGAGGAGCGCTTAGCCCAAGCTCAGGGAATTGGAATATATTAGGGGGTCCAGGAGTAACCACATCAGGATCAGGAAGCACTTTAACGATCAATAGTGTTGTTTTTACTGATACAACAGCTGCAACGCTTGCAGTAGACAATGGTTATTTTGCAACAGCGGCCGGAACATATACTTTGCCTGCAGCTCCAGCTCAAGGGGAGTTAGTTTGTATTTTCTGTGATACAACAGGAGCAGTAGCCGTTACCGCTAATACGGGTCAAGTGATTCGTCTAGGTAGTTCAGTTACAGCAACGGCTGGTAATTTAACAAGTAATGCAAGAGGCGACACCCTTACATTAAGATTCCGAACCTCGGGATCTGTTTGGGCAGTTGTTTCGGTAATTGGTAATTGGACTGTTAATTAATGGTTACAAATAACGCTAAAAATGAGCCAACCGCAGCATCAGGAAAGGTTTTACAAGGCCAAGGAATAGGAACGGCTTCTAATTTTAGTACGGCTACTTATCCAAGCGTCGCAACAGGAACAGGAAAAATCTTAAGAGCAGACGGCACAAACTGGAGCCCGACTACGGCCACTTACCCCGATTTAGCCGGAACGTCGACCAATGTTTTAACAAGCGACGGCACTAATTGGGTATCCTCAGCAGCAGCAGCAGGGACAGCATTATATGGGTTTATTGATTCTAATAATACAGCCGCATCTATGGCGGCGAATAATACCTATTATTTCGGACCAAATCAAACGCCTCAATTAGGACCTTCAACACCACCAACTTATTATAGATTCTATGCGCCTATTGCATTTACGATGAATAGCATAGCTTTAAATTTTTTTGCTTTTTCTGGAGGAACTAACGAAAATGCAACTTTATTTGTAAGAAAAAATGACACTACGAATACAAATATTTCTACAACTATACAAATCACCTCTACATCAAATCCTTATAGTTTTTCTTCTTTAGGAATTTCTTTTTCAGCAGGGGACTTTTTTTGGTTTGGTCTAAATACCCCAGTAACTTGGGCAACTGCTCCGATACAAGTATCTTTATCACTTGCATTTTCAACTTAAAGGTAATTAGATATGGTCACAAATAACGCATGCGATGAACCAACAGCAGCCAGTGGAAAGATACTTCAAGGCCAAGGCGTTGGAACTGCTTCAAATTTTTCGACTGCCACATATCCTTCAACGGCTACGGGCACAGGGAAAATCCTCCGAGCAGACGGCACTAATTGGGTAGCATCAACGGCTACATATCCAGATACAGCAGGAACAAGTGGGAATATCTTAACAAGTGACGGCACTAATTGGACTTCATCAACACCAGGATCTACAGCAAATTTAAATGGATTCATCGGATCTTCTACAGGAAATCCAGCAGACTCCACAACTTATTATTTTGTTAATACTCTTGCGTTTACATCAGTAACTTCTGCAACCGACCCAAGAACAATTTTTTATGTTCCAAAAGCTGTCACCTTAGCTAAGGTTTATGGAACTTTTACAGTAAATGGCACATTAGGATCAGCGCAAAATTGTACCTTATTTATAAGAGTAAATAACTCAAGTAATACGAATATTACTTCAACTATACAATTAACTTCTTCCACAAATAACTTTAATAATACTGCCTTGGCTTTATCGTTATCTGCAGGAGATTTTTTTAATATTGGATTTACAGGGCCTGCATGGACAACCAATCCGACTACTGTATCTATTGCTTTGGGTTGGTCAACTTAAAAAATGCCCCCTCGAAAGAGGGCCCATACCACAACGCGCCTCACCATGAAACGCCGTGCCACACCGTGCCTCGCCTAGCCCCGCCCAACCCAGCCTGGCTTTACCTCACCATGCCTTGCCTTAACTTATCTTAATATCTTCACAAGTAAAACGACCATAGCCTAGTAATCTAGCATCTCCAACGCCTACGAATTTCCCAGCAGATTCAATCACTTGGCGCATGCTATCCTTAGAAATTACTGTATCATCCCATTCGGCAGAAACTGTGGTGGACCATCCAGGACAAAGAGCAAGTCTATATCTCACATTTTTCCCCTTAGTCATTGGATTTTTAACAGCTCTAATATCTAAATAAATCTTTTGCGAGGAATCTCTTGATAAGTCCTCTGATTCCATTTCATCGATATCTTTAGGAAGCTCATAGTTTAAGTAAAACTTTGGAGTATTAATAAGCAGACACCCCATAAGCTTCTTTTTTATAGAACCTCTTCCTTCTTTAACGTATTGTCCGCCTTCGCTTAAACAAGAAAAAATATAATATCCAGGTATATATAGCCTTTTGCCATCTGCAATGCATTTTAGTTTCCATTCTTCGGGGTCATTTCCAGCAGATCCCGACTTTGCTTTTGCCTTATTGGCAACATTTTCAATATTGAATCGATTAAATAAAAATGCTGTTTTGCCTGTGATTTTGAATTCTATAGTCTTCATTTTTTTCCTTGTTTAAAAAAACTTGCCATGCCCTGCCATTCCATGCCCCATCTCGCCTCAACGTGCCACGCCGTGCCCTGCCATGCCTTACCGTGCCCTTCCTTGCCCGACCACTCTCTACCCTACCCCGCCACGCCCGGCCTTACCGTGCCCTGCCATGCCACGCCATGTCCTATTGATTAATTTAGGCTGATATGTAATATTTTTTTTAATTGGGCTATTCATTATACGGTTATTTAGATTTTTTGCATAGTCCATGTAATTTAATTTCGTTAGTGAAAATTCTATCATAGGAATATATAATGCACCAAAGAATAATGAAAAAAGCATCCAAAGCACTTGAAAAAGATGCAGCTAAATATTCTAAAGAAGCAAAACATGCTAAAGGCAAGCATAAAAAAGAAGAACTCATAGAACGTAAAGAGGCCCTCAGTGCTGCGAAAGATCTCAAAAACCGTGCTAAGAAAGCTCACGAATATTGATTATATCGGCCTTTGGGGCTTATCCTTTTAAAGTGTCAAGCTCATGCCTAAGCTGATAGCAAATATCCCTTAGCGCTTCCATTTCTTCTTGCATTGTGGCAAAGCGAGCAAAAAGCCCTCTTTGTACGTTTTGACATTTCTTATCTAAGATCCGGAAATCTTTTTGCAGTAAAGTAACGGGATCATTTGTATCGAATAAATCTAGTTGGTAGCAGGTAGACATATGATGTTTTTCTCAAAATTTCGTTTCGTGGTACGAAATTTTAACACCAAAGTAAATTTGTTTGAACTACAAATAATTTTTAGCTACATTTCAGCATTAACAATGAGGTTTTATGAAAGGATCAAAAGAAAATAGAAAGGTTAAAAAAGTCATGCATGAGTTTAAAGAAGATGAACTTCATAGCGGATCTAAGAAAGGCCCTCTTGTAAAAAATCCTAAACAAGCAGTTGCAATAGCTATGTCAGAAGCCGGCAAGTCAAAAAATAAAAAGAAGCCGACTGCTGCTCATAAAAAGAAATGATGGCCCAAAAGACGATTATTAACTACTACGAAGTAAAAGACGGCGACGAATTAGTAATCGAATTTGTGATGAAAGAAAATGTCATCAACACATTTAAAATGGATCGTAAAATAGCCATAGATTTAGCCCATGGAATATTGGAAACTCTTGGCGAGTATTGATTAAGCTTTAGCTCATGCACAAGAAAAGCCGATTTCGTGTGCATGAGAAGGTTTAAGATTCATCCTCCTTCTGAAAAGTAACTCTCCATACTTCTTTGGATTCTTTTCTAAAAGATTCTAAGTCTAAACCTTCAGGCCAGGGAACTCGTGCATAATCGATATGTCCTCGTCTAATGGATTTAGTGAGTTTAATTCCTGCTCCATATCCTGACTTGAAATCTGCCAAACGTATGAGTTCGTTTTTGATATCTTCTTTTCTTGATTCAAGTTCTTTGAGCTTATCGAGAAGTTCTTTTTCTTCGGCGTGCAATGCTGCGTATTGGTCAGAATAGTGTATCCAATCTTCACTTTTGATTTCCTCAGTATCTCTATCGGTTGGCTGCGGGGGATTTCTGTCTTGTATTCGTTGCCAGAATTCAAGTTCTGCTTGTAATAGTCGTTCGGTATACTCATTGTCCTTTTTAACCTTAAAAATTATGAAATCGGAGTCAGAAACATAACTCATGTAATACATTTCAGGCAATTGACAAACTTCCATGATATGCTGAAGTTGAGGGATGTATTTTTCTGGAACAATGCCTTTTAAAGCTAACTCGTGGTCTGCTTTGCCGGGGCATTTTATCTCTACCGCACAAGCCCCATCCAATTCTAGCCCATCCAGGCTCGCAGAAAGCATTTTGTGTGTTGGGTGTACTTTGACACTAGGAGTCATCAAATAGCCCGTCTCAGCCTCAAATAAGGCCAATGCGAGGGGTTCTAATTCTACCCCTCTTTGCATTGCAAAGTTTGAGTTGTCCGGAATTTCCGGATCACTGGTTTTCTCGTGGTACAGATCGAGGACAGTCTTTCCAAAATGGATGCCATTCATTAAAACGCAAGCGTCCGTTGCTGTCAATTTGGTGCGTCTCCAAGCTTTCCATTCAGGAGATCTCTGAATTAAATGTGCTTCCATGTTTGCCTTCTTATAATTTTCCATACATTTCTATATGCAGATTTATATTTTCTAGATAATTCAGAAATTAAAATTCCTTCGGAGTATTCTTTTCTCATTAAAAGGATCGTTTTTTCATCAAAAATACTATTTTGGTGAGCACTGCCCAATGTAAGGTTTTGTCTTTTTCTAACGACCATATCAATAGCATTATCTTTATGAGTTCCAACGTAAAGATGATCGGGATTTATACATTTTCTGTTATCGCATTTATGACAAATTAATTTAGTTTTTTCAAAACTTCCCTTATAAAATTCATAAGTCGCTCTATGCATTCTGGTTCTTTTATTTTTAAAAGTGCAAATTGCATATCCACCTTTATCTAATTTACCTATCCAATTCCAGCATCCATTCGTATCGACTACAGTATTATTTATAATTCTTTGCTTAAAAGGTGGCTGTTTAAGACAGCCACAAGAAGTTGAACATCCTGAAGTTAAAGAGCATCTAACAATTGACCTTTCATTTCCGCAATCGCATTTACATCTCCACACATAAATTCTATTTCTTTTTTCAGATTCCCTATATAAAACCGTAAGTTTTCCAAACCTTGAATTAGTTAAATCTGTGGGGAATTTTTGACCTTTTCTATCAGAAATTCTACCCATTAATCGCATCCTCTCCGTATTTAACCGTGTTTTCCTGAGCCTTGGCCATTAGCCGTTCTTTGGTATTCTCATAACAAGCCAATGGAAGTAAGCTTAGCGAATTAATCTTCTTACGCTCTGCAAGCCATGAATTAAACTTAGCTTGGTAATCAGGAGAACATTTATCTAGTAAATCTTGAAGCTCATCTGTTTGATCTTGAGAAATATTTTGCTCAGCTAAGTTATTCGAGGCTTGATGCATCTCCTCATCTGAATAAAGCCCTGATAGCTCATTAGGAAATGCCTTCCTTAGGGCTAATGATTCAGCGCATTTAGCTAACATGACATGGGGTTTAGATTCCCAGAAAGGGTTCATCTTTCCATTTGAGTAAGGTTCGGGTGCATACTCAGAATAGTAAGCAGAAGCAGCAACTTCATGCCAAGTGCCGTCAATTGTCTGTTTCTTAACGTAAGAAGTGGCGCATACGACTTTTCCGTCCTCATATTGATAGGTTGATTCACGACCAGGACAATAACGGCCTGTACGCTCTGCAATGAGCCGATATCCATCAATAGAAGTCTGGATGGTCATTTGATCTTTTCTTTTGACTGCATAAATCTGTTTCATGAAAGGATCAAGACCCGTCTTTTTACAGACGGCTTGAAAAAGTTTTAGCTCATCATCGTTTATGCCTTTGCAAAGATAGTTCTTAATTAAAGCTACTTGCTCAGGGTTAAATTGTGTGATTTCGTTTTTGTTTTGCATAGCTACAGTCATTTTATTCTCCATAATTTTCGTAATAATCCAGGTCTTCTAAGTCTTCTAAAATCAATTTACACATAGTTTCGGAGTCGTTATTCAAAGCAGCTATATGCTTGTCATTAAGTGCAAGTTTTTTTACTATTTCTGAAGCTTGTTCTAAACCGTTGTCGTAAGCGAAGGCGATTGTTCCTGCAATTGCTTCCGCTACGCTCGGATCGACAAACTTGTAAAGCCGCTTTACAGCTACAGCCTTATATTCCTCTATTTGAGCCTCAATATATTCATCTCGCTCTTGTGTTTTTTGCAATTTCTCAAAATATGCACACGCTAAGTCTTTAGCATCTGGGAACATGTCAGCCTCCAATAATTAAAAGTAAAAAAGTCATTGATCCTAATAAGCAAAATATAGCCACACTTTCAGCGTAGGCAATCTGATCGCTAGTCATAAAATCCTCCTATGAGCATAAGTGAAGAAGCTGTCGATAAAATCGACTACATCCCAATTATTATTTCTATTTAATCTTTCATCTTGCTCTTGCATTAACAGCTCAAATTGATCTTCAAGATCTAGTCTTGACATATCTTCTTCATAATCATCAAACTCCTGCGGTGTCATTCTTTCATACCATTTTTGCTCAATCATTTAATCCTCCTTGACGTTTAAGTCGGTATCTTGTTATCGTTATGTCCATAAATATACATAATCGTGAAATTTAAAGCAACAAAAAAGAAAGGAAACTATGAAACTTGCACAATTTCTACTAATGAAGCGTTGGAACTCAGCTATATTCGGAAGAGAATATGGAATATCGGTTTCTCTTTTACGTAAGATTATCAATGAAAAGGGTAACTGGGGGGTAAGTCTTGACTTAGCTTTGTATCTCAATCGGGTTACTCAAGGGGCGGTCACACCGTGGGATCTTTGTCCCCATGCTGACGCGATTAAGACAACGGGATGGCAAGATTTGAATAAGAAGCGCAAGAGAAATAAAAAAAAGGCAGACAACCATAATAACATAGGCCCAGTCAACACCGATTGACTTAAGGCGTCCGTAGATCTCTTTGAAAACTTCTCGCATAGTTTTCTTATAGCTCTACGGAATATTTATTCAAATAAATATTGTAATTTACTGGAATTTATAAGACGTGTTAGAACAGTTCTATACAAAATTAAAGGACGAAAAAGTCAAATGATACTTAGCTTTGATGAATTAATGCAACTACTTTTGACTAGCAAAATTGAATATTTTGGGTGGAATGGAGTTGTGTATCAAAGATCAAAGAGATTGTTTTGACTACTATCCGCCAGGAGCTTTTATGCTCCCAGCGGTCAGAAATTGTCATTTAGGATTGTTTAAATCAGTTGAACGCTAATTTAAACTAAAAAAGATCTAACTTCACAAGGTTATGATCTAATCTTAAGTTTTTCCGTCAATTTCTGCAAACACAAAGAAAAAGTTGATAGGAAAATTTTATGAAATCACTCTCAAAATCGATTAGAATGTTCTATCAACTAAGAGTAAAAAAATATATAGTAGATAAAAAAAATGACCTGCATAAGTATCTAGCTTACACAGGTCGAGAGGAAAGTTCGGACAGAACTTAATCTTATTGTAAAGTGCATAAGATTATCATTCAACTCTGAATTTTCCTCAATAACCAAAAATTATTTGAGGTAAATATCATGACTTCAGGCTATCAAGCATCTTCTCACCATTCCTTCGACATTAAACTAGCCATGCAGCTTAAAAGCATCGAGCTTGCAATTGTTGTGCATCACTTCCAATATTGGATAAACCACAATCAAAACCTAGGCGTTAATTTCATAGGTGGTTGCACTTGGACTTATCAAACGCGGGATCAAATAGCCGCAAATTTTCCTTATTTCACTTCTGAACAGATCAGACGATATACAGACAAGCTTGTAAAGATGAATATTTTAAAGAAAGGGAATTACAACAAATTGGCTATTGACAAAACGACATGGTACGCATTTGTAAATGAAGAAATGTTTACGATTGGCAATTCTGCCAAATCGACTGGCGAATTTGCCAATCGAGATGGCGAATTTGCCAAAGCAATACCAAAGTCTATACCAAAGTCTTTAGATAAAGATATAAGAGACCTAGGTGATGAGACCGAGATTGTTCATAACTTTAAAAAAGGGAACTTGGACGCAAAGCGAAGATGGAAGCTTACAGACCAAGAAGTTGAGACATTCCTTTCAGTTCAGGCTTTGAGAATCACTGATAAGAAAGGAGAGCCTATTAAAGAGGGAAAGATTGCCTTCTGGGCTAAAAACTTCACATTAGACAGGATTTTAGACGTCTACAACGAATCGAAGGCTTATAAGCCAGATTGCATGAAGTCTTACATGTCTTCGCTTCTAGACAAGAAAAGCAAAGTCCCAAATGCCAATGCAGAAGCTAACCGACAGTTTTTATATGAATATCTTGTGTCAAATCCTTGGTATGGGGTTAAGATATTTAAGCGCTATATGAAATACCCCATCGGAAAAGATCGCGGAGAAATAGATTTAAATATGAGTCCTATGGATTTCATCTCAAGACTTATTGAAAAGCACGAACAAAGCAAGGAAACACTATGAAAACTCTAACAATTATAAACGATGGACCTGAAATGAATGAAAAAATTTTTGAAGAAACGCAGATTTTGTGCGAAGAAGCTAATGTAAAATTAAATTATTTACAGGATTGTAGAGATAAATTGAAATCTTTTGAAAAAAAACATATTCAAGAGCTTAAAGAAATCGATCCAGAAAATACACGGTCTTTTTTTTATGCAGCATATGAGGATTATCGACAAAAAATTGAATGCGCAAAGAATGAATTAGAATATAATTTAGAATTTTTAGGTTATAAAAAACAGGACACAGAATGACTAAAAAAGAAGAAAACTTAAACGAAATGTTTAAAAAATTGCTTTCAAATGTTGATAGCTTGCTGGACAAAATCGAGGAAGAGAGAGAGAAAGAAGATCAAGATAACGATAATGATCGTGAAAAAGAGCTAAAAGTCTATGAGCTAACTGCTAAAATAAAATTTGCCATCCTTCCAGTTCTAACACAGGATATAACTTTAAATATTATGGCCATAATGAGAGCTGCTATTACTTATGAATTACATGCCGGTCTAAAAAAAGAAGTTATTGAAGAACTTAACGAAGATATACTTGAAGAAGAACTTGAGAAATTTGAGAAGGGAAAGGATAAACTCGCTCAGCTCAAAGAAATACTGAAGGAGAAATGATGAAAGATCAGTTGATCAAATATGTGATGGAAAGAGCTAATAAATGCTATTCGGATGATTTTCCCATCGGAAAAATAGAAACTTGGATTAACGAATTCTTTGATAAAGATCTGCAAAGTAAGCGAGAAGACGCACTTAATAAATGTAAAGAAATGGGGCATGTGAATACATGGATGCCGAAAAATCAAACTATTTGTATGAGATGCGGGGCTTTAATTTAAGATGCGATGCAGTGAAAAAGGCAAGATATGCAAACAGAATGTGTAAAATGTAAAGCATGGGATATGGCTGCAAAAGAAAAGGGTTATAGTTGGGGAATGTGTGAAGAGTGCTTTAAAAAATTTTATGTTCTATTGCCGCCTGAAGGTGGCAAGAAGGAAAACGATGATGAACTTGTTCAGGAAGTAAAGCCGCTTTACATGAACCGATCGGAAGTATATGGAAATATCGGACGGGATACTTTTGAGAAGATTGCAAGAGGAGAGAAAATGGCTATAAAACTTACAGATTCAACGCTAGAATGCAAAAACCCAGATTGCCGATGCAAAGATAGGCTAAAGCAAAATAAGGGCTTAAAACGAAAGGAATTGGATACTTAAGCAATTGATTAAAAATTAGCATGTGGGGGAAATGAAGAAATGATTGAATTTAAAGATGAGTTCGGAGACTGGATAATGCGTCTAGAAAACGGTAAAATACTTTTTAATCGGGAAAATTGGCCAGAATCTCCGCCCGATGAATTTGCTCAAGCTGTTATTATATTGCTCGAAAAATCCGTCATCAAAATGGACAATTGGAAAGTGTATGAAGAAGGCTTAAAACGAAAGGAAATGGATGATTGACTTTTGCCCAACCTGCAAAAAAACAAAATTATCATATGACGTGCTTTATGATTCTTACTATTGCGACGTATGCGATATATGGCAAAACAAGACTTGCGATGAAGAGAAATGCTTTTATTGCAGAAGAAGACCTGAGAACCCAAGCGATTGTAAAAGGGAATAATAGATGACTAAACAAAACCCAGATCAACTCTGTGAAGGTTGCAGAAATTTTGATAAACAATTTGAAAATGGGCTTAATCGTTTAGATACGCTTACTATTTGCGATCATGAGGAAATAGAACTTAAGCCTTTAAAAAACTATAACCTGCCCATAGAGATTGTGAATGAAGCCGCTGGAAAATACGCTAATCAGCACTGGAGAATAAAGAGTGCTAGACATAAAAAGCAGCAAAAACTAATACAACTTCTTTTAAAAGATATTTCTATTTATGCAAATCAAGCCATTACTATAAAATTAATCAGAATTTCGCCAAGGATGCTCGATCATGAAGACAACCTCCCTTATAGTTTCAAGTGGGCCAAGGATTCGATTGCAGACCTTCTAGTGCCAGGATTAAAAGCAGGAATGGCAGACGGCAGCAAATTGATTAAATGGGACTATGGACAGGAAAAAGGCATGCCAAAAGAAAAGGCGCTCAGGGTTGAGATTTACGAAAGATGATTGAACAAACTCTAATATCTTTTTTATGCTGTGTTGGTTCGGGAATATTAGGTGGCATAATTGGAAGCTTAACTGTATTGGGAACTCTATTTCTAATAAAAAAATTAAAGAAATTTAGGTAAAGATGAAACATGATAGAAACTGTACCGATTAAAGAAGAGCTTTAAAACAGCGACCCATTGCGAGCCGCTGAGTATTCATTAAAACACCACCTTAAGAGGGGCAATTTCAAACTATGAAATATTTAAATTTATCACAAGAAAAAGTTTTATAAGCAGGTCATTATGAAAACGATTTTACTTTGCGCCCTAGTCCTATTATCATTTAATTGCTATGCAAGCGTTACAAGAGGCAGCGGTAATACTTATCATGTGGATCGTCACGGAGCCCCTATAGAGACTAATAATCCAAAAGATAAACTGTCTTCAAAAATTAAGTTCATGCCAGAGTCCGAGGCAGTCCAAATCCAAGGATTTAAGACAACTTCCCCTTTGGCTTTATTTTAAGTCAATATGGAAACATTGCCTTTTTCTAAAATATCTTATATAAATATTAAAAACGCATGTTTTTAGCCGTTTTTCCTTGAGGGTTGGCGGCTTTTTTTTCTAAAAAAATCTATATATACATTTAATTAAGTTAATAGTAATCATAGGGTTGTGTCCGTAATTTTATAGTGGAGTTTTTCTATGTGTAAAGATGATATGTATAATAAAAATTGCTGTTGCTGTATCCAAGGCCCTCAAGGCCCCGCAGGCTTACAAGGGGAACAGGGTATTCAAGGTGTTCCGGGCCCTCAAGGCATCATGGGGCCAGCAGGTGCGCAAGGCGTTCAAGGTCTACAAGGTCCCCCAGGAATTTGCACACCTGACCAATGCCAAGGCGGAGATCATGCCGAATTGCCTTACTTAAACGTATATGCTTCTATAGCTCAAACAATTCAACCCTTCAATGTCCCAGCTGTTGCCGATCAAGTTTTGTTCGATCAGCAAAATGCCAATTCTGGAGCATTAGATTTCGATATATCTCAAGCGAATGTATCTGGCGATATCAAATTCATGAAGCATGGTATTTACCATATTGCATGGCAATTACAGGCAAGAATTACACCTCCAGTTCCTGCTCCGACTCCTTCATGGTCTTTCGGATTTTGGATGAATCAAGTGAATTTAGTTCCAGGATCGATTTATTCGGGTTTCACACAAGCGGCCGGAGATGATGCTTGTCATAGCACTGGAGACGTCATTATCGAAGTTAAAGCAGGCGATATGATTAGACTTAGAAATACCTCTGTTTCTCTTGTGTCGTTGAATCCAAACGTCACTGGAAGCGTATTCCCTATCACCATTGCTTCTATCAATATTGAGTGTCTTAAACTTATTCCTTAAATAATAATAAGGCCGATTCTCCGGAGTCGGTTTTTTCTATTTCCTTTTTTTCCTTAAAATTAGTAATTTACATTAATGCAAGTCACCTATATTCCTATATCTAAGCTAAAATTAAACGATAAAAATCCCCGAAAGATTGATAAAGACCAATTTGAAAAGCTTTGCCGAAATATAGAAACCGATCCCGAATATTTTGCCATGCGACCGTGTTTAGTAAATCAAACAGAGCAAGGAAATATTGTCTACGCAGGAAATCAAAGGCTCAGAGCGGCTAAGAAATTAGGCATGAAAGAAGTTCCCTGCATTGTAACTAATGACGTACCAGAGAACTTGCTAAAACGCAGGGTGGTACTGGACAATATTACACATGGCGAGCATGACTTTGATTTGCTAGCAAGCCTGTATGATCCCATTGAATTATTAGAATTAGGTATGAAAGAGCATGAGCTTCATCTAGATGGGGCGACATTAATAGAGGGTGATGCAGAAGATGAGACGGAGGTATTAGAGCCTGGTCGGGATGAGGATGCGGAAACTAAGCCAGGTGATGTGTACGAGCTCAATGAGCATAGAATAATTTGTGGGTCAGCCACTGAATTTAGTGTATTTGAAAAACTAGTCAATTCCAAAAATGTAGACCTAATTATTACCGATCCTCCATATAATGTTGATTATACAGGTAAAACTAAAGATAAGCTCAAAATTCAAAATGATTCTATGAGCAATGATAAGTTTTACGATTTCCTTTTAGAAATGTTTAAAAATACATTCGCTGTCCTTAATGAAGGATGCTCAATCTATGTATTTCATGCAGATATAGAAGGGATCAATTTCAGAAGCTCTTTTAAAAATGCTGGGTTTAAATTGAGCCAATGCCTTGTCTGGGCAAAGAATTCTCTAGTAATGGGAAGATCCGACTATCATTGGAAACATGAGCCAATTTTATACGGATGGAAAGAGGGTCAGAAGCATAAATGGTTTTCAGATCGACAGCAAACAACCGTGCTAGAATTTGATAGGCCTACTAAATCGGAAGATCATCCGACTATGAAGCCTGTTCTGCTATTCAATTATTTAATGAAAAATAGCAGCCGGGAAAATGAAATTGTTTTAGATCCTTTTCTTGGCTCTGGAACTACTTTAATCGCAGCTGAACAACTATCTAGAATTTGTTATGGTGTAGAACTAAGCCCGGCTTATGTTGATATTATTATTAATCGCTGGAAGAATTATATGAAAAAAAACAAAAGATTATTTAAAATTATCAAAAATGGGGAAATTCAAGATGAAAACAATTAAACGCGGTTTCTATGTAAAAGGGGATAAAGAAGCCAATAAATTGGTTAAAAAAGCTAGACAAAGTGATGTGAGAAGAGAAAAATTAGATACCACTAATGAAAAATTAATGAAATCCAAATATGAATATAGCCCCAAGGACATACGAAAATTAAAAATGGGTTCCAAAAAAATTAATGAAGATGAAAAAAGAGAAATGCGTAGAGATGAAAGAGTTCTATCGAAGAAAAAATAATGAGTGAATCAAATGAAACGGAGAAATTTTAAATGGTTAAAAAACTTACAACTTTTGAAAGAGCAGAACAATCGCCTACTCAATGGAAAAAATTTTTAAAAGAATCAAAATTAAGAGAAAAAAAAGAAAATAAATCTATTAGTCAATCTCTTAAAAAATCAGCCAAAATGCGTGAAAAAGAAATTAAATGACAAGTGATAAAGGTGGCCGTCCGAAAGCTGAAATTGATTGGAAAAAAGTTGAAGATCTTTTGCTAGCAGGTTGTATGGGAACTGGAATCGCTGCTTATCTAGGAATTAGTCCTGAAACATTATATGATCGATGCTTAATTGAAAAAGGTAAACTTTTCTCCCAGTTTTCACAAGAAAAGAAAGAAAAAGGTGATGAGATATTAAGAGCACATCAATATGCAAAAGCACTTGGTTTAACAGATAAGGGAGATAATACTCTTTTAATATGGTTAGGTAAAACTAGATTAAAACAAATTGATGCGTCGCAATTGGCTGCTGCGGAAGCTTCAAAAACAAATTATAATATTATAACAGATGCCAACGGACTTGCGGCTGGAATTCCAGCCGAGAAATTATCAAATCCCAATAATCAAAGCATTGAATCAGGGGACGAAAAGAGCGGTTTGGGTAGTCCATAGACGCGGAGGCAAAGACGTCACCGCATTTAATTGGTGCATTCTTCAGCTTCTTCTAAATCCCGCATGGACAGCTTTTCATATTCTTCCTACATATAGCCAAGCAAAAAAAGTCATTTGGGATAGTTCCACAAATGATGGACAGCGTATATTAGACTACATTCCTAAAGAGGTCATTGAATCAAAAAATGGCCAAGAAATGAAAATAAGGTTCACAAATGGCAGCATGTATCAGCTTATTGGTAGTGATAATATTGATAGTCTTGTTGGTACTAATCCTAAAATTATTATCTTTTCTGAATATGCAATACAGTCACCCGCTGCATGGGAATACCTCAGACCTATACTCGACGTTAATAAAGGCTATGCGCTTTTCATTAGTACTCCTCGGGGTAAAAATCATTTTTATGATTTAGTAAACATGGCAAAAAGCAATCCTAATTGGTATTGCGAAGTATTGAGCATTAAAGATACGGGAGTTCTTACAGAACAGGACATACAAAGCATTAGAGATGAAGGAGTCAGCGATGAGCTTATCGAACAAGAATACTACTGCTCATTTAATAGAGGTGTGGAGGGAAGTTATTATGGAAGACTCATCGAACGCGCTAGAGAAGATAAAAGAATATGTAATGTACCATACGAAACAAGATCCCCCGTCCATACCGCTTGGGATATTGGTTATGGAGACAGCACAAGTATTACTTTCTGGCAGGAGGTAGGAGGTGAGCTTAGGATCATTGATTTCTATGAAGCACAGGGAGAAGGCATCGCTCACTACGCTAAGATTATGCAAGGAAAACCGTATGTATATGGCACTCATTATATGCCTCATGATGCAGGATCGGGTTCCATTCAAACCGGACGTACCCTTCAAGATGTGGCATGGGAACAGGGCATTAAGACAACCATCTTGCCGCGAGAAATGGATATTCAAACAGGTATCGAAGCAGTTAGATCAATGCTTAGTGTCGCTTATTTCGATGAGGTCAAATGTAAGCACCTCTTGAAATGCTTAGAGAACTATCACAAAAAATACAATGAAAAGACTCAGGCTTATAGTGAAGCGCCATTACACGATTGGACTAGCCATGCTTGTTTTATTGGAACAACTAATATTTTGACTGAAAAAGGTTATGTAAAAATTCAAGATATTCAAATTGGTGATTATGTTATTACTCCTTTTGGAATGAGAAAGGTGTTAGAGACTCACTCAAGATATGAAAACGATCTTAACGAGATATATGTTAATGATTCTTTTGCTTTTTCATGTACAAAATACCACATGGTATTCACTAGAAATGGATTGACTTTTTCTGATTCATTGCGATATAATACACTCGAAAAATATAATAGATTTCGAAGGTTTTTATGGAAAATGATTGGATATTTATTAGAGGCACAAAATACAAGAGGATTCAAGAAAACTATCTTATCTCAGAAGATTCAAAAAGCATCGTATTTAACGGATTTTTTTATAGATGGGATGGATTATATTACCGTCGAGCAATCACCTCTCTCAACAAAGCTAGTTCTTTACATAGAGCAATTTGGATTTACCATAATGGGGATATACCAGAATGCTTTGAAGTACATCATAAAGATTGTAACTCAAAAAACAATGATATTGGAAACCTTGAACTCATGCGAAGTGGGGAACATCAAAGTTTGCATGGAAAATTACCCAATTCATGGCCACAATCTGAAGAATGTAAAAGAAGATTACGAGAACAGAATGCCAAAGCAACAGAATGGCACCAATCTAAAGAGGGTCGAGAATGGCATAAAAAACATGCTGAAAACAGTTTACCAATATTACGAGGAATTAAATATCCTAAATCATGTGAAATATGTGGAGAAGCTTTTGAAGGTCTCGTCTTATGGCAAAGATTCTGCTCAAACAAATGCAAAACAAAGTTTCGTGTCCAATCTAATATTGACAATGAAAAAAGGAATTGTTGTATTTGTAGCGCAGTGTTTGAAGTTAACAAATATGCTATCAAAACCACTTGTGGTGACAAATGTAGAATTAAAAAAATGCAAAATACCCGAAAAGGTCTATGATATCACCGTGGATATAGACGGTTGCTATTATGCGAATGGATATCTTGTTTCTAACAGCGACAGCGTCCGCTATATGGCAAATGCCCGTATTCAATATGGCCGTGGTCCTGGGTCAATGACCCCTGAAAAACTCAATCAAATCAAAGCAAATGCAGGATTTGGGCCTAAGCAAATACCTATCCAGCAAAAATTGCAAAATCCTTTCCTTGGTAGATAATATTTTAAATAGTATAAAGGAGTTTTTACAATAGGTAATACATGACGTCGGGAATGCTCGAAAGAAATCAGGTTGTCCCAAATATCTATAATCAATATTACCAAGACGGAAAACGCGATATCGTAGCAGAAGCCGATGAACGCTATCAAATGAATCTTTCAGCTTGGCAGCTTTTCTTTTGGGAGCAGTTAATTGATAGAAAAGTTTATTTAGGCGATCAACGTTATTTAAATCTTTATTCTGGATTGTCATACGAGCATCAAAAGTTCGTTTTTAATGCTGCTATGCCGGTTGTAAATATGATTTGCGGAAGGCAAAGACAGCATCGTAAGGCAACTCAAATGATTCCTGTCCATGGCTCAAGCTCTAAAACTGCATCTCAGGCGACTAAAGTTATTCAATGCGCCTATTCTAATGATGATACGTATCATACCATAAGTAATTGCTTTAAGGAATCCGCTGGAATCACAGGATTAGCTTTGATGCATTCTTGGCTAGACTATAGAAGAGATCCTGTGTGCGGAGACATGAGGACAGAATGTTTCAGCGCCGATATGGTGATGATGGATGCATTTTGGAGAGATATGTCATTGACTGATTGTCAGTTTATACGCACAAGAAAATATCTTCATAAGCAACAAGTTAAGCAACTGCTTCCCGGACGAGAAAAAGATATAGATCTATTGAACGATCAAGCCTATTTCGATACAAAATTTACTTTCATGCCTCAGCAATACAATATCAGGCGAAAAGGATTTCTTGCATACGATGAATACTGGTATTTAACCGAACGGGTGGGGACTTTTATCGTTGATTCAAATACGTATGAATCAATTGAAGCAGATCTTTCTAAAGAAGAAATAAACGAACTCAGATTTCGTCATCCCGAAATAGTTATCGTTCATGAAAAAGTTCCAACGGTAAATCTTGCTATTATTGTTAATAATACATGTTTTTATGATGGACCTAACCCAATGTCCATAGATTTCTATCCGTTCACTGCATTTGTGGGTTATCATGATTTATCAAATAATAATTACGCATTTCGCTATCAGGGTGCTATAAGAAATATCAGAGATTCGCAATATCTTCTAAATTACAGAACACAATTAGAATTAGATCTTTTAGCTGCTCAATTTTCAGGCGTTGACGTTGAAGAAGATGCCCTTATAGATGATCAAGACGCTTTTAAAGTAGGTCCTGGAAAAGTGCGATTCTTTAAAAAGGGGAGGCTTCAAAGTTTAAATGATAAACCTGGAGCGAACATTAATCCGGCGAATTTTGCCGTTACAGAGAGACTCAAAAACAATATTCAGGCCGATGCAGGGGTTACGCCCGAGCTTTTGGGACAAGCGGAGGATTCAGACGTTGGAATCACTGAGCAACTTCGTCAAGGAGCTGCTCTTACCACGTTACAAGAATTATTCGATAACTTGGACTTATCGCAACGAAATGCGGGCCGTCTCCATTGGGCTATTATTCAGAAAAACTATACGCTTGGCAAAATAAGAAAAATGATTGAGGAAGAGCCTACGAATGAATTTCATGATAAGTCCTTTCAAAAATATGACGCAGTCGTTGCCAATGCACCTCTAACGGATACAACTCGACAACTTGCATTTAGACAACGTTACTTCATGTGGAAAGATGGCTTTCCTATTCCTCCTGATCAAGTCATGCAAGACTTGGATATTCAAGATAAAGATAAGCTTATGGAAGCTATACAGCAGCAACAGCAAGCACAGCAACAGCAACAAGAGCAAATGGCTCAATTACAGATGCAAAACCAGCAAATTGTTAATGAAAGTCTGCAATCGAAAGCAATTAGTGACCGAGCGCTTGCGGAAGAAAGAAATAGAAAGGGTGAATTAGAACAAATGTCAGTCCTTACTAAATTCAACGAATCTGAACATATGAAAAATCTTGCTGTTCTTGACAAAGTTAAAGCAGCTAAAGAAGTTGAATCCATGGGAATAGATGACTTTGTTAAGATATTTACCTTGATAGAAAATATTAGAAATCGTGAAGATGAAAAAGATTTAAAAAAACAAGAGGTTACTAATGGGACACAGCCATAAAAATACATCCGAAGGTGGACGAGAAGGCCATGGAAATTCTGGACCAGACTATTCAAAGATTAAAGAAAATGTGGATCCAAAACCACCTCCAGGCGCTTCCAATTCATATGAGAAAGTAAGAGATAAAATTGATGCAAAAGATCGCGCATCTTTAGCTAAAATGCCTTATACTCGTGAAAAGATGGCCAATAAATAATTAATGGGGTCTGGCCTAAATACTAAGGCATTCCGTAACCATTCGGAAGAATGTGGGTGCAAATCCCACTTCCCCAACTTTAAGGAACAACATGCCCAACATTAAAATAATCCCAGAAGCTAAGAAGCCTTTTGTTCCCAAGAATAAAAATCTTAGCGATACAAGACCTCGTTTTACTCCTCCAGGCGGTAAGCCTCCTTTGCCATTGCAAGAGTCATATAACCGTCAGGGAACCGATGGCGCTAAAGCTAACAAAAAGAATATGGGATAATCATGACAATGATCCCCCCAAAGATTCGCGGTCTTCCTAATTTACGAAAAAGCCAATCAGGTTATGTCAAAAAACCTCAGATGGCCTCATCTAACTCTAATCGCAGTTTGTATCTTGGAGGGGCAAAAATAATTCGATAATGTGTACTAATTTATCAAATTTTCCCGAAAAAATAAGAAAACATTTCGAATGCAAACTTTTGCATGAAAAACATCCTGTATGGAATGGGGAATATGAAGATTTTAAAGGGAAAAAGTATAAAAAAATAATTTGGGTATGTAAAGTTTGTAATGGTAAAGAATAGCACCAAAACCTATGGCGAGCTTATGCTTATCGCTCGTGATAAGACAGATAAGCAGGAAGTAGGCGAAACATCCGAAGCTTTAATGAATGATTTCAAAAAGATCATTGAACAAGCTGTTCAAGGCAATTATGATAAAGGCATAAAAGGTAAGTATTATATCCATATTTGGGTCACTAAAGAGCCTTATGCCCAAAATACATTGCATATTTATCCTCAATGCCGACGTACAAGACCAAGCCCATATCAAGGAAATGACCACTATCTTTGGTCTGTTGAAGATGGCGGAATAGTCAATTTTGAATGGTGCATTCCTAAAAAAGAAGTTCTTACATATATTCTAAAAAATCCTAATGAATTTGATCGGGATTATGTTGCAATGCTCCAAAAATTCACAAAAGATAAGCTTGAGAAACTAGAAGATTATGTGGTTGATGGAAAGGTTATTTAATCAAATATCTTTTTAAATCCTTTCTTCAGGGTTACCATGTCAGATTTTAAAGTCTTTATTTCATCTCTAACTTTGTAAACATCCTCATACAGAGTTTCACAATTTATGACTTTTTTAGATTGTTTTTCCAGCTTCTTGATAATAGGTTCAAAATGATTAAATATTCTTGTTATCTCTTGATACATTATATTAAAATTAGTGAGCAATTCAGGATTTATACTTTTATTGATTTTATCTATTGTGTTTTTTGCAATCTCGTCCTCAATCCCTTTAAAATTGACCCTTTTAACCATCATGTCAAATAATTTTGATTCATTCATTTCCATTATTTATCCATTCCTAAAATTACTTTTCAGAAATTTTCGAATAGCATCATGTGTTTTTTCATCATTATTTTTGCAAAGTGTATGTTGAAGACAATCAATTCTTTCTTCAATTGATCGTAGATTAGTTATTATAGAACTCAAAATTACCATAATTTGCTGATTTGTCAGCTTTTCTTGATCCAATTCGTCATTTGGTCTAATAATGGACTCAGACACTTTTTAACTTCCTCATCTGGTTTGACCTTATATTCTTCCATAAACTCAATTGTTTGTTCCATGGAAAAAAGTAAATTGCTCATCTTTTCAGCCGCTATCATATAAGTTACAATATCCAAATCTTTATTCATAATTACCTTTTAAATTTTATCTTGTAAGTAAATTCAAACTTTAGATATATAACTTTTAAGGCGCAATATGAGATTCGCCTATCTCAAAGGAAAACATGAGTTTTACAGAAGAGACCCAAGTTCCTGAAGTGGTCGATCAGGCAGTTGAAACCCATGATAAGAAGTCTCCGCAAGAAAGTTTTGCTGAGCTTCGACAGGCTAAAGAAACTTTAGAAAGGCAACTTTGGCAAGCTCAAAAAGAGCGGGAATTGTTTGAAAAGCAATTGCAAATGCAATCGCAAAAACCACAAATTCCGCAGGATGAAGATTTTGATTATAGACAGCTAGAACAAGAAGAATTTCCCGACGGAAAGAAGCTTGTTAAAGCTCTCAATACTTTTAATAAGAAATTATCAGGGTATGAGAAAGAACTAGCTATTAAAGATCAAAAAATTCAAATCCTTGAGGCTGCTACTGAGTTTTCCGATTTTAAAGACGTCGTTACGCCTGAAAATATAGAAAAATATATTAAATCAGACGAAGACAACCGCGAGGCTGTTGAGACTGCTAGAAATCCTTTGAGAAAGGTCTATAATCTTATAAAGAAAGATGCTCGCTATCAAGCTGATATACAAGCTAAAAAAGCAGCAGAAAAACCTGTCTCTCAGGAGCAAAAGCGCGTGGATGACAAAGAAGGTAAGCCAAAGTTAGGAAGCCTAGGAGTTAGATCCGAAGCAGTCACAGCAGCGGCTAAAATGTCTAACTCAACCATGACTAAAGAGCAAAGAAATGCGCTCTGGAAAGAAACTCTCAGCTACGCTCGCAGATAGATTCGTCTTAACTTGAGGTTAAGACTATGAGCGGTCCAACGACCACTTCAATATTAACTCCTGGCGTTCAACAACAGCTTTCAATGAAGCTTTTAGCTCGTCCAATGCCGGATCTTATCCATACAACTATGGGATATCCAATTACAATGGATCAGCAAGCAGGAGACATTCTACGTAGACGTAGATATAAAAACCTTCTTACAGCACCTGTGCCACTCGGCAACGGTATTGTAGACCCACCAGCGCAGCAACTTACCGCATTAGACATCGACGCGAGAATCGACTGGTACGGTACTTACCTAATCCTTCAGGAACAGGTCATGCTCATAAATGAAGATCCGGTTTTAAATTCGGCTGTGTCCACTTTAGGACAAAGTTTGAGAGAAACCGAGGATCAGCTAGCCAGATCAATGATGGAGGGAGGCGCGCCGCCAATTAATTGCACAAGTGGCACGAATGGCGATAATCCGACCAACATCAGTCCTCTTGACTGTTCTAAAGCCGTTCGCTTATTGCGAACCGCCAATGCTCAGTTCATTCAGGATATGATTGAAGGCGAAAATAAATTCGGTAAAATGTGTGCCGAAGTAAAATCTTCTCTGATTGACTTGGAGTTCCTAATCGCTGCATAATTGCAGGGAAAGGATAACAAGGGGCAAGTATGCAAGTTAAATGCTTTGATTGTGGAGTAGATGATTGGATGAAAAAATTCCATCATGAAAACACAAGATGTTTTTGTAATGAATATTACAAAAAACGCATACAGCCTGAACGCAGCAAGCGAGAAGACCAGAAGATTTGCAAAAAATGTGGTTGGCCACTTTATTATTTTTATGAAACCAACGACTATGAATGCGCTTCTGGATGCGGTGCTCTGAACACTATGGAGACATAGTGACCTAGGCTGAGAAGATCTAGGCGCCATTTTGTTGAAGTCAACAATATGGTCAACAAGTAACAGAATTGACAGCCCCAGTCCGTACAGCATTCTTTGGTTTAGGCCATACGAATCTGTCCGCTGACTTGGATCAAATGCTTGGATTTATTAATGTGGCCAACTACGCAAACAATAGTAATCTATTGCAAGCGGAATGGGGATCAGTAAGAAACATTCGTTTCCTGCTGTCTTCTGTTGGTTCCGTTATTCCTAATGCTTCGGCTAATGGCAAAGATGTTTATAACATCTTCCTGCCTGGCCAAGAAAGCTATGATATGGTGGATTTGGACGGATATTCGGCCCAATTCATCTATGCACCGCCTGAGATTGCATCACCTCGCCTAAGGCTGTATCAAACAGCAGGTTGGAAGATGGCGCAAGTGTTCAATATTACTAATACAAGCTGGATTGTAGCATTACGCTGCACTCTAAGCGTGGCTATTTAAGGAGGTAATATATGAGTACTCAAATCACAACAGGCTTATTTCAAAACGTTGCATCAACGCCGTTTTTCATTCCTTTACATCAATACATTTCTGAAATCAGGCTTAAAAACCTGACAAGAAGTGGCATTACTGTGGGAAGCGTTGCAGGTTCTTTGACATCTGATAGGATTGTCGAAGCGTTTTGGTGTGATTATATGGCGCAAGGGACTGCTCAAATTGTGCAAAATGGCACAGTTGCAGGCATTTTAGCCCCTCAACAAAATGGTGTCGCATCTATTAACGGTTTTACCGTTTATAATGGCGCAACCGGAAATGTTGGCCCTGTATTATCAATCCTTTCATTTACACCAGGAACTACAACGGTTTGGACAACAAGCACAAACCACGGATACCAAGTAGGCGATACTGTAAGAGTATGGGGTTTAACTTCAGCTCCGCAGTTTAGCGGTCTTCAAATGACTGTTACGGCTACTAACGGTACAAATACATTCACAACACTATTGGATAGCACAGGTGCTACGACTAGCGTTGGATCGGTTCAAAAAATAGGAAACTATCTTTTACCGACTAGATCTTTGTATTACCCTCAAAATAGAGTGATTGCAAAGATTACGAATGCTAATCCAATGGTCGTGACTACTCTTGTTCAACAAAATTACTATGTTGGCGATGTAGTAACATTTGATATTCCGTCTGTGTTTGGAATTCCTCAGCTTACTAATAGCATAACCGGGCTTCCTTTCGAAGCTACAGTTATTGCAGCTAATAATGCTGTTGGAACTCAAACGGTTACTTTAGCAGTAGATAGCACCAATTTCGGAATATTCGCGACAACTGGCGTTGCCAGCACGACTAATCCGACACATTGGCCTCTGTCTGGTGCGTATCCGTTTACGTTTCCTCAAATGGTACCTCAAGGAGAAGGAAATATTAATAATTTCTCTTCTTTTGGTGTGTTACCAGCCCCGCTTCCTTATGGAAACCAAGATGTTTTGAGTTTTGCACGTCAAAACCAAGCTTCTAATGGTATTATAGTTGGAGCAGGGGACGGGACGAATAGTGCGACTACGGGAGGCATCATCGGTGATACCGTTGACGTCTGGGAATTCAGAGTGATTTCGTCACTTCAGCAGTACCCCCAGCCTTTAACTATTCAATACGTTTAATAATATTCAAGGCAGGAGATAGATTGTCTCCTGCCTTGTCAAATAGTTTTATATAGGAAATTTATGGGTAGAAAATCAAAAAAAGATATAGTACAAGAAGAATTTAAATTGGAGAAAATAATGTCTGAAGATACTACAGCCAGTTTTTCAAATGAAAACGAACTTGAATCTATCCAACAATCAATTGATCAAGCACGAATCGATCTAGAAAATACAAAACGAGAACTAGAAGAAAGAAAACATCAATTAGAATTATTGAAAGTGACTCCATCTCGTCATATTGATGAAGATGAAAGAAAATTGATTGATAAACAAGCGACAATGTCTAATGAACAAGTGACTTTAAAGAATAAAATTGAAAAACAAAGAGATTATGATTCTGAACCCGTAACAGGGCGTTTCATGAATAGAAGGGCTCCTGGACAAGGCGTAAAACTTCCTTATATCAAACATGCCACAGATCCCGTTAAATGGTATCCTTTAGAAGATGGCAAAGTCTATACAATTCCACGCGGTTTTGCAGATCAATTGAATGGGGGAACTGATGAAGATCCTTGTTATTACACACCGCAATTTATTCAAAAACAAGGCGAAATGGACCCAAATAAGCCAGAAAGCGCAATTCATGCAGTGGATTCAAGTAACAAGAAATATGCTTTTGTGCCTGTGAATTTTTAGATATAAAGTGGATTTAAATTGAAAAAACTCCGGAAGCAGGTTTCGAACCTGCGACCTAACGATTAACAGTCGTGTGCTCTACCACTGAGCTATTCCGGAATAAGATTTACCTTGTAAGAACCATATGCGTTTAAAGATATTTGCCTTTTTGCGTGTATATCTTCTGAAGGAATAAGGTACATATCAAGTTCAGAAGTAACAATAAAAACATAATCGCAGGATAAAGGATCAAATTCTTTAATTTGAGAATTTGGTTGATTTCCTCCAGAAGTGCGAATTGAAGCAGAAAATACACCATATTTTGTCTGATATGAACAAGATATGACTTTTATTCTAAAAAGAGTATGCCTATGGTCATCATCAGAATGATAAATAAGATTGTAATCACAAGGTTCAATAGGAATGCTAACCATTCCTCTTAGTGAAAAATAGGATACCGCTATTCCTACCGCACCTTTACCTTTAATTCGTTCTTTCATGACAATAGATTAACAGGCCACCGAATAAATTTCAAATTTAATGAAGTTATTGATAGCATATAAAATAAAATATATAAGGGTATTATGACTAGCATCATATATTATCCTGGGTATGCACAAGTAAAGATTCAAGAAAATCTTCAAGTAAAGACTATTTTAAGTATTACAAATTCAAATCCCATGGTTGTTACGACAACTAGTAACCATGGCTATGTTATTGGGATGATGGTAAGGTTTCTCATCCCCGAGCAATTTAAAATGGTGGAGTTAAACAATATAGATTGCCAGGTGATTTCATTGACAGATGACACGTTAACTTTAAATTTAGATTCAACAAATTTTTCTATATTTTCTTATCCTAGTCCTTTACCATCAAGCTATACGCCTCCAAGTGTAATACCTAATAGCTCAGGCCCTTATTTGCCGCCTTTACCTTTGCCATATGGCAATCAAGATAGTTTTGAAGGGGTTATATTTAATAACGGAATACCGACGAATCCAATTAATGGTATAATATCATGACTGCTCAGTTAGTAAGTTTAGATCAGATGAGAAATACTGTTAGGCGCATGACGGCACGTTATACCGAAGAGCAAATGCCCGAAACGCAGATTGATACCTACCTAAACTTATTTTTGACATTGCATTTTCCTTTGTATTTCAAAAATCTTAAACTCACGAAACCCTATGTATTTCTAACGACTCCAAACGTTGATACATACGATTTTATTTATGAGGATACGCCAACCGAACCATCAACAGGAAATAGAACGGCTGCAACTCCTGGAAATATTCAGATAACTCCGCCCGTGTATTGTCAGGGATATATTTTAAGGTATTTTCAGGATAAAACTACTTTTTATAATCGCTGGCCAAAACTGACAGTTAATCAGATTATTGGCAGTGGTGGGAATGCAGCAAATGTTCATTATACGGGAACAATTCCTTCATTCCCTTTCTTAAGAGCCCAACTTGATATATTCGGCAATGTGACAGAAGCCGCCGTTATAATCTCAGCCATTGTAAATGATCCTAATTCGGCAAATAGCGCTTTAAATTATTCAATTTCTGATGTGCCGCAACCGAATTCAAATGTTGGAAGATTATATGACCAACAGGGTAATAATGTTGGATTTGTCGAGTATTTAACAGGTAAATATGATTTTAATGTTGCTGGAAGCGCTGTTTTGCCCGCAGAAGCTACTATTTACGCTTCAGTAGTGCCTTATCAAGCTTCAAGGCCGACAGATGTTATATTTTATAACCAGCAGATTACTTTTCGCCCTGTTCCTCAGCAAATCTATCAGGTTGAATTTCAAATTAGTCAACAACCTATTCAATTAATTGAATCAAGAAGCGCCCCTGAACTTGACGAATGGTATCTTTTTATCTGCGCAGGAGCAGCAAAGCTTATTTATGCTGATTTTCCAGATGATGAAGGGCTTGCAACATTAATGAAAACCTGGGATGAGCAGCTTTTAATTGCGCAAAGAAGAACATTAAGGCAATTAGGAAGCCAAAGAGCTAGCACAATATTTAGTCAACCAGGCAGACCATTAGCCTCTTGGTTTTATGGAACTGAATATAGCGGAACATCAGGATAGTTGATGGCGTATAATCAAAATATACCTCTTGTTACCGATTATATGGTGGTTTCACAACCAAAACTATTATCCAATTTTCAAACTATTTTTAGCGTATTCACAAAAAATCACGTGAATTTAAATGCATCAGATCCAGGAAAATTCCAGGGAATGCATACGGTTTTGATATTAAGGGAACAGACAGGAGATCCCGCAACGGCTATAGATCAAGTTGCTCTCTATGTAAAGAGTGTTTCAAGTTCTACAATGTTGTTTTATAGGCCAAGCAATAATCAAACGCCTATCCAACTTACATATCCATCTATCTCAACAGGGCTTCAATCAAAAAATCCAGATGTATTTTTACCTCAGCAATATTCTTTTATGCCTGGCCCTTTCGTTATTTACTTTGGCACAATTTCTATTAATGATGGCCAAATCGTTACTTTATTGCCTGCAACAACCTTAGTTTTTGTTTCGGTTATTCAAAAAAATGCAGCAGCAGCAGGAAAACAGAATGCAGCAGCTACAAATATTGTAGGGAATCAATTTACTGCAAGAATCCCATTTAATACCCAACCGCAAACGATTTCTTACATAGCTATAGGTGTTTAATGACAATTAATTATGATCCTAACACACCGACCAAACAATTAAGTTTTGCGGATTGGCAGGTTCAGTTCATTCAAAACTTCACGCAATTAGCAGACGCATTTTCTCAAGATCATGTACCCCTAAATGATGCTAACATAGCTAATAGGGGTAATCATACTATAGTCGAACTCGTGGAACAAACCACTGATGGACAGACGAGCGCTAATGAGTTTTCTATATATGCTAAAGATGCTGAAGGACAAACAGATCAAATATTTTTTACTTATCCGGGAAATAGTCCTGTAATTCAGTTCACAAATTATCAGATTTATAGCGTAACCCCTACAGATAAACAGACTACTTACTTCACTTTTCTTCCAGGAAGGATTTTAATTTATTTCGGAACCTTTGGACCTTTTTTTGGCCCATTTGGAACCCCATTTGTTATCAATTTGAATCCACCTGTTGCTAAAAACATTATTAGCGTTCAATTTACTCTTTCAGGAGATAAGCCGGATTTTGAGCCTTCTTACACAGTCTCTAATTTCTATAATTCCGAGTTTAAATTAGATGAAGTAATTAAAAATATTAATGTTATACCAAATTTTCCACAAACTACTGCACAAGCAGTTTTTTACATGGTGATTACTAATATATGACCTATGATCCCGAGATTCCATTAAGCACTGAATCGCCTTTAACTTCAGCGTCACCCATTCAGGTTAATTTCGATCAGTTTGCTAAGATTTTTTCTAAATCTGTTTTAGGGGTTTTATATAATCACATGCCATTTAATGATGCGAATCAAGGCAAGCATGCAGCAATGATATTTCAAAATCAAAGCCTAGATCCTAATGTTGTCGAAGATTTAGTTGCTTTATATGCAAAATCTGCTATTTCGGCTGTTTCTACAGAGCCTCAGTTATTTGCTAAAATACCTAAATTCCTTCCCACTGATTTAGATACTACGAATGCCCCAAATGATCCAATGCAATTAACTTATAACTCAATAAATACAGCAGGACCAATATATTATAGTTTTCTTCCAGGTGGTTATATTATTTATTTTGGGATGGTTACTTTAACGGGCTCTAATCCTCATACTATTACCTTATCACCGGTTCCAACTACGGTAATCGCTTGTTTTGCATTTCCTCAAACTCTTGCAGTTGCAAGCCCAAATCAACCTTTAAAAATATCCGTATTCAATAATCAACCAGCTCCAGGATCATTTAAAGTATACGTAGATTTAGCAGGAAATGCCCTTTATAGTTTTTCTTGGATGGCGGTAGCAAAAGCATGAGCGCAACTAAATTTTTGATAGGTCCTATTAAGGATGGCCTAAGAAAAGACATAAAACCTTATGCGCTTACAGAGGATGCATTTGCTCAATTGATAAATGCATATCAATGGAGAGGAAGGATTGTTAGAAGGTCTGGTTATACATTACTTGGTAGATTAGCGAATAAAACGCCTGTAATGGGCCTTAAAACGCGTGAATTATTTGGGCTAGGTCTACAGCAGCTTATAGCATTTGACACGACACAGGCCTATGCTTTTGATGCTGGCACGTTAACTTTTATTCCTCTTCCGAGCGTCATGCCAGTTATTTGGAGCGGTACTGATTATCAATTTTTTAATATCGCAAATTATGCTGGTGCTTTTTGGGCCACAAATTCAAAGCCTGGACTTAATGGAGTAGCTATTATTAATGCGGTGGCAGGAGTAGGGATAACAACTATAACCACATTAACACCTCATGGATTTACTACAGGTCAAACAGTCGCTATAATAAATATTACAAGCACGGCATCTGATGGATCAGATGATCTAAACGGAAATACTTATATTATAACTGTAACGGGACTGAATACTTTTACTATTCCTTTTCAAACAACATCTACATATTCATCTGGAGGGATAGCACTTAATTCTCAGGTAGCGATAGCAGGGCAAGATGGGATAAAATATTATGGGGATTTAACAAATGGTACAGGTTGGGCTAACTATAATCCTCCTATTGATCCTAATAATGCTCTAATGGGCGCTCTTCTTATTTTTCCTTATCGTGGCTATTTGGTATTTCTGAATACAACCGAAGGAAACGAAGCAGGCTTCTTTAATTTTGGAAATAGGGCTAGATGGACACAGATCGGAACCCCCTATTATTCTCAACCTGTTCCAACTACGCCAAGCCCTCAAACTGTCGATCCTTTTGCTGTTAGGGATGATTTATTTGGGCGTGGTGGCGCAAATGACGCTCCTACTCAAGAAGTAATCATAGGAGCCGCATTTATACGAGATGTTTTAGTTGTATATTTTGAAAGAAGCACATGGCGACTAAGATTTGTGAATAATGCCCAAAATCCTTTCGTATGGGAACGTATTAACGTTGAATTAGGGGCAAGCTCTACTTTTAGCACTATTCCCTTTGATAAAGGCGTTATGGCTATAGGAAATAGGGGCATTGTCATTAGTGATGGAAATGACACGATCAGATTCGATGAAAAAATACCTGATGATATTTTCGATATCCGACAGTCAGAGCATGGATACGAAAGAGTTTATGGAATAAGGACTTTTAGAACCCGCCTAAATTATTGGACAATTCCAAGCGCTAGCAACTTACTTGGCAAATTTCCCGACCAAGTGCTAGTTTTTAACTATGAGACCAAGAACTGGAGCTATTTTGATGATTGCTTCACATGTTTTGGATACTACTATCCCGAAACATCAGATTTAGGCGATCGCTGGATGGATTTAGATCAGCCTTGGCCAAATTATGATGATAAAAACTGCGAAGCGGGCACTTCTCATTCAGGTCTTGAGACAGTAATAGCAGGAAATCAACAAGGATTTGTATTCAAGTTAGAGCAAAAAAACTATCAAAATGAACCAAGTTTATATATTTCAGCAATTACAGCATCCCCAGTTAACACCATTACAAGCCCCAATCATAATTTACCCGATGGAACTTGGATTTCTCTTACGGATATAGTTGGCGTTACTAGTGGTGATGGGGAATCTTTAAACTTTAGAAACTTCAAAATCTCTGTAATTGATGATAATAATTTTAGCCTCAATCAATTTGAACCTATCAATGCAGGTCAGGCGATAGGAGCAACGTTCGGAACTACACTCAGTCCCTATTTTATCAACTTTGTTCCAATACTTAAAGGATCAGTTCGCATTTATGTAGGAAGCATTATTTTCACCGATTCAAACCTTGATGGCACTCTTACTTCAAATGTGCCAGGAACTACAGGAACTATTAATTATATCAGCGGTGCTTTAACGCTTTCATTTAGCCCTCCACTTGGCATTTTGACGACAGTTAATATTTATGTCGTCGCGGTTGATCCTGAACAAATCATAGTGCCTGTAAATCTTATCGGCGTATATGTTCCAGAAGGATTGATTACAAAGATTTCTAATGTGGATATTCAATCCAAGATATTCAACTTCTTTAATGAAGATGCCGGGACGAGAATGAGTAAAATTGATTTCTACACAAACCTAACGGCAAACGGACAATTTGAAGTTAATATTCTCGGAGATAGCAGCAATATCCCAGTTAACAGACCATTGCCCGATAATTTACAAAGCAATGTAGTGCTTACAAGTAAAAATACTTATCAAGTTGGTTCAGGATCAGAAACTATATTCCGTTTATTCTGTGATGCAATCTGTCAAACAGTGCAGATGCAAATTGATTTAAATGATAGGCAGATGGCTGTTTCAGCTATTAACGATCAAAATATAGAGCTTGTGGCAATGATATTCTCTATCCGTGATAAGGGTAGAATAATATGACAGCCCCACAAGAACCTACAAATCCATCGAATCTTTTCACGCCTTTCATTGAATCAACTTATAATATTCCAGAAGAAGAGGATCGCGGCAGGGCATTTCTGAATGATAAACTTAGCTCTATTAGTGATGTGGTCAATAGCAAAAAGATCGGAACCTATACGGATAATGTTGAAAATTTTAATGGAGAAGAGTGGAATTATTTAAATACCAAAAAAATAAGAAATGGTTATCAAACGATAGTTTATATTCCAAGTTTCATTAGTCAAACAATCCCCAATCCTATTCCAAGAGTAAATCCACAATTAATAGTTACTCACACATGGGGGAGTGCTTCACGACCTTGTAGTGCTATTGGGGCAGGAGATGGAAATTACTTCTCATTTTACACGCTTGGGAATACGAATATTACATATACCCTCAGCGATACTCAGATAGTCATAACCACTACTGTTGATTTAAGCGCCTACAAAGGTTTCATTGTCATTGAATATCTTCACGATGGCATATAAATTTCTTTAGTTGTATTGTAAAGATTAAAATTTAAGAGGTTTTTATGGCGATAGATCCTGCAACACTTATGGCTATAATGAAGTTCGCGGGTCCGATTATACAGGGTCTTTTAGGCGATAAAGGGGGTCCAGGATCTTCATTCAATCAGGGACAATTAGGATTTATGGAAAAAGGATTAAATGCGCTTAATCCTCAAATGGGCGATGTCAGTCAAAATCAGAATTTTCAACAAGGCTCAGATTGGCTTAGTAGTTTATTTTCAGATCCTGATTTTTTTAAATCCTTTGAAGCGCCTATCCAACGTCAATTTCAGGAGGAAACTATTCCCGGACTTGCGAACCGTTTTGCTGGAATGGGAACGGGCGGAGCGTTAGGAAGCACAGCTTTTAGAAATCAATTAGGACGAGAAGGAAGCAGGCTGCATGAAATGATTGCATCACTCCGAGGCGGACTTCAACAGCAAGGTGTAAACCAATCATTGGCGTATGCTCAACAGCCAGTTTCAAACTATCTTAATCAATTACAAACTTTCCTTACTCCAACCCAAAATACATATCAGCAATCTAGTTTTTGAGGTAAACAATGGTCTCTATTCTTCCACCAAAAAGATCCATTTTTAACGCACTCGGGGACGCAATGTCCGATTTCGGAAGGAATGCGCCACAATTGCTTGAAGAACGCTTTCAAAGACAAAGGGGATTATCATCTTTAGAACAAGCAGAGAAAGCAATTAAAGAAGGGATTATAGATCCTGAAACTAATCAACGTAGAGATCTTGATCCTTATGAAATGGCTATTCAGTTTGCTAAAGCCGGAGCAAATAATCCAGGTTTAGAAAGAGCTTTAGGACCTCTAATGCAAACAGCTATGCAAGGGGGTAAAGTTAATAGAGCTTTTCCAGAAGCAGGAAAAGAGAGATCACCCACAATTCAAGGTCAGCCTCAAATACAAGGGCAACAATCTCTAAATGCTCAACAGCAACAAGAGCCCTATATTGGTGCTATAGAAGGGCAACAAGGTCAATTTGCAAAGCCAAGCTGGTGGAATATCATGACTCCTCAAGATATCAAAGCGGAAGGAGAAAGATATGCAAAAGCAGTTAATGATCCAAATGCAGCTGCGATGAGAGAACAGCAACTTCAGAATGAAAATGAAAGAGCCACACAACAAAGAACAGATTTAGAAAATGCTGCTTTAAGAGCAAATGTTAAACCGGAGGATCTGCCAAGATTTATGCTTGCAGGCGCAAAAAATGATCCTAGAAATCCTTCAGAATGGGTGCAAAATACAAAGAGATCTTTTGATACTCTTAAATCTAATGATAAAAAAATTAATAGAGCTTTTATACCAGGAATAGGATCAGCGCTTATAGGAAAAAATCGGGATGAGGAATTGAAAAGATTAGTGCCAACTTCTCAAGATATGAAAAGATTAGGTCTTGAAGAAGAGACAAGGCAAGAATATGCAGATAACTTCATGTCCCCAACAGAAATTGAAGAGCAATTTCGACCTTTAACTCCTCCAAAAGAAAAAGCAATTAAAGCACTTCCTAGAGGCTTATTTCCCTCGGGAGCAGTTGGACAAGGAGAAGTTACGGGAAAACTTCCAGGATTTGAGCCTAAAAGAGGAAAAAATCCTATTATTTCTTATGAAGAAGCCAGAGAAAGAGCGCCTCAGGAACTCAAAGTAATGCAAAACCAGCTTTCCGATTTCTTTTTAAAAAATGTCGATCCAGATACTTCTTTACTTGTTTTAAGAGAGCCTTTAGTCAATGAAAAAGACTATGATTGGCGTCAAATTGGTCCTGCAATAAGAGAGGCTGAGAAAAAGGGCTTAAAACTTACGCAAAGACAAAATACCGAACTAGCAGATATTGAGACTCAACCGCCAATGCAATCATTGCCAGAGATCTTTAGGGATCTCTATAGAGTTGTGAATATCATTAGAGGAAACAAATGAGTTCTTTTCATAATGCATTATCTCAAGGTTATTCTCCCGAAGATATTCTAGCGTATATTGCAAAAGCTATTCCTCAATCATCTTCAATGATAAAAAAAGCTATGAAGGCAGGACATCCAGCACAACAAATATTAGGATTTTTGAGTAAATCTTTTGATAATGAAGATAGAACAGGTCTTTCAGAAAGCGAAAGACATGGCGTTAACAGAAGATCAGATACAGAAAGGGTCAAATATGGACTTAAGGTTGGCGCCAGTGCGCTCGCTTTACCAATAGCTGGTATTGCTGCTCGCTCAGCTCTTTCCAGGAGTCTGCCCTCGCAGATTCAAGATATGTTACCCGGAGTTGTGAACCAAGCTGTTCAGAATGTTTCTCCTTCACAGAGTCAAGGTGGATCTGCATTGGCGCCCATGTCCCAGCAATCCCCACAAATAGCCCAATCAGTAAACCCTTCATCACAATCCCCTTTATCTCCAAATGTTGAAGATAATATACCACAAACTACGCAACCTGTTCAACCTCAAGTAAATACTACTAATATTAGCAACATAATTAATAATCATGGATTAACTAAACATATTGACGAACTATCGAAGAATGTAAAGGATCCAAAAGCAATTGCAGCTATCTTGTACAATAAATTTCCTAAAGAAATGAAGAAGTTTCAAGAGGAAGTAGGAAAGCCGATGGAAGAAGCGATTGCAGATTATATGCAATCCAATGTAAAGCCGCTTGACAATCAGCCAAATCCAGAACAAAAAAAGCCTTTATCACGGGAAGAAGCGCTAGGAAAGTTTAGGGATAAGTTGATTGAAAGCGCTGGAGAAAAAACAACGCCTGAGCCTGTTAAAATTGAAAAAGGCGCAACCGTAGCATCTCCACAAGGGATAGGAGAAATTCAAGCTATCCGAAACGGTAAAGCAATTGTAGAAGTAGATGGAAAGAAACATCAAGTTAATGAAGATGAGCTTATTCAATCTCCAATTCCCGAAAAGGATCTCGCCGATCTATATGAAGATCTAATTGGCGGCATAGAAAAATCTACCGGAAAACAAGTATCTCGTAATGTGGAATGGGCTGGATATGATCCTAATACCAATGAGTTAGCATATAAGCCTCATGGAAGCGATAAAATGTGGTCTTATGATGACATACCACCAGAAGATGTTGAAGTTCTTACAAGTCTTTTAACACAGCGTAAATCAACGGGTGAAAATTTCATAGGTGCATGGCAGGCAGGAACAGAATCGCCTATCGGAGCTGCAATGTATCAACTCATTAAAAAATTACAAGCTGCTCGTGGTGGTAAAGGTAATGAGTACAAGAATAAATACGAAACTATCTATGATGCTTTAGAGCCAGCTAAGAAAGCAGCAAAGGAACGTCATGCAGAAAGAAAGAAAAAAGCCAAAAAGCCAAGATTTGATTAAAATTTTATATTTTTTGGCAAACTACAAATCAAAAAAGAAATCATCTTAGACCTTTAATAAACTTCTCGTGAATCATTTCGATTACTTGTTTAGAGATTCTATAAGGGCTTCTAGGTCCATTTCCTATTCTTATAAAAGGAAGCAAGTTTTTTTTGATGGCTCGTCTAATTGTCTTAGGATTAACGGAAAAAATCACTGCCACTTCTTTAATTGAATAAAACTCACTGTCCATAAAGTCCTACCTCTTCCAATCAATAGTATATCAGATAAATTTTTAAGTTGTCATCATGAAACTAACTTAAACTTAGAGGCATTTATGACTTCTCCTTTTATTCCAAATTCATTCACTTATGGTGATGCTCCTCAGGGCGGTCAAGTTATGCCAATGGTCATAGCTGGACGCAATCCTTCAGATTCTACAGATAGCAATTATGCGGCTGGTTATTTATGGCTTTCTAGCCTAGATCAAGGGGGAAGCGGTAATTTATATGTTCAATCTGGAAATACTGTAGGAATTCCTAACTGGGTTGCCGTAACCGCTGGTTCTGCGGGGGGTATTAACACTATAAGTGATGGATCGACTCAGGTTTCACCTGTAGGTGGTAATATTGCATTAGAAGGTACTGCCCAACAGATTCTATCAACGGCTGATGTCTCAGCTCATTCAATTACATTTTCAATTCCTGCGGTTTTTGTAGCTCCAGGTTCTATTAAATCAACATCTACAATTGAAGTGGGAACAGATTTGACAGTTGATGGAAATGCATCTGTAACCGGAAACCTAGCCGTTACAGGAAATGGAACCGTATCAGGAGATCTTACAGTTACAGGAAATCTTGTGACAGGAGGGATTACAGAAAATGGCAATGTGGGAATTAATACTTCCGGGAGTGGAACTACTACTATCGGAAATGCCGCTGCAGGCGCTATAACTTTTGATGTTGGTACTGGTAATTTTGCTCTAAATGGCGGTGGAAATACAATAAATCTTGGTACAGATGCAGCAGCAAATACCATCGTCCTAGGGAATACAATCGCATTGACTTCTGTACATATACAATCAGGAACAGGTGATATTAAAATTGATGGTTCAACGACAGCAAAAATCATCTTGGGAACTACAACTCAAACCGGAACTATTACAATAGGTCAGTCCACAGCGGGTGAAAATATCGACATTGGTAGTGCTATTAATACAGTGGCACAAACAATTACTATTGGAAATGGTGCATCAGGAGAAAATAGCACAGTAAATATTCTATCTGGAGCAGGAACAGCAGGGGCTGGAGTTTTAGCATTAGGAAATAATGCTCGGGTAACCACAATCGGGATAGGTAATGTGGCTCCAGCAGCAGCAAGAACTATTACCATTTCGGGGGGTAATCAAGCTCAAAATGATACAGTCAGTGTATTAAATGGAAATCCTTCAGCAAACACTCAAACCTTTAACTTGATGAGCGGAACTGCTACAGGTGGTACCCAAGTAGTTAATTTAGCAAATGGTATTGGTGGTGCACTAACTATCAATATGGGCAATGGAGTCAACTCAACAGCTCAGACAATCAATATTGCCAATGGCGCATCAGCTGGAAATAGCACCGTTAATATTCTTTCTGGAAATGCCACATCTGGAACACTTGCACTTAATCTAGGTAATGGTAACGGACCTAAAACAGTTGCCATTGCGACAGGTATTTCAGGAAATACTGTCAATATCGCTACCGGAATCAATACTTCGGCGCAATCGGTAAATATTTCATCTGGCGCATCTGGTGCCAATAGCACAGTTAGTATTTTATCAGGTAACGCAACGGCTGGAACTATTACTCTTAATCTTGCGACAGGAAATAGAGCCAAGACTATAAATATGGGTACAGGAATTGACGGAAACACTGTCAATATCGCTACCGGAATAAACACAACAGCTCAAAGCGTAAATATTTCTTCGGGAGCAGCCGGAGCCAATTCAACTGTAAGCATTTTATCAGGTAACGCAACAGCCGGAACTCAAACCCTAAATCTAGCGACTGGAACAGGCGGAAAAACAGTTCATATCGCAGATGGAGCAGGAACAAACGTTGTTACAATAGCTAATGGCGCATCTGTTAATACAGTTACAATAGGATCGATTAATTCAACCTCCACTACGACAATTAACGCAGGATCTGGAAATATTGTAATGGTTGGAAATGTAACTAAAACAACAAATCCATCGTTTCTTGCCTATCTTGCTGCCACAGTGAATGATAAAACAGGAAATGGAACAGCTTACACATTAGGAACAGATGCTCTTACCGAAGTTTTC
>Ga0207712_10000373_pt1 | contig 39590 bp, 43 predicted proteins | sample KBSS44metaG_FD_184402 | JGI IMG/M metagenome (GOLD analysis project Ga0207712, IMG submission 184402) | Switchgrass rhizosphere microbial communities from Kellogg Biological Station, Michigan, USA - KBS S4-4 metaG (SPAdes) (version 2) | ecosystem: Host-associated > Plants > Roots > Rhizosphere...
GCTGGAAATGGCCGCTTTTCATGGTCGGGTACCTGTTCCTGCTCGCCTATCTGGCGGCGGCCCTGACATATTGGACTGCGGTAGCGCTCGGCCTATAGCCATCCCCCAAGAAGAGGAGACTCGCATGGCGGGCGTGAACAAGGTCATTCTGGTCGGCAATCTGGGCGCGGATCCCGAGGCGCGGTCGCTCAACAACGGCGGCGAGGTCGTGAACATGCGCGTCGCGACGTCGGAACAATGGAAGGATCGCGACGGCAACCGCCAGGAGCGGACCGAGTGGCACAATGTCGTGATCTTCAACGAGAACCTCGGCCGCGTCGCCAAAAGCTATTTGCGCAAGGGTTCTAAGGTCTATCTCGAAGGCCAGATCCAGACCCGCAAGTGGACCGACCAGTCTGGCAACGATCGCTACACGACGGAGGTGGTGCTTCAGAAATTCCGTGGCGAGCTGGTCCTTCTCGATAGCCGTGACAGTGGCGGGTCGCGCGGCGCGTTCAGCGAGGAATTCGACGAATTCGGCGGCTCCTCGGCGCCGCAAAAAGCGCAGTCGCGGCCGCAACCGGCGGCGTTCGACACGGACCTTGACGACGACGTTCCGTTCTGATTCCTGTGCTCCTGCGAAGGCAGGAGACTGGATTCCCGCCTGCGCGGGGATGAAACCTCAGTCGCTACTCGACTTCCCTTTCAGCTGAGCGAGCGCTGCGAAGGGGCCTGCTTCGGCTTCGGTCAGAATTCCAGCCTCCTTCAGCGCCGCATCGGCGCCGGCGCTGCGCGGATAGGGATTGAGGCTCAAGGCGAGCGTGTCGGCGATCGCCGAGCCGAGATCGATGATTCCTCCGTCATAGAACACGACGTCGCAGTCGGCGGGGCCGAGCGCGACTTCCTCGTCCGACCGGCTGCCCTGCGGTTCGGGCACGAAGATCAGGCTGAACGCCTCATCGACATGTGCTGGAACCGGAACGCCTGTCACGACGCAGCTCTGCGCGAGCGACGCGACGATTCGTCCGTCGGCCTCGATGAGTGCTCCCTTACGCGTGAGCGTCGCATGCGCCTGAAGGCAGCCGAGGTCGGTGAGCCCCAGACGCTCTGCAACCGATTTGCGCTCGGCCTCGTCGGCGACCAGCTCGACACGCTCGCCGTCGTGCAGCGAGTCCAGCTTCAATCGATGCGCAAAGCGATCGGTCATTCGATCCTCCCTGCCGCAACCTCCTCCAACGGGGCCGATTTGAGCCGAACCCAAAGTTCGCGCAAGTTCGCGGCGGCGTGAGTGACCGCGCCCGGCGATGGCTCGCCGCCACCGAACAGGCTAGCACGTGCCCCTTCCGCCCAATTGCCGCGATCGACAATGGCACGCCACAGATCGACCCGCCCGGCAAGCGATCCAACGAGCTTGCGAACCGTGCGCCCGAGCTTCGGATCGCCCAGGCCCATTTCGCGATGTTCGGCTTCCATCGCCTCGATGAAACGCTCGGTCAGCGCCACCGATGGCTCCGCCCCACCCACGTCATGCTCGAGCCGCACCGAAACCAGGGCCGAGATCGTCGCGAGCATCGCGAACCGGCCGTCGATCGTATCGGGAACGCCGCCTTCGACATACCAATGCGGCTGGCGCGCCCGGCCGGCGACCCAGCGAAACAGGTCCGCCCCCCGTGCCGGATCTGCCGTTAATCGTGGGAACAGCAAACGGAGCATAGGTCCTCTTTGGTGCTTGGTCCTCGGATGTCCCCCGGACATCCTCCGGGTCAAGCAGGCTTGCGCCCTGGGTGACGAGCCGCATATGAGGCCCAGGACGGCGCGCGCAAGATCGGACGCGCGACCAGGAGAGGTTCGAACCGGATGAAGTCTGCCTTGATGAAGCTTTCCGCGGCCGTGTTCGGCGCTGCGCTGCTCGCCGGCTGCGCGAGTGTCGGAGTCAAGGCGCACAAGGGCGCGGTCATCGATCCGCAGCTCGCCAGCGCGATCCAGCCTGGAGTGGACAACAAGGCTTCGGTCGAAAAGACTCTCGGGCGGCCGTCGTTCACTGGCCAGTTCACACCGAACGACTGGTATTACGTTTCGCGCGACACCAACCAGTTCGCCTTCCGCAACCCCCGGGTGAAGCAGCAGACCGTATATCGGGTGCGTTTCGACCAGACTGGCAATGTCATTGGGGTGGACAAGTCGGGCAAAGAGATGATCGCGGCGGTCGAGCCCGCGAACCGCAAGACTCCGACCCTCGGACGCAGGCGCAGCTTCTTTGACGAGCTGTTCGGCAATATCGGAACGGTCGGAGCCGGCGGGCCGGGCCAGGGCGGAGGTAACGGCCCCAACTGACGGGCCGCTTTCGCAAGAGCAGAGTTTCGCCTAATCGGCGGCGCATGACAGCGACCCCCGCCGGCGTGACCTATGCCGACTATCTGAAGCTCGACCAGCTCCTCTCCGCCCAGCAGCCGCTTTCCGATCTGCACGACGAGATGCTGTTCATCGTCATCCACCAGACCAAAGAGCTGTGGATGAAGGAGATGTTGCACGAGCTGCGCCTCGCCATCGCGCTCGTCGAGGCCGATCGCTTCGCCGAAGGCTATAAGGCGATGGCGCGGATCAGCCGGATCCAGGCGGTGATGACCCTGTCGTGGGACGTGCTGTCGACGCTCACTCCCGTGGATTATCTCAAGTTCCGTCACGTGCTTGGCACCGCATCCGGATTTCAATCGCTGCAGTTCCGCGAAATCGAGTTCCGGCTTGGGCTCAAGGAACCTAATTTCCTCAATCAGTACGAGGAGGGCGGCCCGCAGCGCGCGGTCCTACAGGCCGCACTGGACGAGCCGAGCCTGCGCGAGGCATCGCTCGGCGCGCTCGAGCGGGCGGGGTTCGATCTCGGCGACCGCTCGGTCGAGGCGATCGCCTGCGCCTGGCTTGAGGTCTATCGGGACTCCGAGCGCTGGTTCGACCTCTACGGACTTGCCGAAAAGCTGGTCGATATCGACGATGCGCTCGCGGCCTGGCGCCACAAGCATGTGCTGACGGTCGAACGGATCATCGGCAACAAGCCGGGCACGGGCGGATCGGCGGGCGCGCCTTACCTTCGAGCGACCCTCGAAAAGCGCGTTTTCCCCGAACTGTGGGCGCTGAGGACTGACCTTTGAGCTTCAAAGGGCTGTTCAGCCGAAGCCTGGAAGCGGATCCCGAGCGGCTGCACTTTGCGGCCCACAGCCATCACCTTTGGCCCGACGCCAGTTTCGATGGGCAGATGCAGGCGTGGAACGATGCCGCGCGCCTGGCCGATCGCAAGTGGGACAAGGTGATGGAAGAGGTCTGGACCGAGGCCCAGGGCCATGTCGCCCGGGAGCTCGGGACCGGAAATCCGGACGCCGTCGTGTTTTCGTCCAACACCCACGATTTTTTGATTCGGCTGATCACCGCGGCACCGCGCCGCAGAGCAGGGCCGCTCAAGGTGCTTACCTCGGACGGGGAATTCCACAGCGCCCGGCGTCAATTCGCGCGCTGGGCGGAGGCGGATTGGATCACCCTCGACAAAATCCCGGCCGAGCCGTTCGAGAGCTTCTCGGCGCGGTTTTTGGAAGCTGCATCGGCGGGCGATCACGATCTCATCCTCGTCAGCCAGGTGCTGTTCGGAAGCGGACGGATCTTCAGCGCCGTCGAAGAACTGGCAACGCTCGGCCGCCCGGACGGGCCATGGGTCGTGATCGACGGCTATCATGCTTTCATGGCGCTGGAGCGGCCGTTTGGCGGAGACGCGGGGCGGTCGGCCTTCTTCCTCGGCGGCGGCTACAAATATGCGATGGCGGGCGAAGGCTGTGCCTTCCTCCATGCGCCTCCGGACTTCGGCCCTCGACCGCCGGTCACGGGCTGGTTTGCCGAGTTCGAAGACCTCAGCCTTCCGCCGGGAAGCGTCGGCTATGCGAAAGATGCCAGCCGTTTCATGGGCGCGACCTTCGATCCGTCGGCTCTCTACCGCTTCAACGCGGTGCGGCGGATGCTTGCCCATAACGGCCTGACGACCGCCCGAATCTCCGAGCATGGGGAAGCGCTCCAGCGACACTTGCTCAATTCCATCGGCAAGACCCCTCTCGGCGAATCCGAGCTGCTCAATCCGTTGGATGGGCAGCCGCACGCGCGCTTCCTCGCGTTCCGGGCACCGGACGCGCAGCGCTGGTATGCCGAGTTGAAGGCTCGCAATTGCATCGCCGACGTACGCGGCGATGTGCTCAGGATAGGATTCGGCATCTATCAGGATGAAAGCGACGTGGAACGCCTCGTCGCGCTCCTCGTTCAACTCTAAGTATCTGAACAATAAAGAAATCTTAGGTTCATGCCGGCACGCCAGAATGGCGGATTGCATCGGCGGGCTGTGGAACGCGTGACGCGACCGTCCGTTTGAACCCCACGTTGAAAGGAGAATTTCTATGACCAGGCTGTTCCTTGCCGCGGGCGTCGCCGCATTGGCGATTGCGGCGCCGGCGAGCGCAAAGCCCGGCGGAAATGGCGGCGGGCAGGGTGGCGACAAGAACGCTGTCCAAACCAATCGCGGTGGCCATGGCGGCGGCGGCTCTGCCGTCCGCGGCGGCGGCGGTAATATCGAAGCGCGCGGCGGTGGCGGCGCAGCCTTCCGCATGCAGAGCCGAGGCGGCAGCCACGGCGGCGAAATCGCTTCGCCGCGAATGCAGCGTCAGGTTTTTGCAATTCAGGAGCACGGCCACGGCGGCGGCGGTAGAGCGATGAAAATCGAGCGCAGCAACGTCGGCCATGCGAATGTCGTCGAACAACGCGGGCGAGGCAGCGAAATGAAGCTGCAGCGCATCGAGCAGCGCCAGGTGCGCAACGTCGAGCATAACCAAATGCGCGGCAACCAGCTCGCGCGGGATCGCGGACAGGCGATGGGCGCAGAGATGAAGGCAAATCGCATCGAACGCGTCAGCAACCGCGAGGCCCTTCGGGACGAGCTTCGAACCAATCGCATCGAGCGGCTGGACAATGGAATGTTCGTCCGTAACGCGAATCTTGGGACTCGGGTCGTTCGAGCCGAGGATTTCAGCAACAGGGCGCGGGGTTATGGTGTCGGCGGATGCCCGCCCGGTCTGTTGGACAAGGGGTGCATGCCTCCGGGCCTTGCCTCCAAGCTGCTCGGGACGCGGATTTCCGACGCAGCCCGTATCGCAGAGCTGAGCTCGGTGCCGTATTCCGTGCGCTATCTCTATCCGGACACGAACGATTTCTATTACCGTTACGGTGATGGGTACATGTACCGGGTCGACCGGGGCACCAGCCTGATCGACGCACTGCTGCCGCTCGCGTTCGGCGGCTACATGCCGGGAAGCTATTTCCCGTCGTCGTACATGAACAATTACTACGTTCCGAGCTCGTACGGCTTCAACAGCTTCTACCCGGACTCACCCTACAATTGTAACCGCTACGTCAACGGCGTGATCTACCAGGTGGATTGCGTGACGGGCTTCGTCGAGAACGTGATCCCGATGTATGCGAGCGGCTATGGCGTAGGTCAGATGCTTCCGACCGGCTACGGCTATTACAACGTGCCGTACCAGTATCGGAGCATGTACTATGACACGTCCGATTACGGCTATTGGTACGCTCCGGGCGCGATCTACCAGTACGATCCGTCGAGCAGCATGATCACGTCGGTCGCGGCCCTGCTCTCGCCGGGCTTCAACATCGGCCAGCCGCTTCCAATGGGCTACGACGTTTACAACGTGCCGTACGACTATCGCGCGACTTACTACGACACTCCGTCGGCGATGTACCGGTACAACAACGGAAACATCTATCAGATCGACCCGGCGACGATGCTCGTAACGGCGATCGTTGCATCGATCCTGACGTAAGTGCGTTAATATTGGTTCAGAAATGGATCGCGGATGGCCCGGCACGCGTTGCCGGGCCATTTCGTTATGACAGAAGAAAAGGAGAGAAGGTCATGAGGACCCAAGCTCTGACGCTCGGCCTGGCGGCCATTCTGCTGGCGACTGCTGCGTGCAAGAATCAGTCGGCCGAAAACCGAATGAACGCCCAGACGCCGGAGGCGCAGAAGGCGGCCGGTACCAAGACCATCGCCGCCGGTCTCGCGGCGAACGGCAAGTTCATGGCTGCGGCGAAGGCCGCGGGGCTCGATCAGACCCTTGCCGGCGCGGGCCCCTACACCGTGCTGGTGCCCGACGACGCGGCTTTCGATAAAGCCCCGGCAGGCACGTTCGATGCCAAGCCGGAAAACCGCGCGCAGCTGACCGGCATCCTTACGAACATGATCCTGTCGGGGACAATGCTCGTCGACGACATCGACAAGGCGATCGACCGGGGCAAGGGCAAGGCCCTGCTCGCGAGCATGGGCGGAACACTTACCGCGACCAAGGACGGCGGGAAGACCGTTCTGACGGATTCCAAGGGCAACAAGGCCACGATCACCCAGGGTGACGAGAAATATTCGAACGGCGTCGTCCACCACGTCGACGCGGTCCTGATGCCGGCCAAGCCCGCCGCCCAGCCACCGACGAAGGCGGGCCAGTAACGGATCGCTCCAAACAGCCACTTCCGCATGGCCGAAGGCTCGCTATAACGAGCCGACACGCGTGGGCTATGGGACTGTGGCGACATGAAAGCGACGATTGAACGGGCGACACTCCTGAAGAGCCTCGGCCACGTGCAGTCGGTCGTGGAACGCAGGAACACCATCCCGATTCTGTCGAACGTGCTGATCGAGGCGCGCGAGGACGGCTCGATCCGGCTGATGGCAACGGACCTCGACCTGCAGGTCGACGAGAGCGTGCCCGCCAACGTTTCGCAACCGGGAGCGACGACGCTTTCCGCCCACACCCTGTTCGACATCGTCCGCAAGCTTCCCGAGGGCAGCCAGGTCGAGCTGAGCGCCGCCGAAGGCAAGATGCAGGTGAACGCCGGCCGCTCGCGTTTCAGCCTGTCGACACTTCCGCGCGATGACTTCCCGGTGATTGCCGAAGGCGAGCTTCCGACCCGTTTCGAGCTTCCGGCGGCGACTCTCCGCCAAATCATCGAGAAAACCCGCTTCGCGATCTCGAGCGAGGAGACTCGCTATTATCTGATGGGCATCTTCCTGCACGTCATCGACGACCAGATGCGCGCCGCGGCGACCGACGGCCACCGGCTCGCGCGAGTGACAATCGCGAAGCCGGATGGCGCCGACGGAATGCCCGACGTCATTATCCCACGAAAAGCAGTGCAGGAGCTCTACCGGCTGCTCGAGGAGCTCGAGGGCACGGTCGAGATCTCGCTTTCGCCGACCAAGGTGCGGTTCGGCCTCGGCAGCGCGGTCCTCACCAGCAAGCTGATCGACGGCACGTTCCCCGACTACAATCGGGTCATTCCGACCGCGAACGACAAGCTGCTGAAGCTCGATCCGAAGAGCTTCTCGGCGGGGGTCGACCGAGTCTCCACCATCGCGTCGGAAAAAACCCGAGCGGTGAAGATGAGCGTCGACCGCGACAAGGTCACCCTTTCGGTGACGTCCCCGGAAAATGGCCTCGCGACCGAGGAACTCGCCGCCGATTATGGCTCGGACGGGATCGAGATCGGGTTCAATGCCCGTTACCTGCTCGACATATTGAGCGAGATCGACGGCGACACGGTCGAGGTTCACCTCGCCGACGCGGCGGCGCCAACCCTGCTGCGCGAGAACGACAAGTCGAACGCGCTATACGTCCTCATGCCGATGCGGGTTTAGCGAAGCGGACGATGTGCTAGTCCGGCCGCAATGGCCGCCATTTCGCGCCTTTCGCTGACGGATTTCCGGTCTTACGCCTCGGCGACTGTCGAGCCGGGGGCCGGATTCGTGCTGCTCTTCGGCGAGAATGGGGCGGGCAAGACGAATCTGCTCGAGGCGGTCTCGCTGTTGTCGCCTGGACGCGGGCTGCGCGGGGCAGCGCTAAGCGAAATGGCCCGACAAAGCGGCAGCGGCGCCTTTGCGATCGCAGCGAGGCTCGATGAAACCGACATCGGCACCGGTACGGAGCCTTCGGCGCCCGAGCGGCGGCAGGTGAGGATCAACGGCGCCCCGGCTGCGGTAAACTCGCTCGGCGAATGGCTGTCGGTGCTGTGGCTGGTTCCAGCGATGGATCGGCTGTTCACTGGAAGCGCGGGCGATCGGCGGCGTTTCCTCGACCGCCTGGTGCTCGCGCTCGAACCGGGCCACGCGCATCATTCGACCCGCTACGACGCGGCAATGCGGGCGCGAAACAAGCTGCTCGCTGAGGGGCCATGGGACGAGGTTTGGCTCGACTCGCTCGAAGCGCAAATGGCGGAGCATGGCGGCGCGGTCTCGCACGCACGAATGCGAACCGTAAAGGCGCTGGCCCCGGTGATATGGGAGGTCGCTGGTGACGAATTCCCGGCTTCTCGGCTCGATATCGGCAACGTGACCACCACCAACCTTCAAGCGCGGCTGGCAGCCAGCCGTAAGGTGCATGCCGCGGCCAAGCGAAGCACTCATGGCCCGAACAATGAGGATCTCATCGTGTATTTCGGCGTAAGGGAAAGGCTGGCCTCTCAATGCTCAACTGGGGAGCAAAAAGCGCTTCTGATTGGCCTGGTGTTGGCACATGCCGAATTGGTTGCGAGAAAAACGGGCGAACCGCCCGTCCTGCTTCTCGACGAGGTCGCGGCGCACCTCGACCCCAAGCGCCGGGCGGCTTTGTTCAGCCGCCTCGAAGGCCGCGGGCAGGTCTGGATGACCGCGACCGAAGCTGCATTGTTCAGTGGCATCGGCGAGGCCTCGCGGTATCATGTCGAACCGGGAATCCTTGCGCCAGCGTAACAAGGGTGGACTTCTTAACTACTCCCCTCTATGTTGCACCGCAGCACGAGGCGCTTTTTCAAGCGGCGTGATCGGAAATTCGCTCAGGCGACGACCGGCCCGCGCCTCGATTAACCCATGCTCTCCTATTCACGCGGGGCGCTTCTCGACCCCCGTTCGAGCCGCGCGCTTTTGCGCGGCCGAACCTAATTTACATTGGAATTTTCATTGTCTTTTCATTCCCTCGGGCTGTCCAAGCCCCTGCTGGACGCACTCGCCGCGAAAAATTATGCGCAGGCGACGCCGATCCAGCTCCAGGCGATCCCGACGGTCCTTACCGGACGCGATTTGCTGGGCATTGCGCAGACCGGCACCGGCAAGACCGCGGCCTTCATGCTTCCCTCGCTTGACCGCCTCGCGGACAATCGCGCTTATCTGAAGCCCGGCCAGGTCCGCATGCTGGTGCTTGCCCCGACCCGCGAGCTTGCCTCGCAGATCGCCGCCAGCGCCCAGGCCTACGGCAAGTTCATGCGTCTGTCGGTCGGAGTCATCTTCGGCGGCGTCCCCAACAGCAAGAGCGTCCGCACCGTAGCGCGCGGCCTCGACGTCCTCGTCGCGACTCCGGGCCGTCTGCTCGACCTCATCGACCAGCGCGCGCTCAGCCTGCGTGACCTCGAAATCCTCGTCCTCGACGAGGCCGACCAGATGCTCGACCTCGGCTTCATCCATGCGCTGAAGCGCATCGTCAGCCTCGTGCCGCCGAAACGGCAGACCCTGTTCTTCTCGGCGACCATGCCGAGGGCGATCAAGGAGCTTGCCGATCGCTATCTCACCAATCCCGCCGAAGTGTCGGTGACTCCGACCGCGACGACCGTCGACCGGGTCGACCAGAGCGTGACGATGGTCAACCAGGCCGAGAAAATCGCGCTTCTGGCGACGGTTTTGCGGTCGGAGCCGGTCGAACGCGCACTCGTGTTCAGCCGCACCAAACACGGCGCGGACAAGATTGTGCGCCAGCTCGAGGCCGCCGGCATCGCGGCCGGGGCGATCCACGGCAACAAATCGCAGGCGCAGCGCGAACGCGCGCTCGCCGCGTTCAAGTCGGGCGAGATGAAGGTTTTGGTCGCAACCGACATCGCCGCGCGCGGGATCGACGTCCCCGGCGTCAGCCATGTGGTGAACTTCGACCTTCCGGACGTGCCCGAACAATATGTCCACAGGATCGGGCGCACGGCTCGCGCCGGAGCGGACGGCGTCGCGCTCGCTTTCTGCAGTCCCGATGAGCGCGGCAATTTGCGCGACATCGAGCGGACGACGCGGCAGAAACTTACCGTCACCCCGCTTCCGGCTGACTTCGCCGCGACCGCCGACGCCTTCAAGCGGCTCAAGCCCGCGCCGCGCGATGCGCGGCCGGCGCGGCCCCACCATGGCTCAACCAAAGCCGATCGTCGCAACGACGGCCAACGCCGGCAGAATCGGAACGAGGGCCAGCAGCGGCATCCGCACCGCGCCGATGGGCACTCGGCGCACCGCGCAGACGGCGCCCAGCCCAAGCGGAAGTTCCGCGGACGCCGGCGCTTCGGCGGTCCTCGCCACGCCGAGGGCTAGGCCGCATTTAAGTAGAGGATTGCCAGGCCGCCGACTCACGCGCGTGCGCGCACGTGCGCGCGCGTGACATCCGGGCGAAAATCCCTATATCTGGACTATGGCAATTCCCCCCGAGAAGAACGGCAATACCGGCAGCTACGACGCCGAGAGCATCAAGGTCCTCAAGGGCCTCGACGCGGTGCGCAAGCGCCCCGGCATGTACATCGGGGATACCGACGACGGCTCGGGCCTTCACCACATGGTGTTCGAGGTCAGCGACAACGCCATCGACGAGGCTCTTGCCGGCCACTGCGACCGGGTCCTGATCACACTCAATCCCGACGGCTCGGTCAGCGTCGAAGATAATGGCCGCGGGATCCCGACCGGAATCCATTCTGAAGAGGGCGTGTCGGCGGCCGAAGTCATCATGACCCAACTCCACGCCGGCGGTAAGTTCGAGAACACCAGCGACGACAATGCCTATAAGGTTTCGGGCGGTCTCCATGGGGTCGGCGTATCGGTCGTCAACGCCCTCTCCGAATGGCTCGACCTCACCGTCTGGCGCGATGGCGAAGAACATTTCATGCGCTTTCGCTACGGCGAGGCCGAGGCGCCGCTGAAGGTGGTCGGCAAGACCGACAAGCGCGGTACGCTGGTGACCTTCCTTCCGTCGGGCGAGACCTTCAAGCAGACCGACTTCGACTTCGAGCTGCTGGAGCATCGATTCCGCGAGCTCGCTTTCCTGAATTCAGGGGTCCGGCTGGTCCTGACCGACGCCCGCCACGCCGAGAAGAAGAGCGTCGAAATGTATTACGAAGGCGGGATCGGGGCCTTCGTGAAGTGGCTCGACCGGGCCAAGACCCCGATCGTGCCCGATCCGATCGCGATCCACGGCCAGCGCGACGACATCGGCATCGACGTCGCTCTCGAGTGGAATGATTCCTACTATGAGAACGTCCTTTGCTTCACCAACAACATCCCGCAGCGCGATGGCGGCACCCATCTCGCGGCGTTCCGTGCGGCGCTGACTCGAACTCTCAACAATTATGCCGATCGTTCAGGGCTGATGAAGCGCGAGAAGCTCTCGCTGACGGGCGAGGACATGCGTGAAGGCCTGACGTCGATCGTTTCGGTCAAGCTGCCCGACCCCAAGTTCAGCTCCCAGACCAAGGACAAGCTCGTCAGCAGCGAGGTCCGCCAACCGCTTGAGAGCCTGATGGCCGACAAGCTTGCCGAGTGGCTTGAGGAGAACCCAGGCCATGCGCGGGCGATCGTCCAGAAGGTCATCGACGCCGCGGCGGCGCGCGAGGCGGCGCGCAAGGCGCGCGAGGCGAGCCGCAAGTCGGCGATGGGCATCGCCTCATTGCCGGGCAAGCTCCACGACTGCCAGGAACGCGACCCCGCCAAGTCGGAACTGTTCCTGGTCGAGGGCGACAGCGCCGGCGGCTCGGCCAAGCAGGGGCGCGACAGCAAATATCAGGCGATCCTGCCCTTGAAGGGCAAGATCCTGAACGTCGAGCGCGCGCGGTTCGACCGAATGCTCTCGTCCAAGGAAATCGGGACGATGATCCAGGCGCTCGGCACCGGCATCGGTCGCGAGGAGTTCAACCTGGAGAAGCTACGCTACCACAAGATCGTCCTGATGACCGACGCCGACGTCGACGGCGCACACATCCGGACCCTGCTTCTGACCTTCTTCTACCGCCAGATGCCGGACCTTATCGAGAAGGGGCACCTCTTCATCGCGCAGCCGCCGCTTTACAAGGTCAGCCGCGGCCGCTCGGAAGTCTATCTCAAAGACGACGGCGCCCTCGACGATTATCTCGAGGAGGCCGGAATCGAGGGGCTGGTGCTCGACGCACCCGACGGTCAGCGCTCCGGCAACGACTTGAAGGCGCTGGTGGATCACGCCCGCCGAATGCGGATCCTGATGCGTTATGCGCCCCGCAATTATGACTCGGCGCTCATCGAAGCGCTGGCGATCAACGGCGCGCTGAAACCGAATCTGGACAAGGACGGGCGAGCCAAGGCCATCGTTCGAGTCGCCGAATGGCTCGGCGCCGGCGACACCGAAGCCAGCTGGTCCGGCGAAGTCGGCGCCGAGGGCGGCTATCTGCTGAGGCGGGTGTGGCGCGGGGTCACCGACGCTTACCTCATCGAGCCGGGCTTCCTTGTCTCGGCCGAGGCGCGCAAGCTCCACTCGCTCGCAGCCGAGCAGGCCGCGGTCTACGCAAAGCCGTTGACGTTGCGCGCGCTCAAAAAGACCGCGACCGCCGAGGAGCCGAAGCCGGAGCTCGAAAGTGCTGAAGGGGACGAGCCGGTCGAGGCAATTGAAGCCGAGACCAAAGGCAAGCCCGTCCCCATCACCCGTCCCTCGGAACTGCTCGACGCCGTTCTCGCGGGGGGCCGCAAGGGTCTGTCGATCCAGCGCTATAAGGGCCTCGGCGAAATGAATGCCGAGCAATTGTGGGAAACGACGCTCGACCCGGCGAACCGCTCCCTGCTCCGAGTCGAGGTGGCTCAGGCCGACGTTGCCGACGAGATCTTCACTCGGCTGATGGGCGACGTGGTCGAGCCGCGCCGCGAGTTCATCCAGGAAAACGCGCTCAGCGTCGCCAATCTGGACGTCTAGGAACCTTTCGCAAGGAACGGCTATTGGCGGGCATGTGACCTCCGCGCCCACGATCACCGTCGCCAGCTACAACATGCACCGGGCGGTCGGGCTCGACGGCCGCCGCGACCCTCATCGCGTGCTGAAGGTGCTGCAGGAGATCGACGCCGACGTCGTCGCCCTGCAGGAGGCCGACAAACGGATCGGCGGGCGCGGCTCGACCGTCCCGCACGAGCTGATCGACAGCCATGGCATGTATGAGCCGGTGCACTTCGGGGTCCGGCACAAACGGCCGCTCGAGAAAGCCCGCAAGCACGCCGAGCGGCTGCTCAAGGTCAACACTCGAAACATCGGCTGGCACGGCAACGCGATCCTCGTGAAGCGGCACATCGGGATCCTCGATTGCGCGGTGCTCGACCTCCCGACCTTCGAGCCCAGGGGCGCGGTCATGGCCGAGCTCCTGATCGGCGACCGGCCGCTTCGCGTGGTCGGCATGCATCTCGACCTCTCGGGACTCTGGAGGCGGCGGCAGATGCGCGCGATCCTCGACGCGATCGCCGACCGCCCGCAGCTCATGCCGACCGTGCTGATGGGCGACACCAACGAGTGGCGAACCTTTGCCGGGTGCCTCAAGGACCTGGAGCCCGAATTCCATATCGTCCCGACCGGTCCGAGCTTTCACGCTCGCCGCCCGGTTGCCGCGCTCGACCGGATCATCGTGCACAGGGATTTGAATATAGAAGCGGCCGGCGTGCACATGAGCCACAATGCCCGGCGAGCGTCGGACCATCTCCCAATCTGGGCGAGATTGTCGGCCTAGCCGGCGATTTTCCTCAACCGGCGCCGCTGGATCGACGAGCCGATGCCCATCGCCTCGCGATATTTGACGACGGTGCGGCGGGCGAGGTCAAAGCCCTTGCCCTTCAACAGTCCGGCGATCGCGTCGTCGCTGAGGATCTCGGTTTCGGCATCGATCAGCTCCCTGATCGCCGACTTGACCGCCTCGGCCGCGGCTCCGTCACCTTCGGCGGAAGCCACGCCCGAGCCGAAGAAATATTTAAGCTCATAGAGGCCCCGGTCGCACAGCATATATTTGTTCGAGGTCACCCGGCTGACGGTCGATTCGTGCATTTCGATCGCTTCGGCCACTTCGCGCAGGGTCATCGGCTTCATCGCCGAGACGCCTCGCTCGAAAAAGCCCTGCTGCCGTTTGACGATCTCGCTGACGACCTTGACGATGGTCCGGGCGCGCTGGTCGAGCGCCTTCACCAGCCAGTTGGCGCTTGCCAGGCACTCGCTCAGCCAGGCGCGCGATGTCTTGTCCTGGGGGCCGGATTTCAGTTCCTGATAATAGCGCCGGTTGACGAGCAATCGCGGCAAGGTCGCCTGGTTGAGCTCGACCGCGAAGCCCGCACGGAGCTGGCGCACGAACACGTCCGGAGTGACGTCTTCCGCAGCCGAAGCCGAAAATTGGCATCCGGGCTTGGGATCATAGGAACGAAGCTCACGGATCATGTCCGCAAGGTCCTCATCGTCGACCGCGCAGATGCGCTTGAGATCTCCGAGGCGGCCTTTCGACAGCAGCTCCAGATTGTCGATCAGGCGCGCCATCGCCGGGTCGTAACGATCGGCGGCCCCGGCCTGGATCGCCAGGCATTCGGCCAGGCTGCGAGCGCCCACGCCTGCCGGCTCGAGGCCCTGGACGATATTGATCGCGGCTTCGACGACCGCGACCGGCGCATCGGTCATACGCGCAATTTCCTCGGCCGGGACGGTTAGATAGCCGGTCTCGTCCAATGCCTCCGCGATGATTCGGGCGAGGTCACCTTCAGGTCCGGAATAGCCGTGCAGCTGGTCCTGCAAATGTTCGGACAATGAGGCGGGCGAATATTCCAGCCGGTCGAAGTCGAATGCCTCTTCGGCGCCGCCGGACGTGACCACATCTGAGAAGCTGTCGGTTTCGAGCGCTTCACTCGTCCAGTCGACATCGAGCGGGCGGTCGTCGTCAGCAGTTCCGGTGATGAGGTCGTCAGCCCCCGGGTCCTCCGGCGCTTCGTCGGGCGTATCCTCGTCGGACATGAAGTCGCCGGCGGGCTGCTCCTCGGGCTCGTCGGAGCGCGCCTCGAGCAGCGGATTCTTCGAAATTTCCTCCGCGATATAGGCCTCGAGCTCCAGGTTGCTGAGCTGGAGAAGCTTGATCGCCTGCGTCAGCTGGGGGGTCAGCACCAGCTGCTGCGACTGGCGGATGCTTAGGGAGGGCCCGAGTCCCACGGGTCCTATATCCGCTAAAGCGCGAAGCTCTCGCCGAGGTAGAGGCGCCGGACCTCCTGGTCGGCGACCAACGCTTCGGGAGTACCCTGGAACAGGACCTGGCCGTCGTAGATGATGCAGGCCCGATCGACGATATCGAGTGTTTCTCGAACGTTATGATCAGTGATCAAAACGCCGATGCCGCGCTTCTTCAATTCACGCACGAGCTCGCGAATGTCGGCGATCGAGATCGGATCGATTCCGGCGAACGGCTCGTCGAGCAGCATGATCGACGGCTCGGCCGCGAGCGCTCGGGCGATCTCGCAGCGACGGCGCTCGCCACCCGACAACGCCATGGCTGGCGAATCGCGGAGGCTCGCAATCCCGAATTCACGAAGCAATTGTTCCAACCGATCCTGCCGCGCGTGGCCGTCGGGCTCGGAAACCTCGAGCACCGCCATGATGTTCTGCTCGACCGTCAGTCCGCGAAAGATCGAAGTCTCCTGCGGCAAATAGCCGAGCCCGAGGATTGCGCGGCGGTACATGGGCAGGTCGGTGATGTCCTGGCCGTCGAGGAAGATGCGTCCGCTGTCGGGCTTCACCAGCCCCATCACCGAATAAAAGCAGGTCGTCTTTCCGGCGCCGTTCGGGCCAAGCAGGCCAACGACCTCGCCGCGATGGACACCGAGCGACACGTCGTGAAGCACGGCACGGCGATCGTAGGCCTTGGCGATCGAGTGGACCTCGAGCCCGCCCGTCGCCGGGGCCGGTTCGGTCGCCGGCCTCATCAGGGTCGCGGCTTCGTTCACCGGCCGCCTACTGCTGCGTCTTCTGCGGCACCGTGAAGTGACCGGTGACGCGGCCGCCGCTCTGGTTCACGCCCGGCGGCCCGCCGTCGATCACGGCCCGACCGGAATCGAGGTCGATGACGAGCCGCGAGCCGTTGACCTGATTGTCGCCCCGGTTGAGCTGGACCGAGCCGATCAGCGTGATCAGCTTCTTATCGAGATCGTAGATTCCGAAATCGCCCTTCGCCGTTTCGGACGGGCTGTGAACGGTAACTCCGCCAGCCGCATCGAGCCTCCGGATCTGGACCCCTCCGCTGGTCTGGGAGCCGCCCGAATAAGCGACCGTCAGCCGTTCCGTATCAAGCGTCAGTTCGGCCTGAGTGACATGGACGTTGCCGACGAAAATCGCGCGGTCGGAACGGTCCTGGACTTCGATGCGATTGGCGCTGACGTCGACCGGGGCATTGCTGTTGTGCCCTTTCAGCGCCGAGACTGTATCCTGCTTCTGCTGGGCGGGCGCCGCGCCCGCGACGATGCCCGCGCCGAGAATTGCCGAAGCAAGGATTATGCCGAAGGACCGCATCGCCTTCATCTGACGGCGCCTTGCACGATTTTCAAGCGAACGCCGCCCTCGAGCATCACTTTCCTTTCGCCCAAGTCGGCGCGCAGCTGACCGGCCTGGAACCGGCCCAGCCGCATTTGCCCGGAAACCGGGCCTGAGCTGGCGAGCTGCCGCTGCTTCATATCGACCATCACATCCCGCGTTTCCAGCCGATAGCCGTCGGGCCCCAGGACCCGGACCGGGCCACTGACCGCCATCTGCTGCGTGTCGAGGTCGTAGCGGCCCTGGTTGGCGGCCATCATCAGCGGGCCGTTAGCCTGGAAGAGCCGGGCGAACATGCCCTCGATGTCGACGATCGGCACATCAGAGCTGCGCTGGATCGCACGGTTGGCCGTGATTTCGAACTTCTGGCCCTTGTTGTCGGCGCCGACGTAGCGAGCCGATTCAACTCGCATCCTTTCGGGCGCGCTTTCGACCTTCTTCTTGTCGAGAATGAAGCTGACGTCGCCGTGCTTTTGCAGGGGCGCGAAGGCGAGGACGGCGATCAGCACGCCGACCGCGCTCGGGAGTATGATCTTCGACCAGCGAACGATCGCGTCATGCGCGCTTCCCGGCACCGCCCAGCGTTGCTTGTCGGCGCGTTCCCTGGCGGCGGCCTCAGACATTTTCAGCCGTCATGCGCAAAAATATCCTGTTCGGCCCAGCCCGCGATGTCGAGCAGGGCGCGCGCGGGAAGGAAGTCGAAGCAGGCCTGGGCAAGAGCGATCCGGTCTTCGCGCGTGAGCCGTTCGTCGAGCCTTTCCTTGAGCGCATGGAGATAGCGCACGTCGCTGGCCGCATATTCGCGCTGCGCATCGCTGATCTCGTCGGCGCCCCAGTCGCTGGTTTGCTGCGCCTTGGACAAATCGACGTTGAGCAGCTCCTTGACGAGGTCCTTGAGACCGTGCCGGTCGGTGTAGGTGCGAACGAGCCGCGATGCGGTGCGCGTGCAATAGAGCGGCGCCGCAATGATCCCGACATAGGCCTGCAGGATCCCGACGTCGAAGCGGGCGAAGTGATAGAGCTTGAGGCGGCCCGGGTCGCCGAGCAGCGCCTTCAGATTCGGGGCGGAATAATCGCTGCCGCGCCTGAAGCGGACGAGATGTTCGTCTCCCTTCCCATCGGACAGCTGGACCAGGCAGAGCCGGTCGCGGCCCGGAACGAGGCCCATGGCTTCGGTATCTACCGCGATCGGACCGTCCGCGAAGCTTACGCCGGCGGGCAGGTCTTCTTCGTGAAAATGGATCGCCATTCACGGTCCTTATATCTTTTATCCTGAACCGTTTTAGTCCTGCTCCGGCGGTACGCGCCAGCCCGCGGCGATGGAATCACTAGAGCAGGCCAGATTTTTCCTGTAAGCACCCGCCCCGTGCGCGAGTGGGAAGCGCACGGACCGGTTGCGCCTTAGGGCCCGGCGCACACTCGGTCTTATTTCGATTTGGGGCACAGAAGAGTTTGGACGGGCATGGGTTTCGACAGAGGGCGTAAAGGCGACCGCGGAGGGCGCGGCCGCGACAAGCGCGAAGGTTTCGGCGAAGAGAATTTCGGCGGCAGTGAATTCGGCGGCGGTGGTTTCCAGGAGCGCGGCGGCTATGGCGGCCGCGGCGGATTCGGTGACCGCGGCGGTGGCGGCGGCGGTGGCTTCGGCGACCGTGGCGGCTTTGGCGGCGGCGGAGGCGGAGGCGGAGGCTTTCGCGGCGGAGGCGGGGGCGGCGGTTTCCGTGGCGGAGGCGGCGGCGGCGCAGGTGGAATGCCTCCGCAGGTCGTCGGCGAAGGCAAGGGGATCGTCAAATTCTTCAATCCGCAGAAGGGCTTCGGATTCATCGTCCGTGACGATGGCGGCGAGGATGTGTTCGTCCACATTTCGGCGGTCGAACAGGCCGGCCTGACGGACCTCGCGGACGGTCAGCCGCTCGAGTTCACGCTCGTCGATCGCGGTGGGCGGATTTCGGCGACCAACCTTCGAATCGAAGGCGAGCCGATGGCGGTCGAGCGCGCCGAGCGCGCCCCGCAGCGGCAGCTGACGGGCGAGAAGGCCAGCGGGACGGTTAAGTTCTTCAACGCGATGAAAGGCTTCGGCTTCATCCAGCGCGATGACGGCCAGCCCGACGCGTTCGTTCACATTTCCGCCGTCGAGCGCGCCGGAATTCCGACGCTCAACGAGGGCGACCGGCTGGAATTCGAGATCGAGGTCGACCGTCGCGGCAAGTTCGCGGCAGTGAACCTTACGGCGATCACCTAGCCCCGTTTCCAAGGGGGCGATGGAGCCGGCGGGACTCGTGCCCGCCGGCTCTTTTCATTGCGCGCTGGCGTAAAATGCCGCCATGTCGGCCTTGAGCTGCCTCGCCGAGGCCGGGTCGATGTACATCATGTGACCCGCTTCATAGTAAGTGTAGCGGATGTTCGCCTGGAGCTGCGGCTCAAGCGCCAGATGGCTGAACTCCAGGTCCGCGCCGTGGAACGGCGTTGCAAGATCATAATAACCGTTGACCGAAAGGATTTTCATCCGCGGGTTCTGACGCATTGCATTGGCCAGATCCGCGCTCGTGTCCGCAATCTGCTGATCGCCGTCCGGGCCCTTGTGCGTGAAGTTCCATCCGTCCGGCCCGCCGTAGATCGCGGCATAATTGTTGGGACGATAATAGAGCTCGGTCTTGTAGCCGAGGTCGCGCATCAAATAGTCGTTGAGCGCGCCAACAAAGGCTCCGGTAATGGCGCTCGCCTGGGGATCATAACTCGTGCCCGCTCCCGCGCTGTCCGCCTCGGTTCCGACGTAGCGCGAATCGATCCGGCCGATGATCTCATGGCGGTCGCGAAGCAGCTCGCGGCGGAACCGGTCGTCGCCGACGCGCAGGTTCGAGCGCATGATGTAGTCGGGAGAAATGCCGAGGAAGCGCGCCATCTGCTGCGCGACCGAGCGTTTCTCATCGTCGCCAAGCGCGTTGCCTCTCTGAAGGGCCGAAGCATAAGGGCCGCTCGCAAATGCGCTGGCCTCCGCCAGGAACTGCCTGAGGTCCGGCTTCGGATCGAGCTTCCCGTGATACCAGGCGTTAGCCGCAAGGGTCGGGAAGAAGTTCACGAACGACTGATCGCCCTGGAAGTCGGCGAAGTTGAAGACCGTTGAGACGAATGCGATCCCATTGAGCTGGACGCCCTGGTCCAGGAGCTTCTGCGAAAGGCCGGCGGCCCGTGTCGTTCCGTAGCTCTCACCGATGATGAACTTCGGACTGTTCCAGCGGCCGTATTTGGTGAGGTAGCGCTGGATCGTCCGGGTGAAGACGTCGAGGTCCTTATCGACCCCGAAGAAGTCCTTCGGCTCAGCCTTGCCGAGCGGGCGTGAGAGGCCCGTCGTCGGCGCGTCGATAAAGACGAGATCCGTGATGTCGAGCAACGTGTCCGGGTTCGGGCCGTAACGGAACGGCGGGCCGGCAACCGTCTCCGGGCTTGAGGCGTCGACCTTCACCGGGGCGAAGGAACCCATGTGAAGCCACATCGTCGATGAACCGGGTCCGCCGTTGAACAGGAAAGTGACCGGCCTGGGCTGCCCGGCAGAAGGAATCGTGTAAGCGACGTAGAACATGCTTGCCGTCGGTTCCCCGTCGGCATTGCGGATCGTGAGGTGACCCGGCGTGACCGTGTAGGCGAGCGTCCGTCCGTGGAAGGGGATCGACCGCTTCACCGGCCCAGCGTCTTCTTCGACCTTGGCCTTGACCTGGTCAGGGTTGGGTTTCTCGGCCTCCGCCTTGGCTTCCTTCGAGGGCGTGTCGCCCGCGGGCGCGTTCTGCGCTGCCGCCGGAGCGCAGGTGAGCGCCAATGCGAGCGCGAAAAGGGACGTTCGGTTCATTGGGCACCTTTCATTGGAATGGGTTTGCCCTCGACCATGACATAATCGACGCGCTGGACAGCCGTCGGATCGACCAACGGGTCTCCCTCAACTGCAATCAGGTCGGCCGACTTGCCGGGATCGAGCGTTCCGGTCTCATTCGACAGGTTCATGAGGTCGGGGCCGCCCTTGGTCGCCGCGATCAATGCATCGCGCGGGGTCATTCCGCCCTTGGTGACCATCAGTTCGAGCTCTTTGTTCGCGGCGGTGTGGGGAGCGACTGCGCTATCCGTCCCGAGCGCAATCTTCACCCCCGTTCGGTAGGCAAGGTTGAGGCCGTGCCCCCAGACGGCGAACGTCTGCTTGGCCTTGGCTTCGGATTCCGGGGCGATCTTGCCGGTTCCAATCAGCCCCTGGACCCCGCTGAACGCCATCAGGGTCGCCGAAAAATAGGTGCCGCGCGCCTTCATCGCGCGCGCTCCGGCCTCGTCGAGGAACGTTCCATGCTCGATCGAATCGACGCCGGCATTGGTGGCGGCGAGGATTCCGCGCGCGCCGTGCGCATGGGCTGCGACCTTGAGATGCATCGCATGCGCCATATCGGCGATGCCCTTCATCTCGGCATCGGTGAAATGCTGTTCCAGGCCCATGGCGCCTGGATCGAGCACTCCGCCCGTCGCCATGATCTTGATCACGTCGACGCCGGCAGCAGCGAGTTGGCGCACGACCTTCTGGCATTCATCGATACCGGTGCAGACCGACGGACTGAGGTGCGCTTCGTTGACCGCCCCGGCGAGTTCGGGCGGAAGGCCGGTAGCGGCGTCGGCATGGCCACCGACGATCGACAGAGCTTCGCCAGAAACCTTGATGCGTGGGCCCGGAAAGCGCCCCTCGGCGACGGCATCGCGGACCGCGATCACGGCGCTCGTCGGCCCGCCCAGGTCGCGGACGGTCGTGAACCCGCCGCGCGCCATTTCGAGTGCGTGGGTGAGGCCCAGCGTGGTCGCATAGGGGTCGGAATATTTGATGGTGTAATTGGCGTACCACGGCGTTCCGGAGGTCTGCGTCAGATGGACGTGGACGTCGGTCATTCCCGGCATCACCGTCCGGCTCCGTTCATCGACGACGATCGCTCCGGCCGGAGTTGTGAAACCGTTCTCGATGCGGGCGACGCGACCGTTTTCGACAATGACTGTGGAATTCGCGCGCGCGGGCTGCGCGGCATCGACGATCAGCTTTCCGGCCTGGATGGCGTAAGTCTCGGCGTCAGCCGCGGTCGCAACCAGCAAGGCCGTCGTCGCAGCCAGCAAATTTCTGATCATGAGATTCCTCTCCCCGGGAAGGGCGAGTCCTAGCGCTGTTCGCCAGCGCTTCAAGTTACCAGTGCCTGGAGCGTCGCCAGTCGGTCGGCCTCAGCCGCCGGTTTGTCGATGCGTATGCGGCTGATTCGCGGAAAGCGCATCGCGAGGCCGGATTTGTGGCGCGTGCTCTTGTGGATGGAGTCGAAGGCGACCTCCAGCACGAGGCTTTTATCGACTTCGCGGACTGGACCGAAACGCTGGACGGTATGCGCCCTCACCCAGCGGTCGAGCCATTTCAGCTCGTCGTCCGTGAAGCCGAAATAGGCCTTGCCCACGGGGAGCAGCTCCGCCCCAAGGGAAGGGTCGTCCGCCCAGCAGCCGAACGTGTAGTCCGAATAATAGCTCGAGCGCTTCCCGGAGCCCCGCTGCGCGTACATCAGCACGCAGTCCGCGGTTAGCGGATCGCGCTTCCACTTGTACCAAAGGCCCGTGCGGCGCCCGGCGACATAGGGGCTGTCCCGGCGCTTCAGCATGATCCCTTCGATCGCGACGTCGCGGGCGTTGGAGCGCAGCGCCTCCAGCTCTTCGAAGCTTCCCGCCTGGATCAGCTGCGAGACATCGAACCGCTCCGGATCGAGCCGCTCGGCGAAGCTTTCGAGGCGCGGCCGGCGTTCGGTCCAGGGCAGCTCGCGCACATCCGATTCCCCATCGAAGAGCAAGTCGTACAGCCGGACGAAGGCGGGGTAGGAGCCGAGCATCTTCTGGCTGACGTTCTTTCGGCCGAGCCGTTGCTGAAGGGCGTTGAAGCTGGCGGCCGCTCCGCCGTGCATGTCGGCAACGCCCTGGTCCGACCCGCGCACCAGGAGCTCGCCATCGAGCACCCCGCTCGTCCGGAACGCCTCGGCGACATCGGGGAAACTTCCCGAAATGTCGTCCCCGGTGCGGCTGTAGAGCCGGGTTTCTCCTCCGGCGTGGACCAGCTGGACTCGGATTCCGTCCCATTTCCACTCGGCCGCATAGTCCTCGAGGGAGAGTCGAAGCTCCTCGAGCGGATGAGCTAGCATGAACGGACGGAACACGGGCAAATCGCGGGCCGTCGGCTGCTCGCCGCGGCCTTCCGCCCAGTCGAAGAGCGGGGCGAACGGCGGTTTCAGGCCGTGCCAGACCTCCTCCACGGCTTCGACCTGGAGTGCGAAGGCATCGGCCAGGGCAAGCCGTGCGAGCCGCGCATTGATGCCGACACGGAGCGCACCGAGCGCGAGCTTGAGCAGCGCGAAGCGGCCCGACCCGTCGAGGTGGTCGAGCATCGAAGCCAGCACTCGGGGCGCATCCATCTTGCTCGCCGACCGAAGCTGTTCGATCGCGTCCGAGATTCGGATGGTCGCGTCGTCGATCTCGGGCGGCTCACCCTGCCGGCCGGGCCAAAGCAGCGCCACCGTCTCGGCGGTATCGCCGACATAGTCGCGGCTCATGTAGAACAGCACGGGGTCGATCCGCTCCTCGACCAGGCCGCGGACCACGGCCGGCTTGACGTGCGGGAGGTCGAGCGTGCCGGTCAGGGCCGCGAGGCCGTAGCCGCGGTCGGGATCGGGCGTTTCCCTGAGATACTGGCCGATGAGCTTCAGCTTGGTGTTGCGCGAGCGCGTGTAGACGAGGTCGTCGAGCAGCTGCGAGAAGGCGCGCATGGCGCCTTCAATGCACGAACGCTCCTAGGGTGTCGAAATCCTAGCGCAGGCGGATGGCGAGCGCGGCGAGCATCGCCGTGCAATCGCGGTCCGAGTGACAGTCGAAGGCTTCCTCGACATGCTCCAGGCACGACTGCATCGACACTCGGTGGCCCGGAAGGAGCGCGAGCTGCGCGGTGCGGCGGGCGAGGCTCTCGAGCGCGGCAAGGCCATGATCGGCGGCGATCTGGCGGATCGAGTCCATCCGTGCGTGAAGGGCGAGCGGGGAGAGGCGCGGGCCGGCGTCGCGGATCTCGGCGACGCGCGAGGCCACCTGCAGCCTCACTTGCGCGATCGGATCCCTTGCTCTTGCCTGTTTGCTCATGAGGTGAAGGCTCGCCCAAGTTGATTAAGGGGGCGTTACAATCTTGCTTCGGTTGACAGAATCGGGCCGGTGCGTCATTGGCGCCACAGTTGGAGCGGCGAGAAGCCGCTTTTATTTTTTGAAATCGGGATTTTTCCAATGGCGAAGCCGGCAACGGTCAAAATCAAGCTCGTCAGCACCGCGGACACGGGCTTCTATTACGTGACCAAGAAGAACCCTCGCACCCAGACCGAGAAGCTCAGCTTCAAGAAATACGACCCGAAGGTTCGCAAGCACGTCGAGTTCAAGGAAGCCAAGATCAAGTGACGAGCCGCCAGGCGCGTCATTCCGGTCCGGGGTCCGCCTGAGCCTTCTCCTTCGTCGCGCTGAGCAGCTCGTCGACGGTTTCCGCAAACCGCATCACCGATATGGGCTTGGACACATAAGCCTGCGCACCCGCTGCGCGGATACGCTCTTCGTCGCCGCGCGCCGAATAAGCGGTCACGGCCATGATCGGTACCTCCGACAATCTGTCGTCCTCACGCATCATCCGGATGAGATCGAAGCCGGTGACGTGCGGCAGCTGGATGTCGGTGATCACCAGGTCGGGGGAAAACTCATGCGCTGCGTCGAGCGCCAGCCGGCTGTCGGTGACGGCCTGGGGTTCATGCCCGTGCGCCGCCAGAAGGTCGCAGAACAATTTGACGTTGAGGGCATTGTCTTCGACGATCAGGATCTTCGCCAATTCTCTTCCCTCATTCACTGTTCGGCTTCTAAGCCTAAGCCATGCGGTCCGAGACCACAAACGACGCGCACGCGCTCGCGCTGGCCGCTCTTGCTGCCACGCTTACGGACGTTCGGCGTGCCCAGCGGTTCCTAGAGCTGACCGGAATCGGGACAGACGAACTTCGCGGCATGGCAGACGAACCGCAGTTGCTCGCCGCGCTCATCCGTTTCCTGGAGGGCTATGAGCCCGATCTCCTCTCGGTTTGCGAGCAGATTGGGGTAAAGGCCGAGGCGCTTGTCGCGGCCCGGCGAGCGCTCGAGGGCGAGACTGAAGGAGCATCATGAAGACGATCCTGATCACCGGAGCGACAGCGGGATTCGGCGCGGCAGCGGCGCGCAAATTCGTCGAAGGAGGATGGCGAGCGATCGGAACCGGCCGTCGCGGGGATCGATTGAAAAAGCTCCAGGACGAGCTCGGCGACGTCTTCCTTCCGCTCGAGATCGACATGCGCGATCGCGTAGCCGTGGAAGGCCTCGCGCGGCTGGAAGCGCCGTGGGGCGAGATCGACCTGCTGCTGAACAACGCGGGGCTCGCGCCGCCGATGGCCGGGCTGCCCGAAAGCGAATGGGACAAGATCGAGACCGTGCTCGATACCAATATCAGCGGCCTCGTCGCGCTGACCCGGGCGCTGCTTCCCAGGCTCATCGAACGCCAAGGCCATATCATCAACCTGTCGTCGGTCGCCGCGACCTACCCCTACAAGGGCGGCGCGGTTTACGCCGGCACCAAGGCGTTCGTCCGCCAGTTCTCGCTCGACTTGAGGTGCGATCTCGCCGGGACGGGCGTTCGCGTGACCTCGGTCGAACCCGGCATGGCGGAGACCGAATTCACGATCGTCCGCACCGGCGGCGACAAGGAGGCCTCGGACAAGCTCTATGCCGGGATGAACCCGATGACGTCCGAGGATCTCGCCGATCTCTTCTGGTGGCTCGCCAACCTCCCGCCGCATCTCAACATCAACGCGATCGAGCTGATGCCGGTGACCCAAAGCTGGGCGGGGTTCACGATTGAGCGGGAGTCTTGACGGCCGCGACGCTCCCGTGTTGAGCGCGCAGCATGAGCATCGACCAGCGCCTCTCCGAACTCGGAATCACCTTGCCCCAGCCCGCCGCCCCGGTTGCCGCTTATGTTCCGGCGGTCGAACGGGACGGCTTGCTTCACATTTCGGGCCAGATCAGCTTTGCCGAGGACGGCAGCCTGATCAAAGGCCGGCTCGGCGAGGACGTCGATCTCGACGGCGGGATTGCGGCGGCGCGCCGCTGCGGGGTCATGCTGATCGCGCAGATGAAGGCCGCGCTGGGGTCGCTCGACCGGGTCGATCGAATCGTCAAGCTTGGGGTGTTCGTAAACAGCGTGCCCGCGTTCACCGACCAGCCCAAGGTCGCCAACGGCGCATCCGAACTGATGCAGGAAGTCTTCGGTGAGGCCGGGCGCCATGCGCGCAGCGCGGTCGGGGTCGCGGTGCTCCCGCTCGGGGTCGCGGTCGAAGTGGATGCGATCGTCGCGGTTAAGTCCTGATCCCCTCGATCCCGGTCCAGCCGGTTTCACCCATCGGGGCCTGCATTATGGCTCGGAGTTTCCCGAAAACAGCCTGATCGCCTTTGCCGCCGCGCTCGAGTTCGGCGCTGGGATCGAATGCGACCTCAGGCTCACCGCCGACGACCATATTGTCGTGTTCCACGACCGCGACGCCTGGCGGCTGTGCGGAAGCCCGATGAAGATCGGCGAATCGACTTTGGCCGGCCTCGGTCGCCTGAGCCTCGGCGGGCATCCGATCCCGACGCTCGAAAGCCTGCTGACCATGGTCGATGGGCGCGTCCCGCTCTTGCTTGAGGTGAAGGTGAACCGCGACATCTGGCGCTGGGTGCGGGCTTTGCGGGAAGGCCTAAGCGGTTATGAGGGCCGGTTCGCCGTGATGAGCTTCGACCCGCGCATTCCGCGACTGATGAAGACCAACATGCCGGACGTCCGGCGAGGATTGATCATCCGCGATCGCCATTCATCGGTTCGCCGCGGCCTCGCGATCATGCTCGCGTCGCCGCAATTCCTCGCTGTCGAGCGGCTGGCGCTCGGCAAGCCGTGGGTCGAGCGCGCCAGGCGGCGAATGCCTGTCTATGGCTGGACGATCCGGACTGCCGAGGAGCGCAGGCAAGCCGAGGTTCAGGCCGATGCGCTAATTTGGGAAGGCGATGGCCGACCGCGAAACTGAATTCGTCGCCAAGGTCGCGTCCGGGGTGGCCGGGCTCAACGCCCGCGCCTGGGACCGGCTAACCGGCGGCGACCCGTTCGTCAGCCATGCCTTTCTGTCGGCCCTCGAGGATTCGGGAAGCGTCGGTCGGGGCACTGGCTGGACTCCCGCGCCGATCCTCGTCGAGGACGACGCTTCGCACCTCCTTGCCGCAGCGCCCGCCTATCTCAAGATCCACAGCCAGGGCGAATATGTGTTCGATCATGGCTGGGCCGACGCCTGGCAGGGCGCCGGCGGCGAATATTATCCCAAGCTCCAGGTCGCCGCGCCCTTCACGCCGGTGCCAGGCCCTCGGCTGCTCGGGAGCCGGCCGCAGCATCTGCTTGCCGCCATCGAGGCCGTGACCATTCAGAACGACATGTCGTCGGCGCACATTACGTTCGTTGACGATGCGGGCGCGGGTGAGGCCGAGCGGCGCGGCTGGTTGATGCGCCACGGCATCCAATACCATTGGTTCAACCGCGGCTACCCGGACTTCGACGCGTTTCTCGCCGCTCTGCGCAGCCCCAAGCGCAAGGCGATCCGAAAGGAGCGCTCGGCCGCGCGGCAGGGGCTGGAATTCCGTGCGTTGCAAGGTCCTGAGATCGGGCTCGACGACTGGGATGCGATGTGGAATTTCTACCAGGATACCGGCTCGCGGAAGTGGGGGCGGCCCTATCTCACCCGCGAATTCTTTGATCTTATCGGGGAAAGGATGGCGGATCGGCTGCTGCTGTTTCTCGCCCGCCGTGACGGCCGGCCAATCGCCGGGGCGCTCAACCTGATCGGCGGCGACACGCTTTACGGCCGTTACTGGGGCTGCATCGAAGAGGTGCCCTTCCTCCATTTCGAGCTTTGCTTCTATCAGGCGATCGAATGGGCGATCGACCATAGACTGTCATCGGTTCAGGCTGGTGCGCAGGGCGAGCACAAGCTCGCGCGAGGCTATGAGCCGGTGATCACGCGCTCGGCGCATTTCATTCCAAACCCGAGCTTCCGTTCGGCGGTCGCGGACTTTCTGGGAGCCGAGCGAGTTGGCGTAGGTCAGGAATTCGCCTGGCTCAGCAAGGCCCTTCCTTACCGTTCTTCTTCGTCCGCGTAGATCGCGACTTTCCGCGAATCGGGATCGGCAGTTCCGCGGTACATTGCGCGAGTGGTGAATCCGCACGCGGCCTCACCCGTGGACGATACGGCGATCAGCCCGCCGGTGCCGCCGAGCCCACCGATGTCGGCGAGGACTCCGTCGAGCGCGGTTTGCAACGTCTCTCCACCGAGCCGGACTCGCTCGGCAAGCTGGTGAGCCGCGACCGCACGAATGAAATATTCGCCCGAACCCGTGGCCGAAACTGCGGCCGACCGGTCGTCGGCATAGGTCCCGCAGCCGATCAGCGGCGAATCCCCAATCCGCCCCCAGCGCTTGGCCGTAAGGCCGCCGGTCGAGGTTGCGGCCGCGACATGACCATGCTGGTCGAATGCGACGGCGCCGACCGTGCCGTATTTCACCTCGGCGTCGAAGCCGCCGTGCGCCAGGATTTCGTCGAGCTGGCGCTGCCGCTCCGCGGTGACGAACCAGCTGTTGTCGACCTGTTCGATCTCCGCCTCGCGCGCGAACTCGTCAGCGCCTCGGCCGGACAGGAAGACATGCGGTCCCTGCTCCATCAGCCGTCTGGCGAGGCTGATGGGCGCCCGGGTCTTCCGCAGGCCCGCGACCGCTCCGGCGCGGCGGTCGCGGCCGTCCATGATCGCGGCGTCGAGCTCGACACAGCCCTCGCTGGTGAGCACGCTGCCGCGTCCGGCATTGAAGCACGGATCGTCCTCGAGAACGCGAACGCTGGCTTCGACCGCGTCGAGCGACGAGCCGCCGCTCTCAAGGATCGACGCGCCTGCCTCGAGCGCGGCACGCAAGCCTTCGCGGGCCCTTTGCTCATGATCCGCGTCGCCGTGCTTGGGGCGCATCGCGCCAGCGCCGCCGTGAATCACCAATCGCCAAGTCATCGGCGGGCCTTAGCGGCCGGCGCCCCGCGATTCCAGTTGACGATCCCTGGTGGGGTATATTATTATGATATCATATTTAAGGGAGGCAAAAGTGTCCGACGACAAAGTCATTGCCCTTACTGCGACCGGGGAACGGCCGGCTTCGACGATCAGCGGCTATGTCATGCTGATCGTATTGCTGCTGGCGATCCTGGCCGACGTTTACGCGATCAGCTCGATGCCGATCGGCCCGGGTGTGGCCTTCAACATCCTTCTCATAATCTTTGCCACATTGGTCTTCATCCTGGTGATGCCTGGCTTCTACATGCTCCAGCCCAACCAGGCGGTCGCCATCACCCTGTTCGGCGACTATCGCGGCACCGATCGCACGACCGGCCTGCGCTGGACCTGGCCCTGGATGGGCAAGAAGAAACTCTCAGTCCGCGCCAACAACTTCATTTCCGAGAAGATCAAGGTCAACGACCTGCGCGGCAATCCGATCGAGATGGCGGCGCAGATCGTGTGGCGAGTGGTCGATACAGCCCAGGCCCTGTTCGACGTCGACGATTACAAGCAGTTCGTCCGCGTGCAGGTCGAAGCCGCGATCCGGACCATCGGCTCGCGCTACCCCTATGACGATTTCGAGCATCAGGAAGTGACGTTGCGCGGGAACCACGATCAGGTCGGGATCGAACTCAGGACCGAACTCCAGGCTCGGCTCGCGGTCGCCGGAATCACGGTCGACGAATGCGGCTTCACCCACCTCGCCTACGCGCAGGAGATTGCAGGAGCGATGCTTCGCCGGCAGCAGGCGCAGGCCGTCGTTGCCGCGCGCAAGACCCTGGTCGAAGGCGCCGTCGGAATGGTCGAGATGGCGCTTGAGATGCTGTCGGAGAAGAATGTCGTCGAGCTCGACGACGAGCGCCGGGCTGCGATGGTGTCGAACCTGATGGTTGTGCTGTGCGGCGAGCGCGACACGCAGCCCGTGGTGAACACCGGAACGCTGTACACCTGAGCCATGGCGGGCAGCGGCGAGCGCAAGGCCTATCCGCTTCGGGTCGATTCCGCCCTATGGGCGGCGGTCGAACGGTGCGCCGCCGCCGAGCTGCGGAGCGTCAATGCCCAGGTCGAATGCCTACTGCGCGAAGCCCTCGAAGTCCGCGGAGTTAAGCTGCGAGTACCCGAACCCAGGAAGCGCGGACGCCCGCCCAGGAGAGAGTCGAAATGAGCGATGATGGTCCCGAGTGGTTCGCGCCGAAGCGATACGGGTTCGGCTCGGGAGTGCCGATCAGCTGGCAGGGCTGGGCGGTGACCGTCAGTTTCATTGCCATCGCCTTGGCCACGGTGACGTCCTTCAGGAGTAATCCGATGGCGGTGTTCGCAATTCTGGTCCCGGCGACGGCGACCCTGCTCGTCATTAGCGCTAAAACGACCCGCGGCGGGTGGCGGTGGCGCTGGGGTGAAAAGGACTGAGCCCGGCCTCAGCCGAGCTCGAGCTCCCGCCGCTGGTTGACCAGGCGCCATTCGTCGAGGTCGGCTAGCATTCGCCGGGCGCCCTGCTCGGCGAGATCGCAGGCGCGAGTCAGGGTCACGCCTTTCTTCAATTCCGCCTCGATCTGTCGAAGAGCGTTGGCGGTATTCTGTGACCGGACCGCGCTGCCGCCGAAATCCGCCTGGAAGCGTATTCCGAAGATCGCTGTTCCGAGCGCTGGGAAACCGGCGGAAACGAGCGTTGCCCAGTTGTTGAATCTTTGGGGAAGGTCGGGTGCGACGACATAGCCGACGACAATACCAATACTGACCAGCAAGGTCGCTACGAACAGCAGACCACCAAGGAATTCGAGGCGGCGGTCGAGCGCCTTGATCTCGCGCGAATGACGCTCGTTATAGTCGACTTGGGGCGCCAGCTCATAATCCGCAATCGCGCCCGCGAGCGCCGACGCGCGGGGCGCCGTCATCGTGCCCGACGGGCAGCCGATCGCCCGCCACACGGCGCTCGAATACCAGTCGAACCAGCGCCTCGGCACCGGATTGGTGGAGGTTCCGGGCGGGTCGGGCGCGGCGAGTCCGAGCAGCTTGAGGCTGCGCATCGGCCGAAGCCGCTCCGCCAGCTGGCGATAATCCAGCCAGCGGCGGTGCCATCCCTGCCGCTTGCCGGTCGCCGTGTTGATGATGATCGCCAGGGTGATCAGGAATTCGGAAAACGCGAACTCGAACTTGGCGTGCGGCGCCATGAATGCGCTGAGGCCGAGGCAGACCGCAACTCCGCCAAGCACGAAGTTGAAGATGTGTCCGCTTCGATAGGTCTGGGCGAAATGGGTCGCGAGCTGGTCGGCCCAGCTGTAGGCCTCTTCGAGCAGGTCGAGCGGAGCGGCGATCGGTTGCGCGCACATGCACCCGTCGCGGAATCGCCGCCATTCCTCTTCGATCGCGACCGCAGCCGCCGATCCGCGCAATTTGCGCGCATCGAATTTCGACACCCCCGCTGCCGCCAGCAGCAACGGATATTCGATTCGCCCGCGGATCCGGCCGATCCGTTCGCGTTCGAATGTCGCGAACGAACGGTGTTCCTCCGGGTCGTTTGGCGGCAGCAGCAGCGCGGCGAGCACCTGCGCCATATACTCGGCATCGAGCGGCCGCTCGGCCATCGGATCATCGCCGAGCGTGTCGACGACGGGATCAAACGCGGCCCACATCAGGCGGCTCGGCCGCTCCAGATCGGTCGGAACGTGCACCACGGGGGTGCCTCGAGCGATCGCCAGCTCGACGACTTCCCCAGTGCCTCCGCGGCCGCGCGGCTTGAGGCCATCCCAGACCGCGATCATCAGGTCGCAATGGGCCACCGTAGCACGGCCCGTCATCACGTAAGCGGCGAATGAACTCAGGCGGTCGCCTGGAAGCTCGAGCACGCACTCGCATTTTGTGAGCAATGCGTCGAAGCGCTCAAGCTCGCCGTTGCCGGCAAGCTCCGACCGGTAGGACTCGCGCTCGAAGGGAAGCACCGCGTGAAGCTTGTAGCCGAGCTCCAGCGCGCATTCGGCGGCGATCTGGTCGGCGCCGTCGGCAAGCGGGCTGACGAACTGCAGGCTCGGCGGATCCGGAGCGAACCATTGCCCATGTTCGGCGTGGGTGGCGAGCGCCGTTTGGGTGATGAGTTGCAGCGCAGACATCAACCGCTCTCGAAGCGCGCCGACCCCGTCGCCGGCCAGCGCATCGCTGCGATGGCCGGTCACTCCGACGGTAATGACGAACGGCAGCCGCGGCGGACCGTTGGCGGCTTGGGACGGGAGCCGCTCGGTCGATTGCTTAATCGCTACCTGGTCCAGACTGCCTCGCCACGTTGGCACGCCGCCGCATGCCTACCCAGACTAGCAGAAGAAGGGCGATTGCGCCCGCGATCGCCAGGGAAATTGTATTCTCGTACCAAGGCATCCCCTTGCCGCCGTTAATGATGTCCGGATCGATCGTCATCACGCCATTCCCGTTGGCGAAATTAAGCTGATATTTTAGTATCATAGCGTCTGAATTCTTGTCATGGAACTTCAACGACGTTGTGCCTGCGCCGGTGATCTGGGTGGGGTTGATCTGGCTGGTTGGCGCGACGATCGGGCCCAGGGGCTTGGTATCCGGCTGGATCCAGAGCGGGTTCGACTGAGCGAACGTAATCCCGTTTCCATTTGCAATGTCGATCTTGATGGTGTGGTCGCCAGTGCCCTTCGCTAAGTCGACTTTTGGATAGGGCGACGATGACTTCCCATCACCGCAGGCGTTGCCGTTGTAACAGAGTTGCCAGCTGGTGACTGAGCCGTTGCTGTCAAACGTTGGTGTTGCAGTGAGATCCGCGTTCATGTCTTTCTCTCCCCCTACTTGTGCCTATTGAGCGGCCATCAACCCTTGCCGCCGTTCGTGATGTCCGGATCGTAGGAATCCGGCTGTCCGTCCTTGTCCTTGAAGCGCAACCGATAGTGCAGCCTGCACTCTTCGCTGTTTTCGTTGAAGACTTTCAGCAGATTCGGCGTGCGCTGGATCTTGTCTTCCGGAATCTCGGTATCGCCGCACTTGGCGTTCGGGCATCCGTCGCGGTTGACCCAGATTGCTCCATGGAGGTCATCGGTGAACCTGAAGCCCCGGCCTGTATTATCGTGAAGATTGAAGTGTATGGGGGTGCCGGGATCGGCCTCGGCTCTCTTGGGGACATTGATCGTTCCTTTCCCCTGGCTTAGCCCATCCTGCCAGCGCCATTCGTGCCAGTATGACACTCCGCCGGCACCGTCGGGGTCGGCGTGCACGTCGACGATGGCCGGCGTGCCCGCTGGATGGGCGAAATGCATCAGACTCGATTCTTCGCCTTGCCCAGTCATGCTCTTCCTCCTGCCGTTCTGATCGCCGCGACATATGCCGGGTGTCGGTATCCCATGGCTGCCAGCGACGAGGTCAATTGCTGCGAGCCGCCGCGATCACCGAGCCGCAGCTTGAGCGCTGCGATTGCGCCCTGTTCGCGCGGACGTAGCTCTATCGTGTTTGGAAGACTCTGAAGCGCTGCGCTCCACCATTTGCGCGCTTCATCCCGTCGGCCGGTTGCAGCAGTTGCGTTTCCGCCCACCGCAAGCGCCCAGAAGCTGAGAACGCCGCGCTGGGTCATATTTGGCGAAAGCCGCGCGGCAGTCAGTGATTGCTTAGCGAGATTGAACGATTCCTCGGCGCTCCCCTGCGCCAGAGCCACTCTTGACCGCATTTCGAAGCAGCCGGCGCGCAAGTCGGATTTCCAGTCGGCGACCGTACGATCGCGCTCCAGCAGCCGATCGACGATGTCGCACTCCGATCGCGTCGTTGCGGCAGCATCGGCAGTTTGACCGGCCGCCAATTGCAGGTCGGCCAGCTCGTAGCGGCCTCTGGCGCTCGCCTGAAGCCATTCAGTATTGTCCGGCTCGATAGCGAACAGGGCGTCCGAGATGGCCACGCCGGCGAGCGATTCCTTAATTCCTCCTGCGACGTTGCCGCGGCTTGCAAGCAGGCGGCCGATCGCACGATGCGTCGTGATTGCGTGTCGCTTGATGTCCGTGTCGCGAGGATCGACGCGCTCGAGATCGCTGAGCAAGCGCAGCTGCCGCTCGCGCTCGCCGAGTGCCTGCTCCAGCGCACCGGAATATTCGTGAGCATCGGCGAGCCAGGCGAGAATGTTGATGACGCTCTTGCGATAGTCAGTGTTTCCGGGATCTGCGGCCGCAAGCGTTTCCGCCGCCCCCAGCGACGCCTGGAACGTCTGTGCCATTTCAAGATAGCGCCGCTGATCCTGAAGAACCGCCCCGAGGTTATTGTTCGAGTAGACCTGCTCGAGCCGGTATTCCTTCTTGTCCGGAGCAAGCGCGACCATCTGATTGGCAAGACGCTTATATTCCCCGAAGCGCGCGGCCGCGTCGGCAAGCTGTCCCCGCTGATAAGCAATGTACCCGACCCAATAGACGTTTTGCGCGTGGTCGAAGAGCCGCTGCGGATCGTCGGGATGCCGGCGCAAGGCTTCATCGGTGCTCGCCAGCGCTTCCTGGTAGCGGCTGAGCGCGCCGTCGAGATCGCCGCGCGTGTTAGCGATCTCACCCATCAAGGTCAGCGCCTTCGCGCGCTGGGCGAGCGCTTCGTCGGACAGATCGCCTTTGTCCTGATGCTGGTAGTAAGCGAGCGCGCGGCTGCCGACCGCATCGAGCGCGTCGAGCCGGCCGATCGGCTCGAGCTTGTCCTTGAGGTCGCCAAGCATGAAGCCGACCAGGCCTTCGGCTTCACGCCGCTGCTCGCGGGCGGCATCGCGTCCTTGGATCGCGGTCACCGCGAGCGTGCTCGTCACCGCCATTCCGGCGAGCGAGCCCGCGGCGAGCCAGGCCAATTGACGATGGCGCCGCGTGGTTTCGCGCTGGACCAGGTCGTCGAGCCCGACACCCAGCATCCCGGCGACGAGCTTGAGAAGCGCAAGCCTCTTGCCCTCTTCACCGTCCCGGAAATCGGCTGCCAGGGGCTCTGCGCGCTTGGGGGTCGGCCGGCCCCGGCGATCGAACTTTTGCCTGAGCGCTGGCGGAAAGCATTCCTCGTCTTCACGCCCTGGCATCTCGCTTGCGAACGGCTCGCCGGCGGCGATCGCAGCCAGCACGCACGCATCGGGGCGTGTGTGTTTGAAGGATTCGACTTCGGCATTCGTCCAGCGTGACTTTGCTGCAGTGGGCGAACAGAGGACGATCAGGAATTGCGAAGCTGCGAGCGCGGCCTTGATTTCCTTGCCGAGGTCGCCCGCCGCTGCGAGCTCCTGCTGGTCCCTGAAAATCGGGGTGAGCCGTTTGGGAACGACCCCATTGGCGGTCAGCCGCCCGGCGAGCGAATGAGGAACCCGGAACCGTTCAAGCTCGCGATGGAGCCAGTCGGCGAGCTCCTTGTCCTTATGGCTGTAGCTAAGGAAAGCGTAATAGCGGGTCTGGAGTCGGGGTATACCGCGGGCTTCCGTCTCGCCCGCGGGCGCGCGGTCAAACACCGGCAGTCGGGCAAGCTCTGCCATACGGCCCCCCGAGCAATTCCCGTTAACCCCGTTAACACAACGGGATAAGTGAGGCGATTGTCTTTGGATAAGTGGTCATCGGCTTTGCTGCGCCCCGCCAAGCCCCTATATGCGGCGCCATGTCCTCCATCCGTCCGTGGCGCGATATCGATCGGCGCAAGTCGCGGCAGATCATGATCGGCTCCGTCCCCGTGGGGGGCGACGCGCCTGTATCAGTACAAACCATGACGAACACACCCACCGCGGACGCGAAGGCGACGATCGACCAGATCCGCCGCTGCGAGGAAGCTGGTGCGGACATCATCCGTGTGTCCTGCCCGACCGCGGAATGCACCGCGGCGCTGAAGGAGATCGTTCGCGCGGCGAAGATCCCGATCGTCGCCGACATCCATTTCCATTACAAGCGCGCGCTCGAGGCGGCCGATGCCGGCGCCGCCTGCCTCCGCATCAACCCGGGCAACATCGGTTCGGAAGAGCGCGTTCGCGAGGTCATCGCCGCCGCCCGCGCCAACGGCTGCGCGATCCGCATCGGCGTGAATGCCGGAAGCCTCGAGAAGGACCTGCTCGAAAAATATGGCGAGCCCTGCCCTGAGGCCCTGGTCGAAAGCGCGCTCGACCATATCCGGATCCTCGAGGACCACGGCTTTCGCGAATATAAGGTTGCGGTGAAGGCCAGTGACGTCTTCCTGGCCGTTGCCGCCTATCAGCAGCTGGCGAGTGAGGTGGACTGTCCGCTGCACCTCGGGATTACGGAGGCGGGCGGCCTGATCGGCGGGACGGTGAAGTCCGCGATCGGTATCGGCAACCTGCTGTGGGCGGGTATCGGCGACACCATCCGCGTTTCGCTCTCGGCCGAGCCGGAAGAGGAAGTCCGCGTCGGCTACGAGATTTTGAAGGCGCTCGGAATCCGAAGCCGCGGAGTCCGAGTCGTTTCTTGCCCAAGTTGCGCTCGCCAGGGCTTTGACGTGATCCGCACCGTTGAGGCGCTCGAAGAGCGGCTCCAGCATATCAAGACGCCGATGTCGCTTTCGGTGCTCGGCTGTGTCGTCAACGGGCCTGGCGAAGCGCGCGAGACGGACATCGGACTTACGGGCGGCGGGAACGGCACGCACATGGTCTATCTGTCGGGCGTCACCGACCATCATGTGAAGGACGTCGACATGATCGACCATATCGTGAGGTTGGTCGAAGCGAAGGCGGCCGAAATCGAAGCGGCTGCTGCCGAACCCACGCTCGACGCGGCTGAATAGAGCTTAGCTTTTTTTCAACCTTCCCAGCGCAGACTCGCGTCATGGGCAAGCTGTTGCTGATCCTGTTCTTTGGTGGGGCGCTCGCCAATTCGCTCGCCCATGCCCATTCCGAGCCGCCGCTGCTGATCGACCCGCAGCCGACGGCCAGTCGCTGACGGGACCCTCCGCTGATGATGGGCCGGCTGTTCGCATTCATTGTCGTGTTCGGCCTTGGGATTGGGTTCCTGGTGCCGAGTCATTCGCCCAGCCGCACCGGCAATCCGCACAGGGTCACGACCCCCTCGGAACCCGCGCGCGAGACCGATCTCGAACGGAGTTCGAGCGGTCATTTTTACACCTACGCAAAGGTGAACGGCGAGCTGGTGAAATTCGTTGTCGACACCGGCGCGGACGTTGTCGCTTTGACCAAAGAGGATGCGGAGCGTGTCGGACTCCCGGTCGATCCCTCGAGCTTCACGGTGATCGGCGAAGGCGCCTCGGGCCCGGTTCGCGGAGCGCCGGTCATGATCGACAGCGTCGAGGTGGACGGCAAGCTGGTGAATGACGTTCAGGGCATCGTTCTTGCCGATTCGTCGCTGTCGCTGCTTGGCCAATCCTATCTGTCGCGAATCAACGGGGTGCAGATGAGCGGCGATTATATGGTGCTGAAATAATCGAGCCGCGCCGCTAAGCGCGGCGACGTGAACCGCGTCGCCCAGCATCCGGTCAAAGCGTTCGCTGCCGCGCTTTTAGCCGTCGCCGCACTGTCGATCATGGACGCGGTGATGAAGCACCTCGTCCTCGCGATCGGGATCATCGCCGTCAGCATCTGGCGCGCGGCCACGAACATGGCGATTTCGGCGGCCTTATACCTGCCGCGAAGCAAGACCTGGCCGAGCCGGTCGAACCTGAAGATCCACGTCTGGCGAAGCGTGATCGTCACGGTCATGGCGTTCCTTTTCTTCTGGGGAATCGGCCGCGTTCCGCTCGCTCAGGCGATCGCCTTGACCTTCATCGCGCCGCTGATCGCATTGCTGCTCGCCGCGCTCGTTCTTGACGAACATATCGGCTCGCGCTCGATTGCCGGCTCCGCCGTGGCCTTCGCCGGAGTCCTGGTCATCGTGCTCGGTCAAGCACGAATGAATGCTTCTCCAGACGTCTTGCTTGGTACGGCCGCGCTCATCGGCTCCGCGCTCTGTTATGCCGTGAACATCGTCCTGATGCGCCGCCAGGCGCTCACCGCCAGGCCGCTCGAAATCAACTTCTTCCAGTGCGTGACGATCCTCGCGATCTGGATCCTCGCCTTGCCCCTTGTCGGAGTGCCGCAATGGCCCGGCGGGCAATGGCTGTGGATCGCAGTCGCCGCGACGCTTTCGACGTCGGGCACCTTGCTCTTCGCGTGGGCCTATGCGCGCGGCGAGGCGAGCTATTTGTCGGCAACCGAATATAGCGGCTTCCTGTGGGCTTCGGCGCTCGGCTGGCTCGTGTTCCGCGAGCCGGTATCGCTCTACACGCTTGGCGGCGCGGTGCTGATCGTTTGCGGCTGCTTCGTCGCTGCCCGCCGCAAGATCACCGAGCCCCCCGAAATCGACCTTGCCGCTTAGGGCGCGCTGCCCGATCCCAATACGTTGATGGTGAAGGCGAGGACGCCGATATTGAAGACGAAAGCGGCGAAGCAGTGCACCGTGACCACGCGTCGGATGCGCTCGTCGCGGATCGTCACGTCGGATGTCTGGAAGGTCATCCCGAGCGTGTAGGCGAAATAGACGAAGTCCCAATAGACAGGCTGCTTCGTGCCCGGAAACTCGAGACCCGCATTTCTCGCGTCGGGTTTGATGTAGGCGAGATGGGCATAGTGAATTGCGTAGATCGTGTTGGTGAACAGCCAGGCGAGCACAAGCGTCGCAATGACCAAGATCTTGGTGAGCGGCTCCGGTTTCTGGCCAACGGTCTCCGCGGCTATCGAGGCAAACAAGACGGCCATTACGATTCCGGTGATGATCAACAGCAGTGTCTTGTTCGCATCGTTGGCGACGGCGTGTTCGCGAATGACCGCCGCCTCGCGCGTGCTGAGCAGCGATATGCAGGCCAGCAGGAACACGAGGGCCGCAAGGTCGAAGCCCGCCATGAAACCGAGGTAGCGCCCGTGCAGGACCAAGCCGGCGGCCGGCGCAGCGATGACAAGGACGATGAGGAACGCGAGGAACCGCGGAGCGGAAGTCATGTTGCCGAAAGCCCGTCGCTCAGCCATTGGCCGCGAACGTAACGATTGGGCGCTGTGCGTCCAGTGAAAGGACGTTCATGCCCTGGGTTTGGCTCATAATCGGTGGAATGTTCGAAGTCGGGTTCACGACCTCACTTCGTTTCGTCGATGGCTTTCGCAACCTTCCGTGGACACTCGCATTCCTCGTCTCGGTCGCGATCAGCATGGCTTTGCTGGAGCTTGCCTCGCGCGCGATCCCGATGGGCACAGCCTATGCGGTGTGGGGCGGGATCGGCGCGGTCGGCACCGTAGCCGTCGGGATCCTCTGGTTCCATGAACCGTCGAGCACCATCCGCGTGCTGCTGATCCTCGCCATCGTGGCGGCGATTGCGGCGCTGCGCCTTACCGCCTGACCGGCGTCAGGTACGGAGCGATGTCGGGACTCTCCTCGATCGAGGACAAGAATTTCGGAGCGGGGAAGGGCCCGCGCGCCTGCTCATAAGCGTAACCGAGCGACAGCAGCAGGCTCTCGCTCCACTTTGGTCCAATGAGGCTCAGTCCGACGGGCAGGCCTTTCACCAGACCCATCGGAACCGTGAGATGCGGATAGCCCGCGACTGCTGCCAGGCCGCCTGCACCGCCACCCGCAATCTGGTCGCCGTTGACCGCGTCGATCTTCCACGCGGGCGGCATGGTTGGACCAACCAGGGCGGCGACTCGATAGGTCTTCAGCAGCCGGTCGATGCCGTTCGGGCCCGCCGCCTGGAAGCTCAGCGCCCGCGCTTTCCGGTAAGCGGGATCGCTAAGGCCCTTCGTCTTTTCCGCCTGCTCGAACAGCTCCTGGCCGAACAGGGACATTTCCGA
>Ga0207712_10000378_pt1 | contig 39198 bp, 29 predicted proteins | sample KBSS44metaG_FD_184402 | JGI IMG/M metagenome (GOLD analysis project Ga0207712, IMG submission 184402) | Switchgrass rhizosphere microbial communities from Kellogg Biological Station, Michigan, USA - KBS S4-4 metaG (SPAdes) (version 2) | ecosystem: Host-associated > Plants > Roots > Rhizosphere...
CAGCGGCGGCGTCGTAGTTGTAGACCCATGCCATCGCTTTAATCGACGGATAACTAATGCCCGCAGCCATTTTTTCATCCCGCTCTTGCTGAGCGGGTCCGTCCGGCAGATGGAGCCGGGTTTTATTAGCAGCCGACATAGTCTGTATGCGCGACGTTCGCGGCAGCCTCAATTTTTCATAGCGCGCAAAAGCAGCTGCGATATCGCCAATTTTACTGAGACACGTTGTCAAACTCATACCATCTTCGAGCGCCTGCGCTGCGCCTTGGGCCATAAACGGAAGCATTGGATGAGCGGCATCTCCTAATAGCGTTACGCGGTCCACTGACCAGCGCGGCAGCGGCGTTCGGTCGAACAGCCCCCAAATGAACGTCTCGTCAATCGTTTCAATAATGGCGCGTAAATTCGGGTCCCAATCAGCAAAGGCCGCGTGCAGGTCCTTTACGTCGCCGCGATCGGTCCACGACTCGCCGGTCCAGGTGCTCTGTTCGACAACGCCGACGAAGTTGAGCAATCGTTTGGCAGCGACGTAATAGATGACGATATGTTTGCCCGGCCCCAACCATCTCTGCGCGTTCACTTCAACATTAAGATGTTTGACGCGCTCCGCCGGTATGAGCCCCCGATAGGCCACGCAACCCGTAAAGTGCGGGTTGGCCGGGCCGAACAACAGCTCTCGCACTGTCGAATGTATTCCGTCGGCACCGATAAGGGCATCGGTTGTGATGCGCTCTCCGTTCTTAAATTCGGCGTTCACGCAATCGCCGCGATCAGTGAAGGCGATCAAACGATGCCCGATATGCAGCCGCTCGCTCGGAAAAGCGTTAATCAGCATCGACAGCACATCGGCGCGATGAGTCTGATAGTGCGGAAATCCAAACGCCTTGATGGCTGCATCGCCGAGCGGCGTCTTTAGCAGCGTGCGACCGTCATCCCAGCGCCTTTGATGATGTGCACCTGGACGCACGCCAAGGCCCGCCAATTTGTCGGCAAGGCCCAATCCTTGCAGAACCCGCGACGCATTTGGGCTAATCTGAATTCCCGCACCAACTTCGCGCAAGGTGTGGGCTTGTTCGTATACTTGCACGTCGAAACCGGCGCGAAACAGTGAGAGGGCAGCCCCAAGGCCGCCGATACCACCACCAATAACTGCCACTTGTGTATGCATCGACCGGGCCAAGGGCCGGATCTGGCTCACCGGAAATAGATTAATACCATTTCAGTATCATGTCCGCTTTTGGCCCAAAGCGGACATGTGCAGACATTTCATGAAACCGCTTAGTTACTACCAATCGTTCTCATCGTAGACGCGCTTTTCCGCCCGCAATCGAAACTGCCCAACATGAAGCAGGCACTGACCGTACTTATCGGTCCCACGTTTGATGTTCAGATTCTCACAAAGCCATGCATTTTCGGCACTAATTTCCTGCGCCCGCACTCTCGCAAATTGAGCCTGAATCTCAGGAATCTTTGGAATGACGAAAATCGTCAAATAGATCACAAATGCGAAGAGGATCGCCGCCAAAGCGATCTCCACGTTGTGGTGGATGCGCCTAGTTATTTCCCAAAATTTCGGTGACATCGCCTGGCCCCCCAAGTTGGCGACTAGTGTAGATGTACCACTTTTTTTCAACGTGATGAGGGTCACAGAAGAGAGCATTTTCGCAATGCAACAAACCAAAAAATGAATTCAATTGCCCGGTCGGTGTTATAGACTTTGGGCTTCGTCACCGTGCCGAATTGCCACCTGCATGGTGGCTATGAAGGGGGAAACCATGGCAGCTCGCACAGACACAAAGCTATATTTTCCAGGACTTGGCGGCATTTACGATGGGTTGGCGGATTGGGGCTACCCGTTGCTTCGTATCACTGCCGGTCTGATGCTGCTGCCGCACGTCTGGCCAAAATTCATGACCGCTGGCGCGGCAGGTGTCGCTACCGGCCTTGCACGCCGCGGGATCGAACCGGCTCTGGCTTTCGCTTACCTGATCATGTTCGTGGAGCTGGTAGGCGGAATCTGCATCGCGATCGGATTTTTGACACGGCCTTTCGCTCTGCTCTGCTTGATCGAAATGATTGTAATCGCCATCAAGGCGCATTTGCCAAACGGTTGGTTTTTCAGCGTACAGGGAGGCGGTGGCGAGTTTCCAGTGATGTGGGCCATTCTGTTCCTGATCATCCTAATACGTGGCGGTGGGCCTTACTCGGTTGACCGCGCCCTCGGCAAGGAATTCTGAGGGTACGCACTGCATTGGCGAGCGGCTCCTTAACGCGTTACAGGAGCGGCTCGCCATCTTCTATACATTGCAACACTACAGAGAGTGTCCGCTTTTGGCCCTTAGCAGACATCGGCTTTTGCACCGCACATGTCTGCTTTCGGGAGTAAAGCGGACATGCGTTGCCCTAACGTTCGGACAAGTGTCGTTCCTGTCCTAGGTGCGGCTTCGCGGTTTGTTCATCGCGCGGGCGGCTGACTTCACTTGCCATATCGGCAATGGACTAAGGTCCAACGTTCCCACTTATGCAAACAACGCTAAGGTCCCGGCGATGAGCGGGGTCGCGCACAGTGTTGGCCTGTACAATTCAGCCTATCGCCTAGCTTGGCAGAAAATTTCAGAAGATCAGAAGCGCGAGCAGTCGGATATGGCTCAGCGCCTTCATGATTCCATCGCGCGCCAGATCAAAGAGGGAGCAAGCGTAGACGTTCTCATTGCCTCCGATGCACTCAAAGAGTTGACGATCCTGAGCGACTCATCGAATCGAGGGGGCATGACACGCAAAAAATCCATCCCGGGTCGATATAGTGCCGCAGCAACGCCGGTTGCTGTCGTTGTGACATCGATATTGATGGTTGGCGTTTTCCTAAACTGGCCTTGGGTGAGCCCGGTTTCCGCTTGGGTTTTTGGGCTGGCCACAATTACCAGTCTGCTCCTTGGGGGCCTGATTGTGTTTCTGTGGATCGTGGCAACGGTGCGTTTTGCGAGGAAGCGACAACCCTGATTGCTCACCTGGCGAATCAAAAAGCTGAAACGTAAGACGGCCTAAAGCTCCACTTGAAGTCAGTTCCACGTGAAACCAAGCTCTGGTTGAACTTGAAGCACGAGTGCTATGCACCTTATATCGGGCACATGTCGCGTAGTTCCCAAAGCTCATGCGCCCAGCCGAGACCGCCAGGCGGGCGAGCGGCAACGGTCGGCCGGCAGCGAATAATGAAACCGGCAGGCGTACGTATACGCAGCCGGCTATAGGGAGAACTTGCGATCTACACTAGGATCACGAAGCCAAACTGAATTCCCGTTGCGATCCCACGCGCGATGTCTGCTTTTTCGGTCGCTATCGGGGGTAAAGCAAACATGGGCTATTGCACCGCACATGTCTGCTTATGACCCAAAGCGGACATGGCTTCGGTTAGTAAAGTTCTCAATAAGGGATTTGTGATTGGACCGCGATAGCTTGTCAGATAGCCTCCGCACGCATGTCGACGCGGTACCTGATCATCGCCATGGCGGCTACTCTTTGTGCGGGCGCATTACTCTATGCGGTTGACCATCAGGCCTTCATCCCAAGGGGACCCCATTCGGTTAGCATTTCCTCGACAAAATAAAGCAAATCAAGCGTTCGGATCGAGGGCGTTCGGATAAAACAATTGCTCGCCATTGATCTTGTAGTTGGCGATAGCTTTCTGGCCTTCGGACGACACGAACCAATCGATGAACTGCTGACCAAATTCGCGCTTTACGTTCGGATGTTTGGCTGAGTTCACCAGTATGACGCCATATTGATTGAACATGCGCTTGTCGTCTTCAACGAGAATTTGCAGGTCACCCCTGTTCTTGAAGTGTATCCATGTGGCGCGGTCGGACAGCACATAGGCTTTGCTGGCGGCCGCCATCAGGAGCGCAGCGTCCATACCTTGGCCGATCGGTGTGTACCAGGGGCCGTGGTCGTTCTCGATGTCGATTCCGAGGTCCTTGTGCCAGATCCTCTGTTCGACGAAATGGGTGCCGGAGCGGTCACCGCGCGAGATAAAGGTCGCCTGTTTGTCTTTGATCGCTTTGAAAGCCTTCGCAACGTCCTTCAAATCCCTGATGCCTGCAGGATCGCTTTTTGGCCCGATCAGCACGAAGTCATTGTACATGACGGGAACGCGCCTCACGCCGTGTCCTTCGTCGATGAATCTATTTTCCGATGATTTGTTGTGCACAAACACGACATCGGCTTCACCGCGCCGGCCGGTATCGAGCGCTTGACCGGTGCCTTGGGCGAGCACCTTTACAGCAATGCCGGTTTTTTGCGTGAAGAGCGGCAGCAAGTAGTCGAATAGACCACTATCTTGCGTTGAAGTCGTGGAAGCGACGACAATTGATTTTTCTTGCGCGATCGCGTGGCCGGCGAAAAATGCGCCGAAGACCACAATAGCGGCGAGTACGATCTTTCGCGATGAAAGCAATTGAACCCCCTTATCCCGATAACAAAATAGTGCCGCGTGATGACCAATTTAGGGCACTGGGGCCGAAATATTGGCGCAACCCGAGAATCGGCAAAGCATGTCCGTATTGGCCCTAGCGGACATGGCGTCTTGCAGCGCACACGTCGGCTTTTGACCCAAAGCGGACATGGGCCAGCGTTACGCTTGACCCCCTTCCGGCGCGCTAGTTTGCCGGTACGATACGTTGGCGAGACTTTCGGGGCAGCAATGAGGCGGCGCGAGTTCATCATACTTCTGGCTGGCGCGACTGCGGCGTGGCCGCTCGGTGCGCGCGCTCAGCAGTCCATACGCCGTGTCGCGATTATCAACGTCAGGCTGGAAACGGATCCACTGGGTCAGAGCCAGCTGAAAGCCTTCCGGCAGGGCTTCGAGAAGTTCGGCTGGGAGGACGGTCGCAACGTAAAGATTGAAGTGCGCTGGGCAGGCGGCAGCGCCGAGCAAATGCGCGAGTTCGTCACGGAATTGGTGGCACTCAAGCCGGATGTGATCGTCGCCAGCGGCTCGCCGGCAGTGGCGGCGCTCAAGCGTGCGACATCGACGCCGCCGGTTGTATTCGTCGGGATCGCCGAACCAGTGGCGCAAGGCTTCATTACCAACATGGCGCGTCCGGGGGGCAATATCACCGGCTTCAGCCTGGTTGATTTTCCGATCGTGGGTAAATCGGTGGAAATGCTCAAGGCTGTAGCGCCGTCGCTTGCCCACGTTGGGCTGATGTACAATCCAGAGACCTACGGCTTCTACGACGCTTACCTGGAAAGATTTCAGCGCGAGGCGCGCTGGTCGATGGAATTGACCCGCGTAGCGGTGCGCGTGCCTGCGGACATTGACGCTGCTGTCGCAGGCGTTGCAGCGCGGCCGGGCGGAGGCTTGGTCGTGCTTACCGATGCATTCAACTCGGTCAACCAGGCAAGGATCCGCGCGGCTCTGGATCGCAATCCGATGCCCCATATCGTGCCCTGGCGACAGTGCGTTGCCGGTGGCGGGCTGATGTCCTATGGGCCGGATCTGGACGATATCTTCCGCGTCTCGGCGAGCTACGTGGACCGAATTCTCAAGGGTGCAAATCCCGGCGAACTTCCCGCGCAGGCACCCACGAAAATTGAGCTTGTGATAAACCAGAAGACCGCGAAGACGCTCGGTCTCGACGTGCCGCGGTCGCTGTTGGCGATTGCCGACGAGGTGATCGAATAAGAGCGGCGATGTCCGCTTTTGGCCCAAAGCAGACATGACGGTTTGCACTGCACATGTCCGCTTTTGGAAGTAAAGCGGACATTGTTCACTTGATGCCTAGAATGATGCCTGAAAAGTTTTTTGGCTTAAATCGACGCAAGAAGAACGTCGCTAAGTTTTTGATTTTAAGTGGCTCCCCGGGCCGGATTCGAACCAGCGACCAACCGGTTAACAGCCGGTTGCTCTACCACTGAGCTACCGGGGAACAACGCCGAGCAGCGGTAGCGGCCCTATAACAAAGCCAAACTCCTTTGGAAAGGATGAAGGGCCCGACCGTCGGCGCGAAGGTTGGAGGCCGTGCCCGGAATTAAACCGGGGGGTACGCGGATTTGCAGCCCAATGAAGCGTCGCGGTTTCAACGCCTTGGCTGTAAAACGGCCTAAAACCGGCGACCGGAATCAATGGCTTCGGGTATCTTGGGCTGCGTCATTGCGGCGGCGGCTTTGGCAGGTCCGTCACCTTGTTGGTCGCCCTTGCCGCGTGTACTCGACTATTGGTCAGAAGCGAGCGAGATCGTACGACTCTTTAGATGATTGCCGAGTTCACCAAGCCGTTTCTTTTTATTCACATTCGCAAGACCGCTGGAGTTTCGCTCCGAGGTTTGCTGGCAAACCAATTTCCGGCGGGCCGGGTGCTTTTCCAGGCTCATTCCGTCAGTGGTCCATCGGAGCCCGGCGACGCAAATTTCGTTACTGGCCACGTCGGCCTTGACTACGCACGACGTTTCGCAGCTGCACCAACGATCTTCACCACGATACGCGAACCGATTTCCCGATGCCTCTCGACTTATCACTTTTTTCGAAGCAATGACGGGAATCACCTGCGCACCCTTGCGATCGAGTTGACCAACGCTGAACATGAGAGCCGGTGTCGATTTACCGATCGCGCGCGACGCTTGGGTTTGCTGGAATTTCTTGTTGAGGAAGAGTCGTTGGCGCGCGCCTGGTTATCGAACGGACAGGCTAGGCAATTGTTGGGCGGTTCATTTGCCGGACTGGCAGAGGGAGCGGACTGCCGCGAGATTGTCCGAACCTATTTGGCAGAATGCGATGTTGTCGGCATTTTCGAGCGGCTGGACGACACACTGCGGTTGCTCTCACATACAATGAATTGGGGACGGTTGGGGCCTTTACCCCACACCAACAAAACCAAACTGTACTCGGCCGATGTCGATCCGAGATGCATCGAAATCCTCCGGGCATGGAACTCGTTGGATTTCTATTTATACGAGGAGGCTTGCCGACTTTTTGAGTCGAAACTGCAAGCCATGCATGACAGGGGCCTCGATCATGCTCCTCCGGATGCAATTTGGCTGGCGACCGGGGAAAAGTTTACTCCGGACATGCCGATCCACGGGTATGGTTGGCACGAACGCGAGTATCACCGGGACAAGTGGTTATGCTGGAATTCGGCCGTCACCGCCACTCTCGACCTTCGCCTTTCGAAGCCCAGATATTCCAGCTTTCGCTGCCTGTTGTCCCACGTCATTAGCCAGGCCGCTCTGGATCAGCTCCAGATCTCGGTGAATTCCGTGCGCCTGACTTTGCAAAAGCGGGCAGCAGAAGCTGGAACGCTTTTGGAAGGTGCCATACCGGAAAACGCACTGAGCCGAAGTCCGCATCTGGCGCAGATTACGTTCGATTGCCCGGTCATGCTCAGGCCCTGCGATATCAATCCAGGCCTGCCGGATAGCCGAAACTTGGGCGTGGCAATCGGCTGGATTCGCCTTGAATAATATTGATTGGTAGCGAGACAAATTGCGCGTCCGCTCAAACAGCTCGATTCACTTCGCGGCTATTGTGGCTAGTTTCGAGGCGGATAATTGCGCAGCGGGTTTCGGCACGATGCGCTTGATCGGCAATCCGAGCCATCGGGAGTCATCCTTGCCGTGAAAACGGAGACACGTCCATCCCAACGTGCATTGACCGGATTGAGCAAGATCGAACGTGATATCTATGGTGTCAGGTCCGATCGAGATATCCTGAGCAGGTAGCGGCCGCCCGTCGACGTAAAATCGTAAACCCGCGCGCGCCAATGGCCGCTTCGGTATGCATTCAATGCTGATCCGGTGCCGCCCTTCGTTCATCCATGCCGACATCATGGCGGCCGGCTCCGACCACCGGAATCTGGTTTCGTTGTATGTTTCGATCGGATAGAAGCCGGCATTCTGCGGCGCGAAGACGTCCCAACCCGACCTTAAGTCGGCCTGTGACATGAGTGCAGGCTGCGTCGGAGCATCGCGTTGCTCCTTAAGGCAAGCCAATCGCTGATGGTCGATCAGTGCCGCGACATAGTTCTTAAATGCAGCGCTGATCCAGGACCTCGGGGCGGCCAAGATGGCAAACATCGTCACGATGCGCTTCAGGGCGACTCTTGCTGCGGCTCCTGCGAGTGCTGGCCGTTCACCGCCGATCGCAGGCATCAGCCAACGCGTTGGCGTTCTGAGGAATAGAAGTGGTTGCCTGAGGCGGGAGATCGAGGGAACCAGTATATCGTACATGGACATCCGCAGCAGCTTTTGCGCCAATCGGCGGTCCCAATTGCCTTGGCAAATCCATTCGTCGGGCACCTCGAGCAAGTGTCCGGCCCCATGCGTGTCTTCCGCGAAATACCTCATCTCGCCGGTGATGAAATCCAGGGTAAACGTCCGCAATTCGGAGAGCTTGCCGAGATAGTAGTGATGAAAGCGCGCTTCCGGCAGGTAGCCTATTTTGTGTCCAAGTTCGGCATAGTTCGCGGCAAGAACCCACTCTGCGAAATGGCCGAGCTCGGATTTCAATCCACCGCATTGGTCGTAGACATCACGTCGGGTTACAAAGCATTGATCGAGAATTTTGCGCCACGGATGCCTTTTCATTCCAAATTCAATGTCGGACTCATACATATCGGCTTCGGCGGTCGAAAGCCGATTGTGTGTGATGCGTATCGACTGGCATGAAAATCCCACCCACTCAGGGTGCGTTGCGAATGCCTGCAGGCATTTTTCCAGAACGTCGGGCTCCGGCCAGCAATGCGATTCGGTAAAAAACAAGTACTGACCGTGAGCGCGCGCGGCCCCTATCGCGCACAGACCAATGTCATGCTGTTCATCCGAATACTCCAGGCGATCCTGCGGCCCGAGCAATGCCGCCAATTTGTCAGGTTCCGGGAAATCCGGCGAGACCACCAGTATTGTCTCATATTGGCTCTTTGCAACGGTCTGTGCCTGCCACCCCAGCCAGCACCGTTCCCATTGACCGCGATGGTATTCGAGCGGAACGATGACTGAAAATAACGGTTTGGTCATGTCCCGGCCCGAGCATCGTTGTTTGCGAAAGCCTGGTTCCGATTTTCTAATTCAGTGCGAGCGCGCTCCTGATGGAACACACTGAAAATTTCGGTGCACCAATCGTGCAACTCCTGAATCATAACCCGGTGATCGAGCGAATGCCTCGCCCCTTCGGCCGCGCGTTTTCCGATCGCTGACGCGATGTCGAGGAAAGCGAGCAAGCGTGCAATGGCCTCGCCGAGCCCGGTGACATCTCGAACCGGAACCACAAGCGCATTTTCGCCGTTGCGCACATTTTCAAGCACGCCACCAGCAGAGGCGAGAACTGTCGGTGTGCCGCACGCGAGGGCCTCGCAGACACTCAGCCCATAGGGCTCCTCAAGCGAGGCATGCACACAGACGTCTGCGGCCCGGAACAATTGGGCCATACTGGCAGGCGATTGCACATATCCGATCTGCCGGATCACCGCGTTCTCGCTCACGCGTTCGTCCGGTCCGGAGGACCCCACCACCAGAAGTTCGACCGGCCGGGCTTGCAGGCGTTGCGCGACCACGGCCAACGCGTTGCGTACGGTGGGAAAATCCTTGAAACGGTTCGTAACGCCGCCGTTCGCGACGTAAAGCAAAATAGCCGTGTTCTCAGAAATGCCAAGCTCGCGACGTGCCTCGCTTTTCGAGCCAGGGCGAAAAACAGCAAGATCCACTCCGCCCCGGATGCACCTCCAGTCGACGACGGCTGGGGCAAGCAATGACCGGCGCGCGCGCTGCAACATCCATTCGGACTCTGCTGAGACAAATAACCGGCAGTCGGCTAGCGCGCGACGCTTGCGGTGCCAGTTCAAGCGCGTCAAGTCGAACGGGATCGCGGGTGGCAGGTCGAGATCAGGGCAGGCGCCGCAGCCGATCTCCCATCGTTCACACCCCAGAGCCTGCGCGCAATGCCCAGTGAACAGCCAGGAGCAGAACAAGCGGACCGCCACCGGCACGGTCCTGCTGAGTGCAGCAAGCGCACGCAAATCGAAAAAATTGGGATGCAAATTGTGGCAGAGCACCAGGTCAGGAGCGGATCCCGTCAAACTGAGCACATGGTGGGAATAGGGGTACTCGAAGTCCTCCAGCCCAATGGCGCGCGAGCCGCGTCGGGCCAGTCCAAGAATGGCTCGGCCCGCGAGTCCCTGAAACGGCCCATAGTCAAAAAACGGACTGAGAAAAAACGGCACAACCCGCGGATGATCTGTCTTCTTGTCGCCCACCAATAACCAGGCATCAATGCCGCGTTCCAAAAATCCCTCGAGCGTGAGCATCGACATCCGTTCGGAGCCGCCGCCCTCGTCAGCCGTATTCACAATGATCACTTTTCGAAGTGACCTGACCGCGTTGCCCAATTCACTCAGCCCTTTTGAAATCGATTGTAAATATCGGAAGCCCGAGACATCTGCGATCGGAAGATCCAGTCCGTCTGGGGACGAGCGCTTTGCAAATCACGAGAATTCCATCGCGCGCTGCGCTGGCGAGTTCTTCGGGCAGGGCAATGATCCATACACCGGCCTTCACCGACAATGCTGATCTCGGCAGGATCGTGCCGCCAATCACTACCGCAATGAGGCTGTCGAGTGGATTGCCGCGCAGCCCGTTCGTGTCGATATGGAGTTCTAAGGCGGTGGCGTCCGAATCAATACGCAGCACGAACATCGGCCATGTCCAACGAAAGTTCCTGCTTTCGAACCGTTCCAGCGCGTGGATTCCGCCAAGGTCGCTCGGGGTCGCTGCTTCAACTGGAAAAGACACAGGAGCCGCTTGCGGCGTTCCGGGATCAAGATGGTGGCGCGTCCAATCATATTGGGCCTGAGTGACCACGCGCCGATGCGCGCGCAAAAACCGCCTCCACTGCAGCTTTGAGGTAAGAGGCAGATGGTCGATTGCAAATTCGTCCAATTTGATCAGGGCTCGTTGCAACCAACCCCACACCGACGTGCCCGCAATAGCATCCCGCAGTAGTGGCACAGCGATGGTAATGAGGGTGGGTAGATGTCGAGGATGCGACACTGCAACGAAGGCGATTGCGCGCAGCATGCGCCGTCGCATATTCCTGTCGCGGCAAAGTCTGTTGGACCACAGATCCGAGTGACCGAAATAGCGCTCAAAAAAGTCTTGCGGCTCGCTTGACCGGCACGCGATCTCACCTCTGGCGTAGTCTGCCGTGTCGTAATGGTGATCGCGAGTGGCTGCATCATCCAGATGAAGAACGGCGGCGCCCGAAATGTCATCGATCTGCACCGCCAATGTATCAAGACGGGCAGATAGCAGTGCTGGTGCGAATTGACCGTACTCGCTGACAAAACCTCCCACTCGGGCGAAGACATCGGCGCGGATTGCAAACCCGCTCCGGTGCACACGGCGCCACGTTCCCGCACTACGCCAGATGGACTGAATTTGGCCAAACCACCGATCAGCGAGGCGTGCCATCAAGTGGGCATCGCTGTGGCGCACTGTGAAATTGCCGACTACACCGTGCCCGGCAGAGATCCACTGGGCTACATGCTCAAGACATTTCGGATCGCCCAGGCTATGCCCTTCGATGAAGACGAGCCAAGGCGTTGTTGCCTTCGCAGCGCCGGCATTCCACATGGCGGCGTCGTTAGCTTGTGGCACCTCAATTAGCTGATCGCTATCGCCCAGCGGCAGTGCATGCTGGTCTGACGCATCCTCTCCCGAAGACATGACGCAAACGCGGTAGTGTTTGCGTGACAGGGTCTGCTGCTCCGTCCAAGTCCGCACGACGTCGGCCGTGCGTCCGCGAAGGTCGAACAGCGGATAGATCACCGTGATCAATGGATCGGTGAGTTCGCCTCCCAGGGCATCTCCGCGAGTTGATACGCTGGTGAGACACTCAATACTCATGACACGCTTGCTGAGGGGCAGTCTTCTACGGGCCCTCTCCTGCGACCGGGCCGGTTGTAGGGCCAGCATGCGGTTAGAACAAGTCGCCCAGCCAGGCCTGAGTATCCTCAGGATACACGCATCCAAAAGGGACACAGTGTGAACGCAAGTTGCAAAAAGCTGGGTATTGGAGGCCACGGCCGGAATCGAACCGGCGTGCACGGATTTGCAGTCCGCTGCGTCACCACTCCGCCACGTGGCCAACTTGTGAGATCAAGGCGTCGGGTCGGCCATGCCTATATAGGAGCGAAAGCCCCCCGACAATCACGTGACATTCGCATGGCGAAACTTGCGTTTTCCTGCTTGTTGCCGCAAAAGAACGCTCTTCCTGACGGCACGTCTTCAGATCGAGAACCGCGATGACCGATTTTGCAACCGCTCGCCGGCATATGGTGGACGGGCAGGTCCGCACCGCCGATGTGACCGATCTGCGCATCCTCAGCGCCATGCTCGATATACCGCGCGAGCGCTTCGTCCCGCCGGCTTCGGCGGCTATTGCTTACCTCGACCTCGATCTGCCGGTCGGCAAGAGCGGATCGCGACGGTTGCTCAAGCCGATGGTGCTCGGCAAGCTCATCCACGCTGCCAACATTGCGCCGGGCGACCGCGTTCTCGATGTCGGCTGCGCGACCGGTTACGGCGCCGCGGTACTCGCCCGTGTTGCCGGTCAGGTGATCGCGCTGGAGCAGGACGCCGACCTGGCCCGGGCCGCGCGCTCGGAACTCGCGGGGCAGCCGAACGCGACCGTTGTCAGTGGATCTCTTACCGCCGGGTGGCCGCAAAGCTCGCCCTATGACGCGATCGTGCTGGAAGGCGCGACCGAGGTGCCGCCGGAGACGTTTCTCAGTCAGATCAGGGAGGGCGGGCGGCTCGTTTGCGTTCTCGGCAGCGGCCCGGGCTCCAAAGCTATGCTCTATTGCCGTAGCGGCGACGAACTGGGAGGGCGGCCCATCTTCGATGCCACTGCCGCGGTGCTGCCTGGCTTTGCAAAGACCCCGGTTTTCGCCTTCTGATTACAGGCTTTTTCCGATCGTTGCGTAAATACGTCAGTTTCCCCCTTTTTGTAGGCGCGTGGGCTTGGGGGGTTTTAACGTTGCGTCCGGGCGCATATTGTTCGGCGTTCGATGCGTCGGCGCGAATCTGGCAGGGTACCAGTCGCGTCACGGACTGGTTTTGGACGGGGTTTGATGGCGGGGTGGGGAGCCAGAGGCTGGGCGCGTGGGCTTGCGGCCGGTACGGTTGCATGGACCGCATGCGCGTACTTTTTGGTTCCGGCGCAGGCCGATACGCTCGAAGGCGCCCTGGTGCTGGCCTATCAGAACAATCCGTCGTTGAACGCGCAGCGCGCTGCCGTGCGCGCGATCGATGAAGGGGTGCCGCAGGCTTTGGCCGGCTACCGGCCGCGGGTCACGGCGAGCGGTTCGGTCGGCTCGCAATATTGGGACACGACGACGCGACAGTTGCCATTCGTGCCCTCGACTACGAACACTTCGCCTTACACTCACCTGTCGGGACAAATGACGCCGTATGGCGGTGGCGTCACGGTGACCCAGACGCTCTACAACGGATTTCAGACCGCCAACCGCACGCGCCAGGCCGAGGGGCAGGTGCAGTCGGCGCGCGAAAGCTTGCGCACCACCGAGCAGACGGTGCTGCTCAGCGCGGTGACCGCCTACATGAATCTCCTGCGCGACACGGCCATTCTCGACCTGCAGCGGCGCAACGTCGAAGTGCTGCAGGAGCAGTTGCGCCAGACGCGCGACCGCTTCAATGTCGGTGAAGTGACGCGCACCGACGTCGCGCAATCGGAATCGCGTCTGGCTTCCGGCCGCTCGCAGGTGCTGAGCGCGGAGGCGACCTACACTGCATCGGTCGCAACCTATCGTCAGGTGATCGGCGTCCAGCCCGGAAAGCTTGCGCCGGGCGCCCCGGTCGATCGCTTTTCGCCGAACACCTTGCCGGGTTCGGTCGACGTGGGCACGGCGACGCATCCGCAGGTCACGACGGCGCAATATAATGTCGATGTCGCCTTGCAGGCGGTGAAGGTTGCGGAAGGCGCGCTCTATCCGACGCTGTCCTTGCAGGGCAGCGCGCAGCAGAACAACGAGCAGAGTCTGCTCGGGCTCAAGAGCTTCAACGCGCTCGTGCTCGGCCAGTTGACCATCCCGATCTACCAGGGTGGCTCGGAATATGCGTTGATCCGCCAAGCGAAGGAAACGCTCGGGCAGCAGCGGCTCAATCTCGACACCTCACGCGACTCGGTACGTCAGAACATCGTGCAGTCCTGGGGTCAGCTCGAGGCGGCGAAAGCCAATATCGAGGCGACACAGGCGCAGGTGCAGGCGTCGGAAATCGCGCTCAACGGCGTACGTGAGGAGGCGCGCGTCGGCCAGCGCACCACGCTCGACGTCCTCAACGCGCAGCAGGAGTTGGTCAACGCACGTGTGGCACTGGTCAGCGCCCAGCGTGACCGGGTGGTTGCGTCCTATACGTTGCTCGCGTCGGTCGGGCGGCTCTCGCCGCAAATCCTGGCATTGCGGGTGCCGACCTATGATGCCGCCGTGCACTATCATCAGGTACGCGACAGCTGGGCCGGCGTGCGCACGCCCGACGGACGTTAAAGGCGAATCAAAGTTGCACCGGCCGGGCACGTTCGTGTCCACAACTCATTGCATGGACGCGACATTCCATCTGCCAAATCGGCGTCACTCTAGCGTATAAATGGTATGCGGTAGCGATTCGCGCGGCTGATGGCTGTGCTTTTTGCTGCGCGGAACGCGGGGAGCGTGTCAGGATTTTTAGGGGATGACGCAAACTGCGAAGGCCCAGGAGCCATCGATGGAGGAAATCCTTGCCTCCATCCGACGGATCATTGCCGACGACGACGCCAAGCCTGCCAAAGGACCAACGGGGGCGCCGGAACCCACGCCGTCGGCCAAACAGACGGCCGCGCCGGCGACACCACCGCCAGCGCCGCCCGCCAAACCGGCCGCTTTGCCGACGCCCAAGCCGGTCGCCAACAGCCAGGATGATATCGACGCCATGCTCGCGGAACTCGATGGACCGCCGAAGGCGACGCCGAAACCGGCCGCATCGCAGTCTGCCGCGCCCGATGTGTTTGATCTGACCGAGGCGATGACGTCGCAGGCGACGCCGGCGCCCGGCCCGGCACCGAGCTTCCGCACCATCGACGCCAATCCTGATGTCGTGTTTGCGAATAAGCCCGAACCGGCACCCGCGGCGTCCGATCGCGCATTGATCTCGAGCGAAACGGTGAAGGCGGTCGACAGTGCGTTCAACACGCTCGCCCACACGGTGATCGGACAGAACGCGCGCACGCTCGAGGATCTGGTGCGCGAAATGCTGCGTCCGATGCTCAAGTCGTGGCTCGATGACAATCTGCCGGGAATGGTCGAGCGCATCGTGCGCGCCGAGATCGAACGCGTCTCGCGCGGAAGGCCGTAGAACACATATTCCGCTCACCCCCGCGAAAGCGGGTGTCCAGGCAAAATTCCCAGACCACACATTGCGCCTTGGATTCCCGCTTTCGCGGGAATGAGCGGAGGCTGTCTCAATGTCTGTGGCCGAACTTATAATCCCGCTGCCCGTCTGCGCCTCAGCACGTGCGCAAACCACAGTCCGAGCGCGAGCAAGCCAGCGCCGGACATTACGAATATCGGAACTGCGCTGAAACGGTCGAAGATCGGCGCGTTGATCGCGACACCGAGCGTCTGACCAAAATAGAGTGCGGCCGAAAAAATCCCCACCGCGGTGGCGCGCGCTTCCGGCGTCATCTGCGTGGCGTTGGTCTGCAGCGTGTTGTGCAGCATGTAATAACCGAGCCCGATGCCGGTGATGGCGAAGGGCGCGAAGTAGGCATGCGGCGCAAACGCGATCGTCGCGTAGGCGAGTGCGAGCATTGCGCCACCTCCGGTGACGAGGCCGATCTGCCCGAGCCGCTCGACCAGCCGTCGTACCGACAGGCTGTAGATCAGGCCACCGATCGCGAAGGCGCCGACGAAAAGACCGACAACTGCAAAATTCACGCCGAAGCGCAGGTGCAGGTCGGCGCCGACATAGGCAAAGCCCCCGAACATGAACAGGCTTTCGATGAAGGCCATGACAATGATGGCGCGTGCCCAGGGTGAGCGCAGCACGGTGAGATTGTCGACAACGAAACCGCGCGAGCGGGTGGCGGTGGCGTGACCGGCGCGCGTGATCGGATTGCGCAGAAATTCGATCACGAGTGCGATAGTGGCGAGCGCAAACAGCGCGGCGAGGAAAAAGAATACGCGCCGCCAGCCGAACAAATCGCCAAGCACGCCGCCGGCGGCCTGGCCGAACAGCTGGCCGAGGATCTGGCCCGACAAAAAGGTGCCGAGCACCTGTTGCCGGCGCTCGTAGGGAATGACATCGCCGAGGAAGGCGAAGGCGAGCGGGATGATCCAGCCGGCCGCGAGCCCGCAGGCGAGGCGCGCGACGACTAGCATCGGCAGCGAGGTCGCCAGGCCGCAGAGCAGCACCAGCACGGTGGCGGCGGCGCAAGCCGCGATGATGCAGGGATATTTGCCGAAGCGGTCGCCGACCGGGCCGATGACAAGCTGGACCGAGCCGTGCGCGAGGGCGTAGGCGGTGACGACGATCGAAGCCGCGCCGACGCTCACGCCCATGTCGGTCGAGATCTGCGGCAACAGCGAATCGGAAACCCGCACCATCGACTGGCTGGCGAATGATGCGACCGCCAAAAGCGTGATGGCGGAGGTGGCGCTGCCGCCTGAAGCGGTTGACGAGGTGGTCAAAGTTGACTCCGGCGGGTCCGGCGGGCTTTCTACCGCGCGAGCGATTTCAAGCAAACCAAATGACGATCGATAAGACCTACCAGCCCTCCGACGTCGAGGGCCGTATCTACCGGACTTGGGAAGAGGCGGGCGCCTTCCGCGCCGGCCGGCCCGAGCGCGCTGCTGCTGCGCCTTACTCTATCGTGATCCCGCCGCCCAACGTCACCGGCTCGCTGCATATGGGCCATGCGCTCAACAACACGCTGCAGGACATTTTGTGCCGGTTCGAGCGCATGCGCGGCAGGGACGTGCTCTGGCAGCCGGGCACCGACCATGCCGGCATCGCGACCCAGATGGTGGTCGAGCGTCAGCTCATGGAGCGCCAAGAACCTGGCCGCCGCGAAATGGGGCGGGAGAAGTTCCTCAAGCGCGTCTGGGAGTGGAAGGCAGAGTCGGGCGGCACCATCGTCAACCAGCTCAAGCGGCTCGGCGCCTCCTGCGACTGGTCGCGCGAGCGCTTCACGATGGACGAGGGCCTGTCGCGTGCCGTTCTTAAAGTTTTTGTAGAACTTCATCGCGCCGGGCTCATCTACAAGGACAAGCGGCTGGTCAACTGGGACCCGAAGCTGCTGACCGCGATCTCCGACCTTGAAGTGATCCAGGTCGAGACCAAGGGCCACCTCTGGTACTTGCGCTATCCACTGGAAGGCAGAACGTTCAAGGCGGAGGATCCGTCGACCTACATCGTTGTCGCCACGACCCGGCCGGAAACGATGTTGGGCGACACCGCCGTTGCGGTGAACCCGGAGGACGATCGCTACAAGGCGCTGATCGGGACCAACGCAATCCTGCCTTTGGTTGGGCGTAAGATTCCGATTGTCGGCGACGAGATTTCCGATCCGGAGAAGGGTTCGGGTGCCGTGAAGATCACGCCGGCGCACGACTTCGGCGATTTCGAGGTCGGCAGGCGGCATAACCTGCCGCAGATCAACATCTTCAGCGTCGAGGCTAAGCTTCAACTGAAAGACAATGCGGATTTCGTTGCAGGCGTGCTGAAGTCGGCGGACCTCGATGCGACGCTGGCGATGCACGGCGCGGACCGTTTTGCCGCGCGCAAGGCGATCGTCGCGCGTCTGGAGGAGATGGGGCTGGTCGAGAAAATCGAACCGAACACACATGTCGTGCCGCACGGCGACCGCTCCAATGTCGTGATCGAGCCGTATCTCACTGACCAGTGGTACGTGAACGCCAAGGAACTCGCGAAGCCGGCGATCGCGGCCGTGCGCAACGGCAAGACCACGTTCATCCCGAAGAACTGGGAGAAGACGTATTTCGACTGGATGGAAAACATCCAGCCCTGGTGCATCTCGCGCCAGCTCTGGTGGGGCCACCAGATTCCGGCCTGGTACGGGCCGGACGGCAAGGTCTTCGTCGCGCTGACGGAAGCCGAAGCGCAGGCGGAGGCCGACAAGCATTACGGAAAGAAGACAACACTTACGCGCGACGAAGACGTCCTCGACACATGGTTCTCTTCGGCGCTGTGGCCGTTCTCCACGCTCGGCTGGCCCAACAACACAGACGCGCTGAAGCGCTACTACCCGACGTCGACCCTGGTGACCGGCTTTGACATCATCTTCTTTTGGGTCGCGCGCATGATGATGATGGGTCTCCATTTCATGAAAGAGATCCCGTTCCACGATGTCTACATCCACGCGCTGGTGCGCGATGCCTCCGGTGCCAAAATGTCGAAGTCGAAAGGCAACGTCATCGACCCGCTGGCGCTGATCGACGAATACGGCGCCGACGCCTTGCGCTTCACGCTGGCCGCCATGGCGGCGATGGGACGCGACATCAAGCTCTCGACGCAACGCGTTGAAGGCTATCGGAATTTCGCGACCAAGCTGTGGAACGCCGCGCGCTTTGCCGAGATGAACGGCTGTGCCACGGTCGCGACATTCGATCCGAAGTCGGCGAAGGAAACGCTCAACCGCTGGATCGCGCATGAAACCGCGAAGGCTGTCGCCGAGGTGACGGAAGCGATCGAGGCCTATCGTTTCAACGATGCCGCCGCTGCGGTCTACCGCTTCGTCTGGAACATCTATTGCGATTGGTATCTGGAGCTCGCGAAGCCGCTGCTGACCGGGCCGGACGGCGCAAGCAAAAGCGAGACCCAGGCGATGGTCGCCTGGGCGCGCGACGAGATCCTCAAGCTGCTGCACCCGTTCATGCCCTTCGTCACCGAGGAGTTATGGGCGGTGACCGGCAAGCATGACGCGCTGCTGGCGTTCGACAAATGGCCAAGCCTGCAAGGTCTCGCCGACGACAAGGCCGAAGCCGAAATCGGCTGGGTGATCGACCTCGTCACCGCCATCCGTTCGGTACGCGCCGAGATGAACATCACGGCGGCGATCCCGGTGGTGCTTACCGGCGCCTCCGCCGAGAGCAAGGCTCGTGCCGAGCGCTGGGCCGAATTCATCAAGCGACTGGCGCGCGTGTCCGACATTTCATCGGCGGCTACCGCGCCGAAAGGCTCGGTGCAGCTCGTGGTGCGCGGAGAAGTGGCGGCGTTGCCCCTCAAGGGCGTCATCGATCTTGCCGCCGAGCGCGCGCGGCTCGCCAAGGAAATGCAGAAGGCCGACGCCGACATCGCGCGCGTCGATGCTAAACTCAACAATCCGAACTTCATGGCGCGCGCGCCGGAAGAGGTGGTCGAAGAGGAACAGGAAAAGCGCGAGGAAGCGCTCGCGCGCAAGACCAAGATCGCCGAGGCGCTCGACCGGGTGAAGGACGCGGGCTGAGTGAGGGCGATCCGCGAAATTGAAGCAGGCTTTAACGTCGCTCATTCCCGCGTAAGCGGGAATCCAGGGCCGCTGGTTCTGCCTCTGTTGCCCCTGGACCCCCGCTTTCGCGGGGGTGAGCGGTAGAATGATCGCATGAAAATATTTCTTGCCGGAGCGGGTGGCGCCATCGGCCGCCGGCTGACACCATTGCTGCGTGGAGCCGGACATACGGTTGTTGGCACCACGCGATCGAAGGACAAGGCCGCCGCGATCGCTGAACTCGGCGCGGAGCCGGTGGTGGTCGATGTGTTCGATACAGAAGCGCTCGCGCGCGCGGTGAAAGCAGCCGCACCGCAGGTTCTGATGCATCAGCTGACAGATCTTCCTTTCGCGCCCGGGACGTCGCGCTACGACGAGGCCCTTGAGCGGAATGCGCGGCTGCGCATCGAGGGCACGCGTAGCCTGGCGGATGCCGCGAAAGCGGCCGGCGTGCGGCGCATGATCACGCAGAGCATTGCTTTCGTCTATGCGCCGCGCGACGGCACGCGCGTCGAAGCCGATCCGCTCGATGTGGCGGCAACCGGCGCCCGCAAGCGCACGGTCGATGGTGTGGTCGCGCTCGAGCAGGCGACGCTCGAACTGCCGGAGGGCATCGTGCTGCGCTACGGTTATCTCTACGGCCCCGGCACCTGGTATCCGAACGAGAGACGGGCGAAACCCGCATTGCAGGTCGATGCGGCGGCGCAGGCTGCCTTGCTGGCAGTGAGCAAGGGGATGCCCGGCATTTACAACATTGCGGAAGACGACGGCGCGACCTCGAGCGAGAAAGCCAAGCGCGATCTCGGCTTCGATGCGGGGTTCAGGATTTGAATTTTCCGTCATGGCCGGGCTTGTCCCGGCCATCCACGTCTTGTGGTCCGAAGTAAGACGTGGATGCGCGGGTCAAGCCCGCGCATGACGCCGAAATTCGTGCTGTGCGTCTCACTTACTTAAATGGCCTGCTCAGGAACGGCGAGCCCTTCAGGCCATAGCGCCACGGCTTTTCCGCGGCCTTGGTAATCCCAATCCGCACGCCGGTCGCAATCTCGGGTCTGCTGGTGCGCGCGCGCAATTCGAACGGCGCGCGGTCGAGCGCCAGGCCGTTTTGTTTTCGCGTGACGCCTAACGCTTCACATAATTTCCCGGGCCCTGAGCACAAAGCGCGTTCATCATGCAGGCCGCGCCGGCGCCGCATCGCGCCCAGACCTTGCGTCGGTGCAAGCGCGCGGATCAGCACGGCGCTTGCGCTGCCGTCTTCCTCGCAGACGAAGTTGAGGCACCAGTGGATGCCGTAGGAGCGGTAGACATAGACGTAGCCCGGCGGCCCGAACATCACCGCGTTGCGCTCGGTACGGCCGGTATAGGAATGCGCGGCCGGATCGGTGTGGTGATAGGCCTCGACTTCCACAATCGTGCCGCCGGCGCCGTTGAACAGCAGCGTCGCGCCAATGAGCTCCGGCGCGACCTCGTGCACGGAGCGGTCGAAGAATGAGCGGCGCAGGCGAGGGGGCGCGGGCATGAGGCAAATTACACAGCGGCCGTGCCGGCGTGCTCGCATAAGCGCAAACTTTTGCACAGGGTCTTCTTGACTTTATTCCTATAGGATATTATTCACAGAATATCCCGCCCCGTTGCCGAGGGGTGTCTGTCAGCGTCTCCAGACGCGGAGCGGGAAGCAGTGGCCGGGAGCATGACCTTGCATCGGAGATGCGGTGCGGGGCCCGGCGGTCCAAGCCGCGCCTCTTCTGGCGTGCCCGATCCGCACGCCGGGGGCCGTGACGGCCGGTAGGCGGACAGTGCTCCCGTCACAGGAGTGCCGCCGAATGCCTGGGCCCAAAGACGGTGGAGTAGTCACGCAGCAGGTTTCGCCCTCACGTGGCGGGGCCGACCACCGGGGAGGGTGCGGAGCAAGCCTAAAACACCGCGCGCGGGACGCCTTGGGTTTGGCGGACTTGCGGCACGAACAAACGCTTCGACAAGCCTCGATGTCGCGAGGCGTCGAGGCCCGTGGGTCCTTTTGGACCCCTGGCGTCCCGCGCGCCCTCGGTTGGGGGCGAGCGCAAAGGAGCAAAGAAGACGGGCCTTCCCGGGGCCTCGATAAAGAATACGGGCGATGGCGCTTGGGCTTGCCGGATTGTCTTGTGAGCCTTGTTGAAGCCGAGGGCAGGCGCGTACCGGCAACACCTGTGACTGCCTTGCAACAGTTTTAGAACATTTAAGCCATACCCTCCGATAGCACCAAAGGCGCCGCGATTCGGCCATACCATTCAACGACATCGGGGCCCGCTAAGGCCGGGTAAGCCTTACATGAAGCGGGCGGGGGCCGTCCGGCGTTGTTTTCGGGCGGGTGCGGTACAGGACTATGGACGCGAAGACCAATCTGAAGTCGCGGCTGCCAAGCCGGCATGCCACCGAGGGACCCGATCGGGCGCCCCATCGGGCTTTCTACTACGCGATGGGCCTGACTCCGAAGCAGATCCATCAGCCGTTCGTAGGTGTGGCGACCTGCTGGAACGAGGCGGCGCCCTGCAACATCGCGCTGATGCGCCAGGCGCAGGTGGTGAAGAGAGGCGTTGCCGCCGTCGGCGCGACGCCGCGCGAGTTCTGCACCATCACGGTCACCGACGGTATCGCGATGGGCCACGCCGGCATGAAGGCGTCGCTGCCTTCGCGCGAGGTGATCGCCGACAGTGTCGAGCTCACCGTGCGCGGCCACGCCTATGACGCGCTGATCGGCATTGCGGGCTGCGACAAGTCACAGCCGGGCATGATGATGGCGATGTGCCGTCTCAACGTGCCGGCGATCTACATCTACGGCGGATCGATTTTGCCCGGCACGTTCAAGGGCAAGCCGGTCACCATCCAGGACGTCTACGAAGCCGTCGGCAAACATTCCGTCGGGCAGATGTCCGACGAAGACCTCGACATTCTCGAGCAGAATGCCTGTCCCTCTGCGGGCGCATGCGGCGCGCAATTTACCGCCAACACGATGGCGACGGTATCGGAAGCCATCGGTCTCGCGCTGCCGTATTCGGCCGGCGCACCGGCGCCTTACGAGATTCGCGACAAGTTCTGCATGCTCGCCGGCGAAATGATCATGGATTTGATCCAGAAAAACATTCGCCCGCGCGATATCGTCACACGCAAGGCGCTCGAGAATGCCGCGGCGGTCGTTGCGGCGACCGGCGGCTCGACCAATGCGGCGCTGCATTTACCGGCGATCGCGAACGAATGCGGTATCTCGTTCGACCTTTTCGATGTGGCGGAAATCTTCAAAAAGACTCCTTATGTCGCAGATTTGAAACCGGGCGGCCGTTATGTCGCCAAGGATATGTTCGAAGCTGGCGGCGTGCCGCTTTTGATGAAAACCCTTCTCGATCACGGATACCTGCACGGCGATTGCCTCACGGTAACCGGGCGCACCATCGCCGAAAATCTCAAGAACGTGAAATGGAATCCGGATCAGGACGTCGTGCGTCCCGCCGACAAGCCGCTGCTGCCGACCGGCGGCGTGGTCGGACTCAAAGGTAATCTCGCTCCCGAAGGCGCGATCGTGAAGATCGCCGGCATGAAGACGCTGAAGTTCAGCGGGCCGGCGCGCTGCTTCGACGGCGAAGAGGCCTGCTTCGATGCGGTGAAGCACCGCAAGTACAAAGAGGGCGATGTTCTCGTCATCCGTTACGAGGGACCGCGCGGCGGCCCCGGCATGCGCGAGATGCTTTCGACGACGGCCGCGCTTTACGGCCAGGGCGCCGGCGAAAAAGTCGCGCTCATCACCGACGGACGGTTCTCCGGCGCGACGCGCGGCTTCTGCGTCGGCCATGTCGGACCGGAGGCGGCGATCCGCGGCCCGATCGGGCTGATCCGCGACGGCGACATCATCGAGATCGACGCCGTGAAGGGAACGCTCGACGTGAAGCTGTCCGCTGAGGAATTTGCGAAACGCAAGAGCCAGTGGAAGGCGCGCGAGAACGATTACGGCTCAGGTTATTTGTGGAAATACGCGCAGCAGGTGGGGCCCGCCGTGAACGGCGCGGTCACCCATCCCGGCGGCGCGGGCGAGAAAGAGTGTTATGCGGACATTTGATGGCCTCTTGCGCGTTGCACTCGTTGGCGCCGGCCTGATGGCCGCGATGCCGGCGTTTGCGCTCGACGGCAGCAAGACAGACGGCAGCATCGGCCCGCCGCCGATGACCCCGGTCGAGGCATTCCGCTCTGGCGCCCACTGGCTCAAAGCCGGCGATACGGTGAAAGCCGTCAACTCGCTTGAATACGCCGCCGAGAAAGGTCACGCGCTCGCGCAGTGGAAACTCGGCCGCATGTATGCCGAAGGCGACGGCGTTACGCAGAACGATCTCAAGGCTTTCGAATATTTCCGCAGCATCGCGAACAGCCACGCCGACGACAATCCCGACCTGCCGCAGGCGCGCTTCGTCGCGAACGCCTTCGTTGCGCTCGGTCATTATTATCTCGAGGGAATTCCGAAGACGGAAATCAAGCGCGACCCGCAGCGCGCGCGAGAGATGTTCGCCTACGCGGCATCGTATTTCCGCGATCCCGACGCGCAATATTATCTGGCGCGACTCTATCTCAACGGCACCGGCGCACCGCACGACCCGCGCACGGCCGCGCGCTGGTTCGGCCTCTCGGCGCAGAAGGGCCAGTGCGAGGCGCAGGCCATGCTCGGCGCCATGCTGTTCGAAGGCGATCACGTGCCGCGACAGGCCGCGCGCGGCCTGATGTGGCTTGCGCTCGCGAAAGACAGCGCACGTGCTGACCAGGCCTGGATCACCAAGCTCTACGACAGCGCGATGAAGCAGGCGAGTGAGGATGAACGCGCGCTCGCGGCGGTCTATCTGCGGCGCTGGCTCGAGACACGGCGCGAGTAGACGCTAGCGCCTTTCAATATCCAGATCGACGTAAACCGGGACATGGTCGGATGGCTTGTCCCAGCCGCGCACGTGCCGGTCGATGCCTGCGCCGGCCAGCCTGTCGGCGGCCTGCGGCGAGAGCAGAACGTGGTCGATGCGGATGCCATTGTCCCGCTCCCAGGCGCCTGCCTGATAGTCCCAGAACGTATAGAGGTCGGATGCATCGCTGACCGCGCGCAATGCGTCGGTGAGGCCGAGATTGATCAGTGCGCGGTACTTTTCGCGGGTCTGCGGCAGGAACAGCGCATCATTCGTCCAGGCTTCCGGACGACGCGCGTCGGCTGCTGTCGGGATGACGTTGTAGTCACCGGCGAGCAGCATCGGCTCTTCCAGTTTAAGTCGTTCACGTGAGAAATTAATAAGCCGGTTCATCCAGCCGAGCTTGTAGGTGTATTTGTCGGTAGCGGGCGGGTTGCCATTGGGTAGATAGAGACTGACGACGCGCAGCACGCCGGTCTTGGTGGAGACGATCGCTTCGAGAAAGCGCGCCTGCACGTCAGCGTCATCGCCGATCAGCCCGGGTGCGACTTCATCGAACGGCAGCTTCGACAAAAGTGCGACGCCGTTGAACGTCTTCTGCCCATGCACGGCCACGTTGTATCCGAGCGCCTCGAACGGTTCGCGCGGGAAGGCGTCGTCGGTGCATTTGATCTCCTGCAGGCAGACAATGTCGGGTGCCCGCTCTTTGAGCCAGGCCTGCAGATTATCCATGCGCTGACGGATGGAATTGACGTTCCAGGTGGCGATTCGCATCGATTTTGGGCGTTCGGGAGGGGCGAATAATGCTGTATTCACCGTGTTTATCAGGCAGCGCAGGGATATGCACGGTTTAACGTTTATATGCTAGGAAAGCCGACAACGCGGCCTCCTGAGTTGGTAGAAGATCCGCGAAAGAGGGAGCGTCCGGGCGGGGCCCGATGAGTCCGGACCGAAAAATACCGATGCTTCAGCGAAAATGGCTCATCGGAGGGGCGGCGCTGGCCCTGATCGGCATCGCCGTGCTTGTCCGCGTTTTGTGGACGACCGACGGTGTTGCGGCGCGCACGCAGGCGCAGGCCCGGCCGGTGCCGGTGGAGACCGCTACCGCCCACCGCAAGTCGATGCCGGTGCAGCTCCGAGCCCTGGGCACGGTGACCCCCATCGCCTCGGTCGCCATCAAGACACAGGTCGACACCACGATTACGGAAGTTCGTTTCCGTGACGGTGCGCGCGTCGAGAAAGGCGATGAGCTTTTCGCGCTCGATTGTCGCCAGATCGAAGCCGACATGAAGCGCGTCGAAGCCGTGATCAACGGCGCGCAGGCCACGTTCGAGCAGGCGCAACGCGACGTCGAGCGCTACACCGATCTTGTGGCGAGAAACGCGACGCCGATCGTCACGCTCAACAATGCGCAGACGCAGGCCAACATCTCGAAGGCGACAGCGGAATCGAATCGCGCGCAGCTCGAGAATCTAAAAGTGCAGCTCGGTTTCTGCACGATCCGTGCGTCGATCTCCGGCCGCATCAGCATGGCCAACGTGAAGGTCGGCAATTTTGTGCGTCAGGCCGACACCTCGCCGATGGCGACGATCGTGCAGACCGCGCCGGTCTATGTCAGCTTCACGGTGCCGCAGAAAAATCTTCCCGACATCCGCAAGGCGATCGCGGCCGAAACCGCGACTGTGGAAGCGGTAATCCCCGGCGAAGACAAGCGCTCCAACGGCCAGGTCACCATGATCGAGAACACGGTCGATATGGCGACCGGCATGGCCACGATCCGCGCGACGATGCCGAACAAGGACGAACTGTTGTGGCCCGGCACGCTCGTCACCGCCGATATGACGCTGCGGACGGAAGAGGGTGTCGTGGTGCCCGCGACCGCGGTGCAGGTCAGCCAGACCGGAAACTTCGTTTTCGTTGTCAAGGATGGTGTGGCCAAGGTCCAGAATGTCCAGGTCGAGCGGCAGGTCGGTCGTGAGACGGTTATTGCGTCGGGTCTGAGCGGCGGCGAAACCGTCGTCACCGACGGCCAGTTACTTTTGTCCGACGGCACGCGCGTCAACCCGGGCCCGCCCAAAGTCGCCGGCAGCTGATCCATGAATATTTCCGAGACCTGTATCCGCCGCCCGGTGTTGACGACGCTGATGACGGCGTCGCTGATTGTTTTTGGTGCGTTCGCCTACCGCCTGCTGCCGGTGGCCGCGTTGCCGGCGGTCGACTTTCCGACCATCCAGATCACGGCGACGCTGCCCGGCGCGAGCCCTGAGACGATGGCCGCCTCGGTTGCCTCGCCGATCGAGCGGCAGCTTTCGACAATTTCCGGAATTTCCTCGATGACGTCGTCGTCGTCGCTAGGCACGACGCAGATCACCATCCAGTTTGATCTTGGTCGTAACATCGACGGGGCGTCGCTCGACGTGCAGACCGCGCTTGCCACTGCGCAACGCCGGTTGCCCGTCGAAATGACGACGCCGCCGTTCTTCCGCAAGGTCAACCCGGGCGACTTCCCGGTGCTGTACATCAGCATGCGCTCGGACACGATGCCGCTGTCCGCGATCAATGATTATGCCGAAACGGTACTGGCACCGCAGATCTCACAGCTGCCAGGTGTCGCGCAGGTGCTGGTCTACGGCACGCAGAAATTCGCTGTGCGCGTGCAGGTCGATCCGGTTGCCGCTGCGGCGCGCAACATCTCGCTGGACGACGTTCGCAACGTCGTCGCCAAAGCGAACTCCTCGGCGCCTGTCGGGGCCCTGCAGGGCAAGGAGCAGGCAGTCACCCTGGTTGCAACCGGCGCGATCCCACACGCTGCCGACTATCGCGATGTGGTGGTGGCGTATCGCAACGGCGCGCCGATCAAGCTCAGTGAAATTGCACGGGTGATCGATAGCGTCGAGAACGACAAGGTTGGCACCTGGTTCAACGATTCACGAGCCATCGTGCTCGCGATCCAGCGTCAGCCCGACGCCAACACCGTCGAAGTCGTGGACATGGTGCGGAACAAGCTGCCGCAGATGCGCGCACAGATACCGCCCGCGATCCAGATACAGCCGCTGTTCGACCGCTCGATCTCGATCCGCGCCGCGGTCTGGGACGTGCAGGAGACGCTGGCGATCGCGGTTTCGCTGGTGATCATGGTCATCTTCCTGTTCCTGCGGAAAGTATCCGCAACGATCATTCCGGCGCTGGCGGTGCCGGTCTCGCTGATCGGGACTTGCGCGGCAATGTATGCCTTCGGTTTCTCCATCAACAACATGACGCTGCTGGCGCTGACGTTGTCGGTGGGGTTCGTGGTCGACGACGCCATCGTGATGCTCGAAAACATCGTCCGTCACATCGAAGGCGGTATGCGGCCGTTCGAGGCGGCTCTGAAGGGGTCACGCGAGATCGGCTTCACCATCGTTTCGATCACGTTCTCGCTGATCGCTGTGTTCATCCCCGTTCTGTTGATGGGCGGCATGGTCGGCCGCGTGTTTCGCGAGTTCGCAGTCTCGATATCGGTTGCGATCATCGTTTCCGGCTTTGTCTCGCTGACGCTGACGCCGATGCTGTGCGCGCGCGTGCTCAAGAGTCACGATCCGCACGAAAAGCAGAACTTCGTGCTGCGCTGGTTCGAGACGGCGTTCGCCGCCGGACTGAAGGCCTATGAGTGGAGCCTCGACCGCGTGCTGAAGGCCAAGCAGGTCATGCTCTGGGTCACGCTGGGAACGATCGCGGGCACGGTGTGGCTCTATGTGGTCGTGCCGAAAGGCTTCTTCCCGACGGAAGATACCGGTTATGTGGTCGGCATCACAGAAGCCAATACCGACATCGCGTTTCCGGCGATGGTGGAGCACCAGCGCAAGATCGCCGAGCTCGTGCGTGCGGACAAAGGCGTAGCCTATGTCAACTCAACCGTTGGAACAGGCGGCCCGAACCAGGTCGGCAACAGCGGCCGCATGCTGGTCGCGCTCAAGCCGCGCAACGAGCGAGACGGCATGCAGCAGATCATGGCGCGGCTGCGTCAGAACGTGAACGTCGTTCCTGGCATTCAGATTTTCTTCCAGCCGATCCAAAACATCAATCTCGGCGGCCGGCTGAACAAGAGTCAGTACCAATACACGCTGCAGTCCAACGCCACCGACGATCTCTATCGCATCACGCCGGAATTGCGCGACAAGATCGCGCAAATTCCCGGGCTGCTCGACGTTACGACTGATCTCTATGTGAAGAACCCACAGGTGACGGTGGAGGTCGATCGCGAGAAGGCAGCAGTCTACGGCGTCTCCGTCGATCAGGTGCGCCAGGAGCTCTACAACGCATTCGGCTCGCGTCAAGTTGCGACGATTTATACGCCAGCGAACGACTACCAGGTCATTCTCGAGACAAAGCCGGAATTCCAGCAGAGTCCGGACGATCTCAACCGCATCTTCCTGAAGACGACCAATGGGACGACGGTGCCGCTTTCGGCGATGACGCGCTTCGTGCCTTCGATTGGTCCGCTCCAGGTCAACCACCAAGGTCAGCAGCCGGCGGTGACGATCTCGTTCAATCTTGCTCCGGGATTTTCACTCGGGCAGGCGGTCGATGCCATCACAAAGCTCGAGCGTGACGAGCGCCTGCCGGCGACCATTACGACCGGCTTCCAGGGCACGGCGCAGGTCTTCCAGGATTCCTTGCGCGGGCAGGGCATCCTGATCCTCGCCGCGATTTTCGCCGCCTATGTCGTGCTCGGAATTTTGTACGAAAGCTTTATCCATCCGATCACGATCATTTCCGGTCTTCCGTCGGCGGGCATTGGCGCAATTTTGACACTGATGCTGTTCCGCATGGACCTGTCGGTGATCGCGATGATCGGCATCGTCATGCTGGTCGGCATTGTGAAAAAGAACGCGATCATGATGATCGACTTTGCGATCGAGCGGCGCCGCGTCGGACTGTCGGCGGAAGCCGCCATCCGCGAAGCGGCGACGTTGCGTTTCCGTCCGATCATGATGACGACTTTCGCGGCAATCTTCGGCACGATCCCGATCGCGCTCGGTACAGGCGCCGGCGCCGAACTGCGTCAGCCGCTCGGCGTCGCGGTGGTCGGCGGTCTGGTGATGTCGCAGCTGCTCACGCTCTACATCACGCCGGTGATTTATCTGTACCTCGACCGCTTCGACCGGATGCTCAAACGCCGGCTCGAGCCGCAATTGAGGGAAGTCGAGGAAGCTCCGCCCGCAGTCGCGGCGGAATAAGCGCTACAGCGCGAAGCTGGTGCCGCAGCCGCAGGAAGCTTTCGCCTGCGGGTTTTTCACCTTGAACGAGGCACCGATCAGGTCGTCGACGAAGTCGATCTCCGAGCCGGCCATGTAGTTCACCGACACGGGATCGATCAGCACCACGGCGTTGTCGCGGCTGATGACGAGATCGTCGGTCGCCTTCGCGCGCTCCATGTCGAACTTGTACTGAAAGCCCGAGCAGCCGCCGCCTTCGACGCTGACGCGCAGCATGGTTCCAGCCGGCTCACCCTTGAGGATTTCGCCGATCCGTTTTGCCGCCCGTTCGCTGACCGTAATGCCTGTGCTCATCCTTGTGCCTTTTCAGGCCGATCCTATTGGCAGATGACCCAACGGATAGTTAAGTGCGCCGGCCAGTGAGGTCAATCCAGCGCATGATCCCGAAAAGTGGGTACCGGTTTTCGGATAAGATCATGCGCCAACGTCAAGAATTGTGATGGCGGTCGAACCCGGGCGCGAAAGGGCAGTTTATGCCGCCAATCCGGCGCAAAGCCGCGGCCGGCTTCATGCCGAGACGACCAGTCCGACACGCAATGCCTTCCGGCGGGACTGCGACCGGATCATCCATTCCGCGGCCTTCAGGCGGCTTGCCCACAAGACGCAAGTCTTCGTTTATCACGAAGGTGATCATTACCGCACGCGGCTGACGCACACTTTGGAAGTCGTCCAGATTGCCCGTTCACTTGCACGCGCGCTTGGCCTCGATGAGGACCTCGCAGAGGCCTTGGCGCTCGCACACGATCTCGGTCATCCCCCATTTGGTCATGCGGGCGAGCGTGCCCTCGATGAGTGCCTTTCAGCCAGCGGAGGCTTCGACCACAACGCGCAGGCCCTGCGCATCGTGACGGATCTCGAGCGCCGCTATGCGGCATTCGACGGTCTCAACCTGAGCTGGGAAACGCTTGAAGGTCTGGTCAAGCACAATGGTCCGCTCACCAATCGCGAGGGCACGCCGGTCGGACGCTATGCCAGACATGGCGTGCCCGCGGCGATCGCTGCCTACTCGAAGATCCAGGATCTCGAATTGTGGAGCTACGCCAGCGCGGAAGCCCAGGTTGCCGCTTTATCGGACGACATCGCGTACGACGCGCATGACATTGATGACGGCCTTCGTGCCGATCTGTTCACGCTTGAGGATATTTCGGCCGCCCCATTCGTCGGTGGGATTCTGGCGGATATCGACCGAGAGCATCCCGGTCTCGAAACCGCGCGGCGCGCCCATGAACTCGTGCGCCGCATCATCACGCGCATGATCGAGGATGTGATCGCGGAGTGCGGCCGGCGCGTCGCGATGCTAAGGCCGCGCTCGGCAGCGGATGTGCGCGAAGCGCCGCGGCCGATCGTTGGCTTTTCGCCTGCCATGGACAAGGCCGATCGCGACATCAAGGGATTTCTCTATGCGCGCATGTATCGCCACGACCGTGTGATGCGAGTGATGGATGACGCCGAAGGTGTCGTGCGCGACCTGTTCGGCCACTACAGCGCAACGCCCGCGGATTTGCCGGAGGAATGGCGCGAGGGAATAGGGACAAACGATTCCGATTACGCTCGCCGCATTGCGGACTATATCGCCGGAATGACGGACCGGTATGCGCTGATCGAGCACACGAAATATTTCAAGGAAACGCCTGAGCTTCGGTGAGGTGATGAACGCGGACATCAATACCCACTCGGAGGTCGATCTGCTAATTGCGGGTGCGGGTCCGGCCGGCATGACAACGGCGCTGGTCGCTTCGCTCGAAGGGCTCGACGTGCTGGTGTGCGAGAAATCCGAGCAGGTGGGTGGCACCGGATCGACCTCGGCCGGCACGCTTTGGATACCTGGAAACAGCCAGAGCCGCGCGGCGGGCTTCGACGATAGCGCCGGCCAGGCCGACCGCTATCTGGATGCGCTGATCGGGGAAGCGACCAACCGCGAACTCCGGGCCGCATTTCTTGCGAGCGGGCCAAAGGCGATCGACTATCTGAGCGCCCGCACCGACGTGCAGTTTCTTCCGTGCGGCAAGCATCCGGACTATCGCAGCAACATGCCCGGCGCGGCGATTTCCGGCCGTGCCATCGTGCCTGTGCCGTTCGACGGGCGCTTGCTCGGCGCGGACTTCGCCCGCATTCGCCCGCCGGTACCGGAGTTCATGGTGTTTGGCGGCATGATGGTCGGCAAAGCCGACATTCCCCGGTTGATCGGCCGCTTCCATTCGATTTCCAATTTCATTTATTCCGCGAAGCTGTTCGCCCGCTACCTGGTCGATCGGCTGACCTACAGACGCGGCACGCGCATCATGATGGGCAATGCGTTGATTGGCCGGCTGTTCTTTAGCCTGCGCAAGCGCAAGGTGCCCGTTCTCTTCGGCGCGCGAATTACCGATCTCATTGGCGATGCGCGCGGCATCACGGGCGCGCGTGTGAGCGTTGGCGCCAAGGAGATCGTCGTGAAGGTGCGCAAGGGCGTCGTGCTCGCGACAGGCGGCTACGCACACAACAAGCGTTTCCGCGACGCGTTCATGCCCCAGCCCGTTCCTGTCCACTCAATGAGCTGCGAGGACAATCTTGGCGACGGCATCGAGATCGGTCAGCGTCTGGGGGCGGCGACTGCACCTGCCCAAGGCACCAGCGGTCTTTGGGCACCAGTGTCGATCGTACCACGTCCCGATGGGAGTATGGGTTTGTTCCCGCATCTCGTGCTCGACCGCGCCAAGCCTGGGCTGATTGCGGTGAATTCTGCCGGCCATCGCTTTGTCAACGAGGCAGCGTCCTATCATGATGTCGTGCTGGCGATGTTCGAAAGCCACCGAACCACACCGACCATTCCGGCCTGGTTGATTTGCGATGCAGCTTTTCTCGGGGAATATGGTCTTGGCGTCATTTATCCGGGGCACCGCAATCCCGCAAAATTCGTCGACAGCGGTTACATCACGCGGGCGCAGACGGTGGACGAGCTCGCCGGCAAGATCGGTGTCGATTCCGCGCAACTGCGCAAGACGATCGAGCGTCACAACAAATTTGCCGAGACCGGCATCGATCTAGACTTCGGCAAAGGCGAAACGGAGCTCAACCGCTTCAACGGCAACCCCGATCACGCGCCCAATCCCTGCATCGGGCCGTTGTCAAAGCCGCCATTTTACGCCCTTGCGGTCTGGCCTGCCGATATCGCGGTCAGCACCGGACTTGCGGCCGATGCCGATGCGCGCGTGCTGGGCAGCGACGGCAGAGCCATTCCCGGCCTCTACGCCTGCGGAAACGACATGGCGTCGGTGATGGCAGGCAGCTATCCGGGACCCGGCACGACGCTCGGTCCTGCAATCGTGTTCGCCTACCGCGCCGCGATGCATGCCAAAGGCGCTCCGCTATAGGTTGCCTTGCGCGAAACGGTGCGCGCTCAATATCATCATTCGTTTTCCGGGAGGGATCATGGCGCGGCTGGCGGGAAAAGTTGCATTCATCACGGGTGGCGGTGGCGGCATTGGCCGCGCGACCGCCGAGCGTTTTGCCGAGGAGGGCGCCAAGGTCGTCATCGCCGAGATCGACGTCGGCCGCGGCGAAGCGGCGGCACAATCGGCGCGGTCGCGCGCGTCGAATTCGGGTGGCGATGCCCATTTCATCCACTGCGATATCCGCGAGCGTGCCAATGTCGAAGCGGCCTTCGCCGAGACGATCAGGCGGTTCGGCGGTCTCCATATCCTTCACAACAACGCCGGCGGTTCCTCACCTGACGACGGCCGCGTGACAGATGTGTCCGAGGAGGAATTCTGGCGGGTCATGAAGCTCGATGTTTACGGCACGTTCCTGTGCTCGCGGCTCGGTATCCCGCATATGATCAAGTCGGGCGGCGGATCGATCATCAACATGTCGTCGATTGTCGCCTTGCGCGCGCTTCCGGGTCGCGACTGTTATACGGCCGCCAAGGGAGCCGTTGCGGCGATGACGCGGTCCATGGCGGTTGAATATGCCGCCGACAAGATCAGGGTGAATGCGATCGCTCCCGGCGTGGTGCTCACCGAGCGCGTCAAGAAGCTGCTCGAAGGCTCGAAAGACATCGAGAAGCTGGCAGCCACGCATCTGCTCGGCCTGGGCCTGCCGATCCACATGGCCGACATGGCTGTTTATCTTGCCTCCGATGAGTCGGCGATCACGACCGGTCAGGTCATTTCGGTCGATAGCGGGGCAACCATCAGGTAAGCGTTCCGCTGCCCCTGGTGCTGATTTTGACTTGCCGTAGGAATTGCGTTAGCCGCAGCCCTCATGTCTAGCCACGCCAAACCGCAGCACTTGTTCGCGACGATGCTTGCTTGCGTGCAGGCGGCGACGACCGCTGTGCTCGGCTCCGGCGCGGACGTTTCCCGGATTGTCGTTGAGCCGCCGCGTGACCCGACACACGGCGATATGGCCACCAACGCCGCGATGGTTCTTGCGAAGGATGCCGGCAAAAAGCCGCGGGAGCTCGCCGAAAGCATTGCCGCCAAGCTGCGTAGCGACGGGAAGGTCGCCTCCGCGGACGTTGCGGGGCCAGGCTTCATCAATCTCACGCTCAAGGCGAATGTCTGGTGCGAGGAATTGCGCCTCGTGCTCGAAGCAGGGCGGGACTACGGCCGCAGCGACATGGGCAAAGGCGATAAGGTCAATGTCGAATATGTGTCGGCCAATCCCACGGGGCCCATGCATGTGGGTCACGGCCGCGGCGCGGTGTTTGGAGACGCGCTGGCAAACCTGCTTGCCTTTACCGGCTACAAGGTCACGCGCGAGTACTACATCAACGATGCCGGCGCGCAGGTCGACGTACTCGCACGCTCGGCATATCTGCGCTACCGCGAGGCGCTCGGGGAACACATCACCATCCCGGAAGGCCTCTATCCCGGCGAATATCTCAAGTCGGTTGGCAAGGATCTCGCGCAAGCGGACGGACCATCGCTGAAGGATAGACCGGAGGCGGAATGGCTCCCGATCGTGCGCAAGCGCGCCATCGACATGATGATGGCCGAAATCCGCAATGATCTGCGCGCGCTCGGGATCGTTCAGGATGAATTTTTCTCCGAAAGGTCATTGATCGGGAAGGGCGCTGACCGGGTCGCCGAAACCATCAATTGGCTGAAGGGAAAAGGCCACGTCTACGAAGGGCGTCTGCCGCCGCCGAAAAGCGGCGCCGTCGAGGACTGGGAAGACCGGGAGCAAACTTTGTTCCGCTCGACGGCCTTCGGCGACGATGTCGACAGGCCACTGAAGAAGTCGGACGGCAGCTATACTTATTTTGCGACCGATATCGCCTATCACAAGTCGAAGCTGGATCGTGGTTTCCGTGACCTGATCGACGTGTGGGGTGCCGACCACGGTGGCTACGTCAAGCGCATGCAGGCAGCCGTCAAGGCGCTGAGCGGTGCGAAGGCCGATCTCGACGTCAAACTCGTGCAACTGGTGCGCCTTCTGCGTGCCGGCGAACCGGTGAAGATGTCCAAACGTGCCGGCGAGTTCGTCACCTTGCGCGAGGTGGTCGATGAGGTTGGACGCGACGCGGTTCGCTTCGACATGCTCTACCGGAAGAACGATGCCGTGCTTGATTTCGACCTTGCGAAGGTCATCGAGCATTCGCGTGAGAACCCTGTCTTCTATGTTCAATATGGACACGCGCGCGGGCAATCCGTGTTCCGTAATGCGCGGGGAGAAATGCCCGATCTGCCGGCGGAACCGTCGGCGCGGGCTGCGTATCTTCGTAAAGCGCCGCTCGAGAAGTTGACCGATACCGGCGAAGTTTCACTGCTGCGCCGGGTCGCTCTTTTTCCACGTCTTGTCGAGGCTGCCGCGGGCGCTCATGAGCCGCATCGAATTGCGTTCTATCTGTATGAATTAGCAAGTGAATTTCATGCGCATTGGACGAGAGGAAATGACTTGCCTAATTTACGCTTCATTATTCAGAATGATCGAGAAACGACAGCAGCCCGGCTCGCGCTGGTGGAGGGGATCACCACAGTTTTAGCCTCGGGCCTCGCATTGCTCGGGGTTAGCGCGCCGGATGAGATGCGATAGATCTCGTCCATTGGTCCGCGTCCGCGTGGATCGTATAAGGCCAACGCAAGGACGAGCTGACTGGGGAACGAATGGCGGACGATCAAAGCCAACGACCGTATCGTGCAAGTGAACCGCCGCCCGCGCGCGGCTCAGGAAAGACCGGCAGCGACCCGCTCGCTGAGCTGGCGCGCCTGATTGGACAGACCGATCCGTTCGGAGAGTATGGTCGTGAAGTCGCGCGCCGTTCGCCTCCATCGCAATCGGCTGCGCGCGCCGATTGGAACCAGCCGCTTGGAACATCCTACTCGGCGCAATACGGCGGCGATGCGCGTGCACCGGAGCCGGCGCCGCGCTACGCGGGCGACGGCTACCCGTCGGCTCCCGCGAGCCCGCTCATTCCCCAGGACTATGGCAGTCAGAACTACGGCCGTCAGCCCTACGAGGCTCAACCGCCTGCCGGCGGGATCGATCATTATGAGGCCGAGCCGGCATCGCACCGGTTTCCTCTTGGCCAATCCGATCATCAGCAGGATTTTTACGACGAAGCCCCGGTTGAGGACGAATACTACGAGGACGCTCCGCCTTCGCGCCGCAGGATTGTCGTTATGGCGATCGCCGGTGTCGCCGCTTTGGCGGTGATTGGCACGGCAGGGGCATTTGGCTATCGCGCGCTTGTAGGCTCCTCCGGCGCGGCCAAACCGCCGCCGGTGATCAAGGCCGATACGGCACCGAGCAAGATTGTTCCGGCAACGACCGGCAAGGATGCCCAGTCCAACAAACTAATTACCGATCGCGTCAACGAACGCGGGCAAAGCGAAAAGCTGGTCTCGCGCGAAGAGCAACCGATGGACCGGCCGACAGCGGTTGCGCTGTCGCAGTCCGGACCGCAGGCAGCGCTTGGCAGTGGCGTGATCGGCAGCGAGCCGAAAAAGGTTCGCACCATCGCTATTCATCCGGACCAGCCTGTGGCCGACGCGGCACCATCATCGATGTCAGCTGCGGCAGCGCCTGCGAGATCCGCTCCGGCTCCCGCTCCCGCGCCGCGCGCCGCCGCCGCTCCGCCACGTCCTGCGCCGGAGACGACAGCCGACGCGGAAGAGAGCGCGCCGCGGTCCGCTCCACCGCCGCGTCAGGCGGCGGCCGCATCGAACGGCGGGCCTTTGTCGCTCAATCCGAATGCGGCACCGTCGCGAACTGCGCCGGCGCAGGCCCCCGCAGCTCCGACGCAGGCCTCCGCAGTGCCGGCCAGGACGGCCGCGGTAGCGCCACAGGCGCCCGCGGCGGCATCGAGCGGCGGGACGGGCAGCTATGTCCAGGTTTCCTCGCAGCGCAGCGAGGGTGAGGCTCAGGCGGCGTTCCGCAGCCTGCAGGCCAAGTTCCCGGACCAGCTCGGAGGTCGGCAGCCTTCTATCCAAAAGGCCGATCTGGGCGCCAAGGGCACTTACTACCGCGCCATGGTTGGGCCCTTTGCCAATGCCGGCGAGGCAAGCCAGTTGTGCTCGAGCCTCAAGGCAGCCGGCGGGCAATGCCTCGTCCAGAGGAATTAACAGGCCAAAACTTGACCCCTGCGACGTGCGCGGGCTAATCCGCGCCGATGACGGCGCGCGCATTTATCACGGGATTGGAGGGACTTACCTTATCGCCCGATGAGCGCGCATTTTTGCGCGATGCACGGCCGTGGGGCCTCATCATCTTCAAGAGGAACGTGAGTACACCCGATCAAGTGACGGAACTCACGCAGTCATTTCGCGATGCTGTCGGCAGCGAGGCCCCCGTACTCGTCGATCAGGAAGGCGGTCGGGTTCAGCGGCTCGGGCCACCGCACTGGCCGACTTATCCGCCCGGCGCACGTTACAGCGACCTCTATGACCAGGAGCCGGCGGCGGGCATCGCGGCGGCGCGGCTGGCGGGCCATCTGATCGCTGCGGATTTAAGACCACTCGGCATCGACGTCGATTGTCTTCCGATCGCCGATGTTCCGGTTGCCGGTGGCGACCCCGTCATCGGCGATCGCGCCTATGGCAGCGAACCAGGCAAGGTCGCGAAAATTGCCAAGGCAATCGCCGAGGGTCTGGAGGCGGGGGGTGTGTTGCCTGTGGTGAAGCATTTGCCCGGCCACGGCCGTGCCACCACAGACAGCCATCACAAGCTGCCGGTCGTGGATACCGATCGTGCGACCCTCGAGGCCGCCGATTTTGCGGCGTTCAAGCCGCTGGCGGGCTTGCCGCTAGGAATGACGGCACATGTTGTGTTTAGCGCAATCGACCCCGTCGCACCGGCCACCACTTCGGTCACAATGGTCAGGCAAGTGATTCGCGGGTTTATCGGATTCCAAGGCCTGTTGATGAGCGACGACATCTCGATGAATGCCCTGTCCGGCAGCATTGCGGAGCGCAGCCGCGCTGCGCTGGCGGCCGGATGCGATGTCGTGCTTCATTGCAACGGCAATCTCGGGGAAATGGTTGCCGTCGCAAAGGAAGCGCCCGAGTTTACAGGCGCAGCTGCGCGACGGGCCGATGTGGCACTTGCGGCGCGCAAGGCGCCGGAAGAGTTCGATACCGAAGCTGCGCGTAGGTTGTTCACGCAAATGATCGACGACGAGCGGACGGAATTTCGACGGAAGATCGGGTCATGAGCAGCGAAGACTTCGACACGACGCTCGGTGCCGATCGCGGCACCACCGAGCCAGCCATGATCGTTGACGTGGAGGGCTTCGAAGGTCCGCTCGATCTGTTGTTGATGCTCGCGCGTCAGCAAAAAGTGGATCTCGCGAAGATTTCGATCCTTGCGCTGGCTGATCAGTACCTGTCGTTCATCGAGGCTGCGCGCCAGTTGCGGCTCGAGCTTGCCGCCGATTACCTGGTGATGGCGGCGTGGCTCGCTTACCTCAAATCGCGCCTGCTTCTGCCGGAAACCGAAACGGGGGATGGGCCAAGCGCGGAGGAGATGGCGCTGGCGTTGGCCAACAGGCTGCGCAGGCTGGAAGCGATCCGTGACGTTGCGACCCGTATGATGGAGCGGCCGCAACTCAATCGGGATATTTTCCCGCGCGGCCTGCCGGAACCGATAGAGGAAATAAAACAGCCGGAATGGTCGGCGACGCTTTATGACCTGCTTTCCGTCTATGCCACGCAACGTTCGCGCAGCGCGCTGTCCCGTGTCCGCTTCAAGCAGCGAGCCGTTTGGTCGCTCGCCGAGGCGCGCACCGCTCTCGAGCGTCTGATCGGGCAGTCGGCGGATTGGTCGCGCATCGATCAGTTCCTGATCAGTTATGTGGTGGATCCGGCGCTTGCGGCGTCGGTGTTTGCGTCTTCGTTCGCCTCCGCGCTTGAGCTTGTACGAGAGGGCCTAGCGGAAATTCACCAGAAGGAATCATTCGCGCCGATTTATATGCGCAAGCGCGTCGGCGCGATTGCGATAGCTACGACGCATGACGCGCAAGAAAACTCATAAGGGGAAAGAGTCCATGCCGAGCGTGGCCAAGAAGCTCGTGGTGGTGCAAAGCA
>Ga0207712_10000381_pt1 | contig 38577 bp, 30 predicted proteins | sample KBSS44metaG_FD_184402 | JGI IMG/M metagenome (GOLD analysis project Ga0207712, IMG submission 184402) | Switchgrass rhizosphere microbial communities from Kellogg Biological Station, Michigan, USA - KBS S4-4 metaG (SPAdes) (version 2) | ecosystem: Host-associated > Plants > Roots > Rhizosphere...
TCGGGGAAGGCGTGCAGGAAGCGCAAAAGCAATTCGTCCACAACGGACGATTTGCCCGCGCCGCCGGTGCCGGTGATGCCGACGACCGGCGTGCGGCTGCCGGCGAGGTGCCATTCCTTGCGCAGGCGGTCGAGCTGGGCGACGTCGTGGCGGCCTTCCTCGATCGCGGTGAGCGCGTGGCCGACGGCGATCTCGTCGTCGATCGGCACCTGCGCGGCCGGCGCTTCGTGCGCGGCGGCTTCGCCGAGCACGCGCGCTTCGGCGGCGCCGCGCGCGCGCGTGACGACGTCTTCGATCATCGCGACGAGGCCGAGGTGCATGCCGTCGTTCGGGTGATAGATGCGTTCGACGCCGTAGGCCTGCAGCTCGCGGATTTCTTCCGGCGTGATGGTGCCGCCGCCGCCGCCGAACACGCGGATGTGGCCGGCGCCGCGTTCCTTCAGCATGTCGACCATGTACTTGAAGTATTCGACGTGACCGCCCTGGTACGAGGACAGCGCGATCGCGTCGGCGTCTTCCTGCAGCGCGGCGCGAACCACGTCTTCGACCGAGCGGTTGTGGCCGAGATGGATGACCTCGGCGCCCTGCGCCTGGATCAACCGGCGCATGATGTTGATCGCGGCGTCGTGGCCGTCGAACAGGCTGGCCGCGGTGACGAAACGCAGCGGCGCCTGCTCGATGCTGCTGGCGGTGGCGACATGCTTGGCGATGGTGCTCATGGAGGCTCTGGTCCGGCGAACTGACGAGGACGCCTATTCTACGCGGTGCGTGCCGATGGCGCGCCGCAGCGCGGAACCGGCGCAGCCGCTGGGCGGAACCGTTACGATTCGGCCTTCCCGCTGGGGGGCGGACACATCGGCGTGAGCAGAGCGATCATCACAGCATGACTCCACGGATGTACCGCTTCGACGGCTATCAGCTCGATCCGGCCGCGCGCGAGTTGTGGCGCGACGGCCGCCTGCTGCCGATGCCGCGGCGCGTGTTCGACGGCCTGGCGTATCTGATCGAGCACCGCGACCGCGCGGTCGGCCACGACGAGCTGATCGCGGCGCTGTGGGGCCGCGTCGACGTCGCCAACGCGCAGGTCAGCCAGCTGATCATGCAGGTGCGCCGCGCGGTCGGCGACGACAGCAACGCGCAGCGCAGCGTGCGCACGATCTCGGGGTTCGGCTATCGCTGGGTGGTGGCGACGACGGAGACGATGGCGGCGGACGCCGAGGGCATCGAGCGGAGCGCCGAGCGCGCGGCGATTGCGCCCGATCCGTTCGTCGCAGCGAGCGATGCGCCGCAAGCTGTCGCCGTCACCGAATCCAAGCGAACCCCTGCCCCGGCGGAATCGCCCGACTCGATCGATGCCGTCGCGCGCCGCGTCCGCATCGCGCTGCTGGCGACGGCCACCTTGATCGCGACCGCCGCGCTGATCGGCTTCGGCTGGCATCGCCTCGCCTCCACACCGCTGGCGCACGAGGCCGGGCGCGCGATCGTCGTGCTGCCGTTCGATGTCGACGCGACCGAAGACCGCAATGCAGGCTGGATGCGCCTGGGCATCATGGACCTGGTCGCCAGCCAGCTGCGCCGCAGCGGCCTGCCGGTGCCGCCGAGCGACAGCGTGGTCGCGGCGCTGCATGCGACGTCCGCGCTGCCCGAGGCGCAGCGCCTGGACACGCTCAAGCGCACGCTCGGTGCCGGCGTGCTCGTGCGCGGCACCGTCTCGCGCGTGAAGAACGGCTGGACGATCGAGCTGGCCGCGGTCGCCGACGACGGCGCGCGCCGCCGCGTCGCCTCCGAGCGCAACGAAGTCATGGACGCCGCGCGCCAGGCGACGGATCTGCTGCTGGCCGCGCTCGGCAAGCCGGCGGCCGGCGACGCGGGCGACGACGGGCCGCTCGACGAATACCTGCAGCGCGCCAAGGCCGCGCTGCTGACCAACGAACTCGACGCCGCGCGCTCGATCCTCTCGAACGCACCACAAGCCCTGCGCGACAAACCCGAGCTGCGCTACGAACTGGCGCGGATCGACTATCACGCCGGCAAGCCCGACGCAGCCGAAGCGGCGTTGAACGCGCTGCTCGACGACCCCGCCGCCACCGCCGAGCCGCGTCTGCGCGCGAAAGCGCTGCGCACGAAGGGCTGGATCGCCGTCGACCAGGACAAGGGCTGGGCCGCCGCCGAACGTTCGTTCGACGCGGCGGTGCAGGCGTTGCACGACACGCGTTCACCGGCAGACCTCGGCAAGGCGCTCGCCGAGCGCGGCGCGGCACGCGTCTTCTTGAGGCGCTTCGACGACGCCGCGCTCGATCTCGGCCAGGCGCGCTCGCAGCTGGAAATCGCCGGCGACCGCCAGGGCCTCGGCGAGATGAACAACTACCTCGGCCACCTGGAGTTCGCGCGGCTGCGCATCACCGAAGCCATTCCGTATTTCAACGCGGCGGCCGAGATCAGCGAGTCGTTCGGCTCGATCGACACCTTGCGCTACAACCTGAGCGCGATGCTGCAGGCACAGATGCGCCTGCTGCGCTGGCCGGATGCGCTGGCGACCGGCGAGCGGCTGTGGGCGTTGCGCGAACGTCTCGAGAATTCGGGCTTGCGCGCCGCGACCGAAGGCCAGTACGCCCTGGTGCTGGTCGCGCTCGGCCGGCAGCGCGAGGCTGCCGAAGTACTCGCCGCCACCACGCGCGCCGACGCGAACAAGCCGGACGGGCTCGACCGCTTCGGCCTGTGGGCGCGTGCGGACCTCGCCTGGCAGCAGGGGCGCAGCGAGCATGCCGTCGCCGCGGCGCAGCAGGCGCTGGCCGTGTGGCCGCCGCCGTCGAGCCTCGATGCCGACCAGCGCGCGGCGGTCGCCCTGCTGCTGCAGCGTGCTTCGTCCGCCGGCGGCCATCCGCTGCAGGCGGACACCGGCGCGCCCGATGCGACGGCTGCGGAGCCGATGGCCGCCGTGTACGCCCTGGTTGCGCAGGCCGAATGGACCGCGACCCAAGGCGACGACGCCAACGCCGAACGCGTGTTCAAGGAAGCCGCCGCGACCGCCGAGGCGCAGGGCGTGCCGGATACGATCGTGCTGGCCGCCGATGCCTATGTCCGCTGGCTGCTCGCCCATGGCCGCACGGCCGAGGCCGTCGCCCGCGCCGGGCGCGTCGGCGTCTGGGCCGAACAGGACTTCGACAGCGCCCTGCTGCAGGTCGCGGTATACCACGCCAGCGGCGAGTCCGAGGCCTGGACCCATGCCCTGCACCTGGCGCAGGGGCTGGCCGGCGAGCGCTCGATTCCGGCCGCGCTGCTGGCACCTCCAGCGGCGGCCTCCAGCCCGTAGCCACTCACCGCGCCCGGCTCCGCCGGCGCCCAATCGCGCTGCATCGCGGTGCGACGGGCCTTTCAAACGCATGATCGAATCGTTTTGCAGACGATTCCGCATGAGTTCGCAACGACTTCGGCGTTGCCGCCGACTACGGTGGCTCCCCGCGGAGCGATCGATGCCCCGCTCCGGACCGCGCTGGCGGACACAGCAGCGCCACTTCATCGGGAACTTTGCGGGTATGCAGATCACGTCTTGTCGACTTCGCTCCCTGACCCTGGCCTTGAATGCCGTCTTCGCCGTCGGTGCCGCGCACGCGGCCACCATCACCGTGACCACTACGGAAGACGGTTCGCTCCCCGGCGAGTGCACCTTGCGCGACGCCACCCTGGCGTCCAACGACAACACGGCGCACGGCGGTTGCGTCGCTGGCGAGGCCGGCCATGACGACATCGTGTTCGCGCCCGGCGTCGCCGGGACGATCAGCCTGGTCAGCGGCCAGCTGACCCTGGCCGAGGACACCACGATCACCGGACCCGGCGCCGGCCAGCTGACGATCGATGGGCAAGGCGCGTCGCGCATCTTCGACATCACCGGCGATGCGTCCCTGCAGACGGTGCTCAGCGGCATGACGCTGACCGGCGGCCGCACCACGGCCGACGGCGACAACGGCGGCGCGATCCGCTGCATGACCGCGTTCGAGATGGTCGACTCGGTCATCACCGGCAACTCGACCGCCGGACAGAACAGCGTCGGCGGCGGACTGTTCACCGCGACCACGACGGTCCTGACGCGAACGTCGGTGACCGGCAACTGGACCGAAGCCTACGGCGGCCTGGCCGGCGGCGTGATGGTCGCGTTCGGCAGCGCCACGCTGACCGACAGCACCGTGGCCGACAACTGGACCGAGGGCGACACCGCCGGCGGCGGCGGCATCATCGTGTTCTGGGGCTGGTTCGATGCGCTCTTCATCAACAGCACGGTGTCCGGCAACGCCACGTTCGGCTACAACAGCCAGGCCGGCGGCATCGCAGCCGGCGGCGCCGTGACGCTGGTCAACAGCACGGTTTCCGGCAACGCGACTTTCGGCGCCGGCGCGGCCGCCTACGCCGCGGCCGGGGGCATCAGCACGAGCGGCAGCGTCACGCTGATCAACAGCACGGTGGTCGACAACATCCCGCAGGGAGGCGGCGTCGCGATCAACCTCGCCGCGCCCGACACGATGACGCTCACCGTCAGCAACAGCCTGATCGCCAACACCGTGACGACCGACGGTTCGGACATCACGCTGTGCAGCAAGGCGATCGACGGCGACGGCAGCACGCACAACCTGGCGACCGACGCCAGCTGCGGCACCGATACCTTGATCGCCAGCGCGTCGACGACGCCGACCGACCTTGCGCTGGCGCCGCTCGCATCCAACGGCGGGCCGACCAAAACGCATGCGCTGCTTCCCGGCAGCGTCGCGATCGATGCCGCCGACGACGGTGTCTGCGCGGGATCGCAGGTCGGCAACCTCGACCAGCGCGGCCAGCCGCGCCCGATCGACGGCAACGGCGACGGCGTGATCGCCTGCGACATCGGCGCCTACGAGGCCGGCTCCGACACGGTGTTCAGGGACGGCTTCGAGGCGCCCTGATCCGGGATGGATTGCAGACGCCGGCGATGGCGGGCCCCCTCGGTTCGCGCTCGACGCAGGGATGCATGCCGAAGGGGTCACGATGATTTCGTCATGGCGTTCTGAATTCGACCGTTCCGTGGTCCGACGTCATTCCGTGGTTCGACGTCATCCTCGCGGACGCGGGGATCCAAGTGCTTTTGATCCGAGCAACTTGGATTGACCCGCTTCGCTGTTGTGAAGCGTCTCCGCTCTCGCGGGAACGACGGCGTTATGCATCTCAGCGAAGCTGGGAACACGGGAATGAGACGTCATCTATCTCGGTGATGCCGGAAACGATCAGCTCCTAGCTCGACGCGCCGGTGCGTGCAGAAGTCGTCTCGATGATTTCGTCACGCAGTTCGGAATTCGACTGTTCCATGGTCCGACGTCGTTCCGTGGTTCGACGTCATCCTCGCGAACGCGGGGATCCAAATGCTTTTGATCCAGAGCAATTTGGACTCTCGCGTTCGCGGGAATGAGGGCGCCATGTGGAGGTGATGTCGATTTGCGCTGAACTGGATCAGCAGCCGAACGCGACCAGACGCTCGGCAATCACCCCGAGCGCAAGCGCCGGCAGCAAGTCAGCCCACTGCTCACGCGTAGCCGTACGGCAGGTTCGGCGTGGACACGACGCGCTCGCCGACGCGGCCGCCGGAAAGGAACTGCAGCGCCGCATCGATCACCCCGGCATCGGCCGCGACGCGATGATGGCCGAGCCCGCCGGTGCTGAGCAGCCGCGCGCCGGGCCAGTAGCGCGCGTAGCGCTCGCCCTCCTCCCACGGCACTTCGCGATCGTCGAGGTCGTGCACGATCAACGCAGGTTGCGCGAGACGCGTCACGCGCGGGTGCATCAAGAGGCTGTCGAAACGGACTTGCGCCTGCGCCTCGATCCGCTCGCGCAACCGTGTGGAAAGGCAACGCGGCAAGCCGATGCCGCGCGTGAAGCGTCGCAGTGCCGCGGCGAGATCCGCGGCCGGCGCAATCAGTATCGCGCGCTCGGCACGCAGGCCTTCGGTCATCGCGATCGCCGTCGCCGCGCCACCCATCGAATGTCCGATCACGGCGGCTGCGGGTCCGTAGTGTTCGGCAACGCAAGCGAGATGACGCGCGAACTGCGGCAAGGTGCTGCGTCTCCCGCTGCTCTGCCCATGGCCGATCTGGTCGAACGCGACCACCGCATAGCCGGCCGCGCGCAGCGGCGCGATCCACGGCTGGAAGCGCAGCGCGAAACTCGACCAGCCGTGCGACAGCAGCACGTAAGGCTGCGACTGCAGCTCGCCCCATTCGTAGACCGCCAGGCGCTCGCCGTCGACACACATCACGCCGCGCCGCGCATCCGACTCCACGCTGCCGGCCCGCTCGCGCGCTTTCGCCGAAGGCGTGGAGAACCAGCGCGCTGCGCGTTCGACGATCGCGCCCGGCGCGAACGTGCCGCCGATGCCGATGCCGAGACGGAAGGCCGCGAGGCGGATCGAATTTAGAACGACCGTGCTATTTTTTGACAGTGCAATAGACATGGCGACACCTCATCTGAAACAGGGAACTTACGATTGGGCGGACGCGACCAGGCGATCGACAGCGCGTAGGCCGCGCTGAACGGCAATGTCCTTGTCGAACAGACGCGAGTCGTGATGCACGGCCAACTCGATCGCGAAGAACTCGAACGCAAGCTGCTCGCCGTCGGTATCGGCGCGCAGCTCGCCGGTCTCGATGGCCATGCCGATGGCCTTCACCAGCTCCGTACGCAGGCGCTTCTGGTAGCCCGCAACCGCGTCGCGGATCGCACCGGGGCGATCGTCGTATTCGATCGCCGCGCTGACCATCGGACACCCGCCGACGCTGCCGCTCATCCATTCCAGCGTGCGCCGCATGATCGACAGCAATCGCGGCAGGCCGCGACGCTCGCGCAACGCCGGCCGGAACACGGCTTCGATGAAATGCTGCACGCCGGCTTCGAGCACGGCCAGCTGCAGCTCTTCGCGCGACCCGAAATGCGCGAACACGCCACTCTTGGACATCGACACCGCGCTGGCGACACCGCCGATCGACAGCCCCTCGAAACCGCCGAGCCGCACCTGCTGATAGGCACGCTCGACGATCAGATCGCGCGTGGCGACGCCTTTGGGAGTGGGGGCGATGGCGGCCATGGAGCGAAATATAGCACGATCGTTCGTGCTTTAGTCAAGTGCCGAGCCGTACTTCCGGATACGCTCTTCGAATGTCGAACTTCCGAGCGCCGTCGCTCACCTCAATGCCGACATTCCCTTGAATGCCCACACTTCCTTGGATAAGCCACTCCCGGTTGCCGTCATTCCCGCGGAAGCAGCTACCACGCGTGCGCCATCGCGTGCCCGCCGAGCCGCCTATTAACGACGTCACCGCGCGCTACGCGTGGAACCGGAGCACGACACAAGCGACGAGCGTGGGCAGAGCCAGAAACAACAGCCCGAGCAAAAGGGTGACCAGGCGATTGATCAGGCCCAACGCATCGACTCCGGTTTCCAAGGTTGAAATCCGTGGTGTCCGCGGCGAATACGTCACATTCACCGAGCGGCTGTCGGAAAATGCAGCAGGCGGCTTTCCGCCTCTCGACGCGTCGGAACGAAACCGCAATTTTTTTCACGCTTCACGAAACCCGCGCGCGCGCCGCTGTAAGACACACCGTGCACCACATAGGTATGGACGACGTCGACAAAGTAGTCCGTGAAAGCTTTCCCTCTTCTCACTTTCACCGTTCCGGTTTGAATGTTTCCGATGACGATGGGCCAGCTCCGGCTTACGGAAGCCTTCCACAAGTCAGACGCTGCAGTGATCAAGAACCAGGTGCCGGTACCGAACATGAGAAGCCCTGTTGCCAGGATGAAGTAGCGCATGGAAGTTCCTGTTGTTGGACGCAGGAGCAAGCCGGCAACGATGGCAACCTGCCGAGTACATCCATCGTGGCGACCTGATTCGACGTCTGTCGATGCGCTCGTTGCCGTGTCACTGCGTTCATGAGTGAAAGAGTCCGCCACGAAAGTGGCATGAGGAATCCCGCGCCGGGAAGGCGCCCTTCCCGAGTGCCACCTCTCCCTGGTGCCGTCCCCTCCGAGCGCCGCCACTTTTGCGAAAACCGCCACCAACGATCGATACTTCACGTACGCTGACACGGCGCATGCGCCGGGCGGCCCGCTGCCATTGGCGCAGAATCCGGCTCGAACGGTCAAATGCGGTACATGGCCCGCGCGAGCGGCTCCGCGCGAACGCGACGCGGCTCCGACGTATGCGAATACCGGCCTGAAGCCGTCGAAGAACGATCCATCTATCGGAGCCGATCCATGCCGACACCTTACGAAGGCGGCTGCCTCTGCCGCGCGATCCGCTATCGCGCGACCGCCGAGCCGGTCGCCCGCACGCTCTGCCACTGCCGTTCGTGCCGGCTCGCCAGCGGCGCGCCGTCGCTGGCGTGGACGGTGTTTCGCGCGAGCGACTTCGAATGGCTCGCCGGCACGCCGCGCGAATTCAGTTCCTCGGCCGGCGTCGTCCGCACATTCTGCGGCGACTGCGGCACATCGATCGGCTACGCGCGCGACACGCGTGCCGACGTGGTCGACGTGACCACCGCGTCGCTCGACGAACCCGACGGCTGTGCGCCGTCCTTCGAGATCTGGACGTCGCACAAGCTTGCCTGGGAAGCGACGAATCCTGCGCTTGCGCAGTTTCCGCGCAGCAGCCATGAAGGAGGGAGTGGCTGAATCGTGCGACGCTCGGGCTTCCTCGCGCAACGAGGGGCTGCTTCCTCACAGAGCCAAGGGTAAAGCTCGCGTGTCTGGGACCGCGGCTCGCCACGCGAGAAGTCCATCACCGGACTGCAGCGCCCCCACAGGTCGTCATTCCCGCGGAGGCGGGAATCCATTTGCTTCACGCCTACCAAAGGCGTCGACCGCCTGGGTATCGTGATTCGCTTGTGCTTGCGCAGTAACGACGGGGTTTCCCACGGGGGTCAGACGCTATGGGGATCGCGCGCAATGCAAATGGATTCCCGCTTGCGCGGGAATGACGTCGGTTTGCGTGTGGGCGTCAGCCCGCTGCCAGCCCGCCCCTCACCCCTGCGGCGGCGCGACCTTGATCTTGTCGTCGTAGCGGATGTCCTGCACCGAGTGCGACTTGATGCCCATCGCCTCGCCGTCGCTCTCCGAACGCACGAGCTGGCCGGCCTGGTTGATGATGACCTTGTTGTGCGACTTCACGTCGGCGCCCATCACCTGCAGTTCGGTGTCGTAGCTGTATAGGTGCGCCGGCTGGCCTTCGAAGGTCGTGGCGCCCTCGTCCTTGATGTTCTTCGAGCTCGCCTGCAACTCGGCGGCCGACTTCGGCACGAACTGCTTGACCATCGCAGCCATCTCGGTCGGCGGCTGCGCCCAGCCCGCCTCGCCGGCCTTGACCCAGGTGCCTTCCGGCATCGTCACCACTTCCATGCGGTCGGTCTTCACGTGGATGCGGCTCAGGCTTTCGTATTCGGCCATCGCCTGCGTCTTGTTGCCCTTGTCGTCGGTCGTGTGAACGTCGACGGCGAATTTCGATTCCAGCATCTTGTTGTAGGCGGTGAACACGGCGCCGGCCGCCTTGCGCTCGGCGGCGTCCTGCGCGTCTTCCGCATGCAGCAGCGGCGGCACGACGGCGAAGCAGGCGGCGAGGATGGCGGACGACAACGGACGGTACGACATGCAGGACACTCCGGTTCGAGGGCGGCAAAGCGCTTGATCTTGCGCCCCGCGCGCGCAGACGGCAATCCGCACTGCGGCATCGAACCGGGCGGCGCGGCGTCGCACTGTCGTGGCCGGGCCGGCGCGGCTACACTACGCGCCTTTTTACCGTATTGGCTGTTCGCACTTGAAGCAAACCCTTCTGGAAACAACGCGTTGACGTGTTTTCCGGGAGTGAATTCTACGTGCATCCATACCGCGACCACCGCGTTCGCGCCCCATCCGGAGTTCCCATGATTTTCGAAACCATCGCCGAGACCAGCCACGAGCAGATCGTGTTCTGCCAGAACAAGGACGCGGGCCTCAAGGCCATCATCGCGATCCACAATTCTGTGTTGGGTCCGTCGCTCGGCGGCCTGCGCATGTGGCCGTACAAGAGCGAGGCCGAAGCGCTCAACGACGTGCTGCGCCTGTCGCGCGGCATGACCTACAAGAACGCGGTGGCCGGCCTCAACCTCGGCGGCGGCAAGGCGGTCATCATCGGCGATCCGGCCAAGGACAAGTCCGAAGCGCTGTTCCGCGCGTTCGGCCGCTTCGTCAACTCGCTCAACGGCCGCTACATCACGGCCGAGGACGTCGGCATCGACGTCAACGACATGGAGTGGGTGTTCCGCGAAACCGAGTTCGTCACCGGCGTGCACCAGGTGCACGGCGGCTCGGGCGACCCCTCCCCGTTCACCGCCTACGGCACGCTGCAGGGCCTGATGGCGGCGCTCAGCCACAAGTTCGGCAACGAGGAAGTCGGCAAGCACGTCTACGCCGTGCAGGGCGCCGGCCACGTAGGCATGGAGTTCATCAAGCTGCTGCGCGAACAAGGTGCCAAGGTGTTCGTCACCGACATCAACAAGGATCTGGTGCAGCAGGCGGTCGACGACTACGGCTGCACGGCCGTGGGCCTCGATGAAATCTACGACACCGACGCCGACGTCTACAGCCCGTGCGCGCTCGGCGGCACGGTCAACGAGCAGACGCTGCCGCGCCTGAAGTGCAAGATCATCTGCGGCGCCGCGAACAACCAGCTCGCCAACAACGCGATCGGCGTCGAAGTGGAGAAGCGCGGCATCCTGTATGCGCCGGACTACGCCGTCAACGCGGGCGGCGTGATGAACATCTCGCTCGAGATCGACGGCTACAACCGCGAACGCGCGATGCGCATGATGCGCACGATCTACATCAACGTCGGCCGCATCTTCCAGATCGCCGAGCGCGACAAGATTCCGACCTACCTCGCCGCGGACCGCATGGCCGAGGAGCGCATCAACGCGATCGGCAAGATCAAGCTGCCGACGATGGGCAACAACGGGCCGCGGTTCCTGGGGCGCATGCGCGGACAGTAATTCAGCGTTTGGATCGCGCGGCCGTTGGTCGGTCGCGCGATAGGCTCGCAAGTCGTTCCCACCGTCTTTGCGTCAAGGTGTGGAGCGTGATTCCACGAACCGCCCGGCCATCATCGCCGGGTTGTCATGCCGTCATTCCCGTGCTTGTCTTGCCGTCATTCCCGCGGACGCGGGAATCCAAATTCGTATGGCCGAAGAAACGGCTTCAATGGATTCCCGCGTTCGCGGGAATGACGCCTGAAATTATCGACCGTCTCCTCCCCTCTCGCGGATCGCATGCACGCCCGCGACATCGAACCGAGACGTCCGCACGATCCTCCGAGCCGTGGGAGCGGCTTCAGCCGCGATTCCTGAGCCGATCTCGCGACGCTGCGGCCATCGCGACTGAAGTCGCTCCCACGAAGAGCGGCGCCGCGATACCCATCTTTCGCCGCCACCCAACGATGAAAATCGTTTCATCTGCTGCCGCGCGACGGCTCTGCCCGAGTAAGCTTGGGACGGCGTCGCGCGCGCACGAGCCATCGGCATGTTCCGCGGCTCGAAGACAGACAGGCAATCCCGGAGCGACACGCGGCAACAAGCCCGCTCCGTGGACAACCCACGAGGCGAGAGATGATCACCCTGACCGTAAACGGACACGAACAGCATTTCGACGGCGATCCCGATCTTCCGCTGCTGTGGTACCTGCGCGACACGCTCGGCTTCACCGGCACCAAGTTCGGCTGCGGCATGGCGCTGTGCGGTGCCTGCACCGTGCATATCGACGGCGTCGCGACGCGCGGCTGCATCACGCCGATGGCGGCGATGACCGGCAAGCAGGTGACGACGATCGAAGGCCTGTCGCCGACCATCGAGCATCCGCTGCAGAAGGCGTGGCAGGAACTCAACGTTGCGCAATGCGGCTACTGCCAGGCCGGCCAGATCATGCAGGCGGCATGGCTGCTGAAGACCAAGCCGAACCCGAGCGACGACGACATCGACAGCGCGATGGCCGGCAACATCTGCCGCTGCGGCACCTACACGCGCATTCGCGCCGCGATCAAGCTGGCCGCGAGCCCCGGAGGTGCGGCATGAAGCGCGCACCGCTTGCGATCATCAACGAAAGCCGGCGCGCCTTCGTGCTCGGCTTCGGCGCCGGCAGCCTCGTGCTCGCGCTCGGTGGCCTGCCGCTGGCGCATGCCGACGACGCGAAGAAAGACGCACCCAAGCCGCCGAAGAAGTACGGCGGCGAAGGCATGCCGAACGGCCTGCGCGACGACCCGCATCTGTTCGTCGAGATCGCCGGCGACGGCGCCGTCAGCGTCGTCTGCATCCGTTCCGAAATGGGCCAGGGCGTGCGCACCAGCGTCGCGCTGGTCGTGGCCGACGAGCTCGGCGCCGACTGGTCGCGCGTGAAGGTGAAACAAGCGCCGGGCGACGAGGCGCGCTACGGCAACCAGAACACCGACGGCTCGCGCAGCCTGCGCCAGAGTTTCGCCGCGCTGCGCCGCGCCGGCGCCGCCGCGCGCGCGATGCTCGAAGCGGCAGCCGCCGCAACGTGGGCGGTCGACGTCGGCGAGGTCAAGGCCGGCGTGCACGAAGTCGTCCACGCCGCCTCGGGACGCAAGCTCGGCTACGGCGAACTCGCCGCCAAGGCGGCCGCATTGCCGGTGCCGAAGACCGAAGCGCTGCAGCTGAAATCGCCGAAGGAATTCCGCTACATCGGCAAGGGCACGGTCGGCCTGATCGACAATGCCGACATCGTCGGCGGACGCGCGCACTACGGCATCGACACGCGCCTCGACGGCATGCTGTACGCGGTCGTCGCGCGGCCGACCGTCTACGGCGGCAAGGTCGCGTCGTTCGATGCGTCGGCCGCCGAGAAACTCCCCGGCGTGGTCAAGATCGTGCCGCTCGACAGTTCGCCGATTCCGTCCGGCTTCAAGCCGCTCGGCGGCATCGCCGTGGTCGCCGACAATACCGGCACGGCGATCAAGGCGCGCAGTCTGCTGAAGATCGAGTGGGACAATGGCCCCAATGCGGGCTACGACTCGGTCACATACCGGCAGCAGCTCGAAGCCGCGGCCAAGCAGCCGGCGAAGGTCATCCGCAACGACGGCGATGTCGACAAGGCGTTCGCCACCGCCGCCAAGCGCGTCAATGCCGACTACTACATTCCGCACCTGGCGCACGCGACGATGGAACCGCCGGCAGCGGTCGCCCGCTTCGCCGACGGCCGCTGCGAGGTCTGGGCGTGCATCCAGGCGCCGCAGGCGGCGCGCGACGAGGTCGCCAAGGCGCTGGGATTGTCCAATGACGACGTCACCGTCAACGTGACCCTGCTCGGCGGCGGCTTCGGCCGCAAATCGAAGCCGGACTTCATCGTCGAGGCGGCGCTGCTGTCGAAGGCGACCGGCAAGCCGGTGAAGGTGACCTGGACGCGCGAAGACGACCTCGCCAACGACTATTTCCACGCGGTATCGATCGAACATTTCGAAGCCGCGCTGGATACCTCCGGCAAGGTGACCGGCTGGCTGCATCGCAGCGCCGCGCCGTCGATCTCGTCGACGTTCGGTCCCGACAGCAAGCACGAATCGCCGGGCGAACTCGGCCAGGGCATCACCGACCTGCCGTTCGCGATCCCGAGCATCCGCATCGAAAATCCCGAGGCGCCGGCGCACACGCGCATCGGCTGGTTTCGTTCGGTCTACAACATCCCGCACGCGTTCGCGATCCAGAGCTTCGTCGCCGAACTCGCGCACGCGGCCGGGCGCGACCACAAGGATTTCCTGATCGACTTGCTCGGGCCCGATCGCGCGTTCGAGGCCAAGGCGCTGGTCGACGTTCCGAACTACGGCGAAGACCCTGCGCTCTACCCCGTCGACACCGGCCGTTGGCGCCGCGTGATCGAGGCGGCCGCAAAGGGCGCGAACTGGGGCCGCAAGCTGCCGAAGGGACGCGGCCTCGGCATCGCCGCGCATCGCAGCTTCGTCACCTACACCGCCGCCGTGTGCGAGGTGGCGGTCGACGCCGCCGGCAAGATCGCGATCCCGCGCGTCGACATCGCTGTCGACTGCGGCCCGCAGGTCAATCCCGAACGCATTCGCTCGCAGATGGAAGGCGCCGTCATCATGGGCATCGGCCTCGCGCTGCGCGGCGAGATCAGCTTCAAGGACGGCCACGTCGAGCAGACGAATTTCCACCAGTTCGAAGTGCTGCGCATGAACGAGGCGCCGCGCGAGATCCATGTGCACATGATCGGCGCGGACGACTTCTCGCAGCCGCTCGGCGGAGGTGGCGAACCCGGTTTGCCGCCGGTCGCGCCGGCCTTCGTCGACGCGCTGTTCGCGGCGACCGGCACGCGCATCCGCAGCCTGCCGGTGCGCGATCAACTGGTACCGGCGAAGAAGGCGAACGCGGCCTGAGCGACTCCGGTCAGGAAGGACGCCGTCACGCGGCGGGCAGGCCGCAGATCGGCGGCGTTCTTCCGACGCAGGATTCGATCGCTTTTCTGCAGGAACGAAACCGAGACCGCTTCTAGGACGGCGACGCCGCCCTGGAAGCGGGAGCCCGAGGGCTACTCGGTCGAGTCGGCGTCGCTCGTGCGGCGCGGCGTTTCGCCGACGGGCTCCGACTCCAAGCGCGCATGCCCGCTCTTGCTGGCGCGCTTCTTCGACTTCTTCAACCGGCGGGTTTGTTCGATGGCTTGCCAGTTGAGCTGGCGCGCCCGCGCTGCGCGGCTGATTTCCAGGCGCAGGGGCGATGTGGACTTCTTCATACTTATCTTTCTGGATCCTGATCTGTGAGCCGAGCTGCCGGAAGCAAGATTCCGGCCAAGATCGACTTTGGTTCGTGAAGCGGCAAGAAAAAGGCCTCCTGCGTGGAGGCCTTTGCCTGCCGCGATAGTGCCTTCGGCTGGCTACGGAATCGTGATGGCGCCCCCCGTGTCGTCGAGGCGCAATCCAGCACGTTGCCCGGAAAACTGCTCGGTAAAGTTGTGACTCGATGGATGCGGCCATAGTTCACCGCGTCGGTGCGATCGATGTCGTCCGACGCATCCATGACCTCGAAAGAACGGAAACCGCCGTTGGTCATCGCCTCGCTTCCTCTACGGTGCCGGGTTCGAGCAATGGATCGCATGCGTGAGACAACAACAACCCGTAGCGCCCGAATGCGGCGCCTCGAGGTCGACACGAGGTTTCATTTACCTGCCCGAAGGGCAGGAAACACCGGGGACACCGTCCGCACGAGAACGCCGAGCAAGCGTTTCGCGCGAAGAACTTCGTCGCTGATTCGTGGCTTTTTTATATCTTTTTATTGTTGCACGAAGACCGCCGCCGCGAGCCGGCACAGAGCGTAAGCATTGGTAAGCGGATGTAAGCGATGGATGCGACTGCGGCGATGCGATCGCCGCGACGCGCGAGTCGACGATGACCCGTGAATGCCCCACGCATTCCCGACGTCATTCCCGCGGAAGCGGAAGCGTTCTACAACAGCGAAGCTGGTCAATCCATGGGCTGTTGCCACCGCAAAGCAAGCTGGATTCCCGCGTTCGCGGGAATGACGCCTCCTTCCCATCGAGACGCCTTCCGCCGATCGAATCGTGCCGAGGGTGCCTCCGGACGGACAGCTCATGAACTCGGCCGCAGTACCGCCCCAATCCGGGCTGCGTAGCGCGCAAGGCGTTCGTCCTGGCTTCTGCGGGGTAACGTCGCAGCCGCGGATGTGGCAAAGTGCCGCCCGCTCGCAACCCGCCCGATGGACGCGTTGCGCGCGCCGCCTTTCCGTGACCGCGAGACGAACATGCGCCCATTCCCCCTCGGTGAAGAACTCGACCTGCTGCGCGAGAGCGTACGTGCGTTCGCGGACAAGGAGATCGCGCCGCGGGCGGACCTGATCGACCGCGAGAACGCGTTTCCGTCGGATCTGTGGCGCAAGCTCGGCGACATGGGCCTGCTCGGCGTGACGGTGCCGGGAGCCTACGGCGGCTCGGACCTCGGCTACCTCGCGCACGTCGTCGCGATGGAGGAGATCTCGCGCGCGTCCGGCTCGGTCGGCCTCTCCTACGGCGCGCATTCGAACCTCTGCGTGCAGAACATTTCGAACAATGCGACCGAAGCGCAGAAGCAGAAATACCTGCCGAAACTGTGCAGCGGCGAATGGGTCGGCGCGCTCGCGATGAGCGAGCCGGGCGCCGGTTCCGACGTCGTCGGCTCGATGACCTGCCGCGCCGAGAAGAAGGAAGACCACTGGGTCGCCAACGGCTCGAAGATGTGGATCACCAACGGGCCCGATGCCGACGTGCTGCTGGTCTACATGCGCACGGCGCACCGCCCGGCCGGCTCGCGCTGCATGACCGCCTTCATCATCGAGAAGGGCATGAAAGGCTTCTCGACCGCGCAGAAGCTGGACAAGCTCGGCATGCGCGGCTCCAACACCTGCGAACTGGTGTTCGACAACTGCGAGATCCCCGACGCGAACCGTGTCGGCGAAGTCAACGAAGGTGTGCGCGTGCTGATGAGCGGCCTCGACACCGAGCGGCTGGTGCTCTCCGGCGGTCCGCTCGGCCTGATGCAGGCCGCGCTCGATGCCGCCCTGCCCTACGTGCGCGAGCGCAAGCAGTTCAACGCGCCGATCGGCACGTTCGGCCTGATGCAGGGCAAGGTCGCCGACATGTACACGGCGCTGCAGTCCTCGCGCGCGTATGCCTACATGGTCGCGCAGAACTACGACGCCGGCGTGAAGTCGCGCATCGATCCGGCCTCGTGCCTGCTGCACGCCTCGCAGAGCGCTGTGCAGGTCGCGCTGGAGGCGATCCAGGCGCTCGGCGGCAACGGCTACATCAACGAATATCCGGCCGGCCGCATCCTGCGCGACGCCAAGCTCTACGAAATCGGCGCCGGCACGAACGAGATCCGCCGCATGCTGATCGGACGCGAGCTGTTTCACGGCAAGTCGTGAATACGCTCGCGGGATCGCCACTGCTCGCCCAGTTGCGCGAGACCGACCGCTTTCTGCGAGCAGCCGGTATCGACTATGCGCTGATCGGTGGCGTAGCCGTCAATCTGCACGGTGTACTGCGCGCGACAGCGGATCTGGACATGCTGATGCGCTCGGAAGACGCGGAACCGGCCCACCACGTGTTTGTCGAGCACGGTTACGAGCCGATCGACCGCCGCGAAGACATAGCCAGCTATGTGCGCCATGGCGAAAGACTGGATGTACTATTTGCACGGCGTCCCATCAGCCGCAATCTGCTGGCACGTGCTTCTGAATACGGGTTGAGCGAACTACGATTGCGCGCAATCTCCGTCGAAGGCCTCGTCGGTCTCAAAGTTCAGGCGTTGAGCGACGACCCGCGGCGGCTCAAAGATCTCAATGATCTCGTCGAATTGTTCAAAGTCCATCGAGACCGCATGGACCTTGACGAGGTCAGGACTTATTTCAGGCTCTTCAACCGCGAACGGCTTCTCGATGACCTCCTCCGCGCCACTGACTGAGTTGGCCCTGCAGGCGCTGCATGACGCCGAGCGCGGCGCCTTCATGCGGTTGGACCCCGCCGCCCTGCACGATCTCGAGGCTGCCCGCGCAATGACGGCGGAAGAACGGCTGAACGTTCTCGACGCGCTGTTGCTACGTGCCGCCGCAGTCGGACATCAGGCGCCGAATCTGAAACCGGTTCGCGGCTCCGATTTCCGGATGTAGCCTGCGCATCCGCGTGCTTTGGCGTGAAAACCCGGCGCCGCGCCCCCACTTGGCAGCAAGCGGCGGCGCAGGCCATTCGTTTGCCGCCACCGGAACCCCCGGCGCATAATTCGCGCCCCATCCGCGCTCGTCGCGACCCCACTTTCAGAGGTAGACATGTCAGATATCGTCATCGTCGGTGCCAAGCGCACCGCCATCGGCTCGATGCTCGGCCAGTTCACCGGCGTGCCGACTACCACGCTCGGCGCGACGGCGATCAAGGCCGCGCTGGAGCAGTCCGGTCTCGGCGGCGATGACGTTTCCGAAGTCATCATGGGCTGCGTGCTGCCGGCCAATCTCGGCCAGGCGCCTGCGCGCCAGGCCTCGCTCGCCGCCGGCCTGCCCAAAGCCGCCGGCTGCACCACGATCAACAAGGTGTGCGGTTCGGGCATGAAGGCGATCATGCTCGGCCACGACCTGATCAAGGCCGGTTCGGCCAGCGTCGTCGTCGCCGGCGGCATGGAGTCGATGACGAATGCGCCGCACATGGTGTCGGCCCGCGCGGGCCTGCGCTACGGCGATGCCAAGCTGGTCGACCACATGGCCTGGGACGGCCTGACCAATCCGTACGACGGTCTCTCGATGGGCGTGTTCGCCGAGGCCACGGCCGACAAGTACGGCTTCACGCGCGAAGCGCAGGACGCCTACACGATCGAATCGGTCAAGCGCGCGCAGGCCGCGATCGCCAGCGGCGCGTTCGCCGAGGAGATCGTGCCGGTCAAGGTCGCCACGCGCAAAGGCGACGTCGAGTTCGCCACCGACGAGCAGCCGGGCAAGTCCGACATCGCCAAGATCCCGACGCTCAAGGGCGCCTTCCGCAAGGACGGCACGGTCACCGCGGCAAGCTCGTCGAGCATCTCCGACGGCGCCGCCGCCGCCGTCCTGATCGGCGCGGACGAGGCGAAGAAGCGCGGCCTGAAGCCGCTCGCGCGCATCGTCGGCCACACGACGTTCTCGCAGGAACCGGAATGGTTCACAACCTCGCCGGTCAGCGCGATCAAGAACCTGCTCGCCAAGGTGAACTGGAAGGTCGAGGACGTCGACCTGTTCGAAGTCAACGAGGCCTTCGCGGTCGTTGCGATGGCCCCGATCAAGGACCTCGGCATCCCGCACGAGAAGATCAACGTCAACGGCGGCGCGGCCGCGCTCGGCCACCCGATCGGCGCCTCCGGCGCCCGCCTCGTGGTCACCTTGCTGCATGCGCTGAAGGCGCGCGGCGGCAAGCGCGGCATCGCTTCGCTTTGTATCGGCGGCGGCGAGGCGACCGCGATCGCGATCGAACTAGTTTGACGCGTTTGGAATGAAGGGCCGGGCATCCGCGGGAGCGGCAGCCCGGCTCTCGTTATCGCGGACGCGGTGTCCGCTCACCACGGGGAGGAAACAATCATGAAATCCAACACGAACAAGCTCGTGCAGCTCGCTTTGGGCGTCACCATCGCAGGCGTGCTGGCCGCCTGCAGCGACAGCTCGCAGCAGCAGGCCAAGGACGCCGCCGACAAGGCCGCGGCAGCGACCCAGAAGGCCACGCAAGACACCAAGGCCGCCGCGCAGAAGGCGGCCGATGCCACCGCTGCCGCCGCCCAGCAGACCGGCGACGCGATCAAGAGCGCGGCGAACGAAACCGGACAGGCGATGAAGGCGACCGCCGCACAGGCCGGCGACGCGACGCAAAGCGCCGCCGACAAGGCCAAGGACGCTGCCGGCAATGCGCTCGACGCGACCAAGGACGCCGCCAGCAGCGCCGGCACGATGGTGAAGGAAGGCGCGACCGCCGCCGGCCAGGCCGTCAAGGACGGCGCCAGCACCGCGTGGGACGCCACCAAGGCGGCCGGCCGCGAAGTCGGCGCCGGCGCGAAGGAAGTCGGCCACGACATCGCCAAGACCGCGAAGGATGCGAAGGACGCGGCAGCCGATGCGGTGAGCGACAAGGACAAGAACAAGCAGTAATCCTGCTCCTGCAGAGCACTGCGCTCGACGAGACCGGCCGCCACGCGCGGCCGGTTGCGTTTCGGGCCATCGGCAGCGCTTCCGCAATCCCGGGCGCTGTGCTTACATGCACGCGCTCGCCGCACCGAGGAATGGCATGACGCCCATCGCAAGCAAGATCGATTCGCGCAGCGAAGACTTCCGCGCGAACGCCGCGCACCTGCAAACCGCCGTCGACGACTTGCGTGCGCAGATGGCCAAGACCGCCCTCGGCGGCGGCGAGAAGGCGCGCGACAAGCACACCGAGCGCGGCAAGCTGCTGCCGCGCGAACGCATCCGCGCCCTGCTCGATCCGGGTTCGCCGTTCCTGGAATTGTCGCCGCTGGCGGCGCACGGCATGTACGACGACGCAGCGCCGTGCGCGGGTGTCATCACCGGCATAGGGCGCGTGCACGGCGGTGAAGTGCTGGTCATCGCCAACGACGCGACGGTCAAGGGCGGCACGTATTTCCCGATGACCGTGAAGAAGCACCTGCGCGCGCAGGAAGTCGCGCTGGAAAACCGCCTGCCCTGCGTCTACCTGGTCGATTCCGGCGGCGCGTTCCTGCCGCTGCAGGATGAGGTATTTCCGGATCGCGACCATTTCGGGCGCATCTTCTACAACCAGGCCCGCATGAGCGCTCTGGGCATTCCGCAGATCGCGGTCGTGATGGGTTCGTGCACCGCCGGCGGCGCGTACGTGCCGGCGATGAGCGACGAGACGATCATCGTCAAGGAACAGGGCACGATCTTCCTCGGCGGCCCGCCGCTGGTGAAGGCGGCGACCGGCGAAGTCGTCGATGCGGAGGCGCTCGGCGGCGCCGACGTGCACACGTCAGTCTCAGGCGTAGCCGATCATTTCGCCGAGAACGATGCGCATGCGCTCAGCATCGCGCGCGACATCGTCGCCAACCTCAATCGCAAGAAGACGATCGCCCTCGCCCTGCGCGAACCAGTCGAGCCGCGCCATCCGGCGACGGAACTCTACGGCTGCGTGCCGCGCGACACGCGCATTCCGTTCGACATCCGCGAAGTGATCGCGCGCATCGTCGACGGCTCCGAACTGCAGGAGTTCAAGGCGCGCTACGGCAAGACGCTGGTCACCGGGTTCGCGCACATCCACGGCTATCCGGTCGGCATCGTCGCCAACAACGGCATCCTGTTCGCCGAGTCCGCGCTGAAGGGCGCGCATTTCATCGAGCTGTGCAACCAGCGCAACGTGCCGCTGGTGTTCCTGCAGAACATCACCGGCTTCATGGTCGGGCGCAAGTACGAGAACGCCGGCATCGCCAAGGACGGCGCGAAGATGGTCACCGCGGTCGCGTGTTCGCACGTGCCCAAGTTCACCGTCGTCATCGGCGGCAGCTTCGGCGCCGGCAACTACGCGATGTGCGGCCGCGGCTACCAGCCGCGCTTCCTCTGGATGTGGCCGAACGCGCGCATCAGCGTGATGGGCGGCGAGCAGGCCGCCAGCGTGCTCGCGACCGTGCGCCGCGACGGCCTGGAAGCGTCCGGCAAATCGTGGTCGAAGGACGACGAGGAGGCGTTCAAGGCGCCGATCCGCGAGCAGTACGAACGCCAGGGGCACCCCTACTACGCCAGCGCGCGCCTGTGGGACGACGGCATCATCGATCCGGCCGATACGCGGCGCGTCCTGGGCCTGGCGATTTCGGCGTCGTTGAATGCACCGATCGAACCAAGCCGCTTCGGCGTGTTCCGTATGTAGGTCATTCCAGGCATCAGGGAAGATCCATGATCGTCGGTATCGATCTCGGCACCACTCACTCTCTGGTCGGCGCCTTCGTCGACGGCGAGCCGAAGCTGTTTCCGAACGCGCTCGGCGAGCTTTTGACGCCGTCGGCCGTCAGCGTCGACGAACACGGCGACGTCATCGTCGGCCAGGCCGCGCGCGACCGCCTGATCACCCACCCCGAGCGCAGCGTGGCGACCTTCAAGCGCTGGATGGGCAGCGCGCGCGAGGCGCGCCTGGGCACGCGATCGTTCCGCGCGGAGGAATTGTCCGCCCTGCTCCTGCGTTCGCTGGTGGCCGACGCGCAAGCTGCCCTCGGCGAGCCGGTCGAGGAGGCCGTCATCAGCGTGCCGGCGTATTTCTCCGATGCGCAGCGCAAGGCCACGCGAGCGGCCGGGGAGCTCGCCGGCATCAAGGTCGAACGCCTGATCAACGAACCGACCGCCGCGGCGCTCGCCTACGGCCTGCAGGAACGCGGCGAAGGCAGCCGCTTCCTGGTGTTCGACCTCGGCGGCGGCACGTTCGACGTATCGATCCTGGAGCTGTTCGACGGCGTCGTCGAAGTGCATGCCAGCGCCGGCGACAACTACCTCGGCGGCGAGGACTTCCTCGACGTCCTCGTCGGCGCCTGCTGCACGGACCTCGGCATCGATGCACGCGCACTTGCTGCGGCCGAGCTCGGCCAGCTCCGGCATCGCCTGGAGCGCGCCAAGCGCGAGCTCAGCGGCAACGCGCGCGTGCACGTGGAAGTGCGCGCGGGCGGCAAGGAAGCCGTCTGGGACATCGACGAGGAACGCTTCGGCAAGCTCGCCGAATCCTTGATCCTGCGCATGCGCGCTCCGCTGGAGCGCGCGATGCGCGATGCGCGCCTGCAGCCGGCCCAGCTCGACGAGATCGTGTTCGTCGGCGGCGCCAGCCGCATGCCGGCGATCGCGCGGCTGGTCTCGCGCATGTTCGGCCGCCTGCCGCTGCGGCACGTCAATCCCGACGAAGCGATCGCAAGAGGTGCCGCGGTCGCCGCTGCGCTGAAGGCGCGCGATGCGCGGCTCGAAGAGGTCATCCTGACCGACGTGTGCCCGTATACGCTCGGCACCGAGGTGTCGCACAGCGACGACGACGGCCAATACCAGAGCGGCTTTTTCCATCCGATCATCCAGCGCAACAGCACCGTGCCGGTCAGCCGCGAGGACACGTTCTATCCGCTGAGCGACAACCAGACCAAGCTCGCGCTGCAGGTCTACCAGGGCGAGAACCCGATGGTCGCGCGCAACGTCAAGCTCGGCGAACTCAAGATCGAACTGCCCGCGCGCAAGGCGAAGGCCGACAACGGCGTCAAGGTGCGCTTCACCTACGACATCAACGGCGTGCTGCAGGTCGAGGCGACCGTGCTGTCCAGTGGGCGGACGCACGAGCTGCTGCTCGAGCAGAACCCCGGCATGCTGAGCGCCGAGGACATCCGCAAGCGGCTTGCCGCGCTGGCCGACCTCAAGATCCATCCGCGCGAGAAGCAGGAAAACATCGCCGTACTCGCCCGCGCCGAGCGCCTGTACGAAGAACACCTGCGCGAGCGGCCGATGCTGCAGCAATGGATCTCCGCATTCCAGTCCGTCCTTGCCTCGCAGGACGAAGAACAGATCCGCGCACATCGCCGGCAGCTCGACGAAGCCTTGCAGCGCCTGGAAGGCGATCCCTGACGTGGCCGATCCGTTCGCCTATCTCGGCGTCGATGCCGATGCCGACGAACGCACGATCAAGCGTGCCTACGCCCGCCTCTTGCGCGCGGCGAGACCCGACAGCGACGCGGCCGGTTTCCAGGCGCTCAACGACGCCTACCGAGCCGCGCTGCACTGGGCGCAGCAGCGCGACGCGCAGCGTGCGATGTCCACGCCGGCGTGGCGCAGCTCAGCGAGCATCGCCGAAACGGATGTCGCCCTTGCCGCCGACGTAGAGCCGTCTCGCGACGAAGTCGATGCCGTCGATCCGACGAAAAAGGAAACGGCACCGCCCAACCCCTGGGATGCCGGCGAAGGCGGCGGCACGGACCCGGCTCCTCCATTGCACGAACCGCAGATCCACATCGCCTGGAATCAGACGCCGATCGATGTCGCGCAACCCGTGCCGGCGACGGCGCGCGCAGCCGACGCCGCCTTCGACTTTCGCGCGTTCTTCGACGCGCTCGTCGCGCTTGCCGGTGCAGGCGACGCCGAAGCCGTGCGCGACTGGCTGCAGCAGCAGCCGGTGTTGTGGTCGCTGTCGATGAAGGCGGACATCGGCCGCGCGACGATGACGACGCTCTACCAGCATGCGATGCCGATGCCGGCTCACTGTCTCGACGTCGTACTTGCGTTCTTCGATCTCGATCACGTGCTCGCAGGCCAGGATCCCCTGCGACTGGGCAGGCTGCGCCGGCGGCTGCACGTGGAATGGCTGCTGCAGCACGACCGCCGCGATCTCGCCGGCCGCATGCGTGTCGCACAGCCGCCGGTCACGCTCGACATGGGCTTCATCTATGCGCTGCTCTCGCGCCCGTTCCGCTGGCTCGACGTGGCGCGGCGCGTGCTGCCGCCGCGCCGCCCGAGCGAGGTCGCGAACTTCCTGCGCCATCTGGAAGCGGACAAGGTCGAGCGGCTGCCGGCGTCGTTCCAGCGCGAACAGCTCGCGTTCTGGCGGTACGCAGGCGATCGCAGCCGCCTGTCATGGCCGCGCTTCGCCGTGGGCGCCGCGCGGTGCGCTGTGCTTGCGCTGATCGCGCTGCTGGTCGACAGCGCTCTGGCCTACAACACCGGTGACGCGTTCACGCCGGTGTTCCTGCTCGCCGCCGCTGCGGTGGCATGCCTGTGGCTCGGTTATCTCGGCTGGACCGTCGTGCAGGCGTGGCAGGCGCGGCCACAGCACGCCGATCCGCCCGGTGCGGCCGCGTGGTGGCGATTCGCCTTCATTCCGAGCCTGTGCGGCGTCGGCCTGGCGCTGCGCTGGCTGTTCCAGGAAGAAACCGACAAGACGATCGGCATGACCGCCATTGCCACCGCCGTACTGGTCGCCGGCGCCACGTTGCTCGCGATCGTGCGCTATCGCCGTCGTGCCGGCTCTCCCCCGCTCCGTTGGGAAAACAGCGGACTCTGGCGCATCGTGTTCTTCGTGCCGATGATGAAGGCGGTGGTCATGGCCGGCGCGCTCTACGCCTATTTCGCGCCCGCCGGCGCCGCGGTCGCGATCGCCGTCTGGACGGCCGATGCATGGAAGCAGCGGATGCATCTGCGGCGACTTCTGCGGCGGCAATGACGCGGTGCCCGCGAGGGAGATCCTTCGAACAGGCGGGCTCGATTGCAGGTCCACGAAGGCCGGCGTAGGCTTGGGAGGCGTCCTGCTCTTCAGCCTGGAGATCATCATGCGCCGACCCGTTTCCGCGTTGACGAGGATGGCTTGTTTCGTAGCCGCGTCCTTCCTGGCCTCATCGAACGGCTTCGCCGACGATGCGGTGTACAGCCCGACGCTCGATACGCCGCTGCAACGATTCACCGCTCCCGAAGACAGCGCCCGCCCGGGCGAGAGCTTCTTCAACAAGGCCGTCACCGCGCTGTCGAAGGAGGACTACGGCTTTGCCGTCAACATGTACCGCGTGTCGGCGTCGTGGGCCTTCAAGCCCGCACAGTACAACCTCGGCGTGATGTACTTCAACGGTGAAGGCGTACCGGCCGACCGCGCGCTCGGCCTGGCTTGGCTGGCCTTGGCCGCCGAACGCGACGACAAGGCCTACGCGGCGGCGCGCGACGCTGCCTACGCCAAGATGAGCCACGAGGAGTTCGAACGCGCGAACGTGCTCTGGCGTGAAATGCGCGGCACCTACGGCGACGAGCGCGCGCTCAAGCGCGCGAAGACACGCTGGCTGCAGGTGCGGCGCGCGGCGACCGGATCGCACCTCGGCGAAGGAACCGGTCACCTGTCGGTCGGCGGGAAGAGCGGCGTCGGCCGCAACTACGGCTTGCAGGGCAGCACCCTCGCCGACAGTCGCAGCGCCTTCGGCATCCTCGGTGCCGGCTCGGTCGACGGCTCCGAAGCCTATGCCCGCCTGCGCAAATCGGACAATCCATACGACATCGAGCTGAAGCAGCCGAACGCGACGGCGACGGTCAAGGACATCATTCCGATCGGCGACGGCGTGAAGTCGACGCAGCCGGCCGGAAAACCTTCGAATTTCTATTGATGTGACGGCGTTTGCCGGATGGCCGCATGCCGCTTCGTTCCTTCGGGACGGAGCGGCGCAGACGATCGCGTATCGCCATCGGCGCCGTCGCCGGGATGCTGCATGCGGGATCGCCGCCGGTGCGTATCGCGACGGAAGCCGGTCCCGTGAAATCTTTCGCTCGACGCCGCTTGCGTGGCCACTCCCGCGTGTGCGACCGGCGATCCGTCCGCGACACGTCATCCCGGCGTCACCAAACCTTCATTCATGCAAACTAGCGTAAAGGTCGTCGCAGGAAGCACTGGGGCTTGCTGCGAGTGACTGGGGAAATACGATGTTCAATCGCGCCGACTCGTTCGCGCGTGCCGTGGCGGCGATCGTACTGATCGCGGCCCTTTCCGCCGCTTGCGCTCACGAAGTAGCGCCGATCAAACACGCCGCGCATGCGATCCATGTGCCCGCATTGCTGGCCGTGAACGGACCGCTCGACGCTCCGCCCAAAGGCGTCGCCGAGCTCAAGTTTCGCGACGTCTTCAGACTGCCCGCCGGCGCCAAGGGCCTCAAGCCGACCGATACGCTGCGCAAGCTCGACGGCAAGCGCGTGCGCATCGTCGGCTACATGGTGCAGTGGGAGACGCCGCTCGCCGCCGGCTTCCTGCTGTCGCCACTGCCGGTGGCTGCCGGCGACGAGGACGAATCGCTGGCCGACGACATTCCGCCCAGCGTGCTGTTCGTGAGCCTCCCGAAGGGCAACGGCGCCGCGGTGCCGAACCTGCCCGGACTCATCAAGGTGAGCGGAACCCTGCGCGTCGGCGCTCATGAAGTCGCCGGTGCCAGCCGCGTGGTCCCGGCGCGCATCGAACTCGACGGCGACATCGAACGCGCCCTGCTGCGCCTGGCGAAGACGTCATCGAAACACCTCAAGAATTCGCGCTGATCTCCGCTTCATTTCGCGCTCGTTCTCGCGACCGTCCGCCCGCGCGCTCCCATTCCCCATTCCCTTTCCAGGAGAACCCCGATGCACTGTTTCTCATACGCACGCCGGCCGCTCGCGGTCTTTCTTCTCGCCGCCTGCAGCGGCATCGCGACCGCGGCCGGCGCCGCCGAGATCTCGCGCCTGACGCCGCCGAGCGAATTGTTCTCGTCCGGCGAATCCGACCCGGTCATCGCGCGCTTCCTGCCCGGCCAGCTGTTCGACCTGCAGGCGACCGTGAAACCCGATCCGGGCCTGACGATCACGCAGTTCTGGTTCCGCGTGGACGGCGGCACCGCCAGTGCGCGCTCGGCGGCCAGTCTCAGCATCGTCACCGAAACCGGTGCGGCCGACACCTGCATCGATCCGGCCACCGGCAAGACCACCGGCGCGTCGGGCTGCAAGCTCGTGGCTGGGCTGCCGGCCAACGCCGCGGTCGTCTCGCAGCGCGGCTACTCGAAGGGAACGCCCGGGATCCATGAGCTCAAGGTCTTCGCCAAGCAGAGCGACGGTTCTCTGATCACCGCCGTCGGCAACTTCGAGATCGTCGGCATCGACCGGGGCGCGGGCAAGATCGCCAAGAACATCATCGTGTTCCTCGGCGACGGCATGGGCGCGTCGCAGCGCACGGCCGGCCGCATCATGGCCAAGGGCTATGCGCAGGGCAAAGCCAAGGGCAAGCTGACGATGGACACGTTCCCGTACACGGGCATGGTGATGACCGCGTCGCTGAACTCGATCGTTACCGACTCGGCGCCGGGCATGCAGAACTACGTGACCGGCAACAAGGCCAACAACAACCAGGAAGGCGTGTTCCCGGACGACACGCTCGATGCCTTCGACAATCCGCGCGTCGAGTACCTCGCCGAGTACCTGCACAACCTGCAGGGCAAGTCGCTCGGCGTGGTCACCACGGCCGACGTGTTCGATGCGACGCCGGCCTCGATGGCCGTGCATACCTCGGCGCGCGGCAACGGCACCGGCATCGTCGACCAGTTCCTCGACGACCGCCACCTGACCGGCTTGACCGTGCTGATGGGCGGCGGCCGCAAATGGTTCCTGCCCAACGATTCCAACAGCGTCAGCCCGCAGCCGGCGAACGGATCGCAGCGGCGCAATGCGAACGACTACGTGCTGCCGGCCGACATCGTGGCCGGATGGGACGCGACGCCGGGCACGCTCGACGCGGGACGCGACCTGATTGCCGACTTCCAGGACGCCGGCTTCCGCTACGCGCCCGACAAGACCGCGCTTGATGCGCTGTTCCGCCTGCGCGCGCCGGATCGTCTGCTGGGCCTGTTCGCCTATTCGAACATGAACGTCGCCTACGACAAGATCGCCGGACGCCGCGGCAACGGCGCGGTCGTCGACGCCTTCGGATTTCCCGACCAGCCGATGCTCGACGAGATGACCGACCGCGCGCTGCAGGTGCTGTCGAAGAACGCGAACGGTTTCGTCGCCCTCGTCGAAGGCGCCTCGATCGACAAGCAGGCGCATCTCATGGACAGCGACCGCTGGCCGCTCGAAGTCATCGAGTTCGATCGCGCCATCGCAGTCGGCAAGGCGTTCGCGGAAACGCATCCGGATACGCTGGTCATCGTCACGGCCGACCACGAATGCTCGGGCGCCGCGATCATCGGTGCGTCGACGGCGAGCGCAGCCGACCTCGAAGCGAACCCGGCGTCGGGCAAGAGCGTCGTCGGCACCTACGAGGCGGCGAAGTTTCCGAAATACACGATCGCCGACGATGGCTATCCGGTCACCACCCACATCGACAACAAGATGCTGATCGGCTACGGCGCGAACGCCGATCGCTATGAGACCTGGCTGCCGAGCGCGTTCCCGACCAAGGACACGCAACAGCCCTTCCCGCCCACGCAGTCGCCGGAAAACCCGAATCTGCGCAACGAGAACGTCGGCTTCCTGATCACCGGCCAGGTCGCCGGCGACCAGGCCGTGCACACCGGCACCGACATTCCGCTGTCGGCGTACGGCCAGGGCGCGAGCCTGTTCCACGGCGTATTCGACAACACCGACGTGATGTTCAAGATCGGCCAGGCGGCCGTCGGCGGCGCCGACTGAGGGCGAACGCAGTCACTCGTTGAAGGGGCCGCTACGGCGAGAGCAAAGCGCCCCCTCCCGCCTTCGGCACCTTCCCCCGCTTCGCAGGGGAAGGGACAGCGGGTGCGCGCACGATCGCAATGGCGTCTGCGGTCGCTTCCCCCGCGTGCGGGGGAAGCTCCGCGGAGCGGTGAAGGGGGCTCTTTAAGCCGAGCGCCTTTTTTTGACGGCGCGCTGCTCCGCCGGCACCAAATCGAACGAGGACGGCGGTCGTCTCCGAACGCGCAACCCTCAATCGGCCGCGCCGACGAACGCGATGCCGGGCTCGGTCATCAACACCAACTCCTCCGAACTGGTCGGATGGATGGCGACCGTGGCGTCGAAATCGGCTTTGTTCGCACCGGCCTTCAACGCGACGGCGAATCCCTGCAGCATCTCGTCCGCGGCGAGGCCGAGGACATGGATGCCGACGACGCGCTCGTCCTCGCCGACACAGATCAGCTTCATGAGCGTGCGCTTCTCGATTCCCGCCAGGGCCGCGCGCATGGGCCGAAAGCGCGTGCGGAACACGCGCACCGAATCGCCGTAGCGCCGGCGCGCTTCTTCTTCGCTGCAACCAACGGTCGCCAGCGGCGGATGCGAGAACACCACGGTCGGCACGTCGCGGTAGTCGAGCTTGGCGTCGGGCTTGCCGCCGAACAGGCGGTCGGCCAGGCGCCGCCCGGCGGCGACGGCGACCGGCGTCAGCGCGAGGCGGCCGGTGACGTCGCCGAGCGCATGCACGCCGGCGACGTTCGTGTCCTGCCAATCGTCGGCGACGACATGGCCGTCGGCGTCGACGCGCACGCCGATGTCGGCGAGCCCGAGGTCCTCGGTGTTCGCGCTGCGCCCGGTCGCCCAGATCAATTCGTCGAAGCCGGTGGCGACTTCGCCGCTGCCGAGCGTCAACGCATAGCCGTCGTCGCGGTGCGCGACGCCGTCGACGTGCTGGCGCAGGCGCAGATCGATGCCGTCGGCCTTCATGTGCAGCGCCAGCTCCTCGACGAGTTCCTCGTCGAAATCGGCCAGCAGGCGCCGCTTGCGCACGAACAGGCTGACCTCGGAGCCGAGTCCGTGCAGCACGCCGGCCAGTTCCGCCGCGATGTAGCCACCACCGACGATGGCGACGCGACGCGGCGCTGCCCGCAGGTCGAAGAATCCGTTCGAATCGATGCCGAGTTCGGCGCCTGGAATGCTCGGACGCTGCGGCCTCGAGCCGGTCGCGATCACGATGTGGCGCGCGACGAGCTCGTCGGCGCCGGCTGCGACGCGGTCGGGCGCGAGGAAGCGCCCGTACTCGGCGATGCATTCGACGCCGACCTCGGCGAAGCGCGCCCGATAGCTCGCATGGATGTTCTCGATGTAGGCATCGCGCCGCCGCACGAAGGCCGGCCAGTCGAGCGCGCCGGCCGTGCCGGCGAAGCCCACGTCGTGCGCGAGCTTCTGCGCCTGGGCAAGTTCGGAGGCGAGCCACATGGCCTTCTTCGGCACGCAGCCCACGTTCACGCAGGTGCCACCGATCGCGCCGGGTTCGAGCATCGCCACGCGCGCGCCGTACAGCGCCGCGCGCACCGCCGTCGCGATGCCGGCGGAGCCGCCGCCGAGCACGGCCAGGTCGAAGCTGCGCGCGGCCATGGCTATTTTCCTGCGGCGACCGAAGAGGCCGCCGCGACCGGCAGCGACAGCGCGCTCGGATGCGCCGCATCGTGATACAGCGTGACGGTGACCGTGCGCGCATCCTTGCCCGACTCGTGCGCGACGACGCCGCCGGCGTTGTAGTTCTTCTCCGCATACATCGAGTTGACCGGCCCGATCGCCAGGCGCAGGCGGCTGCCCTTCGCGATGCGCCGCGCGACGAAGCTGAAGCGCTTGAAGTCGTAGCGTTCGATCGCACCGGGCTTGACGAGCTTGGCCTCGCGCAAACTGTCGCGATAGCGCGCGCGGATCGAGTCGCTGGCGAGGAACACGCTGCTTCCGTCGGCCTTGACCTCGTACACGGCAACGGCGATATCCGCGTCCGGCTGATCGAGCGAGATCCATGCCGACAGCTTGAAGAAGCCGGCCACGTCGGTGTCAGTGGAAAATACCGGCGAGTGGTAGAACAAGGCCTTGCCGCCCGCGAGCATCGTGCCGCGCTGGTCGACGAGTCCGCCCGCCGATTCCTCCGACTCCCATGCGGCCGAACTGGTGTCGAGCGGATCGCTGACGTAGCGGTCGGGCTTGCCCTTGCCGGGCTTCTCGCGCCCGAGGTCGCCCGCGGCGAACACGTCGTTCGCGCGCGAGGCGACCGAATCGAGATACCACGTGTCGCTGCGCGCCGTCGCGGCGTCCAGCGTCGGCGCGTAGCGCCACGCCTCTTCGCCGGTCACGTAGTAGGCGACCTTGTCCTTGAGGAACTCGGGCTTGCTGCCGCTCTTCAAGGTCCAGTCGTACCACGCCTTGTGCAGCGCGTTCATGTCGAGCAGCGCCGCCTGGCCGAACTTGAGTCCGCCGACGTCGGCCTTCGGCGTGCGCGTGCCGGCGTGGTCCCACGGTCCGATGATCAGGTAGTGCTGCGCCTTCGCAGCGTCTAAGCCGTACTGGAAGTGCTCGCGGTAGAAATCCAGCGCGCCCGGCTGGTCGCCGTCGTACTGGCCGCAGATGCTCAGGATCGGCAGCGACAGCTTCGCATACTGCTGCGGCGTCGGACTGAAGCTGTCCCAGTAGGCGTCCTGCATCGGATGCGAGATCCACGTCTGGAAGATCGGCGACGGATTGCCGATGTAGCTGTCCAGCTCCTTGAACGGCGCATGCGCTTCGTACCAGCGGCGGAACTGCGCGCTCCAGAAACTTTCGTCGCCGAAGATGTTTTCCTGCGAGGCACGGCCACTGACGAGCGTCAGCCACTGCGTGTCGTAGGAATAGAACATGTTGTGCTGCATCGGGTAGTCGACGCCGGGCTTGGGCGAGGCCACCGGCACGATCGTCGCCAGGTGCGGCGGAAATTCCTTCGCGCTCGCCCACTGGTCGTAGCCGGCATACGAGCCGCCCCACATCGTGATCTTGCCGTCGCAATAGGACTGCGTGGCCAGCCATTCGACGATGTCGTGGCCGTCTTCGGCTTCCTGCAGCAGCGGTGTGAACGTGCCTTCGGAGTTGCCGCGGCCGCGCACGTCGATGGTCAGGAACACGTAGCCGTGAGCGGCGAAGTACATGCCGCGATCGTGATAGCTCTGCGCGATGTAGGGCGTCAGCGTGAAGATGCACGGCAGGCCCTGCTTCTGTTCGCGCGGCTTGTACAGCGTCGCGTTGAGCTTGACGCCGTCGCGCAGCGGAATCTTCACGCCCCACTGGAATTCGACGGGGACCGGCGCGTCGGCGGCAGCCGCCCCGCCGAAAGCCGCTGCGAAAAGGAAGACGAACGCGGCAGCGGCGTACTGAAAAGGTCGGCGCATGAAGGGTCCTTTCATCGATTCATGTCTCATCAAAATACGTCACGAAAAACGCGCCGCCGAGAACGGCGCCAGGTCGAACGACGGCGAGCCCGCGGCCACGACCTCGCTGACCAGAAGACCGGTCACGGCGGAAAGACTGACGCCGAGCATGCCATGGCCTGTCGCCAGCACGAGATTGTCCAGGCCCGGCGCGCGCCCGAGGATCGGCAGGTCGTCCGGGGTCATCGGCCGCCAGCCATACCATTCCTCGACGACCGCAGGACCTTCCGGCTCGTGCAGGAAGGCCGCGGCGCCGCGCTTGAGCGCGTCCAGCCGCGTGCGATTGAGCGAGGTGTCGTAGCCGGCGAATTCCATCGTGCTGCCGAGGCGGAAGCCCGAGCCCCACGCCGTCACGCACACGCTCGGCTCCTTCAAGGTCATGGGAATGCGCGGACAGCGTGATGGCCGCGAGTAGGTGATCGAATAGCCCTTGCCCGGCTGGATCGGAATGCGCAGGCCGAGTTGTCGCGCGAGCGCGGGCGACCACGCGCCGAGCGCGAAGACGACCTCGCGTCCGCTGAAGTCGCCCTTCGTCGTCGCTGCCTCGGCGATACGGCTGCCTTCGCGCACCAGGCCCTCGATGCGGGCGCCCTCCTCGATCCGCCCGCCGCGTGCGAGCACGCTGCGCGCGAGCTCGGCGACGTAGCGATCCGGGCGCAGCTGCGCATCGCCCGGATTGAAGAAGGCGCCGGCGATGCCGGGCTTGAGCGCCGGTTCGCGCGCGAGCGTCTGCGCGGCATCGAGCACGTCCACGCGGATGCCGGCATCGGCGAGCAGCGCCAGCGAGTCGCGCGCGTGCTCGAAGTTCGACGGATCGCGAAACACGTTCAACGTGCCGAGCGCCTCGAACTCGCAGGCGAGCTGCTGCGTGCGCACCAGTTCCTCGATCAGCTCGCGCGAACGGATCAGCAGCGGCGCCTTCGCCATCGTCGCGCGCGCGGCGTCCTTCCAGTTGCAGCGCGCGGCAAAGCCCAGCATCCAGCGCAGCAAGGCCGGATCCCAGCGCGGCTTGATGCGCAGCGGCGCGTCGGGCTTCAACAACCAGCGCAATGCAGTGCCGATCACGCCCGGCATCGCCAGCGGCGTGGCGTGGCTCGGCGTCAACGTGCCGCAGTTGCCGTGCGAGCTGCCGCTGCCGACCGTCGCCTGGTCGAGTACCGTCACGCTGCGGCCGGTTTCGAGCAGATAGTGCGCGCAGGCGAGACCGATGATGCCGCCGCCGAGGATGAGGACGTCCGACTTCGCTGATGTCATCCGGCCATTGTAAGCGGCGAGCGCCGACTTGAAATGTGGTGACAGCTCGGCCGCGACAGCCTGAGGGGGATGGGAAAATCGCGGCCGCAGTCGCTTTTGCGTTCCCCTGGCATCAAACCTGCAGAGGTCGGATACGAGTCCACCACGATCGGATCCGCACCATGAAGGTATCTTCGAACGAACTGCTGCTTGCCCTGCGCGCCCCGAATTCCGGTTGGCTCGCAGCGCTGGTGTGTGCGCTCGACGAGGCGCTGCAGGACCCGGATTTCGGTGAACCGCAGCGTGCGCTCGTGCGCGGCCTGATCGACCAGGGTTCGGTGCCCGCAGCGGTCGCCGATGCCGCCAACGAGCGCCTGGCGCGCTTCGAACAGACCGTCGAGGACCTGCATTCGCTGCTCGTGGCGCCGCTGACCGACACGGTGGCCGAGCGCCCGGCGCGTCCGAAACTGACACTTTGCGGTAGCGCGGCCTGAACAATCCGGTCGCGGTCTTCGCCATCGCGCATCCGCTGTCACGCATTGACAGGACGCCCCCGACTCGGCGAGCGTAGCCGGGTGTCGAACCTCTCCCGCTTCGTTCTTGCCGGCCTGCTCGGCCTGCTGCTGGCGTCCTGCGGCAGCCTGCCCCACCGCAAGGAACCTCCGCTGGTCGCCGGTACGCCGCGTGCGGACGCGGCCAATGCGGTGCTGTTCCGCGCGATCGCCCTGGTCGGCACGCCCTACCGTTACGGCGGCAACACGCCGCAAGGCGGCTTCGACTGCAGCGGCCTGGTCGGCTACGTGTTTCGCGATGCGGCCGGCGTCGGCCTGCCGCGCACGTCGAACGAAATGAGCGAGCTCGGGCGGCGCAAGCTGGCGATCGATTCGTTGCAGTCGGGCGACCTCGTCTTCTTCGCCGACGGCCGCAAGGTCAGCCACGTCGGCATCTTCGTCGGCGAGCGGCGTTTCGTGCACGCGCCCAACAGCGGCGGCACCGTGCGGCTCGACAGCATCGACGGCGCCTGGTGGCGCGAGCATTTCGTCTACGGAAAGCGAGTGCTGGAGTGAGTTCGTGCGCGTTTGCGCAGGCGCTGCGGGGCGCATGCGAAACGCTGGGTCCCGGCGTTCGCCGGGATGACGGTAGGGAGTTGGGTCCCGGCGTTTGCCGGGACGACGCTGGAGAGATCGGCGCAGCTTCAGTGTGACGGCAGCGGCGGCAACACCGGTTTGAAAACGGGGTACGGCGGTGTGACATAGACCGGCGCCGGGTGGTCGGCGAGTTCCTTCATCAAGTACGCGACCGCGCGCTCGAGCTGCGCATCGTGGCCGACGCGCGCGAGCTGCGGATCGTCGTCGACGTCGATATCGGGCGCGATACCGTGGTTCTCGACTTCCCATTCACCCTTGATGCCGGACAGCGCCCAGCGCGGCGCCGTCACGCCGCCGCCGTCGATCAGCGGCGGATAGCCGCCGATGCCGACCAATCCGCCCCAGGTGCGCTTGCCGATCAGCGGGCCGACGCCCATGCGCTTGAAATACCACGGCAGCGCATCGCCGCCGGAGCCGGAGAACTGGTTGATCAGCATCGCCTTCGGCCCGAAGATCGCCTGCGTCGGTTCGGTATACGCCTCGCCTTCGCGCGAAACGATGCGCGTCATCGGCGGACGGCGCAGGTAGTCGACGATGTAGTCGGCGAGCTGGCCGCCGTGGTTGTAGCGCTCGTCGATCACCGCGCCCTGGCGATCGGTCTGGGCGAAGAAATAGCGGTTGAAGCTGGTGAAGCCGCCGTTCTGCGTATCGGGCAGGTGCACGTACGCCAGCTTGCCTCCGCTGAGCTCGTCGACCTTGCGCCGGTTCGCTTCGAGCCAGGCGAGATGGCGCAGGCCATGCTCTTCCTTCACCGGCACGACCGTGACGTTGCGCGCGCCGGTTCCCGCGGCATCGCCGGCGACGCGCAACACGGTCTGCTTGCCGACCGTGTCCTCGAACAACGAATAGACGTCGTCGCTCACGTGCAGCTCGCGGCCATTGACCGCGAGCAGGTAGTCGCCCGCCTTCACGTCGACGCCGGGCTGGGTCAGCGGCGCGTGCAGGTCGGGGTTCCAGTTCTCGCCATCGTAGATGTGGGCGAACCGATAGCGGTCGCGATCGATCGCATAGTCGGCGCCGAGCAGGCCGACCTCGACCTTCGTCGCATCCTCGTCATGCGGCGAGTTCACGAACATGTGGCCCACCGAGAGATACGCGAGCATGCGCCGGAACAGCACGTCCAGATCGCCGCGGCTGCCGATGCCGGCCAGGTACGGCTCGAAGTGCTTCGATGCGGCGGCCAGATCGAGCCCGTGGAAATGCGGGTCGTAGAAGAAATCGCGCTCGATGCGCCAGACCTCGTGGTACATCTGCGCCCATTCCTGGCGCGGGTCGACCTGCACCTTCATCGCCTCGGTCGCGATCTTGCCCTCGGCGCCGTCCTTCGGCGCGGCCTCCGTCTTGACGATGTGCCAGTCGTCCTTGCGAGCGAACAGCATCTTGCTGCCGTCGAACGACACGGCGAAACGGTTCACACCGTCGAGCAGCTTGTCGACCTTGCGCTTTTCGAGATCGAACTTCTGCACGGTGACCGGATCGTCGTCGTGCGGAACCTGTGCCGCCTGCTCCAGGAACAGCTCGCCGCTCTTGCCGGCGACCAAGCCGACGTAGTTGGCGGGCGGAATCGGCAGCGCCAGCGTGCGCTGCAGGATGCCGTCGAAGTCGATCGCCACGGCAGCCGGCTTGGCGTCCTTCTTCTCGTCTTTCTTGTCGTCCTTGTCGGCGGAGGCTCCCGCGCCCTTTTCCTCGTCGCTCTCCGGCGCGATCGGCGACGGCAGGCCCTTGCGCAGCACGGCGACATAGACGCTGCGCGTCACCGGATGCGCATCGCTGGTCATGTCGAGCCAGCCGGGCGAAAGGCCGACGTCGGTGCTCGCGGTGAAGTAGAGATACTTGCCGTTCTTGTCGAAGTTCGGATACAGGCAGTCGCTCATGCCGTCGGTGACTTGCGTCGCCTTGCGCGAGACGAGCGAGTAGACGAACACCGCGCGCAGGTGATTGGGCAGCTGCTTGGTATAGGTCAGCCACTGGCTGTCCGGCGACCATGCCGTGTCGAACTCGTGCAGCGGCGTATCGAAGCGGTCGCTGTCGACCTTCTGCGGCGCGGGATGGTCGAGATCGACCAGCCACAGGTTCATGCGCTTGTCGCGATAGGTGATGCGCCTGCCGTCGGGCGACCACAGCGGCGAGTAGAAGAACGAAGGCGGTTCGCCAAGCGCGATGGCGCGCACTGCGCCGAGTCCGTCCTGGCTGCGCACGTGCAGCGCGTATTCGCCGGACGCATCGGAAAAGTAGGCGATCGACTTGCCGTCCGGCGACCAGGACGGATCGCGTTCGGCCACGCCCGGCGTGCGCGTCAGATTGCGTACGTCGCCCTTCTCCGCCGGCACGCTGAGGATGTCGCCATGCGCTTCGAACACCGCGCGCGCGCCGGTCGGCGACAGCGCCGCGTTGTCGATGTGCTTGCCGACCTCTTCGAAACGCGCGGCCAGGCGCGCGCCGTCGTCGGCGACGTGTACATCGAGTGCGCGGCTCGCGTGCGTCGCCAGATCGTACAGATGCAGCGTGCCCATCTGCGCGTAGACGATCGCGCCGGGGCCGGCCGAGGCGGCATCGATCGGGAAGCCGTCATTGTCGATCAGGCGCGAAACCTGTGCGCTCTTCACGTCGTACGCGTACAGCGTGCTCGCGCCGTCGCGATCGGACAGGAAATAGACCATGTCGCCGACCCACATCGGATTGCGGTCGGTCGAGTTGTCGCGCGGAATGCGCACGATCGACGAATCGGACAGCTTCGCGATCCAGATCGGCGTGGTCTGTCCGCCGCGGTAGCCGCGCCAATCCGGTTCCCACTGGAAGTCGGGCTCGTAGGCGATGCCGCTCGCATCCGGCGAATAGGCGCCTGCCTCGGCGCGCGCGAGCGGCAGCGGCGTCTGCGGACCGCCGCCGAGCGCCACCGTGTAGAGCTTGCCGGAGTCGTTCGCCGCTTCGCGGTGCGAGGCGAACAGCACGCGGCTGCCGTCGGGCGTCCAGCCGACGACGACATCGCTGCCGGGATGCCAGGTCAGCCGCCTGGGTTCGCCGCCGGCTGCGGCGACGACATACACATCCAGGTTGCCGCCGACGCTCGCGCTGTAGGCGACGCGGCTGCCATCGGGCGAGAACTGCGGATGGCCTGCCTGTTCGTCACCGTGCACCAGCACGCGCGCGTCGCCGCCGTTGCGCGGCGCGATCCACAGGTCATCGGCGTACGCGAAGACGACCTGCGTCTGCGAGATCGTCGGGGTCTGCAGCAGCAGCGGCGGCGCGGCGTGCGACGCCGCGACGACCGACAGCGCGAAACAGGCAAGCGCGGGAACGGCGACAGCACGCATGGAGCCTCCGATGGCGGGTCAGAACCTCCGATCTACCATCGATGCGCGCGCAAAGCACCTGCCAGAAGTCGACATCGATGAAGTCGAGGTCCGGCGGATCGGGCCGAAACCCGATGGCGCGGGGCCGGAATCAGTGCGAGTGAGCGCCCTCGCCGTGCACGTGACGGTGGGCGATTTCCTCTTCCGAAGCGTCGCGGATGTCGGTGATCTCGACATCGAACTTGAGGGTCTTGCCGGCCAGCGGATGATTCAGGTCGACGTCGATGACGCTCGAACCGACCTTGTGCACCACGACCATGCGCGGACCGCTCTCCTTGGTCTGCAGCACCGTGCTCATGCCCGGCTGCAGGTGTTCGGCGTCCTGGAAATACTTCTTCGGCACGCGCTGCATGAAGTCCGCGCGGCGCTCGCCATAGCCGTCCGCCGGCGCGACTTCCACCTCGAAGCGATCGCCGACCTGATGGCCGAGCAGAGCACTTTCGAGGCCGGGGATGATGTTCTGCGCGCCGATCAGCACCGCCAGCGGCTCGCCGCGTTCGCGCGAGGAATCGACCGGCACGTCGCCGCCGTCGCTGACGCTGTAATGGAACGAAACGACCTTCTTTGCTTCGACTTTCACCACCGACTCCATCGCGAAAAGCGCGCGAGATTAACAGCTTGGCGCGATGCCGTCATGAG
>Ga0207712_10000383_pt1 | contig 38509 bp, 25 predicted proteins | sample KBSS44metaG_FD_184402 | JGI IMG/M metagenome (GOLD analysis project Ga0207712, IMG submission 184402) | Switchgrass rhizosphere microbial communities from Kellogg Biological Station, Michigan, USA - KBS S4-4 metaG (SPAdes) (version 2) | ecosystem: Host-associated > Plants > Roots > Rhizosphere...
CGAGGACCGGGAAGCGAGTCTCTGGCTTTGGCCAGATGCAGAACCGCGGCGCCGTCTTCCCGATCGATCTGCCAGTCTGCATCGACCGGAACCGTCCACTGGCGATCGAAGATGGAGAGCGTGCCCGCGGCGCTGATCGAAGAGGCGGCAAGCAGAAGCGCGGCGAAGAGATTTTTCTTTTTCATCGCAATCCGATCGAGTAAAGCTACGCGCAACGGCCGGAGAAGCCGCCTGCGTCGCCGAGAGCGCCGTCGAGCGGAACGTCTTTCCCGCTCCATATTTTTTGCTGGGTCCACGGCTTCGGCGGGTTTTTCCAGAACGGATCATCCGGCGGCAGTCCCAGCGGCAGCCACGCGACCGAACAGAGATAGCTGCTGCCCGTGGAAATATAGTCTTCTGCAATCGAAGGTTGATGCCCGCAGAAACCCAACGTCAGCCAGCCCTGCTCGTCGAACGTGCCTGGCGCTTCGATCATGCGGCGCATCACCGCGGTCAGCGCGCAGCGAACCTGTTCCGGCGATACGCTTTCCGGAAGCTGCCGGCGCAGCGCCATGTTCGCCAGCAAGTGGAACGCGCCGAACCGATACGCGAGCGATCGGCCGATGGCGGGAAACGTTCCTTCCGGGCTGATCAGGCGCTCCTGGATCGCGGCGTAACGCTGCGCTCGCGCCAGAATCGCCGGCTTCATCGAGTTCCAGTCGCTGGAATGTTTCGAGACCGTGTCCAGCACATCGAGCAGCATGGGCTGGATAACGAAGCTGTTGTAGTAGTCCCAATGGAACTGCGGTCCGTCGCTATACGTGCCATCGCCCAGATACCAGCTTTGATGCTGGCGCAGCGCGTAGTCGACACGAACTTTGTCCCACCCCTCGCCCATGAACGCCAAGCCCGCTTCGACGATGGCGCTGAATAGGAGCCAGTTGTTGAACCACGGACGGATGACGCGCGTGGCTTGCAGCGCGTGCACCAGATTGCTCCGCGTCTTCGTATCCAGTTTTTCCCACAGTTGAGTCGGCGCACGCAGAATCGCCTGAACCAGGAATGCCGCATCCACGACAGGCTGCAAACCCTGGTTGAAATTCATGAAGTCGGCGGATTTCGGATCCACCGCCGCATGAATGGCCGCGCGAGCCCACTCGACATGTTGCCGCCGCAACTTGCCTTCCGGTCCGTCGTCCGGTCCCGATTCGAGCCATGGCGCGATACCGCAAAGGAGTCTTCCGGTGGCCTCCAGATAAGTGAACTGGCGGCGGTCTGTCCGGGCACCGGGCGGAACTTCAAACGGCATCCGCGCTTTCAACTTCTGCTCGCTGAGCGCCCGCAGCACGGGGTCCGCCACGCGCGATACGATTTGAATCCAATAGCGACGATCATCCTCGCCTTGCTGTTCCGGCAAAGCAGATGACGACAACGGTGTCGATGTCATCGAGGTGAGCGCCCCCACGGCGGCAACGTTCTTGAGAAACGTCCGGCGAGCGACGCCGTTTGTATCTGAGTTCGACATCACAGCTCCCTGCGCCGCATGCGCTCGACGATATGGTCGCCGACGCGCCAGGCGTTCGCCATGATCGTCAGCGTCGGATTCTTGTCCGGGCTCGACGGGAACGATGCACCGTCGGCGATGAAAAGATTGGCGACGTCCCAAGCCTGACACCATTTGTTGACGACCGACGTGTGCTGGTCGTCACCCATGATCGCGCCGCCGACTTCGTGGCTGATGCTGCCGCCGGGTGCGATTGCTTTCGCGCCGTTCTGTTCCGGCGGCTTCTGCACGCGGCCACCCATCGCCTCGATCAGGTCGGCGAACGTGCTCTGCATATGCGCGGCCTGACGTGTCTCCTGCTCCGACCACTTCCAGTGAAAGCGCAGCGCGGGAATTCCCCATTGGTCCTTCGTCCCGGAATCGATCTCGCAGTAGGAGCCTTCGTTCGGAATCATCTCGCCACGGCCGGCGAAATAAACCATCGAACCATAATACCGACGCGCGTCTTCCTTGAACTTGCGCCCATAACTGCCGCCGGTCAGCCATTCCAATCCGGCGTTCGTATAGAAACTCGGCATGCGGCGCCCGCCGAAGAATTCGATGTGATAGCCGCGCGCGAACGGCAGCTTGCCGGCCTTCTGCGCCTTGTATCCCCACCAGGGAACGTACATGTGCCCGCCGGACGCGCCCTCTTCGTTGTGCGCAGGCAAATTCTCGAGCCGCGGGATTTGACCGGCGAGATAGCTGCCGACCGTGTCGGTCAAGTATTTGCCGACTTTGCCGCTCGAGTTTGCCAGCCCCTGCGGAAATTTCGCCGAGCGCGAATTGAGCAGGATGCGCACCGTTTCGTAAGCACTCGCGGCGAGCACGACTGCGCGCGCACGCGCCTCGCGCGAACGACCCGAGCGCTTGTCGACGAAACGCACGCCCGAAGCGCGACCGTTCTTCGCCAGCAATACTTCTGCGACCATCGCATCGGTGACGATGTCGAGCTTGCCGGTCTCCAGCGCCGGCGGCAGATGCACCGTCGGCGATTGGTAGTTCGCGCGGATCGAACAGCCCTGCCCGCACGGCGTCGCCCAAAAACACGGCGAGCGCTTGCGCATGTCGCGCGCAAGGATGTCCTGTGCCGATGCGCTGCCCGGATGCAGCTTTGCCGGCAGGCTCTTCCAGTCGAGCGGCTGCGTGAGCACAGCGCGACGGCTCGCAACCACCGGCAAGCCGAGCTTCGCGCCGTGTTTGCGAATGAGCAGATCGCTGACGATCGGCTTCGGCGGGGGCAGCAGGCAGCCGTCGGGCGAATCGGGCGTGTTCTCGAGCCCGTCGTTCGAGCCGTACACGCCGACGAGCATTTCGACCTTGTCGTAGTACGGCGCCATGTCTGCGTACGCGATCGGCCAGTCGAAGCCGAGACCGTCGCGTGAACGCGGCTTGAAATCGTACGGGCCGTTGCGAAACGAGTAACGAGTCCAGTGATTCGTGCGTCCGCCAAGCATGCGCGCGCGCCACCACTGAAAGCGCTCGCCTTCCTTTTCGCTCGCCGAAACAAACGGCTCGCCGGGCAGCTGCCAGCCGCCGATTGTCGCATCGTAGAAGCCAAGCGGTTTGTCGGGCGTGCCGACACCGCGCAGCGGCGCCATCTCGGGCGTCTGGAACATCGCGGTCTCGCTCGCCGGATCGTACTTGCGTCCGGCCTCGAGCATCAGCACGCGCACGCCGCTCATCGCGAGCGTGTACGCCATCTGCCCGCCGCCCGCACCGGAGCCGACGACGATGACATCGTAGTCCTGCTTCCCTGCTGCTTCGGCATCGATGAACGCCATCGTCAGGTTCTTGTCTTGCCCTTGAGCACCGGCCGCGTTTCTCGATGCGCCGCGGCCGCCATTTGTGTGAAGCTATTGAGAAAGACGATCTCGAGGGCGTCGGCGGAAAATTTCAGCGTCACCGTGTCGCTGAACGGCGTCTCATAGTAGCGCCATTGCATCTGGAACGTGTCGGCATCTTTCCACGCGCCGGCGGCCGCGACTTTCGTCGGCCCTTTCGGATTCACGGTTCGGCCGATGAGCTCGGTGAATTCGGGCGGCGTACCGGGCAGCTCGGTTTCGCCATCCCGCCAGCGGCCGATGCCGCAATCGATCGCATACGTGCGCCCGGCGATGCCGAACACGAGGCGGCAGGTGTCGGCATCGAAGGCCACGTCGAGCCGCTGCACACCAATCGAGTTCGCATCGATGATGTAGTCGAAGCGTTTGCCGTCACGCGGCGAGTGCGCGTTCCCCTCGGGCAGCTTCAGCGCCAGGCCGGCGAGCCGCGCGTGCAGATGCGTCTGCGCTTCGCGATCGTAGGGTCCGGGCTGCTGCAATCCCGGCAGCAGATGGTCCCAGACGAGATTGAGGGCGCCTTGCAGATCGAGCGTGTTGCCCGTAATCGCCACGACTGCATCGAGCTTCGGCAGCACCAGGCAATACTGGCCGAACGAACCGTCGTTGCGGAACGCGTCGTGGCGGCAGCGCAAGAACTGATAGCAATAGCCTTGATGCCAATCGCTGGTCAGCTTGAGTTGTTCGAGGTTCTCGCCGTTGCGCGCGGGCTGCTGGATTTTGAACGTCGTCGCCCGTTCGACCCACTCGCGCGGCAACAGCTGCTTGCCGTTCCACTGGCCGTTTTGCAGATAGAACTGACCGTGTTTGATCAGCGACTCGGTGGTCGCGGAAAGGCCCCAACCGCCGGCGTTGATGCCGCGCGGGCATTCGGCCCAGCGCATTTTCGGCATTCCGAGCGGTTCGAAGTAGCGCGGGCGCAGGTAGTCGACAATCTTCTCGCCGGTCACTTTCTGCACGATGGCCGACAACATGTACGTCGCCGCGCTGTTGTAGAGGTATACGCTGCCGGGGGCGAATTCGATCGGCAGGGCGAGGAAGGATTTTACCCAGTCTTCATCGCGCGTCACGGTGAGCGTCGCATCGCTCGCCTGGCCGACAGACATGGTCAGCAGGTGTTCGATACTCAGCGCGGCCAAGTGTTCGCTCACCTGCGCGGGACGTTGCTGCGGAAAGAAATCGATGACTTTGTCGGTTAGCTTGAGCTTGCCCGCCGCGATCGCGAAGCCGACGGCGGTCGAGGTGAAGCCTTTGCTCACCGAATACAGACTGTGCGGCGCATCGGCGCGATACGGCGCCCACCAGCCGCGCGCCGCGATGTGGCCGCCGCGCGCGACGACGAGACTGTGCACTTCGTGCGCGCTCGCCGCGGCCGCGTCGAGGAACGCGAGAACCGCGCCTGGAGAAATCCCGAGTGAATCCGTGGCCGCATCGGCTTTCGCGAAGGCGCGCACCGGAAATGCCCCGTCGAATCCCGCGACCAACGCGGCGGCGCCCATCTGTTCGAGGAAATTCCGCCGCGGCCGGTCCACCGTTCTTGCACCCTGCACGAATTCGAACTCTCTTACAGCGTGTATTTCGCCGTCAGATAGTACGCGCGAGGCGGTTGCGGTTGGAACACGTTGTTCATCACGTAGCCGTCACGACTCAAGAGATTCTCGACGTTCAGACGCAGATCGAGTTTGCCGACCTTGTAACCGGCGAAACCCGATACATCGACCAGCCCGGGAATCCAAATGCCATAGTGCCAGTCGCTGCCGAGCGTGCCTCGCGTCTTGGTCTGCGCGTGGATCCACCCGCCCAAATAGAACCCCGAGAGCGCGCCCTCGTCAAACGAATATTTCGCGGTCAGGTTTGCCTGCTGCTTGGGAGCCGAAGGAAAGCGCAATCCGACCTGCTGCGGTACGCCAGGATAGTCGGTGTACTTCGCCACGGCCAGATTGGTGAAGTTCGCCGACAGTTGCAGGTTGTGCGAAGGCGCCCATGTCAGTTCGGCCTCCATGCCCTGCGCACGGCCGACACCGCCCAGGTTGTACTTGACGAGCGTATTCGTCTGACCCTGCTGTGAGTAGTCGGGCGTGGCGATGTTCTGCAAATCGTCGCGGAAAAATGAAATCGTGCTCGTCACCTGTCCATTGAGCCATGCAGTTTTCACGCCGAATTCCTTGCCGGTGCCTTTGGCGGGCGGCACTACCTCGGTCGTGCCGGGCTGTACGAGCCCCGATGGCGTGAACGATTTCGAATAGTTCGCGAAAAACGCCGTGTCGGCGAAGAACGAATCCGGCGAAAACGGCTTGCCGATGATGCCGACTTGCGGCGTCGTATCGCTGGTCGCCAGACCGGCATTGGAGGTTTTCGTATGGCGCGCACCGATCAACAGATGCAGGCGATCGTCGTACATGGACATCTGTTCTGCCACGTAGTACGCGTGGGTCAATACGTCCGCGACATTGGACTGATTGAGATAGTTCGGATTGGGCGAAATCTTCAGCAGCGCGTTGTATTCGTTCTGCAGCATGAGCGGGCCGTCGGTGAAGAAATTCCACGGCTGACCGCCGCTGCTCTGCGCCGGGCCGACCCAGACCCGGAACGAATCGATCCAGGCATTCGACGCCTGATAGCCGACGAGCATCGAGTGGCTGATCGGGCCGGTGTCGAAGTACATCGCCGCCTCGAGTTTGTTCTCCCAGCCCTTGCCTTCCTGCGTGCCCGCGAGCAAGCCGGACGAGCCGAAGAACGTGCTCACCAGCCCGCTTGGCCCGATCACCTTTGCGCCGCTCTGCAGCAGACCCAGCATGCCCCAGGTGTAAGTGGCGCGCGCGAAGTCGTCGCGAATCTCGATGTGCTCGTTGACCGCGTACGACACCTCGCCCGACCAGAAATTGAGCGTTTCCTTGTTGTAGTTCTGCGGCCCGAGCACGTTGTAGCGCACGCCGCCCGGAAAGTACTTCGCCGGCACGGTGGTCGTCTGCGGCGGCTCATTGGGGCCGTAGACGGCACCGACCCACGCATCGAGATACGTGCTCTGCGGAAGTCCCGAGCCGATGAAGCCTTCGTGGGTCACTGGCAACGTCGAAATCTGAGCATCGTTGTCGATGTGCCGATAGTTGAGGGTGAGACTCAGCGCATCGGTCGGCCGGAAGGTAGCACCGAGAATCGCCGTCTTTTCATCCTGGCCGGTCCAGTCGACCCAGCCGTTTGCACTCTTCTTGTACAAGTCGACGAGGTAGGCAAAGTTGCTGCCGACCGGGCCGGACGAGAAGAATTCGCCACTGCGATAGTCCCAACTGCCGACTTCGCCTTCGAAGTACGTCGTGTTCGAATTGAACTGCGGTTTCTTGTAGATGATGTTGATCGAACCGCCGGGCGGCACATTGCCGTTGAACACGGCCGAGGGACCTTTGAGCACCTCGATGCGGTCGACGCCGACCGTCGAGCCGAGACCCGAGACGATCGACAGTGAATCGAAACCGTCCACCTGCGGCGTGATTTTGTAACCGCGCACTGCAAAGTTCGTCAGCGTCTCGCCGCTGTTGGACTGGCCGGTCACACCGGTTAGCGCACCGATCGCCTGCATTGCCTGCGAGGCGTTGACGTCGCTGAGGAATTGACTGTTGATCGCGGAGATCGAGATCGGCGTGTCGATGATTGCGGTGACGACGCCGGTCGCGCTGGTCGCCTCGCTGGTCTGATAGCCGACGACCTTGACCACGCCCATCATCGAGGGCTTATTCGCTTCCGCGCCGCTCTTCGCGTTTTCCACGGGCGCTTGGTCGGCGGCGGGAGCCTGCGGCGCGTCGGCCGCAGCGGCGTCGCCAGTGTCCGCCCACGCGCCTGAAGACAGCACCAGCGCCGCGAACAAACCACGGCGCACGGCGACGGAAAGCTTCGAAAACGCCATCGGACGTAAATCCTGCATCGTCATCCCCTCAAGTTTCTAATTAGTCGTTGTCGATCTGCGCCCGCATTCGCGATTCTCGGATATCAGGCGCCTGGTTTTTCGGCGCAGCGATTAGCGCACGCAGGCGCAACAGCGCCTACGCGTCAATTTGCCCGATACGCATACAGGGTTAATCGCGCATTGACTATGCTGCAGTGCGGCGATGCGGTTGAATTCCGGACGGCGAGTTTTGTATTGCCCGCTGGGTAATTCTTGCGTAGTTTGCGCACACGCGCCAAAGCGACGATGCGCGCAGGCGGAGACGAATCGCGCGATGGTCGAGAAGAAAAAAACGCTACGCAGCGCCGACTGGTTCAATGACGCGTCGCAGCCGGTCGATACCGCGCTGTATCTCGAGCGCTATATGAATTTCGGCCTCACGCGCGAAGAGCTGCAGTCGGGAAAGCCGATCATTGGCATCGCGCAGTCGGGCAGCGATCTCGCACCGTGCAACCGCCATCATCTGCAGCTCGCCGCGCGCGTGCGCGAAGGCATCCGCGCCGCGGGCGGCATCGCCCTCGAATTTCCCGTGCATCCGATTCAAGAAACCGGGCGGCGGCCGACGGCGGCGCTCGACCGCAACCTCTGCACACTCGCGCTCACCGAGATCCTCCACGGCTATCCGCTCGACGGCGTGGTGCTGACGACCGGTTGCGACAAGACCATGCCCGCGCAGCTCATGGCCGTGGCCATGCTCGACCTGCCGGCGATCGTGCTCAGCGGCGGCCCGATGCTCAACGGCTGGCAGGGCGAACGCCGCATGGGTTCGGGCACCATCGTCTGGGAAGCGCGCGATCGTCTGCACACCGGACAGATCGACTTCGAACAGTTCATGCGCGAGGTCGCCGCCTCGGCGCCGAGCATCGGCCATTGCAACACGATGGGCACGGCGCTCACGATGAACTGCCTCGCCGAAGCGCTCGGCATGAGCTTGCCGGGGTGCGCGGCGATTCCCGCCGCTTATCGCGAGCGCGCGCAGATCGCCTACGTCACCGGCCAGCGCATCGTCGACATGGTGCGCGAGGATCTGCGTCCGTCCGTGATCCTCACGCGCAACGCCTTCCTCAACGCGATCCGCGTCTGCTCGGCGATCGGCGGATCGACGAACGCGCCGATTCATCTGCAGGCCATCGCGCAATGCGCGGACGTGCCGCTGTCTCTCGACGATTGGCAGGAATTCGGTCTCGACGTCCCGTTGCTGGTGAACTGCCAGCCCGCTGGCGAATATCTTGGCGAAGATTTCCATCGCGCGGGCGGCCTGCCCGCCGTGATTGGCGAACTGCTGCGCGGCGGACTCCTCGATGGCAGCGTACGCAGCGTGAGCAGCCGCAGCATCGCCGAGGAATACGCCGAATGCGTGCCTTCCAATGAGCGCGTTATCCACCCGCTTCACGCTCCGCTGCGCGCGCAGGCGGGTTTCCGCGTGCTCTCGGGCAACCTGTTCCGTTCGGCGCTGATCAAAACCTCGGTGATCGGCGATGCGTTCCGCGCCAGATATCTTTCCAACCCCGCCATGCCCGACGTGTTCCGCGTGCGCGCAGTCGTGTTCGAGGGTCCCGAGGACTACCGCCGCCGCATCGACGATGCGTCACTCGCGATCGACGAGCTGTGTGTTCTCGTCATGCGCAACTGCGGACCGGTCGCGTATCCCGGCTCGGCCGAGGTCATCAACATGGCGCCGCCGCGCGAACTCGTGAGTCGAGGAATCGGTATGCTGCCGTGCATGGGTGACGGCCGGCAAAGCGGCACGTCGGCGAGTCCTTCGATCCTGCACGTATCGCCCGAAGCCGCGGCGGGCGGCGACCTCGCCTTGCTGCGCGATGGTGATCTCATTGAAGTCGATCTGCGCCGCGGCACCGTGAACGTACTCGTCGAAGATGCCGAGCTCGAGCACCGCCGCGCGGCTTTGACGCCACCGGTCCTCGTCGACCAGACACCGTGGCAGGAAATCTATCGCGAGCGCGTGACCGCACTCGACGAGGGCGCAACGCTGCGCACGCGCGGCGACTTCCATCGCATCGTCGAGCGCTTCGGCACGCCACGGAATTCGCACTGATGACCGCCATAACCGCCCCGCCCCTGGCCCGCTGCATCGCGCCTACGAACGCCGCGCTCGGCGAGAGTCCGATCTGGATCGCCGGCGAAGGCGCCGTCTACTGGGTGGACATCGAGGGCGCCCGCATATTCCGCCATGTCCCCGCCAGCGCGCACACCGAAGTCTGCGACTTGCCGTTCGCGGTTTCGGCGCTTGCAGCGACGGCGGATGGCCGTTTGCTCTGCACAGCGCGAGCGAGCACCTTCCTGCTCGATCCGCGCACGGGTGAACTGACGAAGGCGAGTGACCTGCCGGGCGCGCGCGACGGTGTGCGCATCAACGACGGCTGCTGTCATCCCGACGGCGCCTTCTGGTTCGGCACGATGGACATCGGCGAACGCGCGCCGTCCGGCCATTTCTTCCGCCTCGCCGGCTCGGGCGCGTGCGAGCAGATCGAAGCCTCGTTCATCATCACGAACGGGCCTGCCTTCAACGCGAACGGTTCGCTTGGTTACTTCGTCGACTCGGTCGGCCGACGCATCCTGCGCGTCGACTTGCGTCACGGACGCATCGCCGGCACGCCGAGCGTGTTCGCACGAATTGCTCCAGACCAGGGCTACCCGGACGGCCTTGCGGTCGATGCCGACGACGGCGTCTGGTGCTGCCATTGGGGCGGCGCGCGCATTACGCGCTTCGACGCCGACGGACGCGTGAGCACGGTGCTGCACTTGCCGGTCGCGAATGTCACCAAATGCGCATTCGGCGGCGAAGCACTCAACCGCCTCTTCGTCACCACCGCGCGCAAAGGACTCGACGATGCCGCGCTCGCGCGGCAGCCGCAAGCCGGCGGTCTCTTCGAGATCGAGATTGGATACCGCGGGTTGGTTCCCGTGCCGTTCCGCAGCAGCCTGCGCGAACAGGCCTTCGCGCACTTGCAATTTTTTGCTGTAACCGATATTCAACTCACAAATACGGCAGCCGACTGCGAGCAGCGAGCTGCCTCCCCGGGAGGGAAACAATGGAACCGAAATTCGAAACCGTCGAAGTCGACGCTGCGAGCTCATTCCGCAGCATGTGGTTCACCTGTCCCAGCCTCGCTGACGATCACACCTGGCACTATCACCCGGAATTCGAACTGACCTGGATCGTCCGCGGTCACGGCACGCGTTTCATCGGCGACAACATCGAGCCGTTCCGCGACGGCGACGTCGTCCTCGTCGGCCCAAATCTGCCGCATTGCTGGCACGACGAGCATATCGACGGCGACGACGCGCCCGAGGCGGTCGTCGTCCAGTTCCGTCCCGAGACATTCGGCCGCGACTTCCTCGACCTGCCCGAGTTCGACTCGATCAAGCGTCTGTTCCGCGCGTCGAAGTGCGGCCTGCACATCGAGGGCGAAACCGCGGAACGCGTCCAGGCGCAGATGCGTTTGCTGTTCGAGAAGAAAGGCATCGCCCGCCTTATCGCCCTGCTCGAAATCCTGCGCGTGCTCGCCGAAGGCGATCACGACGTCCGGTTTCTCGCCAGCCCGGACTACCACATCACCAACGACGTCACCGAAGTGAATCGTCAGCGCATCGAGCTGATCCATCGCCACGTGCGCCAGCATCTCGACAGCGAAATCAACCAGTCAGACGTCGCCAGACTCGTCGGCCTGACGCCGCCGGCCTTCAGCCGTTTCTTCCGCCGCGCGACCGGGCAGACCTTCGTCGGCTTCGTCAACATCCTGCGCATCAACGAGGTGTGCCGGGCGATGACCGAGAGCAGCGAGTGCATCACGCGTATCGCGATGAATTGCGGCTACAACAATATCGCGAACTTCAATCGCCAGTTCCTCGCGATCAAGAGCATGAATCCGAGCCAATACCGCGAGCGCCACCTGCGTCTGCAGCACAAAGCGACGCAGTTCTCGACCGACAATACATCCGCGCGACGCGCGATCGAGCACGTCTGACGCACGATTTTCGATGATTGCGCCGCGCTACCGCGCCCGGCGCTCAGTATGGCCAGTTCGGCCGAGTAAAAAGGCCGCCATCGATGCCCAGCGTCTGCCCGGTGATGAACGCCGCCTGCTCGCTACAGAAGAACAGCACGGCGTTGGCGATGTCCTGCGGGGTGCCGATGCGCCGCAGCGGCGTAATGCGCGACCAGGTATCACTGTAGCCCGGTGATTCCTGCCGCGTACGTTCGACATCGATCGCGCCGGGTGCAACGCAGTTGACTCGAATGCCATACGGACCCAACTCCATCGCCGCGCTGCGGGTGAACTGATCAATGCCGGCCTTCGACGCCGAATAGTCGACGAGGTTCGGGAACGGGATTTTGTTGCAACCCGAACCGATGTTGACGATGCAACCGCCGCGCCCGGCAGCGACCATGAGTCGCGCCGCCTTCTGCGTATTAAGGAAGCAGCCTTTGAGGTTCGTGCGCAACACACGGTCCCAGTCGCCTTCGTCGAGGTCGAGCAGCGGACTCCAGGTCTGCATTCCTGCGTTGTTGACGAGCAGGCGCGGCGCGCAGCCGAAGAACGCCGCGGCGCCGTCAAAGAACGCATCCACGTCGGGAGCGATGCCTGCATCGCTGCGGCGGACGTAGGCGCGGCCGCCGAGTGCTTCGATCTCGCGTGTGACGCGTGCGGGTTTGTTATCTTCCTCGAGATAAGTCAGTGCGACGTTCCAGCCGCTGCGCGCAAGCGCCAACGCGATGCCGAGACCGATACCCGAGACCCCCCCGGTGACGACGGCCCAATCCGCTTCCGCACTCATTCGATTGGTTCCTGACGTATGACGCGCTGGCGTTGCGCACCGAGTTTGTCGATCGCAAGTTCAACAACGTCGCCTTCCTGCAGCCATTGCGGCGGCTTCATCGCCATGCCGACGCCGTGCGGCGTGCCGGTGCTGATGACGTCGCCCGGCTGCAGACTCATGAACTGGCTGACGTAGTGCACCAGGAACGGCACGTTGAAAATCATGTCCCGCGTGTTGCCGGACTGCATGACGCGACCGTTCACGCGGCACTCGAGGCCCAGCTCGCCGAAATCTGCCACCTCATCGGCGGTGACAAGCCAAGGGCCGATCGGGCAGAAGGTGTCGCAACCCTTGCCCTTGTCCCATTGACCGCCGCGTTCGATCTGGTAGCTGCGCTCCGAAACATCGTTGACGATGCAGTACCCGGCAATCTTCTCGCTCGCACGATCCAGCGGGACGCGGCGCGTCTCACTACCGATTACTATGCCGAGTTCGACCTCCCAATCGCCTTTCTGCGCATCGGGTGGCAGCTCGATGTTGTCGTTCGGTCCAACGATTGACGAGGTCGCCTTGAGAAACAAGATAGGCTCACGCGGCGGTGTTTGTCCGGTTTCGCGCGCGTGGTCGATATAGTTGAGGCCGACACAGACGATCTTGCCGATATCTCGCAGCGGCGCGCCGATGCGGAAATCACCGTCCACAAACGGCAGCGACTCGAGGTCGGCCGTGCGCAATCGCACAAGTGCAGCCGGCAGATCGCGTGCTACGAGGTCGGGAACCAAAGTAGATGCGTCACGGACGCTGCCGTCGCTATCAACGATAGCCAAGCGTTCTGCACCGCGCCGTCCGATCCTGAGCAACTTCACTCGCGCATTCTCCGTTTCCTTAAAGGGAACAACCGCCGTCAACCATGACGTCCGCGCCCGTCATGAACGGACTTTCGTCGGAGGCGAGCAGCACCGCGACTGCGGCGACCTCCTCGGGCTGTCCGATGCGCCCCATCGGCTGCCGCGCGACCATCTCCGCGCGCGTCTTCGCCGGGTCGGCCGACGCCGCGATGCGTTCCGCGAGCGAGGGTGTGTCGATGACGCCCGGGCTGATCGAATTGCAGCGCACGCCGCAGCCGACGAAATCGAGCGCGATCGAACGCGTCATCGCAATCACCGCCCCCTTGGTCGCAGCGTAGACGAATCGCCGCGGCGCGCTCATCGTCGTCGACACGACCGAGGCGATGTTGATGATCGAGCCACCGCCGCGCTCGCGCATCCCCGGCAGCCAGGCGCGTACCGTCGTGTAGATCGACTTCATGTTGATGCGCAGGCTGCGATCGAAATCTGCTTCATTGCATTCGAGGATATCGCCGACGGCGACATAACCAACGCAATTGACGAGCACGTCGATGCGCGCGTGTGCCGCGGCGACATCAGCAACCGCAGCCGCGTCGGTCACATCAAGCTTGTACGCCTGCACACCCGTCGGCAGGTCATGGAAATGCCGGTCGTTGAGATCGCAGGCAACGACCGCGCCGCCTTCCGCAACGAAGCGCTTGGCGATGGTGCGGCCGATGCCCTGGCCCGCACCGGTTACCAGGCACGTCTTTCCTTCCATCCGCCCCATCGTTCCGTTCCTCCGTTCCGCAGCAATGCTAGGCCGGCTTTCCACATTGCCGACAGCACTGGTTTGACGCCGCGGCGATATCGGTTTGATCCGCGCAGACAATCCACAATCGGCCTGCGGTCAAAAAGCGTGTGGCGGCATCACCCTGCCCTGCCTAATTTCGCAACGTGGCGCCGTTCCGTTGCTGATAGGAGAACCAGAGGATGCCGGTCATCAAGCGAGCATTCGGACAATTGAAGGATGGTCGAGATGTGGACAGCCTTCTGTTGATCGACTCGCGCAACGAATTTTCGGTCGAGATTCTCGAGTACGGGGCGACGATCCGCGCGATCACGCTGCCGGCCCGCGACGGACGCATGGTCAACACGGTGCTCAACTACGACACCCTGGCCGACTACGAGAACGGCAACGCCTACCTCGGCGCCACCATCGGCCGCTGCGCGGGACGCACGGCTGCGGGCGCACATCCCGAGCTACAACTGACGAGCAACGAAGTGGCAAATCATCTGCACGGCGGTGAAACAGGTTTCAGCCATTCGCTATGGGAAACCGTGGAGGTACGAGACGGCGACACGCCGTCGGTACGGTTGCGCCATTGCTCTCCTGCGGGCGAAGACGGCTACCCTGGCGAACTCGTTGTTGACGCCGAATTCTCGCTCGTAGACACGTCGTCGTTGCGCGTGATCATGCACGCGCGCAGCGATGCAGATACGCCGTTGAACCTGACGCTGCACCCATACTTCAACCTCAGCGGCAATCCTATGAGCCCGGTGGACGACCATCACCTGCGCATCGATGCAAGCCGCATCCTCGCGCTCGATTCCGCAAGGTTACCCACCGGCGATCTGATCGAAGTCGCCGAGACGCCATTCGATTTTCGCGAAGCGCGGCCGATCGGCGCGTCCAGCTACGACGGCCATGCGCAGCTGCAAATCTCCGACGGCTATGATCATTACTACGTCCTTAACCAAAGCGCCGGCGTCGCGGCCGAACTGTATAGCCCCCAGACCGCGCTCGGCCTGCGCGTCAGCACGAATCAGAAAGGCATCCAGTTCTATTCCGGCAATCAGTTGAACAAAGCCGCGCCGGTTTCCTTTCGCGCCCGCGGCGCGCTCTGTCTCGAACCCCATGCGTTCCCGAACGCGATCAACGAGCCGCGTTTTCCAGACATCACCTTGCGTACCGGGGAAATCTACCGTTACGAATCGTGCTACCAGTTTTATCGAAATGCATAAGCGTCGTTCTTCATTGCGAACACCAACCTTGTTGCCACGGAGCCAGCCTGCTCCGCTTCGCTTGGGATGTACGCACGACCCATCGCGGCAAAGTGAAGTCGCGGCGCGGGAGCCGATTGGCGACGGCATTCGCACCGAGACAGTGCTTGCAGGCGGAGTCTCGAGCGATATCCGCATCGTCCACGCTGCAACGGGCGACTACGTGGTCAAGCGCGCCCTGGAAAAGCTCCGTGTCGAAGCGGACTGGTTCGCTGATCCGGCTCGCTCGTCGATCGAAGTCGATGGGCTCCGCGTGATGGCGGATTTGCTCGGCCAGCCACACGTGCCGCGCGTGCTCTGGGTTGACGAGGAAGCACACAGTTTTGCGATGGAGCTCATCGATGCGAAATTCGAGAACTGGAAACAGCAACTCTTGCGCGGCCATGTCGACCCTGCTACGGCGCGCACCGCCGGCCACCTCCTCGGCCAGCTTCATTCTCGATCGGCGAGTCGCCCGCAGCTCGCCGCGCGCTTCGCCAACCAACAGCCTTTCCTCGAATTGCGCATCCGGCCGTTCTTTGAGCGCGTCGCGCAACGCTATCCCGAAATGGCCGCAGTCGTGATGGAAACGAGCCAGCACCTGCTCACGCAGCGCAGCGCGTTCGTACACGGCGACTACAGTCCAAAAAACCTGCTCGCGAGGAACTCAGAGCTCGTCATCCTTGATTGCGAGGTAGCGCATTGGGGCGATCCACGATTCGACGTGGCCTTCTGCATGGCCCATTTAATCCTGAAATCGCTTCGGCGCGGGGCGCCGATGTTCGAACTCGTTGCCGCGGGGCGCTCGTTTCTTGCCGAATATCGGCGCTGCGGTCCCGCATCGCTCGATACGCAGTTCGGCCGCCTCGTTGGCTGCCTATTGCTCGCGCGACTCGTTGGCGACTCGCGCGTGGACTATCTTGACGATCTCGACTTTGCGAAAGTGCACCAGCTCGCGGTCAGCCTGATCATGCAGCCGTCTTGCGCATGGGAACAACTGCTGGACCGTCTTTCGAGTTGTACCCCATGAGTCTACGCGGGCACGCGACCATCGCAACCGTCCGAGCACGCGAGATATTCGATTCGCGGGGCAGACCGACTGTCGAAACCGAAGTGACGCTCGCCGGCGGCGCCATCGGTGTAGCGTCGGCACCTTCAGGCGCGTCGAAAGGCACACACGAAGCACATGAACTACGCGATGGCGATTCTCAACGGAACGGGGGCTTCGGCGTACGCAAGGCCGTCGCCCATGTAAACACGGAGATCGCCAACCGTCTCGTCGGCGAGGACGCGACGAGGCAAACTCATATTGATGCCGCTCTGCGCGAACTCGACGGCACAGAATTCCTGTATCGCCTTGGCGCAAACGCGGTGCTCGCTACGTCGCTCGCGGTCTGCCGCGCCGCGGCGAGCGTAAGCGGCTTACCGCTCTATCGTCACATTGCGAACTTGTGCGGCAACCCCGCGCCTTCGCTGCCGCTGCCGATGGTCAATATCCTCAGCGGCGGCGCGCACGCGGGATGGAGCATGGATGTCCAGGATTTCCTCGTGATTCCCCACGGCGCGGCCAGTTTCGATGCAGCGTTGCAGATGTCGTTGCGCGTACGCAGCGCTGCAGATGCGATCGCCGCGCAGCGCGGTCTGTCGCGCCTGCTCGCCGACGAGGGCGGGCTCGCACCGGGCTTCGAGCGCTCGACCCAGGCACTCGATTTTATGTTGGAGGCAATTGAAGGTGCTGCCTTAGTGCCCGGTCAGGACGTCTCGATAGCACTCGACATTGCAGCAAGTGAATTGTTCGATGCCGGCGTTTATTGCTTGAATCGGGAAAGCTTGCGCTTGCGCGGCGAGGAGATGATCGAGCTTTTGCATCGATGGTCAAACGACTATCCCATCGTCTCGATCGAAGACGCCTTGCATCAGGACGACTGGGAACATTGGAGCAGTCTCGTCGTCGCTACGAAACTTCAAATTGTTGGCGACGACCTATTTGCGACGAACCTCGCGCGCCTCCGGCGCGGTGTCGAAGCGGGCGCCGCGAACGCCGTGCTGATCAAGCCTAATCAGAATGGTACGTTGTCGGGGACGCTTGAAGTATTGCACGAAGCGCGCCGTACAGGCGTTGCTACGATCATTTCCGCCCGCTCCGGGGAAACGGAGGATTCTTTTATTGCGGATCTGGCCGTTGGCACGAGTGCCGGGCAGATAAAAATCGGCTCGGTGCGGACGTCTGAGCGGTTCTCCAAGTACAACCGCCTTCTGCAAATCGGAGAAGACGCGGGCTTGGAGTTTGCTACTCCCTTCCACCGATCACGGATCTGAATTTTCTTAACGGCTACCGACAGCCGGCTATGCGCGACGACTGATTTCTCAATATCTGTTTCCTTTGTTCGCGTCTCCACCACGTTTGGAGAGAAACGCGCTCATCCTCTCTTCTTCATCTTGGATCGTACTCAACTCTCAAATACTCTTAAATAGGGGTGCCGACCGGCTAAACCGCTATCTATACGACATCAATTCGTGCGTGGCCAGCACTTGGGTCACGTGGCGCAATTGCGCCCCTGCCAACCGGCAGTTCGGAGGAGTTCGTCATGTTTCGGCCCTTCACTTTCAGTAGTCTCAGTTTTGCCTTTCCCGCGATGCGATTCGCACAACTCATCGTGGCCCTCGCGATCGGATGGAGTCCATGCGCGGCACTCGCGCAATCACAGGTCTTTCCCGGATGGACGCCGTTTGCCAGCGGCTCCACCATCACGATGACGGGCGATACCGTTGCGAAACACAGTGGCACGGTGTCGCTGAAGTTCGTCACCGCTGCGACTTATCCGAACAACGGCGGCTTCTCTCAGGTTATCAACGTGCTGCCGTCGACGAAGTATCACTTTTCTGCCTGGGCCAAGGGCAGCAGCTCCAGCGGCTCGAGCAATCATTTCGCGGTGGTTGGTCAAACGGGTACCGTGCATCTCGTAGGGTTCTCGGTGGCGACTTCGTTTTGGGCGCAGAAGAATTGGGACTACACCACCGCGGCAGGAGAAACGGCGATCCTCGTCGGCTTCATCAGTGCGGGCAATGGCACGTTCTGGTTCGACGATGCCTCTTTCGCCGTCTACGGTACGACCCAGAATCTGCTATCCAATGCCGGTTTCGAAACCTGGGGCGATATCACGGTTCCGCTCGCGCTCGATGGCACCTCGTTCATGAACGTATTCTCCACTGGCGGTGCCACCGAGCAGCTCACCACCTCTTCCGCATCGACGGTGACCTGGACGGCGGCCGATATCAACGGCGTGGCGTCGGGCACCGGCAGCGTCAATACATCCGGCGGACCGAGTTCCTTTACCCTGCCGAGCGTGGGCGCCGGCTGGTACAACGTGCACATGACGACGCCGGTAAGCTACGCTGATGTGCCTTTCACGGTTACGGACACGTCTACCGTCACCAAGCCGAATGCATTCGGGACCAATATCCACGTTTTGTCGACTATCCCGGCGACATCTTCCTTGGCCGAAAGCAAGGCGATTGCGGCAGCGGGCCTCGGTGGAGACGTTCGCCTGGATTTGCAGTGGTCGACCATCGAGCTGACCGCGGGCAACTACACGTGGAACCCCGATGTCGACAGCGCGGTGGCCGCCATCACCGCCAGTGGCGCCAGGCCACTCATGTTGCTGGGTTACAAGAACGCGCTCTATGACAGCAACCACGTCCCGAGCACCAGCACTGGCATCGCCGCCTACGCCGCTTTCGCCGCTGCCGCTGCGCAGCACTATGGCAGCGGCGCCGATTACGTCGTGTTCAACGAGTTCAATTCCGCCGGCGGCAACGACAGCGCCTGCGGCAAAACGGCGGACTGCTACTACAACTTGCTCGTACCCACGTCCAATGCAATTCACAGCGCGGCGCCCGGCGCGCGCGTTGTCGGTCCCACCGTGGGCGGATTCACTTCGCTCTGGGTCGGCACCACGCCCGATTCCTACAATTGGCTCAAGCGCTTCCTCGACATCGGCGGTATGGCTTACATCGACGTCCTCGATTTCCATAACTACACCGACCTGCCGGCGCCCGTTGGCGGCGTATTCCCGCCGGTGCCGCCGCCGGAAGGCAACAACGACGCGGTGATCAACGCGGTGCGCACGCTGGTGGCCGGCTACTCGGGCGGATCGAGCAAGCCGTTGTGGCTCAGCGAAACCGGCTGGCCGACCTATCTCAATATCGTCACGGAACTGCAACAGGCCCAGTACATCGTGCGTGATGCCGCATCGTCATTGCGCGCGGGCATCTCGCAATACCTGTACTACGACTTCATGGACGACCTACCGCTGGCGCCCGACGATATCCAGATCGCGGATGGCAATTACAAATTCGGCCTGCTGCACAATCCCGGCAATACCGGCAATGCGCTGACGCCGAAGCCGGGTTACACCGCCTACGCCGTCCTCGTCCATAAACTCGCCGGCTACGCCTATGCGAGCAGCGACAGTTGGGGCAGCGGCGTCAACTCGCTCGTGTTCTCCAACGGCACGGCCAATCGCCGCGTCGTCTGGGCGCCGTCGGGCAACACGACGCTCGCCGTGTCGACCGGCTCGGCGGTCACAGTGACCAATTGGGACGGCGCAAGCAGCACGCTCACGCCGGTCGGCGGCATCGTCACCTTCAGCGTCGGCCCGGATCCTGTCTACGTCGACGGCAGCGGCATCACCGGCGGCGGCGTGGCGAGCACCGCGGCCTTCACGGTCACGCCGCCGGGGACGGTTACGCAGAATCAACCAGTCTCCCTCTCGGTGGCCGTGAATGGTAGTTCGGTCGGGGCGCCTACCGGCACCGTTACTTTCAGCTCGCCTTATGGCAGCACAAGCGTCACGGCGACGGCAGGCAACACGGTCACGGGGACGCTGACGTTAAGCGGGTTCCCGAACACGGGTGTCGTCACCGTGCCGGTTCAAGTCGTGCAGGGCAGCACTACCGTCGGACGTATTGTGGTCACGATGACTGTGACGCCTTGATGGTGTAGCGGAACGAGCTTTCGTCGGGCCTGGGAGATTTCATCGAAGGCGGAAGTGAGGGAACGTCGCTCGCAGGTGGCGTTTCCGACCCAATGACGGACGTTGGCGACTGGCAGCTCTGAGTCAACATCTACATCATTTACTACTACCCTTGATAACGCGCCCTAATCACCCCGCGCCATTTGGCCATTGCTGCAAGCGGCCAAAGGTAGCTTGGGCGCCGACGGAAAACGTTCACTTCATCTTCCGACTCGTCGGGGTGATCTCGGATTTGATGCAATTTGTGACGAGCAAAAATTGTGGTTCTCTCGGAAATCGAGCTAAGAGCGACGTCCATTCTGCGTCGCAGTTCGCTCATAGATTGGACGAACATCGAGAGAATGAACCCACTCCGGCGGCCCCACGGCCGGATCGAACGTGACCAAATCCACCGAGATTTGAAGTCCCGCACAGCAGGTGTAAATCCTGGTCGATACCGCCCGGCCGGCGCGCTCCGCGTTCTCCGGAGCGACGCCCGCAGCAAGGATGAGGACGAAGTTCTCGGGATCGTCCGGTTGGATCATTTCGGCCAGGTACGCGCTTTCGACGTACGGCAACTGGACGAACATGTCCTGCAACCGGGCTTCCAACCAGTCCGGGGCATGGATCGGCAGCCGGAACCCCCTCGTCGTCTCCTCCTGGAGTTGCTCCACATCGATCGGAGCCACGGTGCCGGACTCGAGCAGCCCTTGGGCTTCCTCGGGATACAGGATGACGTGGTCCTCGTTCGGGTTGAGGATCAGGGTCGCCCCCAAGGTCACCTCAAAAAAATCACGCCCGGTCATCGCGATGACCTTGCGTTGTCCTCCTGAGGCTTGGTGCGCCTGTTGCGCATCGCTGAAGAACGGCAAGAGCAAGGCTTGGGTCTCTGGATGGGCAAATTGAATGAACCGCACGCGGCCCGAATCATCCGACAACGGCGCATGCGCGTACACCGCGGCATCCAACAAGGCACGAAAGAACGGCGCTTCATCCCGCTGTTCTTTGGCACGCCGGCGCAATTTTTCTAGTTCCTGAAGCGAGACTTTGGGCGCCGGCATGGCGGAGCCCGTGAATGGCGAGTCCAGGTACGCCTGCGGTCCGCTCGCTGCCTCGGGATTTATGCAATATCTGGTCACAGATAGGTTTCTCGTCAATTCACGGATCGCACGCGAGTCATAGCGTCAAGCAAGGCAGCGGTCGACGGCGTGCGCGTCGCATACTCGTCGTGCAAACGAGTGACCTCTTGGCTGAACAACGTGACGATCGCGCTAATCGGTAGCTCTGCGGGTCGAGCTACCTCGCGGACTGTCCATTTCTCGAGCTTGGCGCGGCGGGCAAAGTAGCTCAAGGAATCCGAGAAAACGGTGCCCAGCCGGCTCGACGCGATTCCGCCTCGCTGATGCGTGCTGGCCAGCGAGCGCATCGCCAGCTGAGTCAGGTGCATCACCTGGGAGATGCTGAAGATGTGGAGTGCCTCCCGAAGACTGGATGTCGCGGCCTCCGCCCACTTCGGGTTGTACCCGGATTTCGCTAACTCCCAATCGGCATATTGCACCACCTCGGCCAGCGCAAGGTCTCGCCATACGTCCAGCAGTGCGCGGAGAACGTCGTCCGACGGCTCGATGCCGCTCAACAGCGCGTTCGCCATGGTGTTGCGTTCACGGCAGTCCCCGGGTGACCAGCAGATGCGCCAAGCCAGGGTCTGTGGCCCCATCTCGAACCAATCCTTCGCGGTCAGCCAGTCTTCCGCGTTCGATAGCGAGAGCTCGGGTTGGATCACGCCCAGTGCCTGCAGCGCGAACAACATGCGCTGCGAGAAGCTTTCGTGTGGCGAGAGCGGCTCCTTGAGGCGTTGGAGTGGCAGCAGCCGAGTGAGAGAACTGTCCGCTCCGGCGCGGACCGCGGCGGCGAAATACAGAGTAGCCGTCAGATCGTTCGAATCCACCGTTCACCTTCGAGGAAATGGACCGCGCTGAGCGCAAGTCCATGAAAATGAACACTATAGATTGTAGCTCTATAGGGTTCAATCCGCTGTCATCCGCGAATTCCCGAGAGTTCACGGATGCCGAGCAAACGATCCCTCCCCGCAGCGCTCAAGATGGCCCGCAAAGCGCGCGGCCTGAGCCAGGAGGCGTTTTCCGACGTGTCCAGCCGCACCTACATGAGTTCGCTCGAGCGTGGCATGAAGAGCCCCACGCTCAACAAACTCGCGGCAATCAGCCAAGTTCTGGCCATTCATCCGCTGACGTTGCTGATGCTGTCTCACACCGGCGGAAACAACACCGAAACGGATGCTCTGATCGCCCGCATTCGGCGCGAAATTGCGACCCTCAAATCGTAGGCTCCGAACCGGCGAATTCACACCTGCAATTTTTTCATCGTCGGGAGACGATGAGGTCGATCGAATCAATCGCGGCTTGCCTCGATATGTAAGTTGCATCTACCTTGCATGCGGCAATCCCGCCGAGATGTGTGAACAATCGACCCATCCGCGATGAGCGACCTTGTTCAAGAATTCGAATCGCGCCTGACCGACCGATACGGGGAGTTCGTGCCGCCTACCGCTCTATGGAAAGAGTTGGGCTTCGCGACGCCGGCGTCGTTCCGCAAAGCCCTCTCTCAAGAACGCGTCGAGGTTGAGGTATTCGATATTGCGGGGCGTCGCGGTTCCTTTGCGCGGTCAAGAGATATCGCGCAGTGGCAAGCGATGGTGTATGAGAGCCGTCGACGCCACGGCAAACAATAAAGCTCTTTAGCCGGTAGCTGCCGCCCCTGTTGCGCCTGCCGACAGTTGTAGCTTGGCGAGCACGTCCTCCAGTGCCTGCAAACGTGCCCGAGCTTCCAGTGCGTCGCCTTCGGCACTCTGAGGCACTGAGGTCGATCCGAAGAAAGCATCCGAGGAATTCCTGGCCACGCGCCGCAAGCCATCGGCCGGCAAGCTCGCCCAACGACGCAAGAATGCTCGGTAGGTCAACCCACCGGGAATGAATGGTGGTGCTTGAGTTTGCCTCGATGACGGTTTGGCATTTGCAGCCGAATCAGCAGTTCTTCCTGGGTGTAGTTGCCCCCAATGGGAAAGGCGCACGATCAAAAACTGGAAAGTCACCCGCCCGCGCACGGCGACGAAGAGGCGACCTCCTCCACCTGTCGACCTGAGAGTTCTCCTCTTCCGTTTCAATGTCGTTCAGATCTGCCTGTGTGAGCGTCGAAGGATCCTTCTTCAGCAATCTCCGGACAGACTCCGTTGGGAATAAATCTGGCTCCACAAGTCGCAATACTCGCCAGCCCCAAGTCTTTGTCACCAGGCGAAAAGCCCATGTTTCCCAATCAGCCGGGCTTGCGTGTTCGCGATCGACGAGCGACAAAGGTGGCGCTAACCCGAATCGGTAAAGGGGCCCGAATCGCCCGCCAGCATCCCAGACAATGTTCCAACCTTCGAACAGGTCATCAACGACCGCCATCCGCAATGCGAAAGGAAAGTGATTCCAATGGAACAGGTAATCGCGCAGGCAATCGACGTGGTCACGAAACTCCGAGGGGTCTACTGCCATTGCGAGCCCTTCCGCGCGTACCAAGGTGAAAATGTATCGACACAGATAAAGCCCCAGTTCGAGATGAGTTTCGTAAATTGGTACCCTCGAGCACCACACCAGCGTCATGAAATAGAGCCGCTCTCCAAGATTGAGCACGCTCCCAGTATCGCCCAGCTCGACTGCTTCCCGGAGAAGAATAATCAGCACCGCCACGCTTTCAGTGCAGGCATAGCGACTCAGGCGTTGGGAAGCAGCTTCCCAAGAGCGGCGCTCCGGGCTGGGCGGCTGCTTGAACACCGCACGTTGGATCTCGACAGACGTCAACCGAATCAGGCTGTTGCCGCGATCACCTATCTGCCGAGAAATGTCCAGTGCCTCAATTAGAACCTCGACATTCTGCCTTGGACTCTTGCGCGTGTGCATTGCCGCTGCGACTCGGAAATCCTTGGTGGGTCGACTGACGCCGGTCGCATAGCGCCGGACCCGCTTGTCCTTGCGGCCCTCCTTGAAGCGCGTCTCTTTGTGATACCTCGCTGGAAAGAGCACGCGTCCGACGTCGTCGGCGGTAGCAGCCCGCAGCACAAACCGGATGTCCTCGTAGAGCAAAGCGCCCTCAAGCGATCGCAGCAAAGTCTGCTGTAGGTGCCGGGAGTCCTTGGCTGTTCGGACAGCCTTCTCCATCCGAATCAGGCGGCGCGGACCATAGCTGAGGACTTGTCGCGAGGGCATGGCCTATGAATGTCAAGGGACAAATTCGAGGCGCCAATTCGGCCCTCGAAAGTTGCCAACTATAGGCTGACAATGACATTACGCACCACTGGGGGCTTTTGTGCCTACTAGCAGCCACCAAGAATGCGAAGGTCATGAGCTTGTCGCAGAATTCGGCCCATTGATCGGAGGCCATGATCTTCGCCGCGCCCTAGGCTTCCGCAGCAGGGGGGCGTTTCGACAGGCCCTTGAGCGCGGCCACGTCCCAGTGCCTGTATTCCAGATCGAAGGCCGGCGCGGCAAATTCGCATTTACAGCAGATGTGGTGGTTTGGCTAAAGCAAATGCGTGCGACCGCACCAACCGTTCCAAGCGAAAATGATTCAGTAGCGAAATAGCAGAATAGGAGGCTGCAGCACCGACGTACTAATCCGGCTCCCTGTGCCCGGGCCGGCAAATCGCGGCCTCAGAAACGGCGAAACCCCGCGCTAACGGGGTTTCTGGGACAACTTTACCGTGTTCCTAGACTACTCGCCTTTCGGACCGATCGCAAGCACCCGTCGATCACGCGGCGGTGTGCCACGGGCGCTCTTTGTCCAACGAAAGGTATCAACAATGAGTGTCCGTCGTATTTCGCTCCGCCGCCTTGCGCGGCTCTTAAGACTGCCCGTAGAAGCAATCGGCGGGATGCCCTGCTGCATGCCCCAGCGTGGCAAGTCCACCCCGGCTATCGTACGCGTGGATTCCGGAACCTCATCCGAAGGCACATCGTTCAAAGAACTGCCTCGCCATCAGCCGCAGAGCAGGCCATGAACGTTCCCGTTGCGGTGCCGCACAGCCCTCGCGAGCTCACGGAGAGAGAAATATCGGCACTCGATATGCGAATCTTCAAGAGCGCACGGTCCACGTGGTCGGTGTACCGTCTTTCTGCCTTGCGCTGATTTACGAGTTCAATCCACTCGTCACTCATTTTATCGAGCGTCCCCGCTATATCGTCGTGGGCGACGATAACGTCGAACTGTCGTTTTGGGTCCGTTATTCACGCGGAAAGGAACAGTATGTCCTCGTGGTGCCCGCCGACGAAACGGAGGCCGCTGCGGAGGGTCGCCGTCGGCATCGCCGCGCACAGCAACTGCTCGACGCGGCAGCCAAAGTCGGTCTCGAAATCACATTCGTATTCGAGGCGGAGTTCAACGCACGCGCGGGGGAAGTGGCGACCGCACTCCGATTGTTGCCTCACGTGCAGGTAGCTCGGATGCTGCCGCAGCGAGGTGTCCTGCGCGATGCCATTCGCAAAGCAGTCGCCAGTTGGCCAAACATCCGCCTGTCCGAATTGCAGCGCTCACTCGAGGGCTTTGACCCAAGCGACGTACTAGCAGTGGCCGCCGATTTGATCCACGAAGGAACGTTGCTTATTGACCGACAGGCCCCTGTTAGCCGGCACATGCTGGTAAGTACTGGAGGTGCGCCGTGAAGCCGGATCTACCCATGACGTTGGAGGAAATTGCCAAACTGCCGGAGCCCGCGGGTGCGCTCGTCGCAGACCCAAAATACGCCAAACGCAAGGATGCGATGAATCAGGTGCTGACAGGAATGTCCATCGTGCGCGCTGCGGCATTCTGCGGTGTCAACCGGAACACGTTGACGACTGTCTTGAACAATGCGTTTGCGATGCACCCGGACGGAAAGCTCAACGGTTTTCGCGCTTGCCTCCCGTTTTTTCGATGCGCTGATTGTGCACCAGACAGTCCTCCCATGGAACTGCCGACAGAGGGGCGTGCGCATGCATTCGGAAAGATCGTGGCCGGCGTGGAAGAAGCACGAAACTTGATCCAGAAATTCAAAGGGCCACTACCCGAGGATGGTAATAAATCGCCAGCGTTCGACAAGCTGTTCAAGAACTTCAAGAAAGCACTGGGCAAAGCTGGTCTCAAGGGTAAGTATCCGCTCAACTCAGGCGATGAGGGACGGCGTGCCCTTTTGCACTATGTTAGGCGCGCTCGCGTTGCGCTGAAGGATCTTGGTTTGCATGACGCAGCGTTGATGGATGCGTGCATCACGCGAATTCCTAGCCTCTTTCCACTCAACCCATTCGACTGTGTTCAGTTCGATGCACATTGGACTGATGCTAACTGGACAGCCTTAGTTCCGACACCAGAAGGTGCCATGGTTCCGCGGGAAATCTCCGGCATATGGTTGTTGTCGGCCCTCGAAATTGCATCGCTGGCGGTAATTGCCTGGGTCCTCGTCGTCGGTCGCAACTACAACGAACATGACCTTCGGCGGCTACTTGTGAAATGCCACACACCATGGCGCCGCCGTAACCTAACAATCCCGGGTCTACACTACCGCCCGGATGCGTGGATGCCGACTGGTGTCGAAAGCGGCGCTGAGATTCCCCGCGCGATCGAAATCTCAGCAGACAACCACAAGGCGCATTTGACCAAGTGCGTCCGTCTCGCACTCGTCGACCAAATGGTGGGTGTCTATGCCCTCGGGCCGCCCTACGTGCCAGAAATTCGGAGTGAAATCGAAAACTTCCACAAGTCTTTCGAAAATCACTTCATTCGCTTCTTTGCTGGCTCCTACACACCGGCCAAAGAACTTGGCGAAGTGGCGCAAGAGACAACCCGTCTCAACGCGGATGACTACCCCCTGGAACGCGAAGCGCTTGATGAAGTAACCGACGTATACATGGCGAACTACAATGCCACTGCAAATGGCGCGCGCCAGATGCGCTCGCCTCGCGAAATTTGCGAAGCATTTCGCGCGGGTGGCGGTTGGCTCTTTACGTCCTCGCTTACACCACAGCACACGGCAGAACTCAGCACCGTCCGCCGTCGCGTTACGATCCGCGGCCGCAAGGGAAAACGCTCAAAGCAAAAGCAACCGCACGTCAACTACGAAGGCGCCTATCGCTCGCCGGCGCTTCATGGTCGATTCGATCTCGTCGGCCAAGAATTTTGGGCCGAGCATCCGATGGATGATGCGCGGAAAATCACTCTGCGCAAAATCGACACCGGCAACGTCTATGTCATTCTCGACGTTGAAGGTCCCTGGAAGTACACGCCGCACAGCATCGAGATGCGCAAGAAAATCAAGGGACTGATTAGAAAAGGCCACATTGTTGCAAAGGACCACGAGGACATCGTTACTGCCTATCACGCTTACGTCCGTGCAAACGCACATCGGTTTCAGCGCCTTGCCGATGAATTCGTGAAACTGCCGAAAGACATTCGGTCGCCGTCGTGGTCTCCACCCGCTCGACAGGCGCCGTCCGTCGATCAAACCGTGTTCATGCCACGCGGTGGTCCGGTTCGGCTCGGCCGGAGGACGCGCCCATGAAAACCACAGCTCGGCTCGCACTGGAACATCCGATGTTGCACGTCAGGCGGCCATTGGCGGATACACATGCAGTCGAACGTGTCGGAACCGCCATTACAGGTTACATCGAACGGAATTCGCACGGCATGACGTTGGAGGGCAACACACAGCGCGGGAAGACGCAGGCGTGCGTCCATCTAGACGCGACGATGGCGTGGCGGACCTACCCCTTGGCGTTCTGCCACATTCGTATGGGGGAACATGATCGGGCGACGGAAAACTACTTCTACACCAAGCTCCTCGCATGCGCGAACCTGAAGACTTCACAGCTTTCCGACCCCAATAGAAATCTTTCGCGCGTGGCGACGCACCTCGTCTCAGCGGCAGAGGCAGCCTCGGCCGAAGTCATCGTAATGCCCATCGACGAGGCGCAACGTCTTCACGCCAAAGATTTCGAGCATCTCCACACTCTCGACAACGAAGTTGAATTCGCAGGGAAGCGTCTGTTTGTAGTCCTGATCAAACAAATCGACTACGTCGGTGACGAACCTGAGTCTATTCGGACTGAAATCAGTCGTCATGCGCACGCACGTTTCCTTGAGGACGGTATCACCTTCATTCCCGTGTTTGGTCTCAAGGAGCTAAGGCGCTATCTCAAAGAATACGACGAGTATCTGATATGGCCAATCGAAAGCGGCATCACGTATACGCGATATTTTGCGCCAATAGCCTTTGCCGAAGGTTGGCGTTTCCACCACCATGCCGAGGAAATCTTGGCTTTGGCCACGGAACTCATGGCCCAACACGGCCTCAACTATGAGGCATGGGCATGGCCAATGAAAACGCTGGAGACTTTCGTCTACTACATGCTTACGCGCGTCGCCATCAAGAGAGAAGCCGAGTTTCGTCGCTTCACGCGTGATGACATTCTCGCAGGACTCACCTACTGCAAATTTGTGGAGTTCGAGCAAGCATGCCCCTCGACTCTCGACCCTCGGTTGTACGTTAAGCCCCAAGCCCCCGAGAACGACAATGCAGACGAGAAGGCGGAGGAAATCAGCGCATGACAGAGCGAGGATTTCCCGATGTCGAAGTGCAAGCAGATGTTGCGCGACGCATCTGCGGCCGATTCGTGGGAGAGGACATATCTTGGCTGCCCGGAATTTCCGCATACGGCGCGCTGATCCGAACTGCGCGCCTGAACCACCTTCGCCGCGCTGAATTTTTTGCGGCGTATGATCTACGCACGACGCGTCGCGACGAACTCAGCCGCGTGCTGACATTTTCAGACAAGCGCAAGGATGCGCTTGCTCGCGCGTTGTGTGTCAATGAACGTGAGCGTGACTTATGGGATATCACGGAGTGGCTCCCATTCTCGGGAAATCTAGATTGGGAAAGCCTACCCTGGGAGCCGCGAATCTGCCCCTGCTGCACCCGCCTGGGATATCACACATTACTGTTTCAACTGCCCTGGATTACCCGCTGCCCATGGCACGGCGCAAATCTGATCCGATATTGTCGCCATTGCGCACGACCATTCTCGACCGCATCGTCCTCAATTCCGATGAAGTGTCGATGCGGAATCGACTACGTCAATGTACGCGAAGCGTGCCGGCATCGTCAGTCGCACCTGCGCGACATGGCCCGGTGGGTTTCTACATATCTAGCTTGGGCAAGCGCAGCGCGCGAAGCGAATTACCTGGTTCATACGCCGAAACCTGACGTCTCCAATTGGGACGCACTTGGGCAATTGATTGAAATGCCAGCCGCGCTGCAAGCACGCTGCGGGCATGCGAGAGCCGAGGGCACTCGCCTGCATGAACGCAGGCTCTCCATCTATGATCGCGTGAATCCCAACATCAACGGTTTGGGGCCGAAGTTTCTGCTCAGCGTGCCCGTCGACATCGATGGCGTAGTAGAGCTCCCGGCGCCAACGTGGAGCGCCTTTCGGCATGTCGGCTACGAACTCGCGGAGAAACTACCGGAGGCGACGTTCTCCGATGGAGAGTTGCTGCGATTTTTCGCGGGTTCTCGTCGGCCCGCGCTCCGATTTGCGGCTACTCACCGGACCGGCAACGTAGACATCCTCTTTCTTCCAGTACAGGTGGGTGGCGAGCGCGGTTACCTTTACGTCAACGCGATGGCGAAGACAGCACGAGACGTAGTGCACCGACTCGGAAGATACTTGGAGAAAGAGACCAACAATTTCGACCTTCCCATGCGCACAGGGATGCTCCTACTCCTTCGTGCGTATGCCGAAGGCATGCGCGTAATCCTTTCGCGCTTCTTTCCCGACCTGCTCAACATGCGACGTGATCGCCCCCACCTCACCTTGCCGTGGGTCTTGCTGCAACGTCAAGCCGGGAAGACGATTGGAGTCAAGGTCGTGTGGACCCCTCGCAGCGACGACTGTCAAGCAGTCCTCACGCCCCCGACCCGAAACAAGCGTCGACCAAAATCACAGGCTCCCATAAGACCTAACTAAGCACGGCCATTTGCAGCACTAGCTTAGTGAAGTATCGGTGAAAGGCTGTTTTCCGTTTGCGGACGATTGCTGCACAACCCTTTCCGCTGCGCGACCATCCTGCGTTATGTTGTCTGCGCGCAGACGATTGGCGCCCAGCGTTATGTGCGGCGCCAACGGTGAAAAAAATACAGTTTTGAAAGGTAATTATTTATAAATCAATGTCTTATATTTTCAAAATTTTCCGCGCCGTCCAAAAGAGTGACCCGTGTGGCGTACGACAACAGCCCGTTCCCGCTCCAACAATCGCCCTGAAGTCAAATTGGTCCCGACAAATTGCCCTGCAATTGACCAGCCGCCGACTAAACGCCCGGTAGTCGATTCCCGTGGATATCGTAGGAAATGTTGGGCAATAACGGCACTTATCCTGTGCAACCAGCGCAGACATTCTTGTGCATCGTTAGCTTCTCCGCAGACAAATTTGTGCAACGTAGTCTCCGCTGCACCGTCGGAATCGCCCTGCCCCCGCTTGCCCAGCTGTCTGCAAACGGCCAGTTCCGGTCAATCGTCCGTTCTAGCACGCGGCCAAAAACAGCTGTTCGTCATTCTCGGCTTTGCGTCGGATTCAAACAGGAATTACTGCGCTTCGGCGACGTAAGCGTGATGCACGATCTTGCCTTCCAACTTCTGCGCGTCCTTGACCAGATTGTAGAGCGGGCAGGTCTCTTCCACTGCCTTGGCCAAACCGCCGATATCGGCAGCGCTGTTCGGCGATTCGACTTTCACTTTGTAGGTGATGTAGCCGTAGCCCGCGGGCGAAGTGACATTCCTTCCGAAACGCGGGCTGAGGTCGGCGTCGGCGGTAAGTTCGAGCTTGTCCAGCAGCACGCCGCGCGCCGCCGCCTGGATTTCGAAGATGTGGGTCGGGCAGGTCGTGACGACGCCGAGCAGATTTTCTTCCACGGTCGGGGCAAGGCCGCGGCCTAGCAGATTCGTTGCGCTGTCGTGCAACGCCTGGAAATAGTTATCGCGGCCCAGCCACGTCTGGCGCAGGCCGGTATTCGGTTCGACGCGCGTATGCGCAATCAAGGTGCGCGGTTCCGTCGATACCGATTTCGTCTGGCTTGGTTTCAGTGTGCCCTTCGTCACCGGCACCTGATCTTCGGTGATGAAATCACGCAAGCCCGGTTGTGAGTTGGGGACGCGCTGCGCCGGCGTTTGGACGTATTCGATGGTGAGCGGGCTGACTTGATGCGGCTGCGTCACCAAGTCGATGACCGAAGAATTGGCGTGCACGGCGACTTTCAATTCTTCCAATTTCGCATCCGACACCGGCGATTGGATATAGGCCTCGTAGGAAAGATTGTTCGGATAGGTCAGCGTGGCGCTCTTGCGTTGCGGGATGCTGGTGAACACGACATCCAGCGAATCAAGCGGGATGTCTTTCAATGCTGCCTGCACCACGTATTCGTCCGCCACCGCACTGGACAACATCGCGACCAGCGACTCCCATGAACCGGGAGCGAGGTTGAAGCCGGCGCCATTGCGCGGGCTGTCGCTGAGCCACTGGAATTGTTCCTTGTCGCCGATGCGCAAACGACGCACGCCTGAACGGCCCTCGGCAATGACATGGGCGTGCAAGTGAGTTGACGCAGCGTCCAGCGCTTGCTGGGCGACGATGGCTTGCTTCTTCGCTTTCAAATGATCACGCAGCGGTGAAGCATCCGCGGCACGCGCTTCGGCCGCATGGGCGATGTCGACGCTGCCGAGCGAGGCGATGGAAAGCGATACGGTCAATGCGAACACAGCGGTGACTTTGAGCGGATGTTTGCGAATGGTGACGTGCATGACCGAGCGGTTCCGTTATGGCGCTAAAGGAGGAGTGCCATTCTGCAGTACGCATGCCACAGCCCTACATGCCGCATCGTCATGTGCAAATATCGTTTGCATGCAACCGATGTGTAACTGATGCGCGCGGAATAAGCACCTAGGCAAAAGGAATTTCCGCGCGGAAGCTTTCATCAATACCTTGCGAGGCCCCTTTCGCCATGCACGGATTTCCGCATCAATGCCACAGCAAACTTCTGCGCATGCTCGGCGCTTCATTCCCACTCGCGCACCCTTGACTTTGGCGCTTTATACCATGCTGGCAAACGGTGCCTTGCACGCACAGCAAGCACCCAATGGTTCCAACGGCGCACCCGCCGCTGCGGCCGAAGCGGCGGACAGCAACGAGGCGGATACAAACCGCGATGCCAAGATGTTGGGCACGGTTTCCGTGGTTGGCTCGCAAATCGCTGGCGGCGGTGCGCAGGCTGCATTGCCTGTGATCAGCATGAGCAAAGAGCAAATCGATTCCACCGGTGCTGCCAACGGCGACCAGCTCTTTCGCGACTTGCCACAATTCGGCGATGTCGCCTTCACGCAGAAGGTGGTCAATCAAGGGCGGAATCAAAACTACGCGCGTGGCGACGTTGCTTCGATCAATCTGCGCAACATCGGTTCCCAATACACCTTATTGTTGGTCGATGGCCGTCGCACAGTCGAATATCCGTTGAGCGGCAACACGCCGTCGTACAACGCGAATGCCCTTCCCGCGTTCGGTCTCGATCGCATGGATGTGCTGCTCGATGGCGCGGCGGCGGTGTACGGTTCTGATGCGATTGCCGGTGTGGTCAACCTGGTTTTGCCAAGCAAACTCAATGGCGGCGGCGTCGAAATAGGATACGGGCATGCCGAAGGCACGCATCGCTCCAACGCCTCCATTAGCGGCTATTGGGGCAGCGACTTTGCCGGTGGCCGTGGCAACATCAGCGTGCTGTACGGCTTTGCGCATCAAAGCGCGCAGTTGAACAGCGATCAGTGGTACACGGCGACGGACCGCCGCAGCATCGCTGCCAACGGCGATGCGATTCCTGATCCAAACGGCACAGCAGCCGGTTTGAGTTCCTATACGCCCTGGGGGCAATTCCAGTTAGTGAAGAAGAATGCCAACGGCACGGTCTCGACGCTGGGGTCGCCGTACTACGTGGATACCACGGGTGCGATCAAGCAAGGAGCGCTGCCGACCTCGTTGAAATACGACATCGCGCGTACACCGGGTGTCACCCAGGAACCCGAGGTCAACCGAGGAAATTTTTTCGCCAATGCCCACTACGACCTGACCGACTCGTCGCAGCTGTTCGGCGAATTGAGCTATTACCGCGCCAAGTCCGAGACGTGGTTCGGCAGCGATCCCGACTCCGTCCTCAGCTCCACCGTTCCCAACTATGTTTACATCAGCCCCAATGCCTATTGGGTACCTGCGGCATTGAAAGCAGCAGCAGCCAGCGCGGGCGCCACTGCCATTCGTTTGTACAACTACAACCTTGCCGATGAACCGTTGCGCAAATTGACGGACGACAATTCGGAAGTGCGCGTGCTCGCGGGCTTGCGCGGCTGGGCGGGCAACGGCTGGAATTGGGAAACGGCTTTGTTGTATGCGCGTTCGCGCACGGTCGACAGTCAACAGAGCGGACTGTTCAACGAATTTGTCGCCGCGTTGAACGGCACCACGGCCAGTGTCTACAACCCTTTCAACGGCGGCGATCCGGCGCATCCGAGCTATGGCGATGCCACGCCCTCCGACATCTCCGGCGTCGTCGGCTGGACCACGCGTGTGGGCACCAACACGCTGGGATTGTGGGATTTCAAGATCAATCGCCCAGACGCGCTGCATTGGTACGCTGGCGACATCGGCGTCGCCGCGGGTGTCGAGTTGCGCCACCAAAGCGTGTCCGACGATCGCGACCCGAACATCGACGGCACGATCCAGTACACCGACTGGTACACGGGCAATGTGAACTCTAGCAACGTCTTCTTGACCAGCTACTCGTCGGACATCCACGCGAGCCGCAACGTGAAATCGGTGTTCGCCGAAGTGGCGATGCCGCTGGTGTCGCCCGATTTGGGCGTCCCGCTGGTGAAGTCCCTGGACTTGCAGATTGCCGGCCGCTATGAGGACTACAGCGATGCCGGCAGCGTGGCCAAGCCGAAATTTGCGGTGGCGTGGAATGTCGTCGACAGCTTGCTGCTGCGCGGTTCGGTCAGCGGCGGCTTCCACGCACCGGCTTTGGAACTGGCTAATTCCGGCACGATCTGGCGCGGTGGCAGCACTCTCGATTTGATCCGATGCGACGCGTCGGTAAAAAACGGTGCTTATGCCCAATACAGTTCCTGCGTCACCGCGAATAGCGGCAATCCCACGTTCTACCCGACCATCGACACGGGCACCACTTACGACAAAAATCACGTCAAGCCGGAAACGAGCAAGCAATATTCGTACGGCTTCGTGTTTGAACCGAAATTCCTGCCCGATGCCGCAGGCAAGTTCAGCGTCGGTGCCGACGCCTGGCAGATCAAGATCGAAAATCCGATCACCTCGCTCGGCACTACCAATGAGCTGCTGTACGACGCTTACCTGCGCGCCAGCGGCCAAGGCTCCAATCCGAACGTGGTTCGCCTTGCGCCGACTGCCGCAGACGCCACCCTGTTTGCCGGTTCCGGCATCAATCCGGTCGGCGCGCTGCAGTACGTAGTCACAGATTACGTCAACGGCCAGCCGCTCACCGCCAAGGGCATCGACTACCACTTGAGCTGGCGCAAGCGCGACACCGCATGGGGCAACTGGTCGTTCCTCGTCGACGTCAGCCAACTGCGAAGCTATTCGCAGACTCCGTTGCCACAAGTGCAAGCAGTGGCCAAGGCGATCAGCAGTGGTCAGCTGGTCGGCATCGTCAATCCCGCCACCTTGGCTGCCTACAACCAGGTCGGTCTCAATGGCGCCAAGCCGGAATGGCGTGGCAGTGCCGCGTTAATCTGGAACCACGACGATTGGACGGTGCGCGTGCGCGACAACTACATCGGCAGCGTGACCAGCGCGGCCTACAGCTATGTTGCCGCCACGGCGCCGCAAAAAGTCACCTCGACCCAGTTGTGGACCTTGTCCCTGAGGAAGGACTTCAGCCACGACTTCTTCAAGGGCGGTTATATCGAAATCGGTGCGCGCAATTTGTTCGACAAGCAGCCTCCGCTTGACGCTGGCGGCAATTACCTGCCCGCGCTGTACGAAGACTATGGTCGTTATCTCTACTTGAACATCGGCAGCAAGTGGTAGTCCACGGGATTTTCCGTACCGCGACCGCCTTCTTTGTATCCGGCTTGTTCCCACTCATCTGGAATCTCACATGAAAACGCCACTCAATCATCGTAAACATTTTTTCCTCCCCGTCTCCGTCGCGTTGACATTGTCTACGGGTGTTGGTACTGCCGATGTCTCGTGGCCATTCGCAGCGGCGCTGCTGGCGTGGAGCGGTACGCCGACGCTTGTCGACGCTGCCGAAGGCCCAAGACCGCAAGCCGTCTCCGATTTCCAAAGCCAGCACGCGCAATGGGTGAAGAAGCGCGAAGCGGAATTGACCCAACCCGATGGCTGGACGAGTCTGATCGGCCTGCACTGGGTGGAGGGCAAGCAGGAGAGCGTGGGCGGCGGCGAAGGCAATGACATCCGCCTGCTCATCGCTCCGGACAAACTGGGCAAAGTGGAACAACACGATGGCGCGTTGTTCTTCAGCCCGGTCGATGGCGCCAAGGTCACGGTGGATGGCAAATCGCTGCAAGGCGCGGTGCGATTGAAGCCAGAAGGAAAAGATGGCGGCAGCAAGTTGGGTTATGACGACGGCAAGGGCCAGATCACCGTCATAGATCGCCAGGGTCGCCTGGCTTTGCGCGTGCGTCACGCCGATTCGCCTGACCGGCTGCACTTCAAGGGACTCGATGTTTTTCCGCCGAATGAGCAATGGCAGGTGAAGGCACGTTTCGTGGCGCATCCGACGGGCAAGACCATCCAGATAGCCAACATCATCGGCAACGTCAACGAAACCCCCAACCCCGGTTATGTCGAGTTCGACAAGAACGGAAAAACGTGGCGGCTGGAAGCCACCGGCGATCCAGCCCAGGGCTTGAACTTCATTTTCAAGGATGCCACCAGCGGCAAGGAAACCTACGGCGTGGGCCGTTTCCTCCACACTGGTCCGGTGGCGGCGGACGACACCGTAGTGGTGGACTTCAATCGCGCCTACAACCCGCCGTGCGCGTTCACCCCATACGCGACTTGCCCGGTGCCGCCGCCGGAAAACCGGTTCACGCAGAAGGACAGCAAGGGCGAGGTCGTGCGGCTTACGGTGGAAGCCGGCGAAAAGAAGTACCGCGGGCACGAGGAAAAACCCGTCACAGGCGGCTGAGAGCCGACGACTGCAAGCAGAGATGCACCGGACGGTAGCTGCCGAGCACCTTGAGTTAGTCGGTTGCCGCTCAATCGGACACCACCACCTACCGCACAGCTGCCGTTCGTGAACGGCCCCTTTGGTCGGAAGCGGACATGGCGAGTTTGAGTGGGTGTTGCCGCGCAACTTCGGCATGGCACGTCGCAATCCATTATCCGCGTAGCATTCGGCTGTTGCGCAGCGCTGAACTTGAACAGAAGCGTGGTGTGCAGGGAATTGCAGCCTGTGCTCAGAGCTTCCCGGAACAACGATCAAGAGATCGCGGAAAGTGCAGTGCCACTAGCTCTTGCCCTAGAGGCCAAGGCTACCGATCCGAGCGTCAGCGACTTCTGCGATCCGGAGCAACGCGAATTTGGCCACTCGGGGTTAGCGCGGCTCGGCCGGCGACTGAGGCCGAAGATAACTGAGCTAGACTCACTCCTTGTTTCGCCGTCGTCAAAGGGGCTTGCGATGCCTAGCTTAGGTATGTCTGTTCGTTGCGGCGCCCAGCGTTCTCAAATGCACACCAGTTCGGTCAGAGCTCGGACGCTAGTCGCCCTTCTTGTAATGATTCCGTCTTTCGTGCTTTGCGAGGGACAGCCCAGTCGGTTGGAACAGATCATAGAACCCAGTGTAATTAGCAACCTTTTCATGGGTGCGGTGTTGGTAACCAAGGACGGCAAACCACTCGTCGACAAAGGTTACGGCTACGCGAATCTGGAGTGGCGGGTACCGGATTCGCCGACGACCAAGTTCCGTCTCGGTTCGCTCACCAAGCAGTTCACCGCCGTTTCGATTCTGCTGCTCGAAGAGCGCGGCCAACTGAAGACAGACGATCCAGTCAAACGCTATCTGCCAGATGCTCCAGCAGCGTGGGACAAGATAACGGTATTCAACTTACTCACTCACACGTCCGGAATTCCCAGTTTCACGGACTTTCCGGACTACAAGACGAGCGAGGCAACTCCGGCAACTCCTGAGCAGCTGATGGCGCGCTTTCGTGATAAGCCTCTTGAGTTTCAGCCTGGTGACCGTTGGCAATACAGCAATTCCGGCTACATCGTGCTGGGTAATCTTATCGAGAAGGTCAGCGGCCAGCACTATGCGGATTTCCTGAAAAAAAATATCTTCGAGCCATTGGGCATGGCGGATACAGGCTACGATTCCAATGAGTCGATCATTCCGCGTCGGGCCCAAGGCTATTCGCCGGATGAGAAAGGGCCGCGCCACGCTGGCTACATCGACATGTCCATTCCATTCTCCGCTGGCGCGCTGTATTCCACGACGCATGATTTATTGCGCTGGGAGGAGGGTCTCTTCGGTGGCAAGCTACTTTCAGCAAGGTCCTTAACGAAGATGACGACTCCGTTCAAGGAGGGCTATGCCTTCGGGGTTTTTGTGCGCGACGAACAAGGACATAAGGTGGTCGAGCACGGCGGCGGGATCGAGGGGTTCAATACGCATCTAGCCTATTTCCCGGACGACAAGATTGCTGTGGTCGTCCTCGCCAATCTAAATGGTAATGCTGTTGCAGAGATGGGGAGAAATCTCGGCATTGTCGCGATCGGTGGCAAGGTCGTGTTGCCGAGCGAGCGTAAGGCTGTAAACGTGCAACGTGCGACGCTTGAAAAGTATGTCGGCAGCTATGAATTGGCACCGACGGTCAAGATTCGATTCTTCTTCGACGGTGATCAATTGATGACCGGGGCGCCAGGACAGCCTTCATTCCCGGTGTTTGCCGAATCAGAAACAGAGTTTTTCCTTAAGGTGGAAAACTCGCAGATCACGTTCGTGAAGAATGCTAAGGGTGATGTTACCGGAATCGTGTTGCACAAAGGCGGTCACGACCGACCTGCTAAGCGGGTGGACGGCCATTGACGAGACGAGTCTGTGGTTTCAAAGCGGACAGTCGCGAGCGTCAGGTAGGGGTCGCGTTCGGACGACCGAGTTCGGCCAATACCTGAGATTGCCGAACTACAAAGCCAATCCCAAATCCGCCGAGAAGAATTGCTCGAGGCCGGCAACTGGGCGGATGGTGCCTGCCACCGAGCTAGGCACTCCACATCGCAACCAATCTCACCCTGGATCATCTCGTGGCCGCGGTGCGTTCACTCTCCGCCTGCAAGCAACTCATCCAACTGCGCGAACTGTTCGGGCAGTCCTTCTGCCGAACCGGCAATGGCTTCGTCGCGGGCCGCTTTTGTGG
>Ga0207712_10000392_pt1 | contig 38073 bp, 69 predicted proteins | sample KBSS44metaG_FD_184402 | JGI IMG/M metagenome (GOLD analysis project Ga0207712, IMG submission 184402) | Switchgrass rhizosphere microbial communities from Kellogg Biological Station, Michigan, USA - KBS S4-4 metaG (SPAdes) (version 2) | ecosystem: Host-associated > Plants > Roots > Rhizosphere...
GACCAAGCTTATTTTGATACTAAGTTTGTTTTTATGCCTCAACAATACAACATTAGACGTAAAGGTTTTTTAGCATATGATGAGTATTGGTATCAAACACAACGGATGGGAACCTTTATAGTTGATCCAGAGACATATGAAAGCACCGAAGTTGATTTCGATAAAGAAGATCTTGCAAATCTTAAAGCTAAATTCCCTCAGATCGTAGTGGTTCGCGAAAAGGTTCCTACAGTACATCTGGCGATAATAGTGAATAATACATGTATGTTTAATGGTCCTAATCCCCTTGGCGTGGATATGTACCCTTACACCCCCTTTGTGGGATACCACGATTTAGCAAATAATAATTACTCTTTTCGTTATCAAGGAATTATTAGAAATATTCGTGATCCACAGTATCTCTATAACTATAGAAAGCAACTTGAGATGGATTTATTGGCTGCTCAATTTTCTGGAGTAGATGTTGAAGAGGATTCTCTTATCGATGATAATGATGCCTTCAAGGTAGGGCCAGGAAAAGTCAGATTCTTTAAGAAAGGACGTTTAAATAGCATAAATGACAAACCCGGTGCAAACATTAACCCTGCCAATTTTGACGTCACAGAGAGGCTTAGAAATGACATCCAATCAAATGCAGGCGTTACCCCAGAATTATTGGGACAAGCGGAAGATTCGGACGTGGGAATCACGGAGCAACTTAGGCAAGGCGCTGCGCTTACGACCTTGCAAGAACTCTTTGATAACCTTAATCTTTCCCAAAGAAACGCTGGGCGTCTCCATTGGGCGCTTATCCAGAAGAATTATACCCTCGGTAAAATACGCAGAATGATCGAGGAAGACCCTACAAATGAATTCCGTGACAAATCATTCCAGAAATACGATGCTGTAGTAGCTAATGCACCTCTTACAGACACTACAAAACAACTTGGATTTATTCAACTTATGGGATTACAAGAAAGAGGTCTTAATATACCTGCTGAGTATCTCATGGAGCAAGTCGTCGTGCAAGATAAAGATAAACTCACTGAAACACTCAAAAAACAACAAGAAGCTCAACAAAAGCAAGCTGAACAAATGTCACAATTGCAAATGGAAAATCAACGTATTGTCAATGAAAGCTTACAATCGAAGGCGTATTCAGACCGCTCACTTGGCGCCGAAAGAGAGGCGAAACTTAGACTGGAACAAGTACAGATTGCGACAGCTCATAATAAAGCAGCTCATGAACGCGCAGCAGCCGATCTCGATAGAGTTAAAGCAGCCAAGGAAGTAGATTCTATGGGGATAGCCGACTTTGTTAAAGTATTTACATTGATAGAAAATATTAGAAAAAGAGAAGATGAAACTGCAATTAAACAACAAGGAGTCTCAAATGGGACACAGCCATAAAAATACCTCGAGTGGTGGTCACGAACATCATGGAAAAGGTAATTCAGGTAATGATTTTATCAAGATCAAAGAAAATCACGATCCAAAGCCTCCTGCTGGAGCTTCAAATTCATATGAAAAGATTCGTGAAAAGATTGATCGTCATGATGATGCATCTTTAGCAAAACGTCCTTATACTCGCGAAAAGATGATGAATAAGTAATTTTTTTGCGGGGAGTAAGTAGCTGGTGCATCCTTGACGATGCATTAAGTAGAAACCCGCACTTTTAATTGGAGAAATTATGCCCAATATTAAGATAATGCCAGAAAAGCCAGTTCCTGGAACACCTAAACACGTTCCTCATAATCGTGAACTTAGCACTGAACAACCTCGTTTTCGTCCACCAGGAGGAAAGCCTCCATTGCCTTTGACAAGTTCTTTTAGCCCTCAAGCAAAAAAACAAAAGGAAAACTAAAATGCACAAGAAAGAAGCACACCATAAACATGAGAAACATCACGAAGAAAAGCATCATAAAAAGAAAGAACATAAGAAGAAGCATCATTCTATGAAGCATTCTAAGGAAGATCTTATGGCTGCACATGCTCACATGAGAAAGCATGGAGGATAAATTTCCATCTTTGGAGGATCATAAAGAAGCATATCATTTGTATTTAAAATTGGTGGAAGTCCTTAGAGGAGAAAAAGAAGAAATTTCAATTCTAGCATTGAAAAAGTGTATAATTAATATAATTATGGAAGATGATGATGACAATGATACCACCAAAGATTAAGAAGCTTCCGATGCTTCATAAGCCTCAATCTGGCTATATTAAAAAGCCTCAAATGGCTTCCTCAAATTCAAACCGCTCTCTCTATTTGGGAGGGGCAAAGATGGTTCGTTAATGGAAAAAGAATGCTCTGCACAATTTATATATAAGCCATCAGTAAAATCTGAAGAATTTGGATCTCCTCATCCGCTTAGATTTCTTGTAGGAGAAAAAGCAATAGATCTTAAATCTAAAGAAATTACTTGTACTTATTGTGAAGCTCAATCATATATAAAAATTTTAGAAAATATTAATCTTGATCATCCCGATACTGATATTATTTCAACTTTAAAAGATTTAAAAGATTCACTTCTTTTTATTCTATACAACACAAATTGGCCAGTAGGTGAATAAGGATTTGTTAATGACTACTATTTCTGAACTTCCAATTCATATAATGAAGCAACTTACATGTAAGTTATTGCATGAAAAAATACCTACATGGGATGGAACTTATATATGGAGTGAAGAATGTAAAAAGAATATTCCGAATATAAAATGGGTATGTAAAGAGGGATGTAATGACAAAAAATAGCGATAAAACCTACGGTCAACACATGCTCGAAGCCAGATCTAAAACAGGTCGGCAAGAAGTAGGGGAAACTGTTCAACCTCTAATGCAACGTTTTGAGCAAATCATAGAAGAGGCAGTCCAGAAAAACTACGAGAAGGGAGTTACGGGAAAATACTATATTCATATTTGGATTCAAAAAGAACCATATGCTCAGAATGCTTTACATATTTATCCTCAATGTAGACGTACACGTCCTTCGCCTTATCAAGGTAATGATCATTTTCTCTGGTCTGTCGAAGATGGAGGGAAGATCACTTTTCAATGGTGCATTCCCAAAAAAGAAGTTTTAAACTACATCCTTAAAAATCCTAATGAATTCGATGTTAACTATGTAAACATGCTTAAAAAGTTCACTCAAGATAAGCTAGAACATATCGAAGATTATATGGTTGATGGAAAAGTTATTTAGATTCTTCAACTAAATTAAGTCCTATATCGGCTAAAGAAATGATCATTTTGCATCTATCCAACTCCTAAGTTGTTCTATCAAAGGCTCTAGTTCTTTTTTCACTGCTTCTTCACACTTAATTCCATGTTCTTTGCTAAATTCAAGCATTTGTTCCAATGAGCATATTACAGTCATCATTTTCTCTGCTGCCATCATGAACATGATCGTATCGCAGTTATTATTCATTGTTAGCCTTAAAATTTGAATTTGCTATAAATCACAAAATTTATTATAGCTAGTCTAGAGAATCATTATTTTCTCTTCAAGGCGCAATAGAGATCTCGCCAATCTCAAAGGAAAACATGGAATCACACGAAAATGAGACCCAAACACCTGACGTGGTCGATCAGGCTGTGGAACACCATGAGAAGTCTCCAAAAGAAAGTTTTGCGGAGCTTCGAAAAGCTAAAGAGGATCTCGAAAGACAACTCTGGCAAGCTAAGAAAGAAAGGGAAATGTTTGAACAGCAAATGCAGATGCAAGCGCAGTATCAGCAACAGCAACTTCAACATAATCCCGAAGAAGAATTTGATTATCGTCAACTAGAACAAGAGGAATTTCCCGATGGAAAGAAACTTGTTAAAGCATTTAACCAATTCAACAAGCAATTGTCTGAAAAGGATAAAAAAATTGCTGAAGCGAATCAAAAACTTCTTATCTTAGAAACTGCTCATGAGTTTAAAGACTTTCACGAGGTCGTCACAGCTGAAAATATTGAAAAATATATCAAAAGTGACGAAGACAACCGAGAGGCTGTCGAAACTGCTAAAAATCCTTTGAGAAAAGTTTATAATCTAATCAAAAAAGATGCGCGTTATCAAGCTGATAAGGCTGCAAAAGTAGAGAAAGAGAAACCTATCTCTCAGGAACAAAGACGTGTCGATGAAAAGGAAGGAAAGCCTAAGTTAGGAAGCCTTGGAGTGCGCTCCGATGCTGTATCAACTGCAGCTCAAATGTCTAATTCACGCATGTCTAAGCAGCAGAAACAAGCTCTTTGGGCTGAAACCATGGCAGCCGCTCGCCGTTGACCTTCGTTTAACATGAGGTTAGACAAATGTCAGGTCCAACAACCACAAGCATTTTGCCTCCAGCAGTTCAACAACAACTGTCTATGAAGCTTCTTGCTCGTCCTATGCCTGATCTGATTCATACTACAATGGGTTAAACAAAAGGATAGCCCATTTAAAACCTTGGGTAATTGACTTGGAGTGCCTTATATGACATGTAAATTAAGAACTTTTGGAGATCTTAACGAACCATCTACCATCTATGAATTTTCATGTAATGAAGTAAGAAAATTAAAAGATGAATGGTTTTTAGAATTCAGAAAAAAGAATGCTTCCGAACGTGTAGAAAAAGCACGGGGAGTTGATCCTTATTTTGAAGATTACAAAAAAAATATCGAAGATTTTCTAAATCAATGTAATTGTCATAAAGGTTAACAAGGCGGAACTGATGACAAAACTTGAAAAGTTAAAATCACTAGGATTAATAGGATGTTTGAATGAAACAGAAATTACTAGTGAAAATTACAAAGAACACATTCAAGAAATGTTTGATGACCGTGAGAGACTAAGTCCCGAGGTTCAAGATTTTAATAATGGTTGGCATCGACAAGATACTAAAAAACATATTTGTATCTGGTCCGATGAATGGATAAAAAATCATAATAAAAACTTGAAATGCGATAGTCCGACCCCTGAGAATAAATAAAGTCAGGGAGTCTAGCAGAAATGACTAGGCCGCCATATACGTGACAACCATTTTGTTGACGTCACCAATATGGTCAACAAGTAACAGAAAAGTATCCTATTACGATGGATCAGCAAGCAGGCGATATTCTACGTAGACGTAGATATCAAAACCTACAGACAGCTCCTGTGCCACTCGGCAACGGAATTGTCGATCCACCAGCGCAGCAATTGACCGCGCTCGATATAGATGCCAGAATAGATTGGTTCAATAACCGTGCCAATCTTCTTGCAGCGTAAGTAATTTGACGGTACTTACCTAATTCTGCAAGAGCAGGTTTTTGAGAAATGGCCTGCTATAAATCCGCTCTGATTGACTTGGACTGCCGACGGGCAAACAAGGGGCAAGATATGACTGAATTTGGAAGCGAATTAATTTTAACTGGCAATGTAAAATATATTGGAGAAGGAGAAGATCCTTCTGAAAATCCATATATGAAAGCATATGCAAGAGCTTTAAAAGAAATATATCAGCCTGACAGACTAAGGCGAGTGGACACCGAAAACGGTGAAGCGATAGTCGGATCTGCAAATATAGATGAAATTGTAGAGAATGGCAGAAATGACCATTCCCCACAGTAACATGTGGAGTAACAAATTGCATGTTGATAAACGAAGATCCCGTGCTCAATTCGGCGGTATCTGTTTTAGGCCAGTCTCTCCGTGAAACGGAAGACCAACTAGCACGTTCGATGATGGAAGGTGGTGCACCTCCGATTAACTGTACATCAGGTACAAACGGAGATAACCCAACAAACATCACTCCATTGGATTGCTCTAAAGCGGTAAGGCTTCTCCGCACTGCCAACGCGCAATTCATCATGGATATGATTGAAGGCGAGCTGAAATTCGGTAAACTATGTGCCGAAGTAAAATCTTCTCTGATTGACTTGGAATTAGCAGCATAATTTCAATAAGAAAAGATTTGTAAAACTTGACAATTTGCTGGAAACCCCTAAAGCCTTATGCTACAATATGCACTACCGCATAGAGTGAAAATGCAAAGGATAGTACAATGGGCAATCAGCAGGAAAGATTGGAATTAGAAATGAATTGGTTTGCAGGATTTTTTGAAGGAGAAGGGCACATTTCTTTATGTAAATGTTCTCATACTTCTAAAAAACAATTAGGCAATCCAAGATATATACCCATGGCAGGTTTGTGTAATACGGATTACACAGTTTTACCAGAGATTCAAAGAATTTTGGACTTAAGTGGTATCACTTATTGTCTTCATGGACATAGAATTAATGGTTTGGGTAATAAACCTAAATGGGAAATAGACTTTAAGGGAATGAAGAAAATTTATAAATTTTGTAAATGGATTCTACCTTATATGAAAAGTGAAAAGAAAATTAGAGCTCAAAAACTGATAGAATTTTGTGAGATTCGTCAATCTAAGCTTGAAATTTCTCATCAACATCCATATGGAGTAGAAGAAGAACAAATTTATAAAGATCTTTATTCTTATAAAGGAAAGACTAATTCCAAAATCCTCAACGACTTTACGTCAGGCTCCTTGCAGTTACAAGGATGAAGATAAAGTCTGAACTCTATGGAAACATAGAGACCTAGGTTGAGAAGATCTAGGCGCCAGTTATACGATTGTATCGTATGGTTGGTCAACAAGTAACAGATTGACAGCGCCAGTTCGTACAGCTTTCTTTGGCCTTGGACACACTAATCTTAGTGCTGACCTTGACCAAATGATTGGCTTTATCAACGTGGCAAATTATGCGAATAACAGCAATTTGCTTATGGCGGAATGGGGAGCGATTCGAAATATTCGTTTCCTTCTCTCTTCTGTAGGTAGCGTAACGCCTCAAGCTTCGGCTAATGGTCAGGATGTATACAATATCTTCTTGCCAGGTCAGGAAAGCTATGACATGGTCGATTTGGACGGCTATTCAGCTCAGTTCATCTACGCACCGCCTGAGATCGCTTCTCCACGTTTGAGACTTTATCAAACAGCAGGTTGGAAGATGGCGCAAGTGTTCAATATCACGAACACGTCATGGATCATAAACCTACGTTGCACTCTTGCAGTTGCAATTTAAGGAGGTGAAACATGAGTACACAAGTCGTCACAGGTTCTTTTGTTAACGTAGCATCTACACCAAAGTTTATTCCTCTTAAGGGTTATATCAGCGAATTTAGGCTTAAAAACCTAACTATGAGCGGTGTGACAGCAGGAGGAGTAGCAGGTTCATTAACTTCAAATCGTATCGTAGAAGCTTTCTGGTGCGATTATATGAACCAAGGAACAGCTCAAATCATTGAGAATGGAACTGTTTCTGGAATTCTCGCTCCCATGAATAATGGTTATGCCGCAATTAATGGATTTAACATCCTTAACGCTGCAAATCCTACTATTTCACCGGTGGTTGCGATTAGTTCTTTTACTCCAGGTACAACAACTACTTGGACTACTGGAGCTGCGCATGGTTATCAAGTTGGAGATAATGTTCGTGTTTATGGTCTTACAAGCGCACCACAGTTTAGTGGTCTTGTAATGACTGTAACTGCAGTAGGATCGACAACAACATTCACAACTTTACTGGATTCTACAGGAGCTACTACTTCTGTTGGTTCTGTGATTAAGATTGGGAATGCTGGATTGCCAAATAGAAGTCTTTATTACCCAGAAAATAGGGTTATTGCAAAGATTACCAATGCAAACCCTATGGTTATTACCACTCTGGTTCAACAAAATTACTTTGTTGGAGATGTAGTAACGTTTGACATTCCTTCTGTATTTGGTATTCCTCAGCTTTCTAATCGCATTAGCGGATTGCCTTTCCAGGCTACCGTTATTGCAGCTAACAATGCTGTGGGTACTCAGACAGTCACGTTGGCAGTCGATAGTACAAACTTTGGTGTTTTTGCAACCAATGGTATTTCAGGGGGATCTAACCCTGGACATTGGCCTTTAGCACCTGCATATCCATTTAGTTTCCCAGTAATGGTGCCGCAAGGAGAAGGAAACATTAATAATTTCCAACAATTTAATGTTGTTCCAAGTCCTCTTCCTTATGCAAACCAAGACGTTTTGAGTTTTGCTCGTCAAAACCAAGCGTTTAATGGAATTCTAATTGGAGCTGGTGACGGCACGAATAGTGCAACGACTGGAGGAATCATCGGAAGTACTGTTGATTTCTGGGAATGGCGCTGTATTACTTCTTTGCAGGAGTATCCTCAGCCTTTAAATCCCCAATATGTGTAAATAAACTGGAAGGGGATATTTTGTCCCCTTCCTTTTGGAGATAAATATGGCGAGACATAAAAAAATAAAACCTTTACATTCACAGGAAATTCAAGAGGTCGTTATGGAAGAGAAAAAAGAAGAAGTATTGAATGAAATCGATGCTTTAGAACAACTGGAAAGAGAACTTGATCAAAAACGCCTAGAATTGGAAAAAGTAAAGATAGAATTAGAAGAGAAAAAATCTGAAATCAAAAAAGTAGAATTCGTTCCCAATAGACAAATAAGCGAAGATGAAAAAGCAATTTCCGAGAAGCATGTTGCCATTAATGCGGAGAAATCTACCTTAAAAGCTAAAATTGAAAGACAAAAAATTATAGATAATCAGAAAGTTACTGGAAAATTCATAAATAGACGGGTGCCTGGACAACCGGTAAAACTGCCTTATCTTAAATATGAAGACGATCCAGTTAAATGGTACACTTTAGAAGACGGTAAAATTTATACTATTCCTAGGGGATTCGCAGACCAGATTAATGGGGGAAGTGAAAATGATCCCTGCTATTATATGCCAAAATTTAAACAGAAAACATCAGAGTTTATTCCTAGTGCAACAGTTGGTGAAAATAGTCAGATTTCCGAAGTAGATACCACAAATAAAAAATATGCATTTGTAGCGACATCTTATTGATGTCAAGCGGATTGACATGAGCATTATTTACTATCCAGGTTATAGTCAAGTTATTGTTACTCCTAATCTTAGGGTGCAAACAATAGCTTCTATAACCAACTCCAACCCGATGGTTCTAACCACACTTGCAGATCACAAATATCGTGCAGGAATGGAAGTCCGATTTCAAATACCCACTATGTTTGGAATGCAAGAATTAAATAAGTTGAGTGCTCAAGTAATTGGCGTGACAAATAATACTTTGACGATTAACTTGGACTCAACAAATTTTGGGGTATTTATGTATCCTAGTCCTCTTCCAAGTGCTTATACACCACCTTCTGTGATTCCAAATAGTTCTGGACCTTATTTGCCACCACAACCATTGCCTTATGGTAATCAAGATAGTTTTGAAGGGGTAATCTTCAATAATGGGCAACCTGGAGATCCTATCTCATGACTGTTTATACGCAGCTTGTTAGTTTAGATCAGATGCAGAATACAATACGACGTATGACTGCACGATATACTCCTCAACAGATGACAGATGCTCAAATAAATACTTATATTAATCTTTTCTATACCCTTCATTTCCCTCAAAATTTTAAGAACTTAAAATTAACGAAACCATATGTTTTCACTACTATTCCTAATGTTGATACGTATGATTTCATATATGAAGCAGGATTAGTAGATGATCCTACATTACCTCCTGGAAATAGAGGAGTTCCTGGTAACGTTCAAATAACACCTCCTGTATATTGTCAGGGATATATTTTAAGATATTATCAAGATAAAACTACTTTTTATAATAGATGGCCTAAACTTACGGTTAATCAGCAAATTAATTCCGGTACAGGTTTAATGACAGCTTATACTGGAACAATTCCATCCACGCCCTTTTTAAGGGCACAACAAGATATTTTTGGAAATATTACGGAAGCGGCTGTCATTATTTCTTCGTTTGACGATACTGGTTTTAATTATACTATAAGCGATGTACCTCAACCTAATAGTAATACAGGGCTCTTAGTGGAGGAAGATGGTACGACGATTGGTTCTGTGAACTATTTAACAGGGGCATACACATTTACTCCTACAGGAACTATCCCTCAAGGAGATCCTATTTATGCAAGTGTGGTCCCCTATCAATCTTCACGACCTACCGACGTTATTTTCTATAATCAACAAATTACATTTAGACCTGTTCCTCAGCAAGTTTATCAAGTAGAATTCCAGATAAGTCAGCAGCCAACTCAGTTGATTGCTAATAACTCTGCTCCTGAACTTGATGAATGGTATCTCTTTATCTGCGCCGGAGCTTCTAAACTTATCTATGCTGATTTTCCCGATTCTGAAGGAATGGCTTATCTGGAACCTATTTGGCAAGAACAACTTCAAATTTCTCAGAGAAGAACTCTAAAACAACTGGGAACTCAACGAGCTCAAACTATATTCAGCACTCCAGGATGGAGAAATACAGCAGGATATTTCTATGGAATAGAATATTCTGGCGGAATTACAGGATAGGAGGTTTATTTGTCATTCAATCCTAATATACCTATAATTACCGATCCAATTCTTCAATCTGCAGCACAAATAAAAGCTAATTTTCAGGCTATAAATCAAACTTTTTCTGGAAATCATGTAGGGTTAACTACTGATCAAGAATTTTCAGGAATGCATTCGGTCTTGACATTGCGTCCTCAAGCATCTGACCCCACTACAAGTTCTACAGAAACAGCTTTATATAATAAGTTAGTCTCAAGCATCCCCGCCCTATTTTATAGACCTAATTCTAACCAAACTCCAATTCAGTTAACTTATCCTTCTCTTCAAACTTCTACTTTTCCTATCCAAACATTCTGTGCAGGACCTTTTATTATATATGCTGGTTTCATTCCTCAGCCAACGCAAGGGCAAATTGTGAACTTAACACCGGGGACCTCTCTTATCTTCGTAGATTTGACAGTTGCTTTTTTAAATTTTCCAACTCTATTTGCTTTTCCAGCGATTGCAGCTCCCACAAATGTTATAGCAACATCATTCAACATTTCATATCCGAGTGCTTTATTGTTTTCGCCTGGTTCCGGGGTCTATTTTTTTGCGATAGGTATTTAAATGACAACTCCTGATTTATATGATCCAAATGTTCCTGAGTTCCCAAGTGATTCCCTAAAGACCTCTCAACCCCAATTTCTGACTAACTTTTCTCAATTATTTGAGATATTTGCCAAGAACCATGTTCCAATAAATTCTGTTCCAAATGCCGGTAAACATACAATCGTTCAATTGTTTGAGCAATTATCTTCCCCACAGACAGATTCTGGTGAAATTACGGTATATACAAAGAATATAGAAGGACAAACAGATCAAGTATTTATTAGATTTCAAGGTAATGGAACGGAAGTTCAATTCACTAATTATCAAATATATTCAGTAGATGATTTAAACTTTTTTACCTTTTTACCAGGTGGAATAATTCTTTACTTTGGAAGTTTACCTAATCCAAATGCTCCGGGCAATCCCACACCTTTGCCTGTAACTGAATTTATTATTGATTTGGTCCCTCCCATTGCTAAGGTGATAGCTTCTATCTCATTTTGTCCCATGACAGTACAAAATTTAATAGTTAATAAATCACAAACATCTCTTCTTCCAGCTCAAAATGGATATTTTTCAAGAATAAGTGTTAGAAATGCAGTAGCAGGACTTAATGTTATACCTTCATATTATATTGTAGTGGGGATTATATGACCTATTCACCCACAAAACCTGATACTGGACCAAGCCCTTTACTTGACGTTTCTCAAATACAAACCAATTTTTCCGTTTATGCAACGACATATGCAGTGAATCATGCGGCATTAAACAGTTTAAATCAGGGTGATCATGAAGCTGTAGTAATGGAGTTGCAGACTACTGATCCTGGGGTTACAGATACATACGATGTTGTCTATTGCAAAAATGCCACTACACATGCAGGAACACAACCTCAACTTTTTGTTCAAGTACCTAAATTTCTTCCAACCATTAATGATCCTCGCAACAAAGAAAATGTACCGATGCAATTGACCTATAATCAGGTTAATACTGCTGGACCTGTTTATCAGAGCTTCTTAGCAGGGGGGTATCTTCTATATTTTGGAACTACTAGCAATATAGCAACGAATATCACACTTTCTCCTGCTCCTACAAAGATACTTTCTGTCATTGCAACTCCTTATCAAGTGGGAACTAATAATATACCTTGGAACGTATCTGTAACTATTCTAAGTAACACGCAATTTAAGATAAATTCGACGGTAGCAATAGGTGTTTACACTTTTGGCTGGGTAGCGATAGCAAGGAATTAATATGACATCATCCACATTTATGATAGGTCCTACAGATCAAGGTCTTAGAAAAGACTTAAAACCCTTTGCTATCCCTGAAAATTCATTTGATACTTTAACAAATGCTTATCAATGGCGTGGAAGAATAGTCAAAAGATCGGGATATACTCTTCTAGGAACTTTGGCGAATGGAACCCCTGTTATGGGACTTCGTACCTATGAAAATTTTGGTATTGGTTTACAGACTTTAGTGGCTTTTGATACCACTCAAGCTTATGAATTCAATGGGACCTCTTTTGTTGTTCTTCCTTCTATAATGCCAGTAACCTGGAGTGGAACAAATTATCAGTTCTTCTATACCGTAAACTATGCTAATGCATTTTGGGCAACTAACTCCAAACCAGGGCTAAATGGAGTTGCTATTGCCAGCATTAATAACGCTAATCCGGCTCAAGTTACAACAAGTTCTCCTCATGGATTTACTACAGGGCAATCGGTTACTATTATCAATGTCAATGGATATAACCCAATTCTTCCAACAACTCCTATAATTAATGGTCAAGTCTTCGTTATTACAGTGACAGGAGCCACTACTTTTACAATTCCCCTGAACGGTACTCTTTACACAGCCTATGTTTCAGGAGGGATTGCTCTAAATTCTCAAGTTTCAATAACAGGTCAAGATGGTATACGATATTATGGGATTCTTTCTAATGGAACAGGTTGGGCAAATTATAATCCTCCCATCGATCCTAATAACGCTTTGGTGGGAGCCTTGCTGATTTTCCCTTATAGGGGTTATTTAGTTTTTCTTAATACTACTGAAGGAAATGAAGTCGCAGTTTTTAATTATCCTAATCGCGCTCGATGGACTCAAATTGGAACACCTTATTATTCTGCGCCTGTCCCTGTATTACCAAATCCCCAAGGGATTGATCCTAACACAGCAAGAGATGATTTGTTTGGAAGAGGTGGAGCAAATGACGCTCCAACAAATGAAGCGATTGTAGCGGCTGGATTTATTCGTGATATATTAGTTGTTTATTTCGAACGTTCCACGTGGAGACTCCGGTTTGTCAATAACTCTCAAAATCCTTTTGTATGGGAAAGAGTTAATATTGAACTCGGTAGTTCTTGTACTTTCAGCGCTATTCAGTTCGATAAGGGATTGATGTCGATCAGTAATCGAGGAATAACGATAAGCGATGGTAATGACACTGTTCGCTTTGATGAGAAAATTCCGGATGAAATATTTAATATCCGACAAACAAATCAAGGTCTACAACGTGTATATGGAATACGTACTTTTCGGACTCGTCTTAATTATTGGACTTATCCATCTGCTGATAATCCTAATGGCATATTTCCTGATAAAGTTCTAGTTTTTAACTATGAAACTAAAAATTGGAGCTTTTTTGATGATTGCTTTACATGCTTTGGATATTACTACAAACAAGGAACACCTTTAACTTGGGGTGATCTTCCTGAAGCTTGGTCCGATTATGGAGACATTTATTGGAATAGCGGAGTATCTCAAACAGGATATGAGAATATCGTCGCAGGAAATCAACAAGGATTTGTTTTGCTTTTAGAACAGACTCCAGGGCAAAATGATCCTTCATTAGCAATTTCAGCGATTACAGATTCTTCAATTACATTGGTTGCTGCAGTCTTCACAAGCGTTAATAATAATCTTCCTGATAAAACATGGATTACTCTTTCTGGTGTGACTGGGATAACATCTAGCGATGGAGTTTCACTTAATGGACGTAATTTTCAATTAAATAATCCAAGCATTAATGCGAATACATTTATGCTAAGTGAGTTCAACCCAATCAATGGTGGAAATGCGGTTGGAACCTCCTATACATATACGATTTCTTATAAAAATATTCTTCCTGGGTCAGTCCAGATCAATATTGGATCTATAGTTTTAACTGATCCGGCTCTGGATGGTGTTCTTGTGGACACGACTTTATCAGCAACTGGTGCAATCAACTATACTTCAGGTTTAATAAATATTATTTTCTTCCTTCCAATAGCTTCTTCACCTGTCTTTATAAGAGTAGTAACTTTAGATCCTCTACAGCAAATAGTTCCTGTATTCACTCTTGGAACATACACAGGGGGGGGGAAAATAGCTAAAATCAGTTCTATCGATATCCAAACGAAAATATTTAACTTTTTCCAAGATGATAAGAGAGCGCGATTAAGCAAAATAGATTTTTATTTAGATACAGCTACAAATGGACAATTTACTTGCAATATCTTTGGAGATAGTACATCTCAAGTGATTAATACCCCTCTTTCTGATAATCCTCAGAGCAATGTTGTTTTGACTAATCCTAATCCTTATCAAGTAGGCCAAGGAGATGAAACCTTATTCAGATTGTATTGTGATTGTGTTGCTCAAACATTACAGGTTCAATTAACCTATTCAGATCAACAATTAGCAGTGAACCCCTATAACAGAGCAGATATCGAAATCTTAGCATTAATATTTAGCATGAGACGTGGAGGAAGATTAGTATGACAACTCCTACAAGTCCCATGGAACCTTTTACTCCATTTTTACCTACAACTGTTAATTTTCCGGAAGAAGAAGATCGTATAAGAGTATTTTTAATTGATAAGTTTGCAAACTATGCAGATGTTATCAATGACAAGAAAATCGGTGTTTATCTTCAGGCAGCTGAAACGCTTAATGGAAATAAATTTTTTTATGATACGACATCTAAGACAAGAAATGGCTATCAAGCTTTGGCACGAATACCAACATACCCTAATGCAGGTGTTTTAGTTTTAACTAGAACTTCAAATCCTCAATATCCTATTGGAGATATTAATTCTCAGTTTGTTATATCTCATATATGGGGTTCAGCTAGTAAACCTTGTACATCTGTTGGAGCGGGAGATGGAGATTATTTCAGTTTCATGAATCAAGGAGATTCAAGGATATCCTTTACAATGACGGACACTACGATTACAATAACGACAACCACTAACTTAAGTGCATATAGCGGATTTATCTTTATAGAATATATACGCGATGGAGTTTAAAAATGCCTAATTTTCTTGAAACATTGTTTGGCAGTCCAGCCCAAAAAGGATCTACTTACGGAAAAAATCAACTTTCTGAAATTGATAGCATTATTCAAGCTATTCGAGGTATGCGTGGAGGGGCACAAGATATTCAACAGCAACCGGGATTCCAACAAGGAAATGAGTGGTTAATGAATCTTTTTAATGACCCTAATTTTTTTAATTCTTTCGAAGCTCCTCTACAACGTCAATTCCAAGAACAAACAATTCCCGATTTAGCTAACAGATTTGCTTCTATGGGTTCAGGTGGATCACTAGGTTCCACAGGATTCCGTAATCAAGCAACCCGTGAAGCTGGAAATCTAAGCACAAATATAGGGGCATTACGTGGAGGAATGCAACAACAAGCCATTCCACAACTTTTAGGTTATGCTCAGCAGCCATTTAGCAATTTAATGAGTCTACAAAATCAAGCACTTCAACCAACTCAAAATACTTTCCAACCCGCTTCTGGTGGTTTTTTAGGACCAATTCTCGCTTCTTTAGCAGGTGGAGGAGCACAGGGATTCGGACAAGGATGGGGACAAAGAATGGCTGGAATGAATTCTTTTTCAGGTCAATCCTCTTCAACAATATAGGTGAAACATGGTTTCTATTTTACCAGCAGAAAGAACTCCCTGGGATGTAATCGGAAAAGCAATAGGGCAGAATGTTTCACAAAACTTACCAGGAGCTGTACAACAGGGATATCAACGACAGCTTGGAATGAATGCACTTCAACAGGCCGAACAAGATATAGCAAATGCAGGAAATGACCCTTATAAAATAGCATTGGCTTTCGCAAAAGTAGGAGCACAGAATCCAGCTTTAGAAAGATCATTAGGTCCTTTAATGCAAACTGCAATGGCAAATGCGCAGGTTAATAATGCTTTTCCGAAAAATCCGAATCAACAACCTGGACAACCATCTCCTATAGGGAATGAAACGGTTAATGCTGCTCAGAATGCGTTGGCAATGGGTCAAGGTCAGGAACCTTCGCAATTGGTTGATAATCAACAAGCTTCCATACAAATGCCTCAAAGCCAATTTGTTGCTCCTACTCCTTTCAATATTATGACTCCTACGGAAATGGAAGCAGAAGCTCAGAGATATGCAAGTGCTCTACGTGATCCTAATGCTTATCAAGCGCGGTATGCTCAACTTCAAAATCAAAATAATGAAGCCACCAAACAAAGAGAATCTTTAGAAGATTTTGCTTTAAAAGCAGGAATTCCTCCTGCTGATTTACCGATGTTTATGCGTATTGGATCAAAATTTAATCCTAAAAACCCTTCTGAGTGGGCCATTAACGCTAAACGAGAGTATTCAAAAGTAAAAAATGATTTCGACAAGTTACAGAGAGCTTTTATTCCGGGTATTGGATCAGGATTATTAGGTAGAAATCGCGAACAAGAACTATCTAGGATGACTCCTACAGTACAAGACTTAGTAAAGAAGGGACTTGAACAAGAAACTCGTACATTTTTAGCGGATAATTATCTTTCTCCTACAGAAATTGAGCTTCAGATACATCCTCTTCAACCAAAACATCAGAAAGCCTTATCTTCTGTACCTAAAGGGTTTTTTCCTGCGCAGAAAGAAGTTACATATGAAAAAGGTGTTCCTCAACAAACCAATGTAGGAGGAACTATTTCTTATGAGGAAGCTTTAGAAAAAGCACCTAAAGAACTTCAACTTATGCAAAATAATCTTGCTAACTTTTTCATGAAAAATGTTGATGCTAACACTCCTTTGTTAGGTCTACGAGAGAAATTGGTTAAAGATAAAGATTATGATTGGAGACAAATCGGTCCAGCGATACGTCAAGCAGAACAAAATGGACTTCAACTTACCCCATCACAGTCTGCAGAATTGACGGATATCGAAACGCAGCCACCTTTAGATTCTCTTCCAGAGATATTTAGAAGCCTAGATAGACCTACTAGTTACATTAGAGGAAACAAATGAACCCAATATTTCAAGGACTTGCACAAGGACATACACCTCAGCAAATTCTTAGTTATATTGCTAGGGCTTTTCCTCAGTTTTCAGGTCCGATTAAAAAAGCTAGTTCTTCTGGATATAATGCCAAACAGATCTTAGGATTTCTGTCTAAGAACTTCGAAACCGAAGATAGAACAGCGAAATCTGAAAGTGAATTACATGCAATCAATCGTAGGGCCGATGCAGAAAGATCAAAACATGGGCTTACTATGGTTGGTGGTGCGTTAGCCGCCCCAGGTCTTGCGACAGCCGCTCGTTCTGCGCTTTCAAGAGCGTTACCTGCGACTCTAGGGCCTTTTTCTGCTCTTCCAACCAACGCGAATAATACTTCTGGCACGTCTTTGTCTCCTCAGCCGCCATTTGCGCAACCAGGACAAGGGATGAACCCCACGCAAGCACAATTACCAAACCAATTAACCACTTCTTCATCGCAACCTCCAAATGTTAATGGTTCTAATTTATCACAACCCATTAATATTCAGCAACCTGAAGAAAATATTTCACAAGATCTAGAACGGGAACAAGCACTAGAACAGTTTAATAAAAAGGCTAAAAAGAAAGGAATTCTGGAAGAAGAGATTGAACGTTTCGAAAAAGGTTATGGAAAACAGCCAACTACCAATTTGCTACCAAAATCTACCGAATTGGTAGAAGAATCTAAACCAATATCCAAAAATAGTATTGTTTCAGTTCCTAATGGGATTGGACAAGTTAAAGAGATTCGAAATGGTAAAGCAATCGTCGATATCGATGGTAAACTCCATAAAGTAAATGAAGATGAATTAGATCCTTCTCTCTATTCCGAAGATGAAATCGCAGATGCCTATGACAACTTAATGGCTAAGATTCCTGAAGAACATAAATCTGGATTTATATCCTGGGCCGGATATGATCCCGAAAGAAATGTGATAGGTTTTATTCCTCGGGGAGGAAAGTATGAAGAACTCACAGAAATCACTCCTGAAGAAGCTGAAAAGATTAAGGAAGGTAAAGGGGTTGCTCGTACTTCTGGAGAAACCAGAGAGGGTTTATGGGTAATGGGAGAAGATACACGTGGTGGAATCATATCTCAAATCATTCATGATCGGCGTAAGAAACATAAAGAAGCAGAAGAAAAACAGGGAAGATTGGCATTAGAATTACCCAAAAAAGAGAAGCAAGATAGAGGTATGAAGCCTCTATTCGATGAAATGGCACATGCACGCAATCTCTCTCGTGAAAGAGAAAAAAGGAAGAAAGATGAAGCCAAAAAAAGAAAGAAACAAGCTTAAGGAATTTCTCCTAATGCTCGCTTTGCATCATGATAAGAAAAAAGCAAAGAAGAAGACTTAAGGTGAATTTGTTCAATTTGTAATTTAGAAATTCGATAAGGACTCTTCTTATTATTTCCAAGTCTTATAGCCACTAAATGCCCTTTCTTTATAGCTCTTCGGATTGTCATTTCATGACATGCAAAAATTGCTGCTACTTCTTTGATACTGTAAAATTCTGCTTCCATCATATGCCTGTATAAACATGTATAATCCTGATGGTTTAAATTTTAAATGAATAATTTCATAGTGGAACCAAATTAACATGAGGTTTCAAAATGACCAGTCCTTTCATTCCATGCAGTTTCACTTATGGCGACGCTCCTTATGGAGGCGTTGTTATGCCTACAATATTAGCTACAAGAGATCCTACATCAGCGGATAAACTGGATATTGGTTATAATTGGATAAATACACTTACTTTTGCGAATTTCGTTCTAGCTGGTTACTCAAGCGGCGTTCCACAATGGCAATCCGGTGGTAATGCTGCTGCTACTACTACTACTCCAGGTATTGTTAGCCTATCTACTCTTTCACAGTTAGAAAACGGCAATGCACCTGCGGGAGCCGTAGTTCCTTTAGCAAATGATGTCTTCACATTCGTTAACAGCGTAGCGATTGCAGGTGGAACCCCAGCTACAACGGCAGCAATGGGTCTTGTATTTCTTGCAACGAATGCTCAAGCTGTCGCAGGATCTTCTGTTAACCCTAATACAGCTTTAGTTCCAAGTAATTTAGCTAGCGTTTTTGCTTCTCCTCCAGCGATTGGGGGTACATCAGCAGCCGCAGGAGCATTCACAACATTAGCAGCGTCAAGTACACTCGCTGTCACGGGAAATGCTACCATTGGAGGAACATTAGGAGTCACTGGAGCTTCGACGCTAGCCGCTGTAAGTGCTACTACAGGATCTTTTAGCTCTACGCTTGCAGTTACCGGTGCCTCAACTTTAGGCGCTTTAACTCAAGTAGGAACTGCTAATATAAATGCATCTGGAGCAGCTACGACAAATATTGCCACAGGTGGTACTGGAGCGCTTAATATCGGAAATGCTACAGGAAATACAGCCTTAACAGGAAATCTTTCTGTTAGTGGAAATTTAACCGTTACAGGAACTATTACTCCAGGAGCAATTAGCGGTACAAATTTAACTCTTAGTGGAACCCTTGGAGTTACAGGTCTTTCATCTTTAGGTGCAACTACAATTGTTGGAACCACAAATATCAATGCTTCAGGTGCAGGAAATACTACTATAGCTACAGGTGGTACGGGTACATTAGCTTTAGGAAATGCTACGGGAAATACTGTTGTAACAGGTTTAATGACAACAGGAGCTCTCACAGTTGTTGGAACTACATTGATCAATAACTCTGGAAGTGCAGCTACTACTATTGGTGGAGCGAGTGCAGGTGCTATAGGAATTGTTGTTGGATCAGGAGGTAACTTCTCCATGACAACAGCAACAGCCGGAGCCACAATGTCCTTTGGTTCAGCATCTCAAACGGGTGCAATGACTTTTGGAGCTTCTACGGCTGGTCAAACCGTTAATATCTCTAGCGCAGCATCTATAGCTGGCGCAAATATCGTTAACGTTCTAGCTGGCGCAACACCAGCTGCATCTCAAACCTTTAATTTAATGACAGGGGTTGGTAGTGCAGGTACGTATGCGGTTAATATCCTTACTGGAAACTCTACAGGTACTACACAAACAGTTTCAATCGGTACTGGGTCAGCTCGAACAGATGTAACTATCGGGGGAACAGGAGCCAATGTTATTGCTATTGGTAATACACAGACTGGAGGTTCTCTCTCTTTAGCCCATGCAATGACTACAGGTAACATTGTTATTGGAGATGCTCAAACTTCAGGTACATTAACAATTGGTTCTACAGCAGCAGGAACAGGTGCTGTACGTATTGTTGATGGTACTGGTGCTCAAACAGTTTCTATTGCAACTGGAGCCGGTGCAAAAACTATTACTATCGGTTCAACCAATACTACTAGCGCCCTTACTTTACAATCTGGTTCTGGAGGCATTACTTTAACGGGTGCCGTATCGGCAAGCTCTTCAGTAACCGCTGGAACAACTTTAACAGCAACATTGGGAGCAATTACCGCTACAAATGGTAATCTTGTTTTAGGAACGGCTGGAAATAAGATTGTTAGTTCAAGCGTTGCTTCAACAACTACTGCAGGTGCTAACTCATTTGGTACAGTAACTCTTGTAGGAGGTACAGCAACAGTTTCCACTACCGCAGTTACATCAAGTTCAATTATAATTTTAACTAGAATGAGCGTCGGTTCTACAGGAGCTGCAGCTCTAGGTATTTTAAGTATAGGCACTATTACAAATGGTACATCTTTTGTGATCAATGCTTGGCAATCTACTAATGCAACTGCTCTTGCAACGACAGATGTCAGCTCAATCGGTTGGATGATCATAAACTAGTTAAATTAAGGTAAATATGTTTGAACAAGTACTAAGATTCGTATCAAAAGTTGATGATAAAGTAAGTCATTGGATTGTAGAAAATGGAACTTCTATTGATTGTGCTGAAAAGATGTTGCTTCAATTTTTGCAGCATCTTGGTCAACTGAAAGCTCAACAAATGGCAATTCAAGAAGCACAAAAATCTTCTGAAAGCAAAGTAGAACCTATTTCTGAAGAACCTAAACAGGAGTAAAAATATGGCATCAGGCTTAAGAATAATTCCAGAAACTATCAGATCAATTGATAGTGCTACCTTTACAGGATCTTTCCAAGCAATTGGAACACCTTTGTCTTATGCCTGTTGCCTTATTAAATTTGTTAATAATAGCAATTCTTTAGTCTCTATATCTTGGGATGGAGTAAATACTCATGATATCTTACCAGGAAATTCTTTCACTTTATATGACGTATGTAGCGATGCTGGAACTAATCGTGGTTTATATGCTGCTCAAGGAACCCAATTTTGGGTAAGCGGACTTGCAAGTACAGGACTTGTTTATCTTGTTGCTTTCCATACAAGTGAATACTAGGAGTTTAAATGAGTCAATCAGGAATCCTAAACATCTCTTCATCTTCTGGAATAGTGAACTCTGTTACAGGAACGCATGGAGTAACAGCTGCTCCTACTACAGGAAATGTAGTCGTTTCTGGAGTTAATGCTACAACAGCCTCAGTTGGAGTAGCTTCTTTTAATCCAGCAAATTTTACCGTTAATGGAGCAGGACAAGTTAGTCTAATAGGGTCTGCTGTATTAACGTTAACTGGTAATGATGGTATTCCAGAAGCTGCAATAGCTAATAATTTTAATATTGTTACATCGAATTCTACTGTTAAATTTACTGGAAGCGCTGGAACGGAAACTCTTAATTTTGGTATTACTAACCTGCTTTTAGGCGATCCTGGCATTAATATTTCTGGTGCTGGAGGGAATGTGGGTTATGGTGTTGGAGCATTGACTGCTCTGACTAATGCTGGAAATGTAGTTGCGATTGGATTTTTCGCTGGTCATTCACTAACTACAGCATCAGGATGCACTCTGGTAGGATCTGGAGCTGGGTCTAGTATAACATCTGGTTCCAATACTCTTATAGGTAATAATTGTGCTAATGCAATTACTACAGGAACATCAAATACCTGTCTTGGTTCTGATGCTCTTGGAAATGCTATTACATCCGTTAATTGTATTGTATTAGGTCATGGAGCTGCCAGCAGTTATGTAGGGGCTGAATCCTCTAATATAGTCATAGGAAACCTTGGAATTGTCGGTGAGTCAAATGTTATTAGAATAGGAAGCCAAGGATCTAGTACAGGCCAACAAAATGCTTGTTTTATAGCTGGAATAAATGGAGTTACTTCTTCAAACCCTCTGGTAACAACTATAAATAGTTCTACAAATCAATTGGGAGTGATTGCCTCTGTAAATGATGGAGTATTAATCACAAGTAATGCAGGGGTCCCTTCATTTTTAGCCAATGGAACGACAGGACAAGTACTTACAGCTACGACAGGAAGTCCTCCTTCTTGGCAAGCAGCTTCTGGAGCAAGTGCACCAACCTTTAGTGTAGCTTTAACAAGTGCTACTGGATCAATCTCAAGTGGAGTATTAACTCAGGTAACGTATGATACGGCAGTAGTAGATACAGCTTCAGGATTTAGTGCAGGTGTTTATACAATTCCTGCGGGTGGAACTGGAAATTGGAATTTAAGCGCGGTATTTTCTTTTGCTACATCAGTTTCTTTTACTGCTTGTGATGTATTCTTAAATAAGAATTCAGGTACATTCCTATTGCATTTACAGCCAAGTACTCCTACCGATGGAATAACAGTAAATAATGGTTCTGGATCTGGTATTTTCCCATTAGTAGCAGGAGATACTCTACAAATTAGTGTTTTTGCTACAACAACGGGAGCGGCAGCTTTAACTGGACAAGGAGCCTCTAACGGCTTTTTCAATATCTTTACCGGTTATAAAGTATCTTAAGTTCACTTTGAGAAGTAGGAATAGGCTATAAGACCGAATATACCCACTAGAGATAATATAACCGTAAAAAGTATGTATTCCATAAGGTCCTCTCAATGATAAAATTGATTGTACTGTCAGCTTACAATACTATACTTTTTATTTTACTCGAAGGAATTTCTAGCGGCAAAATTGCCGGTTGTGTAAAAGTTATGACAATATTTATTTTATCGTTATTCATGTTTTATCTATCGGAGAAGCTATGAAATATTTCCTATTAGGATTCATCATATTCCCTATCTTTTTGTTTAGCAATCCGACACCTCTAAAATTTTATGTGGTAGATAAAAAAAATGATCCAGAATTCAAAGGTATTAACAACCTCTACCTTGGAAATTTAATCCATGAAGATGAAAAAGAAGTTCATCTGATAATCTATAATAAGGAAAATTGCATCTGGATTGTCAAAACTAGTGTAAAATAAATTAATAATTAACCTAGTATAGTCTGATAATTATACTTATGTTCCTTTTTGATAATGGAATCTTTCAATAATACTCTTTGCATTTTTCCAATCTATCTTTAGCTTTCTCATCAGATAAGCCTCGGTCAACTTACCAAACTCATGTAAAGCGGCTTGACATAAAGCATATATTTCTTCAGGAAGAGGTTTCATTCGTCATTTTCTTGGTTTTGAAAAGTTATTATTTTTAGCTTACTTCCTTCGAGTTTAAATCTTGCAATGATTGTATTATGTCTTTCACACCATATGTGAAAACCTTTTATGTTCCATGCGATTTCTAAAGAATTATAGTGTTCTTGATCTAATTGACGCGGTTTTTCTTCTATGCATTTTTTACAATAAATATTAAGCTCCATTTCATTCTTCATTCATTCCTAACCTTTGAGCAAACGCATTGAATCTATTGACCCATTTAGCATTCTTTCTTTCGATCATTCGTTTTTCTTGCCGAGATCTTTCTCGTCCTTCTTTACTTTGCCAAGAGCAATTCAACATAGGATGAGTTTCATTTCCAAATGACTGACAAACTTCTGGTCTATTCTCATAGATGTTACAGGTAAAATCTTCATTTAAAAATATACATTTACGATCTTCAGTTCGACACATCACTGAATTATTCGGTAATTCTTCATGAAGAATTGGTTTACGCTTTATTTTATGTTCATTTAGTTGAATAAGATCCTTTGAAAGAGGCACCAAATCGCTACAACATTCTGCATTACATTTGCAGTGAAAATTAAAGCAGTTCATTATTCCTCATTTTCATTCATTAATAACCTAGAGTATTGATCTACATACTATAAGGAGGCATGATATTCCAAAAAAGAGTGAAAAAGTTCCCATCGGATGCTCTAATATTAGTGTAAGTATTTCCATCAAAACTCCTCATTATGTTGAGCGCAGTCGAATACGAAAATATTTCGGCGTTTCCACATTGCAATAGAGGCAACATCAGAATCGAAAACAAATTCTATATCTTTACCTTCTTTAATTATTGTATCATTAGCCCAGTGGAATTTAATCTCATCTTCTGGGGTATAGTCACCAATGGGGCGCATTTTTAATAAAAACTCATCAGTATTTACATTTAAATTTCTATCTAACCATAATAAAGTCTTATCTCTAACTGATTCACAGCGGCCAGACCATATTTCAACTTTATCTGTGCACACACATCTTGTAAAAATATCAATCACTGGCTGAATAGGTTTATCATCACCACAAGCCTCATAGAATGCTTTCCAGTCAGGTTTCCAATTATTTTCAGTATTTAAATTGAAAAGACCAGTTTTTGGAAAATCCCCTTGAAAGTATAAATCCTTTCTATTCATAGCATATTTTTTATCAACAAAATGCCTTCTATGCGAGCAATCTGCTAAAGTTCCATCAAGATCGAAAATGATCATCCTTACCCTCCGGTAAATCTATGCCAAGTTCTTCTAATTTATTTCTATACGAATACATTTTTCGAAAAACATCTTTTGTTTGTTTTTGAAAGATTAGCTGTTCATTTTTTAATCTATTTGAATAGTATTCTATTACCATCTCTTTATCATTCATATTTTCTGCATCTTTTCTATATATCCACCAGGTTTGAAAAATCATTCCACATATTACACCGAATATTAAGAATCCTAATTGAATCATTATTCATCCTTTGGAGAAATAGGAAGTTTATCTTCAACTTTATTCCATTCCATCAATGAACCTTTCCTTACTAATTTAAATCCATTTTCTATGAAAATCATATGAGTGAATCCAGTCTTTTCACATAATTCTATTAATACAGACAAAATATCAGCAGTCAGAAATCCCATTATAATCGCATGGTCTTTGTAAACTGTTATGCTAAATTCTGGTTTTTCCATAATTAGATAACCTTTTCTTGGAAGAATTCTAATATTTCAGTGGGTTTATTCTTATAACCTAGCGATATTTTTAATGACTCAAGATCTTCTTTCAAAGCAAGATAAAGCTTTGCAAGCTCTCCATGTCTTGCAAATATTCCCCTACGCACTGAATCAGAAGAATCTTTCACTTTTTTGAGTTCTTCTCGAAGTAGCTTTATTTCGTCTTTCTCAAATAAATCCAGTTGCATCTATCTTCCTACAGGTAAAAACATTGAACTCTCTTTTCCTATAACCTGATCGAAATGAAAGCTTTTTAGAGGAATGTATTTATCCTTCATCTGTGTGCATGTTAGGGCTTGTTGTTTTTCCATAATATTCACTTAAAATAATAGGTTCGTAAGCATTTTCATTTTTAGGTATAATTTCACCCTCTGTAGTAAATGAAAACCTTTCATTTAATGCTTTGAGGAAAGCTTGTTTTCCCTCTTCTGTTTCGTGCCATTCTTTTGTTTCTTCCATTATTTCACCTGAATGAAAGGGGTTGCTCCGCTAGTCACGCTGGGCAATTTACCGTCCCATTTTTGAACTGCTTGCCATTGGATTAATTCGGGGGTAACAGATTCTGCTAGGACTAAATTGGCCTTAGCTTCAGCTTCAGCTTGCAATATAGAACATTTAGCTTGTCCTTCAGCTTTAGCAATCTGCTTCTTGGCTTCTGCTTCAGCTTCCCTTAACTCGTTCTCACGTTGTTGCGCTCTTTGCATAGCTTCTATTTTAGCATTTAAGGCAGCTATGACATTTGCAGGGAAATGAAATCTTCCAATTAAATAAATACGACTTAGTTCGATCCCGATAGGAGCTAAATCTTCGCGAACATGGTTTTCTACGTCTTCGAAGAAGGATTCTTTCCCAGAGTATAGATCTTCAATGCGAGTTTTACTAGCAGACTTATTAATAGCGTCCCGAATATAATTCCGAATAAAAACGTTAGTAATCTCATCCATACCCCTTCGATATCTCTGAAATATAAGAGGAATAGATTCTGATCTAAGATGATAAGTAATGCCAATGTCTGCAGAAACGGCCATTCCCTCTGACGTTTGAAAGTTGAATCCTTCCTGATCACCCTCCCAAGTGTCATTTTGCTCAAAAATTGGGAACTGATAGACATTTTTCCAAGGTGCTATCCAATGCATTCCTACATGTAATTCTTTCGCCTCTACACCTTTATTATCACCTAGCATGTCAATAACAACACCAACATAGCCTGGGGCTATCATCTTAAAACAGAAACTGCATGCCAGAAATAAAACTGGAATTCCGATACCCATTATTTTATAATAGATATTAAACTGTTTATTTATCATCTTCAACCTACTAAATCCAATTGCATTTAAGATTCTCCTTCAATCATACTCTCGGCATGCATTAACATTTCATATAATAATTTAGATGTCTCTACTAAAACATGCTTATAATTTTCTTTTTCATAATGAAAAAAAATCAATCTAGCCATAGAAGTTAAATGTAAATGAAATGTAAAATTAAACTTATCCTTTTTTTCTAGATGATCAACTCTTTCATCTATAAAAAGTCTTATTAGTTTATCCAATTGGTCTAATAATTTTTCATTATCAAGTTCGGTAATTTCATTCACAATACCATCCATCAGGGATTTCTATAGCAGCTTCTGCTGAACCCTGTGGATCAACAGTATAGGTCCCTGTAGATGGGTTATATGTAACACAAGCATTAAGTGCTAAATGAAATACTATTAAAGCTAAAATCATAAGTAGACGCATTATTTAGTCTCCTCAGCACTTTTGATTAACAGATTCAACTTTACATAGATCTCTAAAATGATAGGATCAGAAGTCTTTTCTACAGAGTCCTTTATGAATTGTTTAAGTTCTAAAAGTCCTTGAAAAAACTTCTTCATATCTTCCGATGCTTGATATTCTTCCATTTTACTATCCTTTGTTTTTGGCTGGTTGAGGTAAAGGCATCCATGCAATTATTTCATTCTCATTGTCATAACCCATTCTTGATTTTCCAAATCTGTCGTATTTTGTCATGCCACCTATACTTGTATCTACTGTGATCCCATCTGTAATAAGAATAGTATGGTAACCTTCAGGAATAGGTATTTCATTAGTGTAAATCCATTTATCTGATTCCATCTTATAAATTATAGGTCTTTTCATGTGTTTAAAAATTAAGTATGAACATGAAAAACTTATGCAAAATGCTAATATTATAGAAGTAATAAGACTAATCATATCTCGTTATTCTCCTTAGATTGACCGTCTGCAATTTTTTCTCTTTTTACAAAGGAGACATCAAATTCTTTTTCCAGTATTTCAATAAAAGCAGCCGCAAAATCAGTAGCCTGAGAATTTGGAAATACTTCCCTATTAAAGTGAATTCCCTGCTCATTAATTCTTAAAAACCAAGTATTAAGAGGATGTCCTGTATTAAATTCAAACTGACTCGGGGGATTTACTTTCGAAACAGTTATAATATCGCTTTTCATTTCTTTATCCATCCTTAGTTATTCTCCATGATTCTGTATTTGGCTTCCGATATTGCTCCAAATCTACATCAATTCCATACTGCTTCAAGATTGCATCATAATCAATGCGACCGCGTGTCATAACCTTTGATAGTTTGAAACCCGCACCCCGTGCGTCTAATCCACCAGCTAACTCTATTAGCTTTTCTTTTATGTTTTTTATCTCTGTCTCCCACCATTCTGCTTTCGCTGTGGCTTCTAGATATCCTTGTAGTAAATCGCTCCATTGTTCGTCTGTCATTTGCTTGGTGTTCATCCGTCTCTTTTCTTTCTCTGTCATTTCGGGAGGCATGAATTGATCTACACATTGCTTAAACTCCAAAGCCTTTACCACAAGCTCTTCTATGTATTTTTGATTTCTATGCACTTCGACGATGGCACCATTTTCTCCATCAAAGCTATAATAGTAAATCATCTTAAGGCCAGTAACGAAAAGTTGCCATTGTACCTGAGCTTTATATTTTTTTGGTACTTTTCCTTGCTTGGCTAACTCATGGTCTTCAGCATTGGCACATTTTATTTCGCATCCATATAGTGCTAATCCCGATGAATTGGACTGAACCCCATCCATTGAAGCCATTGCCCAATCACAAAAACGACATATGATAACTCCTGGCTTCATCTCAGTATTAATCAAACTATTGAGCTGTGCTAATGCAATTGGTTCTAAATCTAATCCCCTTTGCATTGAGGGAGTAACTTCAGTAGCAGCCTTCAATCCAACAATCTGTTGCCATAAACCAAATGGCGTGTCATATGGACTATCGCCCATGATAATCGGCATCATAGATGCCGTTATCTTAGTTTTACGTAGTTCATGCCACTCAGGACTTCCTTGTTGAAGATCTAAAATCATTCCTTGATCTCTTCTTTGATGTCTCCATCCATAATAGCTTGCATTTCAGATTGCTTCTTGCGTGCATTCTCCTGGACTCGGTTCATTGCCCCTTTCAGGATGCGGTCATAAGCATTCTCTGGAATTTGTCCAATGTCATCAGCTTGGAACATCTTCTTAATAGTTTCATAAAATTTATCTACATAATCTTGATCGCAATTTAATAGGATTGCTCTAAGCTCAGCAACTTGATCTTGCGTAATGTAAAGCGGCTTGACATCCTCAATCTTTACCTCTTCATAAGAAGAGTCGTTCTTGCAAGATGCTATCTCTTTAAGTTCTTCTAAAGTATAACCAGCTCCGCGGATAACGTCAGGAAAAAGCTGTCGAGCCATGAACGACATTGCCCTATTGTAAAGCATGGCAGCGGGATATTTCTCATAGCTATTTTTAAGTAGTCCAGCACGCTTAGCGTCATCTAAACTAAACTTAATGGTCCAGGTATCTCCATTATCAGCTCTCCGACCATGTAAAATACACACAGAATCGCTACTGGTTTTGTCTTTTACAATGCTATGACTCTTTTGCCTAATTAAAGCCGCCATCGTCTCAGCGGGCATTCCTACTTTTCCTTGCAAGTAATAAAGCCCACCATTCAAAGCCTCAATTTCACTCATGCCCAAACTTCTAGCCTTACTAACTATTGCAAAAATTCCATCAGCTCCAAGTTTGGCGTAATGGGGAGTCTTCATTAACTGTTGGCACATCTTTTGAGTTTGCTCTATCTCCATCAGTGATCTTGCAAAGTCATCTTGTGTTGCTATTTCGTTGCTCATGCTACTTCCTCATCTTTTTTTAGTTTAAGTTCGTTAAGGGGAATCTTTCTTTTAAGATAGCTACCTAGCTCATCTAACGCATTCTCTAAGTCTATTAGATTAAACGCTTTCTTTCCATATAAGATATCCGTAACTTCCTCAAACCATTCTCCAGCATCGTCTAATCGCTGATTAAGCTCTTTTAAGTCAGGATTTACAAGGTAATCATCGTATTCTTCGTTAAAGTTCCACATGTTCTCCTCCATGTTTGTGCTCATATCTACAATATACAAAATTAATGTGAATGTGTCAATAAAAATAATGCATTGTGTAAAAAAAAATAAAATGATAATCTCATTCTCTCTAAAATGGAGTAATTTAAATGGATTTAGCTACTTACATCTGGCAATTTCGACTGAGTAAATCTAAAGTTGCCAAAGATCTTAATGTCACAAGAAATTCTATACATGGAATTTGCAACAGAACTCAAACGCCATCTATAAAATTAGCCATACGAATAATTGATTACACAGAGGGGCGGGTGGGTATACAGAACATTTATCCTCAGCTTTTCGAAGCATATAAAAGAGCTATAAAGAAAAAGGGGTCTCAGTCCAAGAACTAAGACCCCCAAACTGAGTATGATGGAGAATCACGTGAACTTTGCAGTCACAGTCTTACTCTATCTTGTTCGGAGATTTTCTGAAAATGAAAAAAAAGGAGCCTTGTCCCAAAATAGACTTCTCGCTCCTTTTCCTGTATATTACTTAATCAACATTAGTAAATTTATCTGGTTGGAGATTTTTCGTTAAGTGAAATTTTTCTAGCCTGAAAATAGGAAAAAAGAGCATAAAAAGAAGCGGCCCCAAAGCAACGTGCTAAGGGGCCATAATTCCGAATTAGTTGACCTTCAAACCTTCAACTAATTCCAACACAGAAGATAATCAAATGCTAACCAATCTCCTCTTTAAAAAGCAAGCCTAAAAGAAAGATTCGTAAACATCTCTTATTATCTCCTGTGCAACTTAAAATTGAATGTTTAAGGAGATATCTTTATGTCCATACAGCCTCAAGAAAATTTCTCAACAACTATCGAACGATGTCCTCATGATCGAAAAAACCCCTATGTAATGCTCGATAAAAATATTATCTCTGATCCAAGATTATCTTTAGAAGCAATAGGAATTTATGGAATGCTTGAATGTGAAGCTATTAAATTAGAAGAGATTCCCGATCATCTTCTTAAGGAGTTAAGAGAAATCGGCTACTTAGAGGAGGTGTAACATGTTAGACCATCTAGGTTTCCTTAATCAAGATAATTTCCAAATGTATTCCCGAGTTGTTGCAAAATTCTGTAAAAGCGTAAACGCCGCAATCATTTTATCCGATCTTGTCGCCAAAAGAAAATATCATACCAATAACAATCAACTTGCTTCACATGAAAAATATGGGCACGGATGGTTTTATTACACAATCGAATGTTGTGAAGAAAGGACATGTCTTACTAGAAAAGAACAAGATTCAGCTTTTTCTATTCTTTTAAAGTTAGACTTAATTGAAATTTGTAAATTTGGATTGCCTCAAAAAAGATTTTTTAAAATTAAAGATATTAAAGTATTAGAAATTTTTGGACTTTCAAAAATTGATTCTAATTTGCCCGAAAAGGACAAACTAGAATGTCCGAAAAGGACAAATCAATCTGACCAAAAAGGGCAAATTGCTCATATATACAATGATAACAAAGTCAGGAAACATATTTATGAAGACAATGTCAACGAAGGGACTTTGTCCCCCTATTTGCATAGGGAAAAGACTATGGAAATCTCTCGGAAATTCAAGCTCACCCCTGAACAATCTCAAAGTCTAGACTGGCTTTTACACCAAAATATCGATACAACATCGGAAACTCTCGCATGGTGGGCTCGCGAATACTCATTAAAACGCTTAGAACAGGTCTTCCTTGAGTCAAAAAAGAAAAAACGTGATTCCATAGGGGCTTATATGCAAAAGCTTCTTAAATCGAACGCAATCCTTGAAACCTCGAATTCTGAAAAAAATAGATCTTTTGCTCAAGACTTCAAACAAGCTAATAACTGGCACAGCCTCGAAATTACTCAAAAATATGTGAAAATATATACCCCTAATGGTTCAACTTTAGACCTTTACTTTGAGATAAATCCCGAATCTTTCTTCGAAGGAATCTTAAAAATGTACGAATGTTACGAAAAAGGACATGGATGAAAAATCCTCCCACTCATTGCGGGCAATGTTTAGCCGAATTAGTTCACCTGAAAAAACCTTATCATCGCGATTGCCCCACTTGTCGTGAAAAAAACAGGAAAAAGAATCAGAAGGTCAATGATTGGAAAAATTACCACAAAAAACCTGAAAGGCAACGCGAATATGCTAAGAAAAATCCTGAAAAAATTAAGGAAATCAAAAAACGCTATTACATAAAAAATCGCGAAAAACGCTTAATTTATGCAAAAAATTATTACTTAAAAAATCGTGATAAACGTATAGAATATGGTAACAAATATTATAGGTATCATATGAAAAAAATGAAAAAATACCTTTATGAAGTGCAAATTTCCTTTTGTAAATCAATCATTGCTCATTGTGAAGAAGAAGCTCGAGAAATCTTAGATTCTAATCTTTATGATTATATCGATGACTCCCATATTGAAATGATTCTCGTAAATGAAGGAGATATCGAGAATGATGCAAAATTGTAAAAATTGCCAGAATCCCTTCCCGAAAGAATCTCTTAACTCTAAAACCGGAACTTGTTTTTTTTGTAAGGTCATAGAAATGGCACCAGATATCCCAGATTTTCTGGATAGTTCATTTCGCCGCCGGGGCCCCTCAAAAAAATTTCGAAGAATCATAGCACAGGAAAATAATGAAAGTAACACGACAGATAAATATAGAACCTAACATGTTCCAATTCGACTATTCGGAACCCATACTGCGAGTCCGTTATAAAGAAGAAAATGAACGTGAATTTCTTACCTCTGAATGGCAACAATTAGAAATCGACGAAACTTGTCGTCGCCTACTAGAATCTCTCAAATTTTGGATAGAAAGGAATTTAAAATGAATATCAAAAAACAAGTTCTTGCCTATGAAACAGGCTATGACTACCTTCAACTTCAAGAAAATGCTAACGAAAAAATCAAACTCATGAATAAGAAAAATATGTTCTGCATCGACATCCAATATTTTGGCATGGAAGAAGAAGATGAACTCGATCCATCTTGCTTTATGTTATTTGAAGAACAGTGAAGAATAAACTATTAAAAATAAGTAATTTAAAATATCAAAAAAGATTCCGCTGATTTGATTTATGAAAAAATGCTCCTTTTGCAAAAAAGAAAAACCCATCTATGAATTCTATATCTCTAGAACCACAAAAGATGGATTTCAACCTCTATGCAAACTTTGCAATAAATTTGATGGAGACTTACGAAGGAAATATGCTAAAAAACGAAAACTGCTTACCCTCTTTACCCCAGAACCAAAAGAAAAGAAGAAGCCCAAAGACGACATCCTCAGCAAAATGGAGAACGATTGGTACCACCACTAAATACTTCCGTTCCAAATGGGAATACAATTATGCCTGCTTCTTAGAATATCAGAAAAAAAACGGTTTCATCGAAGATTGGAAACACGAACCACAAACGTTTTGGTTTGAGGGCATTAAAAGAGGTACTGTAAGCTACCTTCCTGACTTCAAAGTAACCTTATCTAATGATTCCCATTACTGGGTTGAAGTTAAGGGCTTCTACGACCGAAAAAGCCTTACAAAAATAAAACGCTTTCATAAATACTTTCCTGAAGAAAGACTTCAGCTTGTCGATGCTACTTGGTTTGCCCACGCTAATAAAGTTTTCGCATCAATCATCCCAGGATGGGAAAAATGATTAAGATGCCTAACTTTTTCCTTGAAAAACATACCATAAAAAAATAAATTAACTTTAAGCGACTTAAGGACCAATCATGAAATGTATTTTACTCGTACTTCTAGCTCTCCCATTCCTCTATGGATGCTCCATCAAATACGAAGGCGAAATTCAACATTTATCCCTTCCTAACCAGGAATCAGAAAATGCCTCTAATTAAATCTAAATCAAAAGCAGCCATTGGCAAAAATATTGCCGAAATGCAAGCGGCAGGTCACCCAAAAGCCCAAGCAGTCGCAGCAGCTCTTTCTACTGCACGCAAAGCAGGTGCACATATTCCTAAAAAGAAAGGAAAAAAATGAAACAAAAACATTTGGTAGAAATTACATGTAACTTAGACGAAATAATGGAAGAACTTAAAGATGAAAATTATCTCTACGTGGCTTTCAAATTAGGAATATTATACGGCATTATTAATGCGAAAATTGACAAAAGTTCATATGATTACGATGAGGATGATGAATAATGGATAAAAAAATTAGACAAATCGAAAAAGAAGTCCCTAAACATGGGAAAGCACATAAAGACCTTAAGCAACTTGAGAAAATGGATAAAAAAAGAGATAAAGTTTGCAAAATGGGCGAAAAGGAAATGAAGAAAAAAAAGAAATAATATGCACGAAGATAGATGGTATTCTGTCAAAGAAAAAAAACCAGGTTTTAGAGAAATCGTTTGGGGACTTTTTAAAGGCAGAGATGTTGAATTAGTCCATCTTGCTTTAACTGAAAGTGAATATGACGATTATTTTTCCTTTTGTGAGAGCTCATGGTATTCTATTGAAAGCGAAAAATGTAAATCCGTTACTTTTTGGAGACCATTAATTCGACCAAAAAAACCAAATATAAAATCATGAAAAAAGAACGCCTCGAAGACTTAGGACGCATCTACGAACGATTAGATGCCTTAATCATTGCAATAGAACAAGATTGGGGTCGCTTTTGTACTTCTAAACATGATTACGAAAACTTCGCTATATATTTTACCAATAATTCCCATGATCTACATTGTTCCTTACGAATGATCATAGAAGACCTCGAAGACCTACGTAATATCGCCTATGGTGATCAAGAATAATGGTTTTTAGCGGCCACAAGGTTCACCATTAACCTACTTAACGCACAAGATAATGAACTTTACTTGTAAGTTATACCTCAATTCAGCTATAACCACATATAACTAATTATAACTTTAAATATATATGCTTTCCGAAATCACAGTAATCCTTAAAGATAGCGAGAAAACTCTTCGGTCTAAATTCCTCTCCTACGATACCTATGAAGTCGATCCAGAAAATCATATCCTTAAAGATTATATTAACCAATCACTCAAAAACTTCGGAAATGACCCCGAAGATATTATCGTAAACATTAAAATGGTGGTGCAATAATGCCCGCAGGTAGACCTAGAGAAGTTTCATTTTCACCAGAAGAAATGATTAAACTCGGAGAAGAAATGGTTGAATGGGTTAAAAAAAATAAACCTATTCATCTTTCTGTTTGGTATACTCAAGAAAAAGACTTTACTGATGAACAATGGGATACTTTTAGAAAACGTAAAGAATTTGTCCACTATTACACAAAAGCTTTAAAATTAGTTGGTTATAGTTACTTAGATAAAGATAGTCAAATTGATGTAAGACTTAAAGATAGATGGCAAAGAGTTTATTTCAAAGACCTTCGTGAACAAGAAGATGAAGACGCTGAAAAAGACGCAGAACGAAAAAAAGCCATCGAAAATACTAAGCAAACCACGTATACCATAGTTGTTCCTCATGGCCTTGCTTCCGGAGCTGACATTCCAGCCGCGCCCTTACCAGATTCCTCTGATAACAGCCCTAAACAAGGGAACTAAACGCGCCGTTTGGGTAGTCCATCGTCGAGGAGGTAAAGATGTCACCGCATTCAATTGGTGCATTCTACAGCTTCTTTTGAATCCTGGATGGACTGCATTCCATATTCTTCCGACTTATTCTCAAGCAAAAAAAGTCATTTGGGACAGCTCCACAAACGATGGAAAACGCATACTAGACTATATTCCTAAAGAAGTGATCGAGTCTAAGAACGGTCACGAAATGAAAATAAGGTTCACAAATGGGAGTCTATATCAGCTTATTGGCTCTGATAATATCGATAGTCTCGTCGGAAGCAATCCCAAAATCATTATTTTTTCGGAATATGCTCTCCAGTCTCCTGCAGCTTGGGACTATCTACGTCCTATCCTGGATGTTAATAAAGGCTATGCTATCTTTATTTCAACTCCTAGGGGAAAAAATCACTTCCATGAATTGATGTGTATGGCCCGCAATAGACAAGACTGGTTCTGCGAAGTCCTTCCTATATCTTCAACAGGAGTATTGAATGAAGAAGACATACAGAAGATGCGTGACGAAGGCGTATCAGAAGAACACATCCAGCAAGAGTTCTACTGCTCTTTCAACAGAGGCGTGGAGGGAAGCTATTATGGTCGTCTCATTGAGAAGGCTCGTGACGAACAACGCATCTGCAACGTGCCTTATGAGACTCGTTCACCGGTTCATACAGCTTGGGATATTGGATTCGGAGACTCAACCTCAATCATATTCTGGCAAGAAATCGGAGGTGAAGTTCGAATCATTGACTTCTACGAAAATCAGGGAGAAGGGATAAGCCATTATGCTAAACTCATACAATCGAAACCTTATGTTTATGGCACGCATTACATGCCTCACGATGCAGGCTCTGGGTCTATCCAAACAGGACGCACCCTTCAGGATGTGGCATATGAAATTGGTGTCAAAACAACCCTGCTTGAAAGGGAAATTGATGTGGCAATCGGCATAGAAGCAGTTAGATCACTCTTGTCTATAGCATATATCGATGAGAAGAAATGCTCTCATCTGATAAAGTGCCTTGAGAACTACCACAAAAAGTTCAATGAAAAAACGAATTCGTACAGCGAAAATCCCGTCCACGACTGGACGTCGCACGCTGCTGACTCAATTCGGTATATGGCTAACGCCAGAATCCAATATGGAAGGGGTCCAGGATCTCTTACCACTGACAAACTCAATCAAATCAAAGCAAATGCAGGATTCGGTCCAAAAGCTGCACCACGTCTCGGACCACAAACACCATTCACAGGACAAAGATTTGGAAGATGACTAAAAGTGCAGATTATTTAATAGAGGTATGTAATAGAGAAATTCGAAAATTGAGAAATGAAATTTTTAAAGAAGTAACTTCAACATTAGGAGATCAATTTACCTCCCAAGAGTTAAGTTTAGCCCACGAACAGTTCTTGGCCCTTCATTTAATTAACTCTTTAAACTTACCTAGCAGAGATCTAATTCTTGAATTTTGTCGTTCTGCTCAACAATATTATAAAGACGTTTTATGAAAAGACATGAAGTAATGGATCTGTTTTGGGCACGATATTCTGAAGAAGTAGAAGGACATTGGAACGAAATTGATAAGAACTACCAAAATACTTTTCCTAAGATTACAGGTAAAGGAGCAAAAGTTAAGGTAAAATTATCTGATGATGCCGAAACATTCGCTTATTATTACCCAGATCAAGCTATATGGATTTCAAGTTATGGCTTTAAGCCTTCATATTTTTGGGATTGTATATCAAAAGAACCTTTATTCAATGTCACTCATTGGAAATACCTAAAGGAACCAGAAAATTAGTGCAAAATCTCTTATAAAGAGTATAAAGTAAAGTATTTAATACAGGTATTTTATGAGCAGCGGAATGATTGAGAGGAGCCAAACGCTTCCAAACATATACGAGAGTGGATACCAGGAAGGAAATAGAGATATAGTAGCTGAAGCAGATGAACGTTATCAGATGAATCTGTCTGCATGGCAACTCTTTTTTTGGGAACAACTCATTGACAGGAAGGTATACCTCGGAGATCAAAGATACCTCAATCTTTATTCTGGACTTAACTACGAACATCAAAAATGGATTTTTAACGCAGCAATGCCAGTTGTTAATATGGTATGCGGCCGTCAAAGACAATATAGAAAAGCCACACAAATGGTTCCAGTGCATGGATCTTCAAATAAAACAGCTTCCCAAGCAACCAAAGCCATTCAGTCCGCTTATTATAACGATGACACTTACAATACTATCAGCAATTGTTTCAAGGAATCTGCAGGTATCACTGGACTTTCTCTTATGCATTCTTGGATCGATTACAGACGCGATCCTATATGCGGCGATCTAAAAACAGAATGCTTTAGTGCCGACATGGTAATGATGGATGCATTTTGGAGAGAAATGGATTTATCGGATTGCCAATTTATACGCACACGAAAATACCTTCATAAAGAACAAGTCAAACAGATGCTTCCTGGACGAGAAAAAGATATCGACATGCTTAACGACCAAGCTTATTTTGATACTAAGTTTGTTTTTATGCCTCAACAATACAACATTAGACGTAAAGGTTTTTTAGCATATGATGAGTATTGGTATCAAACACAACGGATGGGAACCTTTATAGTTGATC
>Ga0207712_10000395_pt1 | contig 37905 bp, 38 predicted proteins | sample KBSS44metaG_FD_184402 | JGI IMG/M metagenome (GOLD analysis project Ga0207712, IMG submission 184402) | Switchgrass rhizosphere microbial communities from Kellogg Biological Station, Michigan, USA - KBS S4-4 metaG (SPAdes) (version 2) | ecosystem: Host-associated > Plants > Roots > Rhizosphere...
CGGTTTTCTCGGGATCGAGCTGCGGCTCCTGGGCGAGATAGCCGATCTTGATGCCCGGCTGCGGCCGCGCCTCGCCGTTGTACTCAGTATCGACGCCGGCCATGATGCGCAGCACGGTCGATTTGCCCGCGCCGTTGAGGCCGAGCAGGCCGATCTTGGCGCCCGGGAAGAACGAAAGCGAAATGTCCTTGATGATCTCGCGCTTCGGCGGCACGACCTTGGACACACCGATCATGGTGTAGATGTATTGCATTGATTGCTCCGTGGGAGGCGCCGTACCCAAACACGAGTTGACGCGCCTGCAAGAAAAATGCTGGCAGCCGCGACGGCCTTGGGACAGGCGCGTCGAACGAGTGCCGCACCAATTATCGCCGATGGCCGCCGCCGCCGCCACGTTTTGCCGTGCCGAAGGCGGCAATAACCCGTAAAATAGTCGGCCCTTGCCCCGGAGATGCGGTCCGATGTTTGCAGCGAACCTGAAGATCGAAGGCTACGACCCCGAACTGGCCGCCGCGATTGCGGCGGAAAAGCAGCGCCAGGAGGATCACGTCGAGCTGATCGCATCGGAAAACTACGCCAGCCCGCGCGTGCTCGAGGCGCAGGGTTCGGTGCTGACCAACAAGTACGCCGAGGGTTATCCGGGCAAGCGCTACTACGGCGGCTGCGAGTTCGTCGACATCGCCGAGCGACTCGCGATCGAGCGCGTCAAGCAGCTGTTCGGTGCCGACTATGCCAACGTGCAGCCGCATTCGGGCTCGCAGGCGAACCAGGCCGTGTATTTGGCCCTGCTCAATCCGGGTGACCGCATCCTCGGCATGTCGCTCGCGCACGGCGGCCATCTCACCCACGGCGCCAAGGTCAATGCGTCGGGCAAGCTGTTCGACGCCGCGCAGTACGGCGTGAACGAGCGCGGCCTGATTGACTACGACGAGGTCGAGAAGCTCGCGCTCGAGCACAAGCCGAAGATGGTCGTGGCCGGATTCAGCGCCTACTCGCAGGTCGTCGACTGGGCGCGCTTCCGTGCGATCGCGGACAAGGTCGGCGCCTACCTGTTTGTCGACATGGCCCACGTTGCCGGCCTCATCGCCGCGGGCGTGTACCCGAATCCGCTGCCGCACGCGCATGTCGTCACTTCGACGACGCACAAGACCCTGCGCGGTCCGCGCGGCGGCATCATCGTCGCCAGGGGCGCGGGCGAGGAGATCGAGAAGAAGCTGCAATCGATCGTGTTCCCCGGCATCCAGGGCGGCCCGCTCATGCACGTGATCGCGGCCAAGGCGGTCGCGTTCAAGGAAGCGCTCGAGCCGGAGTTCAAGACCTATCAGCAGCAGGTCGTGAAGAACGCGCAGGCAATGGCCAAGGCGATCATCGCGCGCGGCTACAAGATCGTCTCGGGCGGCACCGAAAATCACCTCATGCTCGTCGACATGATCGGCAAGGGCGTCACCGGCAAGGACGCCGAAGCCGCGCTCGGCAAGGCGCACATCACGGTCAACAAGAACGCCGTGCCGAACGATCCGCAGAAGCCGTTCATCACCTCGGGCCTGCGCATCGGCACGCCGGCGGTGACCACGCGCGGCTACAAGGAGCCCGAATGCGTCGCCCTCGCCAACTGGATCTGCGACGTGCTCGACGCGCCGAACGACGAACGCGTGATCGCCGGCGTGCGCGGCAACGTCGAGATGCAGTGCAAGGCGTTTCCGGTCTACGGTTGAGCAGGGCCTAGATGCACTGCCCGTTCTGTCAATACAACGACACTCGCGTGATCGATTCGCGCGAGACCGACGACGGTGCGACGATTCGCCGCCGCCGCGAGTGCCCGCAGTGCGGCGAACGCTTCAACACGTTCGAGACCGCCGAGCTGAAATTGCCGACGGTGGTGAAGAGCGGCAATCGTCGCGAAAGTTTCGACGAGCGCAAGCTGCGCACGAGCTTCGAGCGCGCGCTGCAGAAGCGCCCTGTCGCCACGCACGACGTCGACTCGGCGATCCGCGAGATCGTCAACGACCTGCGCCGCACTAGCGAGCGTGAGATTTCCTCGCGCCATATCGGCGAACTGGTGATGCGCGAACTGAAGAAGCTCGACCAGGTCGCCTATGTGCGTTTCGCCTCGGTCTATCGCAGCTTCGAGGACGTGCAGGCGTTCCGCGAGGAAATCGAGAAGCTCGAACGCGACCTGCCGGCGATCGAGGGCCTGCAACTGCCGCTGCTTGGCGACGTGGTCGTGCCGATCGAGAAGAACAAGAAGCGCTGATGTCCGCTGCGGGTGCCGCCTTCTCCGCCGTCGACCACGCGCACATGGCGCTTGCGCTGCGGCTGGCCGAGCGTGGCCTGTACACGACGCAGCCGAACCCGCGCGTGGGTTGCGTGATCGCCCAGGGCGAGGAGATCCGCGGCCAAGGCTGGCACGAACGCGCGGGCGAAGCGCATGCCGAAGTCTTCGCGCTGCGCGACGCAGGTGCGCGTGCGCGCGGAGCGACGGCCTATGTCACGCTCGAACCCTGCGGTCTGCACGGACGCACGCCGCCGTGTGCGGATGCGCTGATCGCGGCCGGGGTCGCGCGCGTCGTGATCGCAAGCGAAGACGTGTTCCAGCGCGAAGGCGGAGCCATCGAACGCATGCGTGCGGCCGGCATCGTCGTGGAATCGGGCCTGATGTGCGAGGCCGCGCGCGAACTCAACCGCGGCTTCTTCGCGCGCATCGAGCGCGGCCGGCCTTGGGTGCGCATCAAGCTGGCGATGAGCCTCGACGGCCGCACCGCGCTCACCAACGGCGAGTCGAAATGGATCACGGGCGAACCCGCGCGCGAGGATGTGCAGCGTTGGCGCGCACGCAGCTCGGCAATCCTGACCGGCAGTGGCACCGTGCGCGCCGACGATCCGCGCCTGACGGTGCGCCTCGCGTCGCCGCACACGGCGCCGCTGCGCGTCGCGCTCGACCGCGAGCTGCGCACGCCGCGCGGCGCGCATTTGCTCGACGGTAGTGCGCCGACACTGATTTTTCATGCGCCAGACGCGAGGCCGGCGCACGACGGCTTCGCTCGGGTCGAACTGGCCGCGATTGCGGTTCGCGACGGACGCCTCGACTTGTCACAGGTGTTGCACGAACTTGGTCGACGCGGCCTCAACGAGTTGCAGGTCGAAGCCGGGCCGACGCTGTGCGGCGCCTTGCTGCAAGATGGATCCGTGGACGAATTACTTTTGTACGTCGCGCCGGTCGTGCTCGGCGACAAGGCGCGGCCCCTGCTCGCGTTGTCCGAATTGACCGAGATGGCGCAGGCAAGGCGCCTGCGCGCAGTCGATCGGCGCCAGATCGGCGACGACTCACGGATTTTGTATCGGGAATAGCTCATGTTCAGCGGCATCGTTCAATCGGTTGGAAAAATCGCGGCGATGGAACCACGTGGCGGCGATGTGCGCCTCGTGGTCGACGCAGACGGCCTCGGCGTCGACGGCATCGCGCTCGGCGACAGCATCGCCGTAGCCGGCGTCTGCCTGACCGTGGTCGCGATCGACGCGACGCGGCTCGCGTTCGACGTATCGAACGAAACCCTGGCGTGCACGAGTCTTGGCTCGCTGGTTGTGGGTTCCGGCGTGAACCTGGAGAAGGCACTGCGCCTGGCCGACCGTCTCGACGGCCATCTTGTTTCGGGCCATGTCGACGGCGTCGGCCGCGTGCTCGCGATCGAGCCTGACGCGCGCTCGCAGCGCTGGACGTTCGAAGTGCCGGCGGAACTGGCGAAGTACATCGCCGGCAAGGGCTCGGTCTGTATCGACGGCACGAGTCTGACCGTCAACGAGACCGACGGCGCGCGTTTCGGCGTGAACCTGATTCCGCATACGATCGCGGTGACGACGTTCAAGGACCGGCGTGTCGGCGATGCGGTCAACATCGAAGTCGACCTTATCGCTCGTTACGTGGAAAAGTTACTTCAGCCGTCCTCCCCGACGGCAAAAGAACAGACCGGCATCCCTGCCGGACTCTTCAAGAAAATCAGCGACGGAAGTGAATGAGCTGTGCGCTTGAAGTCCTGGCTACACCAACCAGTTTGCGCGTTGATTGCGGAACTCGTGATCCTTGCGCTGCCGCTCAACGCGGCGTATCGCTTCGCGATGCAGGTCGTCTATCGCCTCGACGCGCTCTGGGGCGCGCTGTTCGCGCTCATTGCGGCGGTGATTGCCTGCAACGCGTACAACCTTTACGCGCGTTTCGTCGCACGCCGCGCAGCAGACGAACTCGCACCGCGGCACGCAGACGGGGCGTTGTACGGGCTCGCGCTCGGCGCGCTGCTGATCGGCATTGTCGTGGCTGCACTCGCGCTCGCGAGCGTGGCGAAGTTCGATGCGGGTGGCGCGTTCGCGCGTGCCGGCCTGCCCGGCGTGGCGATCCTCGCCGGCACGTTCGAGGAGCTCGTCGCGCGCGGTGTCGTGCTGCGCAATCTGGAAAACGTGTTCGGCAGCTTTGCCGCGATCGCCTTGTCCGCGCTGCTGTTTGCTTCGTTGCATATCGGCAATCCGGGCGCGACGCCGCTGTCGATCGCCGCGCTCGGCATCGAAGGCGGGGTGATGCTCGGTGCGGTCTATGTCGCCACGCGTTCGCTGTGGTGGACGGCCGGTATCCATGCGGCATGGAACTTCACCCAGACCGGTCTGTTCGGCATCGCCGATTCGGGGCATTCGGGGCAGGGCCTGCTGCGCACCGAACTCGTCGGTCCGGACTGGCTGACCGGCGGCGCGTTCGGCATCGAGGCGTCGCTCGTCAGCGTCGTGCTTTGCGTTATCGTGGCGGCGTTGTTCTTGATTTACGTGCATCGGCGCGGGCACCTCGTGCCGCCATTCTGGAAACGAACTCATGCAATTTGACCCCATCGAAGACATCGTCGCCGACATCCGCGCCGGGCGCATGGTCATCATCGCCGACGACGAGGACCGCGAGAACGAAGGCGATCTGATCATGGCCGCGCAGGCGGTCACCGAGGAATCGATTGCCTTCATCGTGCGCCATTCGAGCGGCATCATCTGCCAGCCGATGCTGCGCGCGCGGCTCGAGGAATTGCAGTTGCCGCAGATGGTGACCGACAACAGCGAGAGCCATCGCACTGCGTTCACGATCTCGGTCGACTACCGCCACGGCACGACCACGGGCATCTCCGCGGCCGACCGCGCGCGCACGATCCGCGCGCTGGCCGATCCGACATCGCAGGCGTCGGATTTTGCGCGTCCCGGCCACATCTTCCCGCTGCGCTACAGCGAGGGCGGCGTGCTCACGCGCGCCGGTCACACCGAAGCGACGATCGACCTCGTGCGTCTGGCCGGCCTGCCGATGCTGTCAGGCATCCTCGTCGAGATCGTCAACGACGACGGCACGATGAAGCGTGGTGCGCAGCTGATCGCGTTTGCGCGCGAACACGGGCTCAAGGTCGGCACGATCGCCGACCTGATTCGCCATCGCCTGCAGACCGAGAAAACCGTCGCGCGCGCGTTCGAGCGCGAAGTGCAAACCGAATTCGGCGCATTTCGTCTGGTCGGCTATCGCGATGCCCTTTCGAGCCTGCCGCACTTTGCCCTCGTGCGCGGCAAGGTCGACGACGGTGCGCCCGTGCTCGCGCGCGTGCATGTGCGCGACACGCTGAGCGACGTGTTGCACCTTGCCGACACGCCGGCGGGCTTCTCCCTCAGCGCGGCGCTGCGCCGCGTGGCCGAGGCAGGCCGCGGTGTCGTCGTCGTGCTTGCCGATGCAAAGGAGGCGGCGGGCGCGCTCGAACGCCTCGAAGCCGGCACGCGCCGCGAAACCGAGACCGGCCACGACGGCCGCCAGCACGGCCTGGGTGCGCAGATTCTCGCCGACCTCGGTGTGCGCCGCCTGACCGTGCTCGGCACCAAGCGGCGCTTCCACGGCCTCGATGGCTTCGGCCTCGAGATTGCCGGCTACGAGGAACCGGCGTAACCCAACGCGCCGATCGGTCCGCGGGCACGCCCTTCCGGTAAACTATGCGTTGCGGAATCCTCCGCGCCTGCCTGCGTTTCCCGATGCCGAACTATTCCGGCGAATTGCGCCCCCACGCGGCGGCGCGATTCGCGATCATCGCCAGCCGCTGGAATCCCGGCATCGTCGACGTGCTTGTCGACGGTGCACAGCGCGTGCTGCGTGAGCACGGCGTCACCGATGCGGCGGTCGATCTCGTGCGCGTGCCTGGCGCCTGGGAGATTCCGGTCGTGGCGACTCGGCTCGCGCATGCGGGCCGGCACGCGGCGATTCTCGCGCTCGGCTGCGTCGTGCGCGGCGACACGCGCCATTACGAGCACGTCGCCGACGGCTGCGCACAAGGCCTCATGCGTGTCGCGCTCGATCACGGCGTGCCCGTGCTCAACGGCGTGCTTGCGGTCGAGCGTCATGCCGACGCGCAGGCGCGCGCCGGTGGCGCGCACGGCAACAAGGGCGAGGAAGTAGCACTCGCCGCACTGGAAATGGTGGACCTATGCGAAAAACTGAACGTTGCGATCAAGACGGCGATCGAGGGCGGACGCGATGAATAAACCCCGCGCCGACGGCGTCGACCTCAACGCGCGTTCGCGCGCGCGTCGGCGCGCGCTGCAGGCCATCTATGCCTGGCAGCTGAGCGGCAATTCGATGGCGAAAGTGATCGACGAATTCCGCCACGAGCAGGACATGGAAGTCGCCGATCTCGAATACTTCGAGGACCTGCTGCGCGGCGTCGATGCGCACTGCGCCGAGCTCGACGCGGCGCTGGCACCGTTTCTCGACCGCAGCGTCGCCCAGGTCGATCCGATCGAGCGCGCCGCGCTGCGCCTCGCCGCGTATGAGCTGCGCCATCGCATCGACGTGCCGTACCGCGTCGTCATCAACGAGGCGATCGAGGTGACCAAGCGCTTTGGCGCCGACCACGGTCACACCTACATCAATGGCGTGCTCGACAAGTTCGCCGCGCAGGCGAGGCAGGCGGAGTACGCCGCAGGCGCGCGCGGTTGACGTGGCAGAATTCGCGCTGATCGACCTGATCCGCGCGCGCTGCGCGGTCGCGCGCGAGGATGTGCGCCTCGGCATCGGCGACGATGCGGCGTTGCTTGCGGTACCGGCGGGGCAGACGCTCGCGGTCAGCACCGACACGCTCGTGTCGGGTGTGCATTTCCCGAAGGATACGGCGCCATTCGATATCGGCTGGAAGTCGCTCGCGGTCAACCTGAGCGATCTCGCCGCGATGGGCGCGACGCCGGCATGGGCGACGCTGGCGCTGACCTTGCCCGACGCCGATGCCGCGTGGACTGCGGCGTTCGCCGATGGCTTTGCCGTGCTCGCGCGCGAATTCGATCTCGCCCTCGTTGGCGGTGACACGACGCAGGGGCCGCTTTCCATCACTGTGACCGTGCACGGCTTCGTGCCGGAATCGCTGGCGCTGCGCCGCAGTGGCGCGAAAGTCGGCGATGCGGTGTTCGTCACCGGCACGCTCGGCGATGCGGCGGCGGGCCTGGCGCTCCTGCAAGGTCCGGGCGTTGCCGGGAAAGCGCAGGAACATCTGCTCGCGAGGCTAAACCGGCCCACGCCGCGCGTCGCGCAAGGCTTGCTGTTGCGAGCCCGGGCGCATGCCTGCATCGATGTGTCGGACGGCCTCGTCGCCGATCTCGGGCATATCTGCCACGCCAGCGCGGTCGGTGCCGAAATCGATCTGACCCTACTGCCGGCATCGCCGGCGCTGCTGGGCCTCGTCGCCGCCGAAGCGCGCGTGCCGCTGCAACTCGCCGGCGGCGACGATTACGAGTTGTGCTTCAGCGCCGCTCCGGCGATCGCAACCGAACTGCTCAACGATCTTGCGCGCAGCGGCTGCGCGGCGACGCGCATCGGCCGCATCGTCGCCGAGCCGGGCGTGCGCGTACGCGCTGCGGACGGCAGCCTCGTGGCGTCGCCGCGTCCGGGCTGGGAGCATTTTTCGCCATGAGGCTCGACCCAAGCCAACGCGCCGCGCTGCTGCGCGATCCGGCCGGGTGGATCGCCTGCGGCTTCGGCTCGGGGCTGAGCCCGGTCGCGCCCGGCACCGCGGGTTCGCTGGCCGCGCTGCTGCCGTGGTTGGCGCTGCGTGAACTGCCGTGGCCGTTGTACTTCGCCGTCGTCGCGTTCGCATTCGCGCTCGGCGTGTGGGCGTGTGCGCGCGTCGTCGACAGGTTGCATGTCGACGACCCGGGTTTCGTCGTCTGGGACGAATTCGTCGGCCAATGGATCGCACTGATGCCGCTGCTGTGGATGCCGTCTGCGTGGTGGCTGCTTGCGGCGGGATTCGCCTTGTTCCGGCTTTTCGACATTGCCAAACCCTGGCCGGTGTCGTGGGCGGACCGCAACATCAAAGGCGGGTTCGGCGTAATGCTCGACGATGTTCTCGCCGGCGTCTACGCCGCGCTCGCGCTGGCAGCCTTAACGAGACTTGTGGGATAGTTCGATGCACGTTTGCGCTCGTCGCTGATCGCGAAAATCACGAGCGCTCACCACCTCCCGACTGTTTCTTCAGAGCACCTCCCATGACCGAAGAAGAAATCCGCAAGCGCGCGTTCGCAATGCCGATCGACAACCCGGCCTATCCGCCGGGGCCGTATCTGTTCGTCGACCGAGAGTACCTGATCATCACCTATCGCACCGATCCCGATGCGCTGGCGAAGATCATCCCGGCGCCGCTCGAGATGACCGAGCCGGTGGTGAAGTACGAATTCATCCGCATGCCGGATTCGACCGGCTTCGGCGACTACACTGAGTCGGGCCAGGTCATTCCGATCAAGTACAAGGGCGAGCCCGGCGGTTACGTGCGCATGATGTTCCTCGACGATCATCCGCCGACCGCGGGTGGGCGCGAGCTCTGGGGCTTCCCGAAAAAGATCGGCGAGCCGACGCTCAAGGTGCATCGCGATACGCTCGTCGGCGAGCTGCGCTATTCGGACATGCCCGTCGCGCGTGGCACGATGGGCTTCAAGTACGCGCCGATGGATCGCAACAAGGCAATTGCGAGCCTGGAGGCGCCGGCCTATCTGCTCAAAATCCTGCCGCATGTCGACGGCACGCCGCGCATCTGCGAGCTGGTGCGTTATGCCATGCAGTGCAAGGAGTTCAAGGGCGCGTGGACCGGGCCCGGCGCGCTCGACCTGTTCGCGCATGCGCTCGCGCCGGTGGCGGATTTGCCGGTGCGCGAGGTCCTCTCCGCCGTGCACCTGAAAGCGGATCTGCTTCTGCCCTACGGCGAAGTCGTGCACGACTATCTTGCTTAGCTCGACTGCCCGTCATTCCCGCGCACGCGGGGATGACGAGTGCGCACATACCGTCAGGCGTCGGTGTATTCGAACACCTTCACCACCTTGGCGACGCCGGTGACATTGCGCGCGACTTCGACGACGGCATCGGCCTCGTCGCGGCTGACCATGCCCATCAGGTAGACGACGCTGTCGACCGTGGTCACGTTGACCCGACTCGGGTCGAAATCATTGAGGCTGGTGATGTCGAGCAGCGCGGTCTTCACGCGTGCGGTCATCGTGTTGTCCGCGCGGCGGCGCCAGAAGCCGATCGGCTCGTCGGTGACTTCGATTTCGTTGACCACGCGTTTGACGCCGTCGAGATGCTCGACCTGCGCTTGCGCGCGCTGCTTGAGCTCCGCGCTGCGCAATTGGCCGCAGAGCAACAGGCTGCCGTTGTAGACGACCGTGTGGACGAAGTTGTCGTCGTTGACGAAAGCCTTGTCGCGGTTGATCGCATCGCTTGCGTTCAACGCGAGGCGGCGGTCGGCGAGCACGGTGCCGGCATCGCGGCGATCGTGCGCCACGCCGACTCCGGCGGCCACGCCCGCGCCGGCCACAGCGAGCAGGCAGCCTTGCAACGGTGTTGCTAGGGCGAGAAGAAGTATCAATTTATACAATGCGCGATTCATGGTGAAGGGGTCGGGGCGGTGGCGGTACGGTTGCGCCTGGGCGGTGACTCGGCGCTGAACGCGCGGTGTCCTCATACCGCCTCGAAGGCATTGCGCGTCCATTCGAAGACGGGTCGTTGCGGCGTGCCGGCGCAGCCGATCACGTCGAAACGACAAGGAAGGTCGGCGAACCGTGCATGCGCCTGCAGGAACACCTGCGCGGTCTGCACGAGCTTGCGCTGCTTGGTCGCGCCGACCGAGGCGGTGCCGCCGCCGCGCGTTGCATCGTCGCGGTAGCGCACCTCGATGAAAATCAGGACATCTCCGTCGTGCGCGTTCCGATCGAGCATGACGAGGTCGATCTCGCCGTAGCGGCAATGGAAGTTGCGTGTGACGGGTTCGAGTCCGGCTTTGCGCAGATGGGCGAGCGCCGCGCTTTCCCAGAGTTCACCGATTGCGCGCGCGCTCATCGACGCCATGCGCCTAGGGCGTCGGTGCGCCGACCTGCAGGCTGCCGCTGACCGGTGTGGCGACGCCTTCGCTGAAGCGTGCCCAGGTCAGCAGGCGCTGGATGCGGCCGCTGCCGTCGTTGCCGAGCTGACCGGTCGCGCCGGGCAAATAGGCATCGTGGTGCTGGCTCATCCATTCGAGGTAGGGAACGAGAGCATAGGCATCCATGCCCATTGCGAACAGGCGCGCACCGGCGCCGCGCGCGGATTCGAGCGAGTTGGCGATGTCGCCGTGGTGCGGCAACCCGACTACCGCATCAAACAACCAAGGCGCGTCGCAGAACTCGACGCCGTCGAGATCGCGATCCATGCCCGGATTGGTCAGGCCGCCGAACAGATGCGAGGTAGCGAACACGGGCAGATTCACGTAGCCGGCGAGCTTGAGTTGCGGCACGAACAGACGCGCTTGTTGCGGTGTCATGCTGATGAACACGCCGCTGTTGGCCGGGTTGGCCGCATCGTTGCCGGCGGCGGCGCTCTGCGTCGGCAATGTGGCGAGCGCATTTTTTATGTTTGCGGCGAAATTCAGCTCGCCGGCCTTCAGGCGCGATTCGCCGATCACGCTGCCCTGTCCGGCCTCGAACTGGGCACGGAATGCGGCCGCGGCACGTTCGGCCCAATCGCTGTCTGCAGCGATGATCGCGGCGTGGTTGAGGCCGCGATCGAGCATGTGCTGAGCGGCCTGCGCGCCTTCGGTGTCGGGATTGAGGCCGAATGCTGCGCTGCCCGGCGGCGGCGCCTCGCCGCGTTCGGGCAGGTTGAGCGCGAGCACCGGCGCCGTCAGCGGGCTTTGCGCGAACACGGCAGAAACCGCATCGCGGCGCAGCGGTCCGATCACGTGATCGGCGCCATCGGCGACTGCGTGCTGGTAGGCGCTGATCGCGTCGGCGGCGCTGTTGCCGGCATCGTACACGCGCAGTTCCGGACGCGACGTGTGCGTGTCGGAGAAATAGGCGGCGAACACGCCGTCGCGCACGGCCTGGGCAACGGCCTTGAGCTGACCGTCGATCGGCAACAGCAGCGCGATCACGCGCGCCGGACGATAGCCTTCGCCGTTCATCGCATTCGCGCCGCCCTGCGTGCCGACCGGCAATCCCGGCTGCGCGATGCCCTGCGCGAGCGCCTGTCCGGATCGGCGCAACGCAAGATCGATGTAGGCACGCAAGGCGTCGCCAGGCAGCAGCGAGGCAGCCTGTTGCTTGAGCATCTCCGCATCGATGCTAGCCAGCGTGTCGACGATCTGGGTTTCGTTGCGCTCGCGGTCCTTGCCCTGCAGCGCGGGATTGAGTGCGGCACGCGTGCGAGCGCTCGCGAATGGGTCGCCGGCAAGCGCCTGCGCGCGTGCGCGCAGTTCGAGCGTGCGCAGGCGAAGCGGGCGCGACAGCTTCGTCTCGTCGATCGTGAGCAGAGTCAGCGCACGCTGCGCGTCCTTCTTCGACAGCGCGAGTTCCGCTTCGAGCAGATCGAGCCGCGGCTGCTCGGCTTCGGGCAGGCGGCGCGCCTTGACCCCATCGAGCGCCCAGGCGACTGCGTTGAGATTGCCTTCCTCGTGAAACGCTTCGGCGGCGCGCAAACGATAGTGGTCGCGATATTCGCGGTCGCCTTCGGCAATATCCATGAAGGCCTGGCCGGCGCGATCGAATTCGCCGTTCTTGAACCATTGTTCCGCTTCGCTCGCGGCCGGCCCGTTGTCGCGATTGCCGGGCAGTTCGGCGCAGCCGCCGAGCAGCAGGGCGGCGGCGAGGACGGCAAGGAGGCGGCGCAGGGTGCGGCTCGTCGTATACATGAAAGGTCGGTCCCGAGTGTGCGCGCATGATAGCGGAAGCGCGGGGCGGCTAAACTAGCCGGCGATCCCACTACAGGCGCGCGACATGAGCAGGCAGGACGACAAACCGCTGGCAGCGGGCGGCAAGCTGTTCGTCGTCGCGACGCCGATCGGCAATCTCGACGACCTGAGCCCGCGTGCGCGGGCGACGCTCGCTCAGGTCGACCTGATCGCCGCCGAAGACACGCGCCACAGCGCGGCGCTGCTGCGCCATCACGGCATCGCGACGCGTACGCTCGCCCTGCACGAACACAATGAACGCGAGGCGAGCGCCGATCTCGTGCGGCGCATGCAGGGTGGCGCGAACATCGCGCTGATCAGCGACGCGGGCACACCACTGGTCAGCGATCCCGGGTATCGCCTCGTGCGCGCGGCGCGCGCGGCGGGGATCCCGGTGTCGCCGATTCCCGGCGCGTGCGCGGCGATCGCGGCGTTGTCGGCGGCGGGTCTGCCGTCGGATCGATTCGTGTTCGAAGGATTTCTGCCGGCGAAGTCGGCTGCGCGCCGCGCCGCCTTGCAGGTGCTGCGCGCCGATCCGCGCACGCTGATCTTCTACGAGTCCAGCCATCGCATCGTCGAGTCGCTCGCCGACCTCGCCGCGGAATTCGGCGGTGAACGCGAGGCTGTGGTCGCGCGCGAGCTGACCAAGCAGTTCGAGACCGTGCTCGATGGCACGCTGGCCGGACTCGCGCAGCGAGTCGCCGTCGACGCCGACCAGCAGCGCGGCGAATTCGTCGTGCTCGTCAAGGGCGCTGGGGACGACGATGACGCGGCGAAACTGATCGAGGGTCTGCGTGTCTACAGGATCCTCAGCGCCGAACTGCCGCCGAGTCGCGCGGCCAAGCTCGCCGCCGAGATCACCGGCGCGCCGCGCAAGGCGCTGTATTCGGCATAGGGGTAGCGGGAGGCGTGATGGATTCATTGAAGATCGTCCCGGTCGACCAGACGAGATGGATGGATCTGCAGACGGTGTTCGGCAAGCGCGGCGGTGCGGCGGCCTGCCAATGCCAGCGTGCCATCCTGCCGATGCGCGAGTATTGGCACATGCCGCGTGACCTGCGCCGGGATTTTCTGCATGAGGAAATCGTCGGAGCCCGTCCGGCCGCGCCAGGCTTGCTCGCCTACCTGGGAGATGATCCGGTCGGCTGGTGCCGGCTTGGTCCGCGCTACCAGTTCGCCCCGTTGCGCAACTCGCCCGTGCCTTGGGCGGAGCGGCGCGAGGACAAGGAGGACGCGAAGGTCTGGGCCGTCGTCTGTTTCGTCGTGCGCGCCGGCTATCGACGGCGCGGCATCAGCTACGCGCTGGCCGCGGCCGCCGTCGACCATGCGCGGCGGCACGGCGCGGCGGCGATCGAGGGCTATCCGATGGCCACACGCGGCGAGGAGATCACCTGGGGCGAGCTGCACGTCGGTGCGGTCGGCGCGTTCAGGGCGGCCGGCTTCAAGGAAGTCACGCATCCCTCGAAACGCCGCTATGCGATGCGCATCGATTTCGGAGACGCAGCTGCGAAGCCGATGTCGACGCATCCGCGTGAACAGCGCGGCAAGACCAGCAAGGCGTGATGTCGGTGGCAGCTCGCGCGGCCGGTTCGCTACGACCAATCGGCGGCCGTTCAGGCGCACTGCGTACTACGGCCCGGATCACGAGTGTTTCACCCAATGCGTTGTAGGATGCGTCTTCGTCCGTGGACCGTGAGTGGCTCCGCCTCGCAGATCGACACCACCATGTCCGAATTCACCGTCCAGACATTGCTGAAAACCCCGACGGTCACCGTGCGCGACGTGTACTGTCGCGGCAACTGCCGGCACAAGAGCGCGGAGGAATGCGCGAGCGGCACGCATCTGGTGTTTCCGTATCGCGGTGTCTACGTGCGCCATGTCGGCCGCGACGAGGCGGTGGCCGATGCGAGCCAGGTGCTGCTGTTCAATGCACAGGAAGGCTACAGCGTCAGCCATCCGGTCGAGGGCGGCGACGCGAGCCTCGTTGTCGCGGTCGATGAAAACCTGTTGCGCGAACTGGCCCCGCCGGCCCTGCTGCACGAGGGTGTACCGTTGCGCTTCCGCCGCCAGCGCCTGCGCATCGACGCGCGCGCACAGGCGCTGGTTGCGCTGTTGCGGCACAGCTTGCGTGCGGGAATCGCCGAGCCGCTCGAAGCCGAAGGCCTTGCGCTGACGCTCGCGCAGCGCGCCCTCGGACCGCGCACGACGCACGCGGCGGCGGCCAGCAGCGGGCGCCAGCGTCTGGTCGACCGCGCCAAGCTCGTGCTGACCAGCGACCTCGCGCGGCGCTGGACGCTGGCCGACATTGCGGGCGAAGTCGGCGTTTCGCCGGTCTATCTGACCCAGAGTTTCCAGCAGGTCGAGGGCCTGCCGCTGTACCGCTATCAGCTGCGTCTGCGCCTTGCGCGGGCGCTCGATTTGATCGCGCAGTACGAAGACCTGAGTGCGCTGAGCCTCGATCTGGGCTTCTCCAGCCACAGCCACTTCAGCGCCGCGTTCCAGCAGACCTACGGGCGTTCGCCGACCGAATTTCGCCAGGCCGCGTTGCACAAGTCGGCCTGAATCGAAATCGCTAAAGATTCTGACAGCGGGTCAATCCTCGCGGTGGCGTAATGCACCTGCCCGGACGTCGGGCGCCAACGAAGAGAGAATGTCATGACCACCAAGACTTGTGCGGCTTGCGACTGCGAGCTCGATGCCAACCCCATCAAAGTCAAGATCGGCGGCAAGACCGTCGAAGTGTGTTGCGATGAATGCGCACAGAAGCTCAAGGAAGCGCACGCATCGGCGCAGGAGCAGGGCTGACGCCATGAGCACGCAAACCTCCCCGACTCGGCGCAGCGTGCGCACGGCTTCCGGCACGATCGGCTATGTCGAACAGGGCAGCGGTCCCGTTGCCCTGTTCGTCCACGGCGTGCTGCTGAACGGCCATCTCTGGCGCCACCAGCTCGCCGGATTGTCCGACGTGCGCCGTTGCATTGCCGTCGATCTACTCGCGCACGGCGATACCGAAATCCTGCCCGAGCAGGACGTGTCGGTGACCGCGAACGCGAACATGCTCGCACAGTTCCTCGATGCGCTCGGCATTGCCCAGGTCGATCTCGTCGGCAACGACAGCGGCGGCGGCATCGCGCAGATCTTCGCCGCATTGCATCCGCAGCGCGTACGCAGCCTGACCCTGACCGACTGCGACACGCACGACAATTGGCCGCCCGAGGCGTTCAAGCCGTTTCTGGCGATGGCAGCCGATGGCGGCTTGCGCGGCACGCTCGAGGCGATGCTTGCGGACAAGGGCATCTTTCGTTCGCCCGAAGCGCTGGGTCCGGCTTACGAGCATCCCGAACGGCTGGGCGATGCGGACATCGAAACCTATCTGCGTCCGTTCCTGCGCAGCCCGCAGCGTCTGCGCGATCTCGAACGTTTCCTCGCCGCGTTCGACAACAAGCACACGCGCGCGATCGAAGGCCGGCTCAAGGCGTTCACCGCACCGACACTGATCGTCTGGGGCACGGATGACGTGTATTTCGACGCGGCTTGGTCGCGTTGGCTGGCTGAGACGATTCCCGGCACGCGCAAGCGCGTGGAATACGAAGGCGCGCGCATCTTTTTCCCCGAAGAGCGCTGGCAGGATTTCAATCGCGAGCTGCGTACACATTGGCAGGCGGCGCTGCGCGAGGCCGCGTGAGGCGGATCGGCCCGGCAAACCCCGGCCGGATCGGCTAAAATCCGCAGCGGAGTCGGCCAGACAGTCGCGCGGCGCGCAAGCGTCTCGAGGAAAGTCCGGGCTCCACAGGGCAGGGTGCCAGGTAACACCTGGGCGGCGTGAGCCGACGACCAGTGCAACAGAGAATAGACCGCCGAACGGCCTCGTCACCCCTGTACCGCCGATTGACCGGACTTGACGTTGGGCGCGCAGCGCGCAACGGCCAAGTCTCGAATTCCAAGAAGGGTCGGCAGTACCAGGGTGGCGAGGTGCGTGGTAAGGGTGAAACGGTGCGGTAAGAGCGCACCGCGCGCGGGGACAACGTCGCGTGGCACGGTAAACTCCACCCGGAGCAAGACCGAATAGGGGAGCACGGCGCGGCCCGCGTCGCTCCCGGGTAGGTTGCTCGAGCTCATCGGCGACGGTGAGCCTAGAGGAATGACTGTCCAACGACAAAACCCGGCTTATCGGCCGACTCCCTTTATTTGTGCGTTCATCCGTGAACGCGAACGTCGAAAAAGCGGCCATTCGTGGCCGCCCTTTTTCAATGTAGCAACCAATCGTCGCTGATCGCGATGCGGACACCCTCGGTCGCACTCGTCTGTGAAATGAAGACGGGAGCCGTGTTCGGTCGCGGCGACTGTCCGCCTGTGCGTGTTCGGGAACTAACCGGCGCGCGGCGGCATCCAATGGCCGCCGTCGATCCGCTTCGCAGGCGACAGTGCGCGCGTTTCGGCTAGTTCCATCATAGAAAGCCGCCATCGCACCGATCTGGTCGGCGCGATGGGGGCGGGCGCGGTCAGCCGTAGCCAGTCAGCAGCAGGAAAGAGCATGAACCTTCATTTTGCATCCCGTCACCCCCGCCTGGTCCTCGGCCTCGGCTTGGGCGTGTGTGCGCTAGCCGCGACGGTTGCGCTGGTGTTCGCGGGGAAACGCAAGCCGGATGACGTATTCGTCCTGCGCCGCAATTTCGAGACCGTGCTCGTGCAGCAGGGTGATCTGGTCGTGCCGGTGCCGGCTTCCGGCATTTTCGTCGAAAAGGAGAAAAAGCTGCTCGCTTCGCCGACCTCGGGCACGGTGGAGGAAATTCCTTTCGCCCCCGGGGCGATGGTGAAGAAAGGCGATGTCGTCTTTCGCCTCAGCAACAGCCGCCTCGCCGAGCAGGCGCAGGCATCGCGCGTCGCCCTGGAGAAGGCGAATCTCGATCTCAAGGAAGCCGTGCTCAGCGAAAAGATCGAGGCGATGGCGCAATCGAGTCGGCAGAAGGAGCTCGAACGCGGACTCGCGATCGAGGTGCGCGAGCGCGATGCGCTGCGTCCGCTGATGGAGCGCGGCATCATCTCGAAACTCGACATGGCGCGCGCCGATGCGAAAGTCGGCGGCCTGCGCTCGCAGATCGCCGAGCAGGCGGACCGGGTCGCGCTCGCCCAGGATCTCGGCGCTTCGCGCATCGCAATCAAGGAGGAGGCGCTCAAGCAGGCCAAGGACGGTCTCGCGCTGGCGCAGCAGAAACTCGAGGAGCTCAAGGTCCGAAGTTCGGTCGATGGCCCGATCCAGGATGTGTTCGTCGAGCTCGGCCAGGCGGTGTCGCCGGGGGAGAAGCTCGCACTCGTGTCGAGCAGCAACGACCTGATCGCGGCGCTCAAGATTCCGCAGGCCAAGGCGGCGTCGATCGCGCACGGCAACAAGGCGACGCTTTACGTGCAGGGCAAGGTGGTGCGCGGCACGGTCGTACGCATCGATCCCAAGGTGCGCGATGACTCGGTCCTGGTCGATGTCGCGCCGAACGAACCGCTGCCGTTCGGTGTGCGTGCGGCCGAGTCGCTGGCCGGCGACATCGAGGGCGCCCCGACCAGCGAGGCGGTCTACGTCGAGCGCGCCGACGACATCCAGCCGTTCAAGGAGCGCGACATCTACCTGCTCAGCGGCAACGAGTTGCACCGCCAGCGCATTCAGTTCGGCGCGCTATCCGGCAAGTACGTCGAGATTCGCTCTGGCGCGCGGCCGGGTGACCGCTTCGCAATCGGGCTGGATCAGGCGCTGTACGCCAAGGCCGCGCTGACCGTGGCCGACTGATCGCGGCGGCGGCCCCCGGGCCGTGCGTCGCGTCCGCGTTTCCGGATACTTCTATACTTGTATTTTTTTGCAATTGTATATTCCGCGCAAACTGACGCGGATGGCGGTCGTGCTTGGGCGCAATGCCGGCACCAAATCCGCCGCGAGGGAGCTTTGGCCCTTGGGGAAAACTTGCGTGAATTCAATCACCTTTTGTCGCTTCCTCAGAAAGCGCACGAAATAGTCACAAATTCCTGCGCTTCTCCTTGATCTGCAAAGCAATTTTTCCTTGACAGCCCTGTATGCCGTCGATATTGTGGCGGCTAGTGGGATTTTGTGGTTTTTAGTGGGAATTGCGGATCATGTTCCAGGGCGAAACCGCGGTCACGTTGGACGACAAGGGTCGATTGGCGCTTCCTACCGCCTATCGCGACCTGATCGCGTCCGCGTGCGCGAATCGCCTCGTGTTCACCTACAACCCGTTCGAGCATGGCTGCCTGTGGTTGTTCCCGCAAGCCGAGTGGGAAAAGGTGCGCGACCAGGTCAACGCGTTGTCGAGCGTCAAGCGCGTGCACCGCGACCTGCAGCTGAAACTCGTAGGCGCGGCCGCGCAGATCGAGCTCGACGGGTCTGCACGCGTCCTGGTTCCAGCGAGTCAGCGCATGGCCGCTGGGATCGAAAAGCGCGCGATTTTGCTCGGCATGAACGCGAAGTTCGAGCTGTGGAGTGAGCAGGCGCACCTGAACAAGATTCGCCAGACGATTGGCGAGGGCGATCTCTCCGACGAGATGTTGGATTTGAAGCTGTGAGGGAAGCTCTGCGCGCATGCAGAGCTTCCGCGAGGCAGGACGCCTCGCTCGCGGGCCAAGCGCATATGCGCTTGATCCGTCGCAGGCGAGTTCGAATTTGCTTCGAACTCGCCGCGGGCTGCCAACCCGCGGACGGGGTTGTGCAGACCATTTTGAGAGGATCAACCGCATGCGCCCGAACGACGATGAGTGAAGAAGGCGCAGCGGCGGGACCGGCCCATCTGCCGGTAATGTTGAACGAAGCGGTGCAGGGATTGCGTGTGCGCGAGAACGGAACGTACCTGGATGGAACCTTCGGCCGCGGCGGTCATGCGCGCGCCGTCCTGGCCCGGCTTGGGCCGACGGGGAAGTTGCTGTTGATGGATCGCGACTCGACTGCGGTGGCGCATGCGCGTGCAGAGTTCGGCAATGATGCGCGCGTGGCTATTCGTCACGGCAACTTCGCCGATCTCGCCGACTGGGAGGCGACACTCGACGGCCTGGACGGCGTGCTGCTCGATCTGGGCGTGTCCTCGCCGCAGCTCGACGAGGCCGCGCGCGGGTTCAGCTTCCGCGCTGACGCGCCGCTCGACATGCGCATGGACACGAGTTCGGGAATCAGCGCGGCGCAGTTTCTCGCGAGCGCCGACGAGAGGGAGATTGCGGACGTGTTGTGGCAGTACGGCGAAGAACGCATGAGTCGGCGCATCGCGCGCGCGATCGTCGCGCGTCGCGCCGAGGCGCCGATCGCACGCACGCTCGAACTTGCCGAACTGATCGAACGCACGCTCGGTCGGCGCGAGGCGAACAAGCATCCGGCCACGCGCACGTTCCAGGCGTTGCGCATGCATGTCAACGGCGAGCTCGACGCGGTCGATCGCGGCTTGAGCGCTGCGACCGACCGCCTGAAGTCGGGCGGGCGCCTCGTCGTGATCAGTTTCCATTCGCTCGAAGACCGCGCGGTGAAGCATTTCCTGCGCGACGAGTCGCAATTGCCGCCGACACGCCGCGGCCTGCCGCCCCCCGTGGCGGCGACGCTGCGTCTGAAGACGATCGGCGGCGCGCAACTGCCGGGCGACGAGGAAATCGCAGCGAATCCGCGCGCCCGCAGCGCGGTGCTGCGCGTGGCGGAGAAACTCTGATGGCTACGTTCATGGGGGTCGCGCGCGGAATTGGTTACGCCATCATTCTCGTCCTGCTTGCGGGCGTGATCGGTTGCGCGTTCGGCGTGGTCTACACGCGGCAGGAGAGCCGCCGCATGTTCACCGAATACAACGAGCTGACCAAGGAGCGCGATCGCCTCAATTACGAGTTCGGCCGGCTCGAACTCGAGCGCGCGACGAAGGCGGAAATCAACGGCATCGAGAAGGTCGCGCGCGAGAGCTTCGGCATGATTTCTCCGAGTTCGGCGAATACCGTGGTGATCAAGCGATGACCAAGCGCGAACTGTTCCAGTTCGATCTGCCGGGGCTGCGCGCGCAGCGCGACGCGCAGGCCACGGCGAAAAACCAGCCGGCGCGCGGCGCCAGGCGCTGGTTCGATTTTGCTGCAGGTGATGCGGCGAAAGTGAAGCCGCGCCAAGCTGCGGTCAATCTCAAGCGTCGTCTTACCGTCGTGCTGATGATCCTGGCGCTCGCGGCGACGGCGCTGATCGTGCGCGCGATCGACCTGCAATGGGTAAGCAAAGATTTCTACCTCGACCAGGGCGACCAGCGTTACGTGCGCGATCTCAAGATCGATGCACCGCGCGGCACGATCTTCGACCGCAACGGCAATCCGCTCGCGGTGTCGACGCCGGTCGCATCGATCTGGGCCGATCCGTCGACGCTCAAAGACCACATGGACCGCGTGCCGGAGCTCGCCAAGGCACTCGGCCTCGATGCGAACGCGCTCGCGCAGAAGATCATGCAGCGCGCGGACAAGCAGTTCGTCTATCTCGTGCGTCATCTCAACCCCGATGCGGCCGAGGCGATCCTCAAGCTCGGCATTCCGGGCGTGGACAAGCAGCCGGAGTTCCGCCGCTTCTATCCGAACGGCGAGGTGACCGCGCACATCCTCGGCAAGACCGACGTCGACGACCGCGGTTCGGAAGGGCTCGAGCTCGCATTCAACGAATATCTTGCTGGGAAGCCCGGCAGCAAGAGCGTGATCCGTGATTTGCACGGGCGCGCGGTCGAAAGCTACGACGTCGACCTCGATATTGCGCCACAGCCCGGCCGCGACCTGACCCTGTCGATCGACAAGAACATCCAGTACCTCGCCTATCGCGAGCTGATGGCGGCGATCAAGGACCATAAGGCGGCCTACGGTTCGATCGTCGTGATGGACGTGAACAACGGCGAGATCCTCGCCATGGTCAACCAGCCTTCGTTCAATCCGAATTCGCAGAACCCGAACATTCCGGCGAAGGATTTGCTCGACCATATGCGCAATCGCGCGGCGACCGACGTGGTCGAGCCAGGTTCGGTGGCGAAGGCGGTCACGATTTCCGCCGCGCTGGAAAGCGGCAAGTGGAAACCCGACTCGAAGGTCGATACCAATCCCGGCACCTGGCAGCACTACGACCACGTCGTCCACGACCACCGCAACGTCGGCCTGCTGACCGTGACCGGCGTGATCACGCATTCCTCCAACGTCGGCGCGGCGAAGATCGGCTCGACCCTGTCGCGCGATCAAATGTGGGACATGTTCCATCGCTTCGGCTTCGGCGAAACGACGGGTTCGGGCTTCACCGGCGAATCCCCGGGCAATCTGCGCATCGCCAAACTCTGGGGGCCGGTCGAGCAGGACACGATTTCCTACGGCTACGGATTTTCGGTGACCCCGCTGCAGCTCGCGCGCGCCTACGCCGCGATCGCCGCCGGCGGCGTCCTGCACACGCCGACTTTCGTCAAGGGCGGTGGCGACGAGGGCAAGCGCATCATCGACAGGAAGATCGCCGATGAAGTCCTGGCGATGCTGCGCACCGTCATCGCGCCGGACTCGACCGCGCCTAAAGCCGCGGTGCCGAACTATTTCGCCGCCGGCAAGACCGGCACTTCGCACATCGCGCACAACGGCGGCTACCGCAACGTCTACAACTCGGTATTTGTGGGTTTCGTTCCGGCGACGAATCCGAAGCTCGTTGCCGCGATCGTCATTTCCGGCGCGACCGGCACCGACATCGTGCAGTACATGGGCGGTACCGTCGCCGCACCGGCGTTCAGCGGCGTGATGCAGGGCGCGCTGCGCGTGCTCGACATTCCGCCGGACAACGTCAAGAACTGGTACACCGGCGGCCCGGGTCCCGATCCGCTCGCGTTGCCGAAGCTGCCGCCGGAGCCGGCGGCCGATCCGAACGTCGTCGGCGAAGCGGAGACGGCCGATCCATGAGCCCGACTGCGCGCCCGCTCTCGGAGCTGCTCGCCGGCATCGCGCCGGCGGACGCGCTTGCCGCCTGCGGCGACATCGTCGTGCGCGGGCTCACGCTCGACTCGCGCCGCGTGCGCGAGGGCGATGCGTTCTTCGCGCTCGCCGGCACGACGGCGCACGGCATCACGTTCGCGCCGAAAGCGGTCGCGAACGGCGCGGTCGTTGTGCTGGCAGAGAAGGCGAAGAACGCGCCCGCGATCGCCGCGGTCGAGCAGGCCGCAGGCGCGCCCGAGATCTGGATCGACGACCTGCACGACCAGGTCGGCGAAATCGCCGCGCGTTTCTTCGCGCGCCCGTCCGAATCGCTGCGCGTGATCGGTGTCACCGGCACGAACGGTAAGACTTCGATCGTACAGTTGCTCGCCGCCGCGCTTGATGGCCTTGGCGCGCGTGCAGCGACGATCGGCACGCTCGGTGCGGGTCTGGTCGGCGCGATCCGCGAAGGCGAGCGCACGACGCCCGATGCGATCAGCGTGCAGGCGCTGCTCGCAGAATTCCGCGACGCGGGCGCCAGCCACGTCGCCATGGAAGTTTCCTCGCATGCGGTCTCACAGGGCCGGGTGAACGCGGTGACGTTCGACGTCGCCGCGTTCACCAATCTGACCCGCGACCATCTCGACTATCACGGCACGATGGAAGCCTACGGCGCCGCTAAAGCGCGCTTGTTCGCTTGGCCGGATCTTCGTGCCGCGGTGATCAACGTCGATGACGCGTTCGGACGCAAGCTTGCTGCCGATCTGCCGGCTCATGTGCAGAGCTTGCGCTACGGCGTCGATAACGCGAATGCCGAGATCGTTGCGACCACCGTGCGCACGAGTGGCGATGGCCTGCATTTCCACCTGCGCACGCCGTGGGGCGATGGCGACATCGCGACCAAGCTGCTCGGCCGTTTCAACATTGCCAATCTGCTCGCCGTTGCCGGCTGCCTTGGTGCGCTTGGCTGCGACTTTGCACAAATCTGCACCGCACTGACCAACGCGCATCCGGTAATCGGGCGCATGAACCGCCTCGGTGGCGGCACTGCTCCGCTCGTTGTCGTCGACTACGCACACACGCCCGACGCGCTCGAACAGGCGCTGGCGAACCTGCGTGCGCATTGCGACGGCCGGTTGATCTGCGTGTTTGGCGCTGGTGGCGAGCGCGACCAGGGCAAGCGCCCGCAGATGGCGGCGATCGCCGAGCGCCTGGCCGACCGAGTGATCGTCACCGACGACAATCCACGCAACGAGGACGGTGACGCGATCGTCGCCCAGATCGTCGCCGGCTTCGCCGATCGCGATGCGATCATCGTGCAACGCGACCGCGCGCGCGCCATCGCGCTCGCACTGCGCGAGGCCAAGCCAGGCGACATCGTGCTGATCGCCGGCAAGGGCCACGAGCCGTACCAGGAAATTGGCGGCATCAAGCATCCGTTCGACGACCTCGCCGTCGCGCGCCGCGCGCTGGAGGCACGGGCATGATCCTGCGTCTGTCTGAAGTCGCGCTGTGGACCCACGGCGGTCTGAGCGGCAAGGACCTCATGGTCCGCGGCGTCGCCACCGACACGCGCCAGGCCATGCCGGGCGCGCTGTTCGTCGCGCTCAAGGGCGACAACTTCGACGGCCATGATTTTGTCGAGAAAGCGAAAGAGGCCGGCGCGGTCGCACTGCTCGTCGCACGACCCGTCGCGAGCGAGCTGCCGCAGGTCGTCGTCGCCGACACGCTGCTTGCGCTGGGCGACCTCGCAAGCCACGCGCGCGCGCAGCAGCGTGCACGCGTCGTCGGCATCACCGGTTCGAACGGAAAGACCACGGTGAAAACGTTGGTCGCCTCGATCCTGTCGCTGCACGGCAAGACCCATGTCAACGCGGGCAACTACAACAATGAGATCGGCCTGCCGCTGTCGCTGCTGGCGATGCCGGACGACACACAATATGCCGTGCTCGAGATGGGCGCGGGCAAGCCGGGCGACATCGACTACCTTGCTGCCATTGCGCGGCCCGAAATCGGCCTCGTCAATAACATCGGCCCGGCGCATCTTGAGCGCATGGGCTCGCTCGAAGGCGTGGCCGAGACCAAGGGTGCGCTGTACGCCTCGCTGCCGGCGCACGGCGTGGCCGTGATCAACGCCGATGAGACATTTGCAACATTGTTTACAAGTATAAACCGGGCCGGACGCACGATCCGCTACGGTCTCGATCAGCCTGCCGACGTCGGGGCGGAGATTCGCAAGCTCGGTGTCGAGTCGCGCTTCGCGCTGCGCACGCCGGTCGGTGACGCCGAGGTCGCGTTGCCGCTGGCCGGCCGCCATAACGTCGCCAATGCGCTCGCCGCGGCATCGATCGCGCTCGCGCTCGATGTGCCGCTGGCGACGATCAAGCAGGGGTTGGAAACCGCTCCCGCGGTCAAGGGTCGCCTTGCGCGTCATGCGATGCCGGGTGGCTGGACCCTGATCGACGACAGCTACAACGCGAATCCGGCCTCGACCGCCGCAGCGATCGCGACGCTGGTGCAGGAACCCGCGGAAGCCTGGCTCGTGCTCGGCGACATGCGCGAGCTCGGCGCGCAGGCGCGCGAGCTGCACGCGCAGATCGGCGCGCTGGCCAAGAAGAGCGGCATCGCCTGGCTGTACACGGTCGGCGAGCTGTCGCGCGCCGCGGCTGCGGCGTTCGGCGAAGGTGCGCAACATTTCCCCGATCAGGAATCGCTGACGCGGGCGCTCACGGCCGATGTGCACGCAGGCGTCAACGTGCTGGTCAAGGGTTCGCGCGGCTCGGCGATGGATCGCATCGTACGCGCACTGCTCGAGGCAACGGGCAGCAACGGCAATGGAGGTGCGCGTCATGCTGCTTGAACTCGCCGAATATTTCCGCGGCAGCTTCAACGCGCTGCACCTGTTCCAGTACCTGACCTTTCGCGCGATCATGGCGACGCTGACCGCGCTGGCCTTTTCGCTGTTGGTCGGCCCGGCGGTGATCCGCAAGCTCGCCGAGATCAAGGCCGGCCAGGTCATCCGCAGCGACGGCCCGCAGTCGCATCTATCGAAGGCCGGCACGCCGACGATGGGGGGCGCGCTGATCCTGCTCGCGGTCGCGCTCTCCACCCTGCTGTGGATGGACCTCGCCAACCGTTACGTCTGGATCGTGCTCGGCGTGACGATTGCGTTCGGCGCGATCGGTTTCTACGACGACTACAAGAAGATCGTGCTCAAGAACAGCGCCGGCCTCGCCGCGCGCTGGAAATACTTCTGGCAGTCGGTGTTCGCGCTGCTCGTCGCGCTCGCGCTGTATCGCACCGCGCAGACGCCAGCCGAGACCTCGCTCTACGTGCCGCTGTTCAAGCAGGTCGTGGTTCCGCTCGGTGTTTTCTTCGTCGCGATCGCCTACTTCATGATCGCCGGCTTTTCCAACGCGGTGAACCTGACCGACGGCCTCGACGGCCTCGCGATCATGCCCAGCGTACTCGTCGTCACCGCGCTCGGTGCGTTCGCCTATCTCGCCGGCAACAAAGTGTTCTCCGAATACCTCGGCATTCCGTCGATTCCGGGCGCGGGCGAATTGACGATTTATTGCGGCGCGCTGGCCGGCGCCGGCCTCGGCTTCCTCTGGTTCAACGCCTATCCGGCGCAGGTGTTCATGGGCGATGTCGGCGCGCTCGCGATCGGCGCGGCGCTCGGTACGCTCGCGGTAATCGTGCGCCAGGAGATCGTGTTGCTCGTCATGGGCGGGGTGTTCGTGATGGAGACTGCTTCGGTGATGCTGCAGGTCGCGAGCTTCAAGCTCACCGGTAAGCGCATCTTCCGCATGGCGCCGATCCACCATCACTTCGAGCTCAAGGGCTGGCCCGAGTCGCGCGTGATCGTGCGCTTCTGGATTATCAGCGTCGTGCTCGTGCTGATCGGCCTGGCCACGTTGAAGGTGCGCTGATGAGCCAAGCCAAGCGCATTGACGAGACCCTCGGCAAGTACGACATCGGCCTGATCGTGCTCACGGGTGCGCTCGCCGCGTTCGGCCTTGTCATGGTCGCGTCGAGTTCGATCGCGATCAGCCCCGGCGGCCCGTTCTACTACGCAATCCGCCACGCCGTCTTCCTTGCACTTGGGTTCGGCATCGCTTTTGTCGTTATGCGTACCGAACTGGAATGGTTCGAGCGCAACGCGTTTTTGCTGCTGTTGTTTGCCGTGCTGCTGTTGTTGCTCGTGTTCGTGCCTGGACTCGGCGTGCGCATCAACGGTGCGCGCCGCTGGATCCGACTCGGCATCTCGAACTTCCAGTCGGTGGAGGCGGTGAAGCTGTTCTTCATCGTCTACCTGGCCAGCTATCTCGTGCGCCACCAGGAAGCCGTTCAAACCAAGCTGTTCGGCGTGATCAAGCCGATCGGCGTCGCCGGCGTGCTCGTCGTGCTGCTGCTCGCACAGCCCGACTTCGGCTCGTCAGCGCTGATCATCGCCGTCACCGTCGGCATGATCTGGCTCGGCGGCGCGCGCATGCGCAATCTCGTCTATCTGTCGATCCCGCTGCTGCCGGTGATTGCCTGGGTGGCGACGACCTCGGACTACCGCGTCAAACGCCTGACCTCGTTCCTCAATCCTTGGGCCGATCCGTTCAAGGACGGTTTCCAGCTGACCCAGGCCTTGATCGCGATCGGTCGCGGCGAGTGGCTCGGCGTCGGCCTCGGCGGTTCGGTGCAGAAGCTGCACTACCTGCCCGAAGCGAACACCGATTTCATCCTTGCCGTGATCGGCGAGGAATTCGGCTTCATCGGCATCGTGCTCGTACTCAGCCTGTTTGCCCTGCTCGTCGGCCGCGCGTTGATGATCGGCATGAAGGCGATCGAGCTGCGCCAGCGCTTCGCCGGCTACTGCGCGTTCGGCATCGCGCTGTGCATCGGCCTGCAGGCGCTGGTCTCGGTCGGTGTCAACATGGGCGTCTTACCAACCAAGGGTCTGACGCTGCCGCTCATCAGTTCGGGCGGTTCGAGCGTGATGATGACCTGCGTGATGATCGGCTTCCTGCTGCGCATCAGCTACGAAGTCAGCCGCGCCGAGCGCGTCCGCGATGCGAACCTGACCGAGCCGCGTGACCTGATCGGTGGCATGCCGTCGGGAGCGACCGCATGAGCGCCGCGCCCGTGCTGATCATGGCCGGCGGTACCGGTGGCCACATCTTTCCTGGCATCGCCGTGGCCAAGGAATTGATGGCGCGTGCCGTGCCCGTGCTATGGCTCGGCAGCGAGGGCGGTCTCGAAACGAAGCTCGTACCGCAGGCCGGCATCGAGCTCAAGACGATCGCAATTTCGGGCGTGCGCGGTAAAGGCATCGCCAGCCTGCTCGCTGCGCCGTTGAAGATTTTCCGCGCCGTGCTCGCGGCGTGGAAGTTGATCGGCGCCATGCGCCCGCGCAGCGTGCTATCGATGGGCGGCTACGTTGCCGGCCCCGGCGGCATCGCCGCCTGGCTGCGCGGCGTGCCGCTGGTCGTGCACGAACAGAACAGCATTGCCGGCACGACCAATCGCATCCTCGCCAAGTTCGCCAAGCGCCGCCTGTGCGGGTTCGAAGGCGCGTTGCCGCGCAGCGAATGGATCGGCAATCCGGTGCGTGCCGAGATCGCCGCGCTGCCGCCGCCGGCCGAGCGTTTTGCCGGTCGCATGTCGTCGAACCTTCTCGTGCTTGGCGGCAGCCAGGGCGCGCGCGCGTTGAACAGAATGTTGCCTGCAGCGCTGGCGACGGTGCCCGAATCCGCGCGCCCGACGGTACGTCATCAGTGCGGCGCAAAGTTCGTCGACGAGGCGCGCGCCGCGTATGCGCAGGCCGGCATCGAGGCGAGGGTCGAGCCGTTCATCGATGACATGGCGGCTGCATATGCGTGGGCCGACTTTGTCGTCTGCCGCGCCGGTGCGCTGACGATCGCCGAGTTGTGCGCGGCAGGCGTTGGTTCCTTGCTCGTGCCGTTCCCATTTGCGGTGGACGATCATCAGACGAGCAACGCAGCATCCATGGTCGATCGCGGCGCGGCGATGCTGACGCCCGAGGCGAAGGTCGATGCCAAGCTTCTGGGCGACCTGATCCTGGCGCAGAACGATCGCAAAGCGCTGCTGAAAATGGCCGAAGCCGCGCGTGCACTGGCGAAGCCGCAAGCCGCGGCAAACATCGTCGACATCTGCCTGCAGGTGGCCGCATGACGCCGCAGATCGCCCACGCCACTTCGGACTGGATTCGCGAATCCTCGCGCCGCGTGCATTTTGTCGGTATCGGCGGTGCGGGTATGAGCGGCATTGCCGAGGTGCTGCACAATCTCGGCTACAAGGTCACCGGTTCGGACAAGGCCGACTCCGCAGTGACGCGGCATCTGTCCGCGCTCGGCATCAAGATTTACAAGACGCACAAAGCGGGCAACGTCGACAAGGCCGATGCGGTCGTCGTCTCGACCGCGATCAAGGCCGACAATCCCGAAGTGCTCGCCGCGCGCGAACGCCGCCTGCCGGTGATGCCGCGTGCCGAGATGCTCGGCGAATTGATGCGCTTCCGCCGCGGCATCGCCGTCGCCGGCACGCACGGCAAGACGACGACGACCAGTCTCGTCGCCTCGGTGCTCGCCGAAGGTGGGCTCGATCCGACCTTCGTCATCGGCGGTCAGTTGCTGGCCGCGGCGACGCACGCGCGTCTCGGCACGGGCGATTATCTCGTCGCCGAGGCCGATGAAAGCGATGGCTCGTTCCTGATGCTCAACCCGGTGATCGCGATCGTCACCAATATCGACGCCGATCACCTCGAGAACTACGGCGGCGATTTCGCCCAGGTGAAGAAGGCGTTCGACGACTTCCTGCATCGCCTGCCGTTCTACGGCGTCGCCGTGCTTTGCATCGATGACGCCGAAGTCGCCGAGCTGGCGCGCACGACGACGCGGCGCATGCTGAGCTACGGCACGCACAAGAGCGCCGATGTGCGCGCGAGCCGCATCACCCAGGACGGCGGGCGCATGCGTTTCGATCTGCATCTGCCCGAGCAGAAGAAGCCGCTGGCGGTCACGCTCAACCTGCCAGGCTTGCACAACGTGAAGAACGCGCTCGCCGCGGCCGCGGTCGGTTGGCAGCTTGGCGTCGATGCGAAAGCGATCGCGACCGCGCTGGAGAATTTCCAGGGCGTCGGCCGGCGCTTCCAGATGCGCGGCGAGATCGCACTCAACGGTACTGGAAAAAATCGGGGCAGCGCGCTGCTGGTCGACGACTACGGCCATCATCCGCGCGAACTCGCCGCGGTGTTCGCGGCCGCACGCGGCGGCTGGCCTCAGCGCCGCCTCGTCGTCGCGTTCCAGCCGCATCGCTACACGCGTACGCGCGACCTGCTCGACGACTTCGCCAACGTGCTCAGCGAAGCCGATGTGCTCGTGCTGACCGAGGTCTATCCGGCCGGCGAGGCGCCGATCGCGAATGCCGACGGGCGCGCGCTCGCGCGCGCGGTGCGTGCGCGCAACAAGGTCGTGCCGGTACTCGTCGAGCACCCGCGCGATCTGAAAACCATGCTGCCCGGGTTGCTGCGCGACGGTGACCTCGTCCTCGTCATGGGCGCGGGTGATATCGGCGCCGCGGTCGGCGAATTGGCTGCGCTGGCTCCGGCCAGGGCGAAGAAATCCAAAAGTGGAAAAGTAAAGTAATGCGCATCACGGACGCCAAACAATTCGGTCGCGTTGCCGTTGTCATGGGCGGCGACAGCGCCGAGCGCGAGGTTTCGCTGAATTCGGGCCGCAACGTGCTCGACGCGCTCAAGGCGCGTGGGGTCGATGCGCAGGCGATCGACGGCATCCCGGCGCTGCTCGACGCGTTGCGCGCCGGCCATTTTGCGCGCGTGTTCAACATCCTGCACGGCGGCGGCGGCGAGAACGGCGAGCTGCAGGGCGCGCTGCAGTCGCTGCGCGTACCGTTCACCGGCTCGGGTGTGCTCGGTTCGGCTTTGTCGATGGACAAGACGCGGACCAAGCAGGTGTGGCTGTCGCTCGGCTTGCCGACGCCGCGCTACAAGGCGTTGCCGCGCGGTGCGGATGTGCACGCGGCCGCGCGCGAGGTCGGTTTCCCGCTGATTGTGAAGCCGGCCTGCGAGGGTTCGAGCGTCGGCGTGACGCGCGTATTCGCCGAAGTCAACCTCGATGCCGCGGTGGAACTCGCCACGCGCTATCACGGCGACCTGCTGATGGAAACGCTGATCGAGGGTGGTGGCGAATACACCGTCGGCATCCTCGGCCATGAGGCGTTGCCGACGATCCATATCGTGCCGAAAGGCGCATATTACGACTACAACGCCAAGTACATCGCCGAGGACACGCAATACATTTGTCCCGGCCTCGATGGTGCGGCCGAAGCCGAAATGCGCGCGCTCGCGCTGGCGGCATTCGACGCCGCGGGCTGTTCGGGCTGGGGCCGCGTCGATGTCATGCGTGATGCGCAGGGCCGCAACTGGCTGCTCGAGGTCAACACAGCGCCCGGCATGACCAGCCACTCGCTCGTGCCCAAGGCCGCGCGTGCGGTCGGCATCGAGTTCGAAGAACTGTGCTGGCGCATTCTCGAAACGAGCTTCGATGGCGACGCGGGGCGGCACACATGAACCGCAGCGTCCTCAAACTCTTCGCCTGGGTGATCGCGCTGACCTTGATCGGCCTGCCGATCGTCGGTGTGCTCAATGGCTGGTTCGCGCAGGAGCGCTGGCCGATCCGCAACCTGCAGGTCGAGGCCGAGTTCAACCACGTCGGTGCGGAACAGATCCGCGCGGCCGCGAAGAATTATCTCGGCACCGGTTTTTTCGCGATCAAGCTCGACGACGTGCGCGCGGCGGTTGCGGCGCTGCCGTGGGTCGAACGCGTCGAGGTGCGCAAGCGCTGGCCAGACACGTTGGAAATGCGCGTGCTCGAGCAGCAGCCGTTCGCGCGTTGGGGCGATAAGCAATTGATCGGTCGCAACGGATCGCTGTTCTCCGCGCCGGGCACCGAGACGATCCAGGGCTTGCCGCAGCTTTCCGGCCCCGATTCTGCGCTCGCCGATGTAATCGATTTCTACCAGAAGACGTTGACCACGCTCAGCGGCAGCGGTCTTGCGTTGGCCGGCGTTTCGTTGTCCGCGCGCGGCAGCTGGGCGATCAATCTCGTCGACGGCTCGGAGATCCTGCTCGGCCAGCGCGACATCGACGACCACCTGCAACGCTTCCTCGACGTGTTCCCGCGCCTGGCCGCCGGCCGCGCCACGAATACGTTCGCGCGCGCCGACCTGCGCTACGCGAACGGCTTTGCGATCCGTTGGCTCGCAGCCGTGCCTGCGTCGGGCCCGATTCCCAATCCTGACAAACCCGCCGCGCCGCCCAAGCCGGCGGCGCAGAGACCCACATGAAGCACAAAGCCGAAAAATCCCTGATCGTCGGACTCGATGTCGGCACCTCGAAGGTCGTCGCGATCGTCGGCGAATATGCGCCGGGCGAACCGGTCGAAATCATCGGCATCGGCTCGCATACCTCGCACGGTCTGAAGCGCGGCGTCGTCGTCGACATCGAATCGACCGTGCAGTCGATCCAGCGCGCGGTCGAGGAGGCCGAGCTGATGGCAGGCTGCGAGATCCGCTCGGTTTACGCGGGCATCAGCGGCAGCCATATCCTCGGCCGCAACTCGCACGGTACGGCACCAATCCGCGAGCGCGAGGTGACTCAGGGCGATATCGATCACGTGCTCGATGCGGCCTGCGCCGTGGCGATCCCGGCGGACCAGCGCGTCCTTTATAAGGAGCCGCAGGAGTTCGTCATCGACGGTCAGGAAGATATCCGCCATCCGATCGGCATGAGCGGCGTGCGCCTGGAGGCGAACGTGCACATCGTCACCGGCGCGGTCAGCGCGGCGCAGAACATCACCAAGTGCGTGAACCGCTGCGGCCTGCAGGTCGACGACCTGATTCCGGGCGCGATCGCGTCGAGCAAGGCCATCCTCGTACAGGATGAGCGCGAGCTCGGTGTCTGCCTGGTCGACATCGGCGCGGGCACGACCGACATCTCCATTTTCACCCAGGGCGCGATCCGCCACACCGCGAGCCTGCCGATCGGCGGCGACCAGGTGACCAACGACATCGCCCAGGGCTTCCGCACGCCGACCGCGCATGCCGAGGAGATCAAGGTCAAGTATGCCTGCGCGCTGGCCCAACTCGCGCACGCCGAGGAAACGATCCAGGTACCGAGCGTCGGCGATCGTCCGCCTCGTCGTCTCGCCCGGCAGACGTTGGCCGAGTGGGTGCAGCCGCGTTACGAGGAGCTGTTCGGCATGGTCCAGGCCGAGCTGCGCCGCTCGGGCTACGAGTCGCTGGTCGCGGCCGGCATCGTGCTGACCGGCGGCGGTTCGAAGATGGAAGGCGTCATCGAACTGGCCGAGGAAGTGTTCCACCTGCCCGTGCGCGTGGGTCTGCCGCAGCACGTGACTGGGCTGGCTGACGTGGTCAGCAACCCGATCCACGCGACCGGCGTCGGCCTGCTGCTCTACGGCAGCCGGCAAGACGGCATGACCCGCACGACCGGAAGTTCGGTGGCCGGCAACGTCGGCAACTTCTGGGGCAAGGTCAAGCATTGGGTGAAGGGAGAGTTTTGAGCAACACCATTCCCAACCAGCCCTTCCTTTCAAGGGGAGAGCTGAAGAGAAAAGTGGCACGCAGGAGCGTGCTGCGGATCCGAAACGGATCCACCCCACGGCGGCACATGTGCCTGTCCGTCGCGGGGCCGGAGTGGCGCGGAGCGCCGCAGCCGGTGATCGATAACTACATCAAGCAACACACAACTAGCGGAGGTAAGGGAAATGTTTGAACTGGTCGAAAAACTCGCACCCAATGCAGTAATCAAGGTCATCGGCGTCGGTGGCGGCGGCGGCAACGCGGTCAGCCACATGGTGTCGTCCAATATCGATGGCGTGGACTTCGTCTGCGCTAACACCGATTCGCAGGCGCTGAAGAAAACCGGCGCCAAGCTGACCTTGCAGCTCGGCGGCAACGTGACCAAGGGCCTCGGCGCAGGCGCGAATCCGGAAGTCGGCCGCCAGGCCGCGCTGGAAGATCGCGAGCGCATCGTCGAGCTGCTGCAGGGCGCCGACATGGTGTTCATCACGGCCGGCATGGGCGGCGGCACGGGTACCGGCGCGGCGCCGGTCGTGGCGCAGCTCGCGAAGGAACTCGGCATTCTCACCGTGGCGGTGGTGACCAAGCCGTTCCCGTTCGAAGGCCGTCGCCGCATGCAGGTGGCGATGAAGGGCATCGAGGACCTCTCCCAGTACGTCGACTCGCTGATCACAGTGCCGAACGAGAAGCTGCTGAGTGTGCTCGGCCACGACGTGACGATGGTTTCTGCGCTCAAGTCGGCCGACGACGTGCTGCTCGGTGCGGTGCAGGGCATTTCCGACCTGATCACGCGTCCGGGCCTGATCAACGTCGACTTTGCCGACGTGCGGACGGTCATGTCCGAGATGGGCTTCGCGATGATGGGCACCGGCATTGCGCGCGGCGACGACCGGGCCGTGGCTGCGGCCGAGGCGGCGATCAACAATCCGCTGCTCGAGGACGTCAATCTGTCCGGCGCCTGCGGCATCCTGGTCAACGTCACCGCGGGTCCGAACCTGACCATGCGCGAGTTCGACGAGATCGGCCAGGTCGTCCATCAGTTCGCTTCCGAGGATGCGACCGTGGTCATCGGCACGGCGATCGATCCGGAAATGCAGGACAACGTCCGCGTCACCGTCGTCGCCACCGGCCTCAACCGCAATGCTGCACGCCAGCATGCGCGTCGGGAAGAGCCGATGGTCGCCACGCGTCCGCACCTGGTCAAACGCACGGGCACCGACAACATGCCGGTGTACGACGACTATATCCAGCCGGTACGCACGTCGCCGGCGCGATCGGTGACGGCAGCGGCGGAGGCGGCGCCGATGGCGGAGGCTCAAGTAGACTATCTGGATATCCCGGCGTTCTTGCGCCGTCAGGCAGACTGATGAGGCGATCGGAGACCTCTCACAAGAGTTCTTCGCTGACCTTCTTGATTTGCCCAGCAGCGCAAATGCGATGCGCTATTTCGCATCGCGTAGGCGCGTAACCTCTCGACCTCCGCGGGTCCCGGACTTCGTTACGCGACGGCACAGTCGCGTAACGAATCCTTAACGGGTTTTTGCGAGCGTCGGTTGAAGCGGATCGACGCTGGTACTATCTCTGAGAAGATGTGCCCGTACATGTTGCATTCACGCAACATGCGTAGGTTTTTTACATCGCTTTACTTTGCGCGGCGGTATCGGTGTGTTAGGATTCTTGCCGTTTTTGTCCGCTCCTGCCCCAGGGGTCATAAGAAAAATGATCAAACAACGTACGCTCAAAAATGTCATCCGGGCGACGGGTGTTGGTCTGCATACGGGCGAAAAGGTTTATATGACGCTGCGTCCTGCGGCTGTCGACACCGGCATAGTATTTCGCCGCGTGGACCTTGCGCAGCCGATGGAGATCCGCTCCCGCAGCGAGAACATCGGCGACACGCGCCTCTCCAGCACCCTCGTCAAAGACGGCGTGCGCATCGCGACCATCGAACACCTGCTTTCCGCTTTTGCCGGTCTCGGCATCGACAACGCCTATGTCGATCTGTCCGCGCCCGAAGTGCCGATCATGGACGGCAGTGCCGGTCCGTTCGTATTCCTGCTGCAGTCAGCGGGCATCGAAGAACAGGCCGCCGCCAAGCGGTTCGTCCGCATCAAGAAGCCCGTCGTCGTGCGCGAAGGCGACAAATGGGCGCGCTTCGAGCCGTTTGACGGCTTCAAGGTCGGCTTCTCGATCGATTTCGACCACCCGATTTTCACCCGCCGCACGTCCAAGGCCGAGATCGATTTCTCGACGACCTCGTTCGTCAAGGAAGTCTCCCGCGCGCGCACGTTCGGCTTTATGCGCGACATCGAAATGCTGCGCGAGAAAAACCTCGCCCTCGGCGGTTCGATGGACAACGCAATCGTGCTCGACGATTACCGCGTGCTCAACGAAGACGGTCTGCGTTACGAGGACGAATTCGTCAAGCACAAGATCCTCGACGCGATCGGCGATCTTTATCTGCTCGGTCACAGCCTGATCGGCGCGTTTTATGGCCACAAGTCGGGCCATGAATTGAACAACAAGTTGCTGCGCGCGCTGATGGCTGACGCCAAGGCCTGGGAAGAAGTCAGCTTCCCGGATCAGTCCAAGGCGCCGATTTCGTACGCACACCCGGCACAAGCGGTATAAGTTTTCACCAGAGCAGTCGCTGTCCCGCAGCGACTGCTTTTTGTTTTGCGGGACGAATTATTCGGCAAGGGATGCCAGTTTGAGGTAAGCCGCCCGGAGTTCCGGGTCGGCTAGGGACCGAGCCACCAGCCGCAGATGTTCGGCGCTGGCTTTGGAAAGAGGTTTGGGTTTTGCCGATTCCCGGGGAACGGGGGGCAGGGCCGCCACTTTCACCGCGAATTTCTCGATGGGAAGGCCCGAGGTGGTACGGGCATGGGCAAGTATCGCGTTCTGATGAAGACGCAGCTTGGCCGCCCAGGTCGAGGAGCTCGCCAGAAAGACGATCCGCCCGGATTGCACGGTCGCCAGACGGCATTGGCGACGCAGCGCATCCGGCAGCGGTTGGCGCAGTTGACGATCGAGCGCATCCAGGGCGCGCGCCCGCGCAAGCAGGGCGGCGACGGGAGCGGATTCGCCAATGGATTGGGCGAAGAGGGTGGCCTTGTTGCGGGCCGGCGATCGATCGGATGGCTGCATGGCGTAAACGAAGCGCGGCGGGCGTGCCCGACGTTGCCCCCAAAGAATTCATTGCGAAACGATGAACATCATAATCGTCGCAAGCTCCAACGCAATGCCGACCACACTTGATCTGAAGTGTTGGCGGATGCGCAGCAAGATCATCGGCGCGATTGCGGCCTGTGCTCTGTTCTGCGTCGGCATCGGCGTCGTTGCAGCCAGCGCTTTCTCCAACAGCCGCGATCGCGCGCTGCATGACGTCGCCGCGATGCGTGACGCGATCAGTCGTCAGCAGGGCGATCTCAGCCAGCTTGAAACGGCCTCGCGCCGCGACATGGACGCGCTGGCGCTGCAGCTTGGCTCGCTGCAGGCCCAGGCCACACGGCTCAATGCGCTCGGCGAACGACTCACGGAAATCGGCAAGCTCGGCGACGGCGAATTCGACTTCGCCAAGCCGCCGGCTCTCGGCGGCGCCGAGGACCCGGTCGCGGCGTCGCACACGCTCGACTTCGACCTCGCCGGCAATATCGATGCCCTGCGCGACCAGTTCACCTTCCAGGAAACCGAGCTGACCGTGCTCGAGAACCTGTTGCTCGACCGCAAGGCGCGCAACGCACTCGTGCCTAGCGGCTACCCGGTGTCGACCAGCTACATCGGTTCGCCGTTCGGCTCGCGCGTTGATCCGATCAATGGCCAGATGGAAACGCACCTCGGCCTGGATTTCGATGCCGAGATCGGCAGCGACATCAAGGCGGTCGCGGCCGGTGTCGTCGCGTTCGCCGGTGACAAGTCGGGTTATGGCCACGTCGTCGAAATCGATCACGGCAACGGCTACATGACGCGCTACGCGCACAATTCGGTCAATCTCGTTAAGGTCGGCGAACGCGTGAAATTCGGCCAGGCCATCGCCAAGGTCGGTTCGACCGGGCGTTCGACCGGCCCCCACTGCCATTTCGAAGTCTGGCTTGACGGCAAGGTGGTCAATCCGTACGCGTACGTGAAGGGCAAGATCAAACCCGTGTAAATCCGCTCTTCCCGGTGTGGCGCGTCGGGCTTGAAACAAGCGTCCGACGCCCAAATCCCCTATAATGAGCGCAAGCCGCCGTAGTCTAGGCGGTTTTGTTTTTGCGCTTGTCCAAAGGCGCAAAAGCCGGGACGGTCGTCTGCGGCCGCACTTCTCAAAAAAAGCTCCCATAGCCAAACATCGAATCCATGTTCAACCGCATCCTCACCGGCATTTTCGGCAGCCGCAACGAACGTCTGATCAAACAGATGCAGAAGTCGGTCGCCAGGATCAACGCGCTCGAGCCGTCCATGCAGGCGCTGTCCGACGAGGAATTGCGCGCGCGCACCGACGCGCTCAAGGCGCGCCTCGCCGCCGGCGAGACCGTGGACGACATCCTGCCCGACGCGTTCGCCACCGTGCGTGAAGCCTCCAAGCGCGTGCTCGGCATGCGCCATTACGACGTGCAGCTGATCGGCGGCATGGTGCTCAACTCCGGACGCATCGCCGAGATGCGCACAGGCGAGGGCAAGACTCTGGTTGCAACGCTGCCGGTGTACCTCAACGCGCTCGAGGGCAAGGGCGTGCATGTCGTCACCGTCAACGACTACCTTGCGCGTCGCGACGCGGCATGGATGGGCAAGGTCTACAACTTCCTCGGCCTGAGCGTCGGCGTCGTCTATCCGGGCATGGATCATGCCGACAAGCACGCCGCCTATGCCGCGGACATTACCTACGGCACGAACAACGAATACGGCTTCGATTACCTGCGCGACAACATGGCGTTGTCGAAGGAACAGCGCTACCAGCGCGGCCTGCACTATGCGATCGTCGACGAAGTCGACTCGATCCTGATCGACGAGGCGCGCACGCCGTTGATCATCTCCGGTCCCTCGGACGATTCGCCGCAGCTCTACGCGCGCATCAACCGCATCGTGCCGAAGCTGACCCGGCAGGAAACCGAGGACGGCGCCGGCGACT
>Ga0207712_10000400_pt1 | contig 37646 bp, 31 predicted proteins | sample KBSS44metaG_FD_184402 | JGI IMG/M metagenome (GOLD analysis project Ga0207712, IMG submission 184402) | Switchgrass rhizosphere microbial communities from Kellogg Biological Station, Michigan, USA - KBS S4-4 metaG (SPAdes) (version 2) | ecosystem: Host-associated > Plants > Roots > Rhizosphere...
CGCCATCGATTGGTGCTGTTCCCCGGCGAAGGCCGGGGCCCAGGAGACACACATGCCGACCGTGTGACTCCTGGGCCCCGGCCTTCGCCGGGGAACGAAAAAAATCGTTGATGCCGAAGGTGCTTATCTTACGCGGGAAGCGGCCAAATCTTGAAGATCCTTCACGTTCTCGATCACAGCCTGCCGCTGCACAGCGGCTACACCTTCCGTACGCGCGCGATCATGAAGGCGCAGCAGGGCAAGGGCTGGCAGGTCGAGGGCGTCACCGGCGTCCGCCACACCGCATCCGGTCCCGCCGTCGAGCTGGCCGAAGGCCTGCGCTTCCACCGCACCAGCCAGTCCGTGTCGGGTCCGCCGGTGCTGCGCGAATGGCGCGAGGTGGCGGCCCTGTCGGCGAGCATCGACCGGCGGATCGCCGCCGACCGCCCGGATATCGTCCATGCCCACTCGCCCGTGCTCGACGGCCTTGCCGCGCTGCGCAGCGCCCGCCGCGCCAGGCTGCCCTTCGTCTACGAGATCCGCGCCTTCTGGGAGGATGCCGCGGTCGGCAACGGCACCGGGCGCGAGGGATCGGCGCGCTATCGCGCCACCCGCGCGCTCGAAACCTGGGTGTGCCGCCGCGCCGATGCGGTCGCCGTGATCTGCGAAGGGCTGCGCGCCGATCTGATCGCGCGCGGAATCCCGGCGGCGAAGATCATGGTGTCGCCCAACGGCGTCGATCTCGACCTGTTCGGCACGATTCCGCCGCGCGACTCGGCGCTCGCGGCCGAACTCGGACTCGATGGCGCCGACGTCGTCGGCTTCATCGGCAGCTTCTACGATTATGAGGGAATCGACGATCTGATCGCGGCGATGCCGGCACTGGTCGCGGCGCGGCCCACTGTGCATCTGCTGCTGGTCGGTGGCGGGCCGATGGAGGCTGCGCTCCACGCCCAGGCGATGGCCTCGCCGGTGGCCGGCCGCATCCGCTTCGTCGGCCGCGTGCCGCACGATCAGGTCGAGCGCTATTACAGCCTCGTCGACATCCTCGCTTATCCGCGCAAGAAAATGCGGCTGACCGATCTCGTCACCCCGCTCAAGCCGCTGGAGGCGATGGCGCAGCGCCGGCTGGTCGCCGCGTCCGATGTCGGCGGCCATCGCGAGCTGATCGCCGACGGCGTCACCGGCAGCCTGTTTGCGCCCGACGATCCCGCCGCGCTCGCCGAATCGCTCGCCGCCCTGTTCGCCGATCGCGGGCAGTGGGAGGCGCGCCGGGATGCAGGACGTGCATTTGTCGAGCGCGATCGTAACTGGTCGTCAAATATTTCGCGTTACGAACCCGTTTACCAGAGTCTCACGGGTCTGGGCGTATCCAAGGAACCGCAATGGCAATCGTCATGAAGCGTCGCGCGAATCAGTTACCGGTCAATCTGCTCACCGCGCTCGCGGGCGGCGTCATCACCGCGCTCGGCGTGCTCGTCGCGCCGGTCGCGATGCTCGAAGCGCTCGTCGCTTTGTTCGGCTTGCCCGCGGTGCTGGCGGCCGCGGCGCCGCCGCTCGGCTTCACCGCGCGGATCATGATCGCGGCGGTCGCCTTCGTGATCGCGGCGATGGCGGTCGGCATCACGATGTCGGTGCTGACGACGCTGCTGAACGGCAAACCCCGTCGGAAAGCCAGGCCGTTCGCGCACCAGGCCACTGTCGACGATGAGGACGCCCCAGCGCTCCGCCGCGCCGATTCGCACCCCGATGCCCCGCCGCGCCGGCCGATCTTCGCCGGATCCGATCTCGGCACGCCGTTCCAGGACGTCAGGGCGACGGCCGACGCCGACGATCCGTTCGAACTCGACACGCTCGAACTCGAAGCGGTCGCGGATGAGATCATTCCGCCGGTGGCCCTGGTCAAGCCGGTTCCCGCCGCCGAGTCCGTCGTGCCCGTCCCGCCGGTGGCCGACGAGGCGTCCGAACCCGCATTCAATCCCAACTCGCGGCGATCGCGCATTCTCGCCGCGAAGGCCGATCCCGCGCCGATCGCCGCGCCGGAGCCGGAGGAGTCCGAGCCGCAACTGATCATGCAGCGCCCGTCGCGTCTGCCCGTCAGGCCGCCGGTCGAAACATCGGTCGAAGCGGTCGTCGCGCCCGCACCCGCGCCGCGTCCGGTCGCGCCCGCACCGCAGGCCGTGTCGGCGCCGGTGTCCGGTCGCGAATCCGTCGCCGATCTGATCCAGCGGCTCGAGGACGGGCTTCAGCGCCGCGCCGCGCGCCGCAGCCCTGAGCCGGCGACGATTGCCCCGGCACCGCCCGCTTTCGACCATGACGCCGATGCCGCCCTGCGCGATGCGCTGGGGTCGTTGCGCCGGATGGCGACACGCGCGCGCTGAGCGCGGCTTGCCTTGATTCATGATTTGTTCTAATGATGCCGATCGATGAAGGCGTTGATGCGCGCGACCAGCTTCGTGCGCGGCTCGCGTCCCTTGCGCAGGTCGGAGACGAGTTTTGGATCATTGGCAGCCTCACGGCCGAAGCGGGTGGCGGGCATCGCGTTCGCCATCAGAAACCGCTCGATCCTGCGCAACAGCACCAAATGATCCATCTCCTGGAAGCTCCGACTCGGCATGTGTGATATTTCTTATGTCTCGCATGATTTCCTACTTGTCTAGGATATTTCCACTCGATAGAGTGACGTCATGAACGATGCCGAACGCCGCGAAGCGCTTGACGCCCTGATCCACGCCAAAGGTGAGGATTATGCCTCGCTGTCGCGGCTGCTCGGCCGCAACGCCGCTTATATTCAGCAATATATCAAGCGCGGATCGCCGCGCCGGCTGGGCGAGGACGAGCGGCGGACGCTCGCCGCCTATCTCGGCGTGCCCGAATCCGCGCTGGGCGGTCCGGTGGTGACGGAACCGGTCGCGGCACTGGCCGAACAGGTCGGCGCGCGCGACGCCGCCGACCTGATCCTCGTCCCCCGGCTGGCGATCGGCGCCTCGGCAGGGCCAGGCGCGCTGACCGGCGACGAGCGCACGCAGGGCCGCATGCCGTTCGCGGCCGGCTGGCTGCGGCAGGTGGGCAGCAGCCCGGCGGCGCTGTCGGTGATCAAGGTCGAGGGCGATTCGATGGCGCCCACGCTCGGCCATGGCGACGATATCCTCGTCGACGGCGGCGACGGCCCGGCGCGCGTCCGCGACGGCATCTACGTCCTGCGCATCGACGACGCGCTGCAGGTCAAAAGGCTCGCGATCCGGCCCGACCGCGGCCTCGACATCCTCAGCGACAATGCCCAATATCCGGGCTGGCTGAACGTCGATCCCGACCGCGTCAGCATCGTCGGCCGCGTCGTCTGGATGGGCCGGCGGCTTTAGCGCGGGCGGCGGTCGACCAGCCAGAACAGCAGCGCGATCGCCGCGCCCAGCCCGAAGCCGGCGAGCAATCCGATCGACGCCTGGCCCAGCCTGATGCCGATCACCGCGCCGATCAGCGAGAGCAGGGCGATGATCACGCCCAGGGCGCGCGGTTCGGGGGCTGAGGATGTGGCCATGCGCGGCCCATGCCATGCCGCGCGCGGCGGCGCCAGACGTCCAGCTTCGGCCCAACCCGTCCCGTTCCGGCCCAACCCGTCCCGTTCCGGTATCGACTGTGCCACTGCGGCATCTGGTCAATGCCGGTTCACCAAGCTGTCCCGCTTGCACCCGTCGGTCGGCGATCTGGCACGAAACGTGAAACGTTCCGGCACCCAGCATCGGAGATTCAAGAGCGTGCAACAACCTCATGTCGCGGACCGCGCCAGCTTCGCGGACGCGACCGACCTGATCAGTGCCTATGGCGACGATGCCGGTTTCGAGGCGGCGGCACGCGCCGAGCGCAGCCGTGACGTCGGCAATGTCCTCAATTTCTGCCGCTGGCGGCAGGCCGAACGGCTGATCCTGATGCTCGCCGCGCGCGACACGATCGGCACCATCCACTAAACCTCGATCAACCCCCGATCGCCAAACGCCACCGACGGGCCATTTTCCGCCCCGGATCGGGGCGATGCTTGCTGGCGGCGGCGGCGGGGACGGGCTAAGCGATTCGCATGTGTCGCGTCGTTCCCGTCGGCAAAGCCTCTGCTGCGGCGGTCATCCTCATCCTTGCGACGGCGATCGCAGCCCCTGCTTGCGCGCAGGACCAGGCCGCGACTCCCGCGCCGATGCAGTCTCCGCCGGTGCCGCCGGTCCCCGACGACGCGGCGATCGATCCGGCCGCGCCGCTCGATGCGATGCCCGATATCGGCGTCGACTGGCCCGATCTCAACCGCGACGCCGACCTTGTCAGCGATGCGCCCGCCGACGTCCAGCAGACCGAGGTCGCCGGCGAGCAGCATTATCAGGTCGCCATCACCGGGCTCGGCGAGATCGCGGCCGGCGATCTCGAACAGATCAGGACGCGCTTCAACGCGCTGTCGACGCTGAAGGCGGGCGAGGACAAGGCGGCCAACGTCGCGCAGATCGATCGCCGCGCGCGCGAGGATTCGGAATTGCTGATCCAGCTGCTGCGCGCCGACGGCTATTATGGCGCGACGGTCGAGGCGGCGGTGGCGGCGAACGCGGGCGCCGGCCGCATCACCGTCACGCTCGATGCCCAGCCGGGTCCGCTCTACACCTTGCGCTCGGTCGAACTGCCCGGACTCGAAGGCACCGGCGCGAAGCAGGACGGCCTGCGCACGACCTTCGGCGTCCGCGAGGGCGCGCCGGTCGATGCCGACGACATCGTCGGCGGCGAGGACAAATTGCGCGCCGAGATCGGCAAGGAAGGCTTTCCCTTCGCCAAGGTCGCGGAGCCCGAGGTCGTCGTCGATCATGAGAGCCGAACCGCGACCTTGAAGGTTGCGGTCGAACCGGGCACCGCGCGGCGGTTCGGCGCGATCCGGATGAAGGACACCCGCATCTTCGGGCCGGGCCACGTGATGCGGATCGCGCGCTTCAAGCGCGGCCAGCCCTATGATGCGGCGATGATCGACGATCTGCGCCGGGCTTTGATCGCGACCGGCCTGGTCTCGTCGGTCAAGCTCGAGCCGGTCGCGGTCGCCGACGACACCGTCGACATCGCCGTCACGCTCGAGCGCGCGCCGCCGCGGACGATCGCCGGCGAGGTCGGCTATGGCACCGGGCAGGGCGCCCGTGCCGAGGTCAGCTGGCAGCATCGCAACCTGATCCGGCCCGAGGGCGCGGTCACCTTCCGCGGCGTCGCCGGCACGCAGGAGCAATTGCTCGGCGCCAATCTGCGCCGCAACAATTTCCGCGCACGCGATCAGGTGCTGACCGCGCAGATCAGCGCCGCCAACATCAACCGTGACGCTTATAACGCGCGCACCTTTTCGATCGGCGGCGGCATCGAGCGCCAGACCAACATCATCTGGCAGAAGAAATGGGTGTGGTCGGTCGGCGTCGAACTGCTCGCCTCCGATGAGCGCGATACGATCGGCGTCACCGCGATCCCGCGCCGCCGCACCTTCTTCATCGGCGCGCTGCCGGGCACGCTCGCTTATGACGGCACCGACGATCTGCTCAATCCCCAGCGCGGCTTCCGGCTGAGCGGCCGGCTGTCGCCCGAACTCTCGTTTCAGTCGGGCACGTTCGGCTATGCCCGCACCCAGATCGACGGCAGTGCCTATGTGCCGGTCTCGAGCGGCAAGGTGGTGATGGCCGGCCGCTTCCGGCTCGGCACGATCGTCGGCGCCGAACGCGACCGCATCGCGCCGTCGCGCCGCTTCTATGCCGGCGGCGGCGGATCGGTGCGCGGCTTCGGCTATCAGGATATCGGGCCGATCGACCTCAACGGCGATCCCGAGGGCGGCCGCAGCCTCGCCGAATTCTCGCTCGAGGCGCGCGTCCGCTTCGGCGATTTCGGCGTCGTGCCGTTCGTCGATGCCGGCAACATCTATGGCTCGCCGCTGCCGCGCATCCAGAACCTGCGCGTCGGCGCCGGCATCGGCGCGCGCTATTATACCAGCTTCGGCCCGATCCGGATCGACGTCGGCACGCCGATCACGCGGCGCAAGGGCGATCCCCGCGTCGCCGTCTATGTCTCTTTGGGGCAGGCGTTTTGAGCGACGACGCGCCGACCGCTCCGGCGCCGAAGCGCCGCCGGCCCGGCCTGCTCGGCTGGGCGCTCCGGATCCTCCTCCTCGCCGTGCTCGTCGTGCTGGCGGCGCTCTGGCTGATCGACACCGCCCCCGGCCACCGCTTCATCACCGATCGCATCGCCGCGATCGAAACCCCCACCGGCCTGCGCTTCCGCGTCGGCCGGATCGAGGGCTCGATCTATGGCCGGGCGCGGCTGCGCGACGTCCAGGTGCTCGATCGCACCGGTCTCGTCTTCAGCACGCCCGAGGCGCGGCTCGACTGGCGGCCCGCCAAATGGCTGGTCAACCGGCTCGACATCGAGAGCCTCACCATGGCGCAGGCGACGGTCCACAAGCTGCCCAGCCTGATCAAGACCGGCCGCACCGGACCGATCCTGCCGGGCTTCGACATCCGCATCGGCGAATTGCGCATCGATCGGCTGCGCATCGCCAGGGGCCTCGCCGGTCCCGAGCGGATCGGACGGCTCGCCGGCAAGGCCGATATCCGCGCCGGGCGGGCGATGATCGATCTCGGCGTGCGCGTGGGGCAGGGCGATCGCCTGGCGCTGAAGCTCGACGCCGAACCCGATCGCGACCGCTTCGACATCGATGTGCGGCTGAGCGCCGAGGCGCGCGGCGTGTTCGGCAAGATACTCGGCACCGACCGGCCGGTCGAGGCGCAGATCCGCGGCGACGGCACGTGGAGCAAATGGCAGGGCAGCGCGCTGGCCGACATGTCGGCGATGCGGGTCGTCGACCTGACCCTGGGCGCCGAGAAGGGCGCCTACAGCCTCGGCGGCAGCCTGTTCCCGTCGCGCGTCACCCAGGGCAAGAAGATGCGGCTGTCGGCGCCGCGCGTCCTCGTCAACGGCCAGGCGACGTTGCACGACCGCAAGCTCGACGGCCGGGTGTCGCTGCGCTCGCCGTCGCTGGTGCTCGAGGCCGAGGGGCTGATCGACCTCGGCGCCAACGCGTTCGACGATCTGCGCCTCGACGCGCGGCTGCTGCGGCCGCCGGCCTTGTTCCCCAACATGACCGGCACCGACGTGCGCGCGAAGCTGCGCTTCGACGGCCCGTTCGACACCGCCCGCTTCGATTATCTGCTGACCGCGCCGCGCATGGCGTTCGACCAGACCGGCTTCGAGGATGTCAAGGCGCAGGGCGCCGGCCGGCTGTCGAAGGCGCCGATCAGCGTCCCGATCAAGCTGACCGCGCGCCGCGTGACCGGCGTCGGCGACGTGGCCGGCGGCATCCTCGCCAATCTCCGGGTCGAAGGCCTGCTCGCGCTGACCGCCAAGACGCTGACCGGCAACGACCTCAAGGTCCGCTCGGACAAGCTCAACGGCAAGCTGTCCCTGGTCGTCGACCTCGTCACCGGCCATTTCGACGTCGGCCTGACCGGCGGCCTGACCTCCTATCTGATCCCCGGGCTCGGCATCGTCGACGTCAAGACCGAGCTCAAGGTGCTGCCCGGACCCGGCGGCAAGGGCAGTGTCGTCGCCGGGCGCGGCCAGGCCTGGGTGCGGCGCTTCGACAACGCCTTCCTGCGCTCGCTCGCCGGCGGCCTGCCCTATCTCGACACGCGGCTCGAGCGCGGACCCGACGGCATTCTCTACATGCGCGGGCTCAAGCTCACCGCGCCGTCGATCAGTCTGACCGGCAACGGCATGCGCCGGCGCGACGGCACCTTCTTTTTCGAAGGCAGCGGACACCAGGCGCAATATGGTCCGGTCCGGCTGACGCTCGACGGGCGGATCGACAAGCCCAAGCTCGACATATTCCTGCCGCGGCCGATGGATTCGCTCGGACTCGCCAACGTCCATCTGCTGCTCGATCCGACGCCCGAGGGTTTCGCCTATCGCGCCGATGGCGGCTCGCTGCTCGGGCCGTTCACCAGCACCGGCGCGATCCTGCTGCCGCCGGGCCAGGCGGCGACGATCCGCGTCGCCGACATCACCGCGTCGGGCACGCACGCGCAGGGCGCCCTGAGGTCCGATCCCGGCGGCTTCACCGGCCGGCTCGATCTCGCCGGCGGCGGCGTCACCGGCCCCTTGCTGTTCGCGGTGCAGGCCGGCATCCAGCGGATCGAGGCGCAGTTGCAGGCCGATCGCGCGCGCTTCGCCGGGCCGCCCGCGATCACGATCCGCCGCGGCACCGCCAATGTCGTGATGCTGCTCGATCCCGACGGCGTGTCGATCAAGGGCGACGTGACCGCGCGCGGGCTGCGCCGCGGCGGCCTGAGCCTCGCGCGCTTCGCAGGGTCGGCCGATCTCAAAGCCGGCTCGGGCGAGGTCACCGCCTCCTTCGCCGGCTCGCGCGGCCGCGCCTTCGATATCCAGACCAATGCCCATGTCGCCCCCGGCCGGATCGCGCTGCGCGGGCAGGGCATGATCGACCGCAAGCCGGTCAAGCTCGTCCAGTCGGCGGTGCTGACGCAGGAAGATGGCGGCTGGCGGCTGGCGCGGACCGCGCTGCAATTCGCCGGCGGCAGTGCCGACGTCGCCGGCCTGTTCGGCGCCAGCCGGACCGAGCTCGACGCCAATCTCAGTCGCATGCCGCTGACCGTGCTCGACATCTTCTATCCCGAGCTCGGACTCGGCGGCTATGCCTCGGGCAGCCTCGCCTATCGCCAGGCCGCCGGCGAACTGCCCGGCGGCAAGGCCGACCTGACGATCCGCGGTCTCAACCGCTCGGGCCTCGTGCTGTCGTCGCGGCCGATCGACGTCGGCATCGCGGCGGTGCTGAGCGGCGGCAGCACCGGCGTGCGCGCGGTCGCGGCGAGCGGCGGCAAGACCATCGGCCGGGCGCAGGCGCGGCTGTCGCCCTTGCCCGGCGGCGGCGCCCTGATCGACCGGCTGTCGTCCGCGCCCTTGGTCGCGCAGCTGCGCTACAACGGCACCGTCGACACATTGTGGCGGCTGACGGGAATCGAGAGTTTCGACCTGTCGGGTCCGGTCGCGATCGCCGCCGACATCGGCGGCACGGTCAATGATCCGCGCATCCAGGGGTCGGTGCGCAGCATGGGCGCGCGGCTGGAGAGCCCGGTCACCGGCACGATCGTCACCAGCATCCAGACCAGCGGCCGTTTCAACGGGTCGCGGCTAGTGCTCGACAGCTTCACCGGCAGCGCCGGCGAAGGTGGCACGGTGACCGGCAGCGGCGCGTTCGACTTCGCCGCGGCCAACGGCCTCGGCATCGCGCTCGAGATCCAGGCGAAGAACGCCGTGCTGCTCAACCGCGACGATATCGGCGCCACCGTCACCGGGCCGCTGAAGATAGCCTCGAACGGCAGCGGCGGCACGATCTCGGGCGCGGTCGCGCTCGACAAGGGCCGCTTCCGGCTGGGCAATGCGGTGGCGGCGGAGGCGGTGCCGCGGCTCAAGGTCACCGAGATCAACCGCCGCGGCGAGGAGATCGAAGGCGGTGCCGCGCCCGCGCCCTGGCTGCTCGACATCCAGGCGAAGGCGCGCAACCGGCTCACCGTCACCGGTCTCGGCCTCGACAGCGAATGGCGCGCCGATCTCGACATCAAGGGCGAGGCGACCGCCCCTGTGATCAACGGCCGCGCCGATCTCGTGCGCGGCGGCTATGAATTCGCCGGGCGCCGCTTCGACCTCGAACGCGGCTCGATCCGCTTCACCGGCACCGTCCCCGCCGATCCGGTGCTCGACATCGTCGCCCAGTCCGACATCCAGGGGCTGAACGCGACGATCCGCGTCTCGGGCACCGGCCAGAAGCCCGACATCAGCTTCACCAGCGTGCCGGCGCTGCCCGAGGACGAACTGCTGTCGCGGCTGCTGTTCGGCACGTCGATCACCAATTTGTCGGCGCCCGAGGCGCTCCAGCTGGCGGCCGCGGTCGCCTCGCTGCAGGGCGGCGGCACCGGCCTCAACCCGATCAACGCCGTGCGCCAGGCGGTCGGGCTCGACCGGCTGCGCATCCTGCCGGGCGACGTGACGACGGGCCAGGGGACGTCGGTGGCGGCCGGTAAATATCTGACGCGGCGGACCTATGTCGAGGTCATCACCGACGGCCAGGGCTATTCGGCGACGCGCGTCGAATATCAGGTCACACGCTGGCTGTCGCTGCTGTCGAGCATCTCGACGATCGGCCGGCAGAGCGTCAACGTGCGCGTGTCGAAGGATTATTGAGGACTGTCCTGAAGTCCTCGCTGGAACGGAACATCATGCGTATCAAGCCCGTCTCCGCCGGCGTCGGCCTGCTCGTCCTCTTCGTCGCCCGGCCCGCAATCGCGATGGCCGCACCGTCTGCGCCGGCGATCGCCGCGCCCGAGGCCGACCAGGGCGTCGCCGCCGGTCGCGACCATGTCTACGCGATCGACAATAATGCGATCGGCAAATATGACAAAAGCACCGGCCGCCGGGTCGCGCATTGGCAGGGCGATCCCAGGCTGTTTCCCCACATCAACAGCTGCGCGGTGGTGAAAGCGCAGCTGGTGTGCGCCGCGTCCAACTATCCGTCCGTGCCGACCGCGAGCAGGATCGAGATCTTCGACGCGAAGACGCTGCGCCATCTCGAGACCCGCAATCTCGGCCATATCTACGGATCGCTGACGGCGCTCGACTGGCACGACGGCAGCTGGTGGGCGGTGTTCGCCAATTACGACGATCGCGGCGGCGACCCCGGCCGCGACCACCGCCTGACCACGCTCGTCCGGATGGACCCCGGCTTCCATCCGCGCGACTCCTGGCGCTTCCCCGACGCCGTGCTCGCCCGCTTCGCCCCCAGGAGCTGTTCGGGCGCGGCCTGGGGCGACGACGGGCTGCTCTACGTCAGCGGTCACGACCGCCCCGAACTCTATGCGCTGAAGCTGCCGGCCGCGGGATCGCTGCTCGAACTGGTCGCGACCCTGGCCGTACCGACCGAAGGCCAGGCGATCGACTGGGACCCGGTCACGCCGCGCCTGCTATGGTCGATCGACCGGCGAAGGCATGAGCTGCGATCGACGGTGATTCCGGCGGTGCGATGAAGCCGTTCGACGCCTCTACCGCTTGCGCTAAGCAATGCACGCATCTCAATTTTCGGTGACGTTTCAGCCGTTTAAGCCCCTCCCCTTTAGGAGCATCGGGTCGGCCATGCCCCCGGCATGGCCTGAACAGCGCGGGGCGCTGTTCACCCGATGCTGGGTTGGGGTGGGGGAGTCAGAAGCCTCGCTCGATATCGACGGAAGCGAGCAAAAAAATGGCGGAAAAGCTCGCTTCGCTCGCTACCACCCCAACCCCTCCTCTGAAGAGGAGGGGCTAAATTCGGCGCGATCCAGAGATGTGCGTCCCATAGACCGCGTGCGGGAGAGGGAAGCAACTTCCGTTCACCCGACGACCCTGTCGGCGCCACGCGCCGTCGGTGGACGCATGACCGGCACCCCGTTAAGCTCACGCAAACTCGCCTCCTGCCCCTCGTGAGGATGTCCATGAAACTCTTCCATGCCCCTCTCCTGATCGCCTTGCTGCTCGCCGGCCCGGTACAGGCCAGACCCGTTGCCCCCGCCAAGGCGATCGCCGCCGCGCTCGCCGATCCCGCCCGCCCCGCCGAGGACAGCGCGCGCGACGCGGCCCGCAAGCCCGCCGAGATACTCGCCTTCGGCCAGGTCAAGCCGGGCGACAAGGTGATCGATTTCATCATGGGCGGCGGCTATTTCACGCGCGTGCTGGCGAAGACGGTGGGTCCCAACGGACATGTCTATGCCTATCAGCCGGCCGAGTTCATCCAGTTCAAGGCGCAATATGGCGAGGACCAGAAGAAGATCGCTGCCGCCTACGCCAACATCACCCCGCTGAGCGAGTCGCTCGGCGCGCTCGCCTTTCCCGGGCCGGTCGATTTCATCTTCACCGCGCAGAATTATCACGACCTCCATCTCGCGGCATCGCCGCCGGGCCTTGCCGACAGCGTCAACGCCGCCTTGTTCAAGGCGCTCAAGCCCGGCGGCGTGCTGCTGATCGTCGATCATGCCGCGACCGCCGGCTCGGGCACCAGGGATTCGAACACGCTGCACCGGATCGATCCGGCGGCGGTCAAGGCCGAGGTCGAGAAGGCCGGCTTCAGGTTCGAAGCGGAGAGTCCGATCCTGCGCAATTCCGGCGATCCGCACACGCTGATCGTGTTCGATCCGGCGATCCGCGGGAAGACCGATCAGTTCATCTACCGGTTCCGCAAGCCGCGGTAGCGAACCATAACTCGATCGTGGTGGCGTGACGTCTCGCCATGTGCTTGCAATATTTGCACGCGCCACGTGATTATGACAATTCCGCTTTCCATCGTCTCAGCCCGTGATAGCTTGAACTATAGCGGTTCGAAGGGGGCGAGTCGTGCAGAGTTACCGGGGGCTGAAGACGATCGCGCGCGGCGACAAGATCGCGCCCGCGATCATAAGCGATCTCCAGCACGACTTGCGCGCGCTGGGCTATTTGCATCACGGCATCGACGGCAGCTGGGGTGACCTGCTCGACGCTGCGATCCGCGCGATCCGCATCGACCTGTGCAATGCCGGTTTCGCGCCCGCGATCCATGCCGCGAACCTTGCCGGCAAGGTCGTGGCGGCGCCTGCCGCCGGCACCGCCGCGTTGGAACCCGCGCTGGCCGACTGCATCGGCGTGCTCGCCGGCCATCCGGACGTTGTCAAGGTGCCGTCCAGCCTGGATGCGGCCGGCGACAATCGCCGGGTGCTCGAAAACTTCCAGGCGATGCGCAGCACCATCGCGCCGGTGCCGTTCCTCACCGCGATGTTTCGCCAGGAGAGCGGCGGGCGCCACTATCAGGTGCCGACCGCGAAGGACGCCGACGGCTTCGTGATCCTCGGGCTCGACCGGAACGACGCGGCGCGTCCGGCCCGGATCACCTCGCGCGGCTATGGCCTGGGTCAGTACACATTGTTCCACCACCCGCCGACCGTGGCGGAGCGCGCGTCGTTCATCGATGATCCGGTCGGCAACGTGCAGGCCGCCTTCACCGAATTCCGCGAGAAATTCGATCGTTTCGTGCGATCGTCCAACGCCGGCCTGCGCGCCGACGACAATCTTGCCGAGCATCCGCTGCGCAAGCTCACCATGTGCAAATATCCGGCGTCGGACGCGCGCTTCCTCAACGATTGCAAGGCCTGCGCGCTGGCCGCCGGCACCGTCACGCTGAAGCCGGGCAGCCCGGTCCATCCCGGCGCCGCCACGGTCTGGGCCGCGACCCGATATTATGCCGATCCGGGCTATGCCGGCGTGCCGCGCCGCGCGGCCTTCCCGTGCGACTGGCCCTATGCGGCGCGCCGCTACAACGGCAGCGGCATCAATTCCTACCATTATCAGGCCCGGATCCTCCGAAACCTCCTGCTCTGAAGGAAACAGCGATGTTGGGTACGACGCTGGATGTCGCGATCGGTTTGATCTTCATCTTCATGCTGTTCTCGCTGTTCCTGTCGACCGTGCTCGAGGCGGTGGCGGCGGCGTTCAAGCTGCGCGCCCGCGCGCTCGAGATCACGATCGCGCAGTTGATCGAGTATCCCGCCTCGATCCGGGTCGGCGCCAATCTGCCCGCCAAGGGCCTGTTCGGGCTGAGCGGCTGGATCTCGCGCAAGACCGGCTGGGGCCAACCCGGCGCCGCGATCAACGAGGAGGGGGAATTGATCGCCGACGAGGTCGCGGCGGAAGATGCGGAAAGTCACGAGGGGCCGACCGAGGGGGCGGAAGACATCGTTCCCACCGTCCCGCTCAGCTTCAAGGCGGTCTACGAGCATCCCCTGGTCGGCGCGATCCCGGGACGGAGACCGGGCTATGTTCCGGCGAAGAATTTCACCAGCGCAGTGCTCTATGCGGTGGGCGGTGGCCAGGGCAGCCTGCAGAGCGACCTCGAACAGGGCATCGCCGCGCTTCCGCCGGGCACGCTGCGCACCGCGCTGACCACGGCGCTGATCGAGGCCGAGGGCGATATGGAGAAGATGCGCACCGGCATCGAGCGCTGGTACGACAATGCGATGGAGCGGCTGAGCGGCCAGTACAAGCGATTCAGCCAGGCCGCGACCTTCCTGCTCGCGCTGATCCTCGCTCTGGCCTTCCACCTCGACGCGGTCGAGATCGGCCAGCGCCTCTATGTCGACGCGGCGCTGCGCGGCGCCTTCGTCGATCTGGCCGACAGCTATGTCGAGAAGCATCCCGACGGTCCCGGGACGGTGCAACCGGTGCCGGTGCCCGCGGTGCCGGTACCGGCTGCGCCACCCGCCGGGAATGGTGCCGGCGCCCCGGCCCCCACACCGGCCCCATCGCCGGCGCCAGCAACCCCGGAGCAGCAGCTGGCGGACTTCAAGAAGCGCGCCGCCGAAGCCGGCGAGGCGCGGCAGGCCCTGGTCGAGACGATGAGTCTGTTCGGCCGGTTCAACAAGGAGGCAGAGCGGAAGGCGGAGGAAGCACGCAGGGCGAAGCGCTCCACGATCGGCAATGTCTGGCACGACATCGTCCTGTTCCTGCTCGGCACGATCGGCATCCTCGTGACCGCGCTGGCCGGCATGCTCGGCGGGCCGTTCTGGTTCGACGTGCTGCAACGCATGGTGAACCTGCGTGCCAGCGGCGCCAAACCCGCTCCGGCAGGAAAGGACAAGGCATGACCCAGCTCAGCATGCATTTCTCGCTCGCGGAACTGACCGTTTCCACCAAGGCGAAGGCGCTCGGCCTCAGCAACGTGCCCGATGCGGAGACGCAGAAGCGGCTCACGGTGGCGGCGGAGGGCATGGAGAAAGTACGGACCCTGCTGGGAAACCAACCGATCAAGATCAACAGCGGCTATCGCAGCCCGGCAGTGAACGTCGCGGTCGGCGGATCGAAGACCAGCGCGCACTGCCAGGGCTATGCGATCGACTTCACCTGCGCCATGTTCGGCACGCCCTATGACGTCTGCATGAAGATCCTCGCGTCGGACATCATGTTCGATCAGCTGATCCACGAATATGGCAGCTGGACCCACATCTCGTTCGATCCGCGCGGCCGCCGCATGCCGCTGACCATCGCCAGCGCCAAGCGCGGCTATCTCAGCGGCATATTGAAGATCAGGACATAGTTCGGCGGCATGGGCCTGGCGTTCGGAAAGCGCCTCGGACATTCGAGTCGGTAAGGATCACGGTTTGCCGCCCCCGCGTTGAACGCCGACCGGCAGCGTCGCGAGCCGGCGCATCTCCGGCGTTTCGAACAAGGCCGGATCGTCCAGATAGTCGATCAGCATTTCGGTCGCATCCTCGCCCCAGAACGGGTCCGCGCCCGTGTCGACGGTCGGCACGCCGAACACCCCGCGCGCGCGACCGCAGCGTCGCTATTCGCGCGCAGGCGCTGCTTGACCTCGGGCCGGGCGATCGCGGTCGCCACATCGGTGAGGCCCAGCGCATTGCCGATCTCGGCGAGCGTCGCCGGGTCGGCGATGTCGCGGCCATCGCGGAATGCCGCGTCGAACAGCGCATCGACCGCGGCTTCGCTGGCATCGAGCGCGACGATGAGGCGCAAGGCAGCGATCGGATTGAATGGATGCGCGGGCGGAAAGCGGAACGGCAGGTTTTGCCGGTCCGCGCGCCATTGGCAGGTCCGGTAGGTCTGCAGCCGCTTCGGCGCGATCTCCGCCGGCCCTTTCTGCGCCCAATGATCGAGCAGCGCGCCCAGCACGATCGGCACCGGCCGCAGCCGGATCCGGCCGGCCAACCGCGCGCGCGTCTTCCACTGCAGATAGGCGAAAGGCGAGATGACATCGAAATACCAGTCGCATTCGCGCATGTGCATCGCTCGGTCTCCGTCCGGTCGGCGCGATCACACGCTTTCGTCCCGGTAAACGCAATCCTGATCTTGCCGCGATTTCAACGCCCAACGCCCCTCCCGTCTTCCCGGCGAAAGCCCAATGGCGCCAGGATAATGCGGAGCTCCCACCGAAATCCCTCCTCCCTGCCGTCATCCCGAAATCCTGGCAAGTCCCGGCGATCCGCACACGCTGATCGTGTTCGATCCGGCGATCCGCGGGAAGACCGATCAGTTCATCTACCGGTTCCGCAAGCCGCGCTGACGCTGGCACCCTTGCCCACGGCGGAACCGGCAATGACGGGATCGATGTGCGCAGGCGAGCGTTGAGCGCACGCGGAGGTCGCGAGGATGCTGGATGGATTTGACCCAAGCCGACAGGCACGCGCCTGATTCCGGCACAGGCGCTGGACACCGGCATCGGATTTTCCCGCGGGCGTTGCTGGCCTGGCTGCTGACCGCCTTGCTGGCGCCGTCGATCGCCCGGGCCGAACCGGCGCCGTTCGATCTCGCCGGTCCGGGCCTGCGCGTGTCGGTGACGCATGCCGGCGCGACGCTGCCGATCTCGCGCGTTCCCAATCTGTCGGCGGGCGACCGGCTCGCGATCGGCGCCGATCTGCCCGCGGACCAGGGCGCCCGCTATCTGCTGGTCGCCGCCTTCCTGCGCGGCGCGACCAATCCGCCGCCCAAAAACTGGGTCTTCAGCGCCGAAACCTGGAAGCGCAGGAAGAATGCGCTCGACATCATCGTCCCCGAAGGCGCGCTCCAGCTCGTGCTGTTCCTCGTGCCGGAGACCGGCGGCGGCTTCGATGCGGTCGTCGACGCGGTGCGCAAGCAGCCCGGCGCCTTCGTCCGCGCGTCGCAGGAGCTCAACCAGGCATCGCTCGACCGCGCACGCCTCGATGCCTTCCTCGACGGCATCCGCCGGCAGGAACGCAGCCATCCCGAACGCATCGAAACGGTGTCGCCGCTGCTGACCCGCAGCCTCGGCATCAAGCTCAAGGCCGAATGCCTCGATCGGGCGGCCGACCTCCAGGCCGCCTGCCTCACCGAGAGCCGCGACTCGCTGGTCCTCGCCGACAGCCACAGCGCATCGCTGACCGAGACGCTGGTCGGCGCGCCGACCGACCTCGCGCTCCAGCTGAGCGCGACGCCGCAGGGCGGCTACGGCTATTACAGCCCCTATATCGGCGTGGTGCGCGATCTCGCCAAGATCTTCGGCGCGTTCCAGTCGACCCAGCTCCAATATATCCCGGCACTTGCGCGGTTCGACGACGACCGGATCGCGCTGCTGCTCAACGCCGCCCCATCCTTCGCCCGGCCGAAATCGGTGCTGGTCGCGGCTTTGCCCGCGATCGAGCCGGCCGAGGCGCCGCCGCTCCGCCGCGCCGAGTCCGCGCAGGCGCTCTGCGCCACGCGCCGCGATCTCGTCCTGCCGGTCGAAGGCGCGCCTTTGATCTACGCGACCGGCTATGCCCACGACATGGTGCTGCGCGTGGCCGGGCCCGACGGCGGCAGCGTCGACCTGCCGGTCGCGGCCGACCCCGAGAAAGGCGGCTATGTGCTGGCCGGGAACCCGATCCCCGCCAGCCGGCGCGGCAGCGTCGTCGACGCCACGCTGCACGGCGCCTGGGGCTTCACCCCGTTCGACGGCCCGCGCTTCCGCCTCCGGAGCCCGCGCGCGGATGGCTGGCAGGCGGTGACGGATCCGGCGTCGCTGGTGGTCGGCCGCGACAATGATTTCATCCTCGCGGGCGCGGGGGCCGCGTGCGTCGAGGATATCGCGCTGCGGCAGGCGACGGGCGCGACGCAGCCGGTCATGTGGAAGGCGGCCGGCCCCGATCGCATCACGGTCACGCTGCCGCTCGGCCGCACCGCGCCGGGCAGGATGAGTCTGCTGATCCGGCAGGCCGGGATCGCCGATCCCGCCACGATCGCGCTGGCCACCGTGGGGGCGGCGCGCCCGAAAGCCGTGCTGATCAGCAAGTCCGTCGCCCGCCCGCCCGCGCCCTCTGCGCTGCCGATCACGATCGCCGGCGATGACGCGCTCGCGCAGGATGCGCGGCTGACCTTCTCGGTGCGCGCCGCCGACGCCACGCGCTTCTCGGGCCGCGAAAGCATCGAGATCGCCACGGCTGACGGCAGCGCATCGATGCTGGCGACGTCGGGGCGCGGCCTCACCGTGCAGAGCGACCGCATCGCCGTCGCGTCGGTCGAACCCGGCAAGGCGCTGGGCGCGTCGGCCTATGGACCGCTGCGCTATCGCGTCGTCCAGAACGGCATTGCCGGCGATTGGGCGCCGCTGGCCACGCTCGTCCGCCTGCCCGTGCTGACCGGGCTGACCTGCAAGGTCCCCGCGGAACCGTGCACGCTCGCCGGATCCGACCTCTTCCTGATCGCCGCGGTCGCCGACAACCCCGCCTTCGCCAACGCCTTCGCGCTGCCCGAAGGATTCACCGCCCCGACCCTGACGCTGCCGAAACCAGCGGGCGGCAAATTGTTCCTGCGGCTGCGCGACGGCCGCGACATGGTGGCCACGGCGTCGCTGCCGTGAGCGGGACGATGCGGGCGTCGGAAATGGCGCTAAGGGCTCGCTGAAGAGGCTACCGCATTCACACATTTTTTCGGCGTAATCCGAGATGTTTAAGCCCCCCAAGCCCGTTCGTCCTGAGTAGCGGCTGAGCGAAGTCGAAGACGCGTATCGAAGGATATGGCTCGGAGCAGGTCCTTCGATACGGGCCTTCGCCAGGCTCAGCAGCTAGGGAGAAACTGGAAGCGTCACCGCATCAACCCTTCCCCCTTGATGGGGGAAGGATACGGAGACTTGGTCCGGCGCAGCCGGGCCTAGTCGCAGTTGGATGGGGGTGGCGTTTGGCATAAGGCTCTACGTCGAACATCACCCCCATCCAGCTCCGACTAAGGCCCGCCAAGTGGCGGACCTAAGTCTGCGCAACCTTCCCCCATCAAGGGGGAAGGGCGCCAAGCCCACAAATTTCCGCCAAGGGGGTCGGCGGAACGCCGGTGGCGAACTACTCAGAGCCTGCCCCGGCGAAGGCCGGGGACGAACGGTTCTGATTAGACGCTTGACGCTCTAAATCCGGCGCGATCCGAAATGTGTGCATACCTTAGCCCCAACAGGGAGGAGCAGCCCAAGATAAGGCGTTCGCGCTGCGATTTCCCCATTCCCGTCATCCCGAACTTGTTTCGGGATCCATAAGCGCCGAATTTCCAGAACGGTATCGAAGCCGGACGCGCGGAGTTCATGGATCCCGAAACAAAGCCTGCCCCGGCGAAGGCCGGGGTTTGAGATGACGGCAGCGAGGAGCGATTTCGCACTCCTTCTGCTCGTCTTCGCATTCATGCCCTCTCGCCCGCATGTCTTTGGCATGACTGCAAGGCTTGCAACCGTAACATTCGTGCCATAGCCTCAAGCCATAAAATGCTGAATGGCAGGAGAGACTGATGGGTGTTCTCGACTATAATGTGTCGATCGATCGCGATTCCGCTCTGTTCGACATGCAGATCAACTACACGATCCCGCAATATATCGACCCCGAAACGGGCGAGAATTTCTCCGACACGTCATGGACCGCCACCTACACCGAGGTCGGCGTCAGCAGCGGCGGCACCGGCGGAACCGGGGGCGAATCGGAGACGGTCTATCTGAACCTCGGCCTCGCGCCCGATTCGGCCCTCCACCGCTACACGCTTGATTTCAACGCGATGAACAACTTCAGCGCGGACTCCGTGTTCCAGCGCTGGACCATCCTCTCCGCCGCCTATTCGACGGAGGAGCAGAGTCTGATCGGCACCGCCGGCACCGACATATTGATCGGCGGCAGCGCGGACGACGTGCTGCGCGGCAATGGCGACGACGACGTGCTCGACGGCGGCGGCGGCGACGACATCCTTGATGGCGGCGCCGGCAATGATCGGCTCGACGGCGGGCTGGGCCAGAACATCCTGAAGGGCGGCGCCGGCACCGATATCTACATCGTCAACTCGCTCGACGACATCGTCGTCGAATTCGCCGGCGGCGGCGGCGACGGGGTGATCGCGAGCATCAGCTACACGCTCGGCGCCGAGGTCGAATCGCTGAGCCTCGTCGGCGCCGGGCCGATCGACGGCACCGGCAATGCCGGCGGCAATGTCATCACCGGCAACGGCTTCGCCAACAAGCTCTCCGGTCTCGACGGCAATGACCGTCTCGAGGGCGGCGAAGGCAAGGACACGCTGTCCGGCGGCGCCGGCGTCGACACGCTGGTAGGCGGGCAGGGCAACGACATGATGGCCGGCGGCACCGGCGACGACGATTATTATGTCGACGCGACCGGCGACACGATCGTCGAGGGGCTCAACGAGGGCAATGACCGCGTCTACACGACCGCCGGCACCTATACGCTCGCCGCCAATCTCGAGACGATGATCTATTTCGGCTTCATGACCTTTCACGGCATCGGCAACACGCTCGCCAACAGCATCACCGGCGGCATCAACGGCGACACGCTGGACGGCCTGGGCGGCGCCGACACGCTGATCGGCGCCGGCGGCAACGACGTGCTGACCGGCGGCGCCGGCGCCGACCGGCTCGACGGCGGCGCGGGCGTCGACCGCGCCGACTACACGACCAGCGCGGGCAGGGTGGTGATCAACCTCGCGACCGGCGCCGTCGGCGGCGGCGATGCGGCCGGCGACGTGCTGACCGGCATCGAGAACCTCACCGGCAGCGCGCTGGCCGACATCCTGCGCGGCGACGGCGCCGCGAACATGATCTCCGGCCTGGCCGGCAACGACGAGATCCGCGGTGCCGACGGCAACGACATGATCATCGGCGGCGCGGGCGCCGACACGCTCTATGGCGACGCCGGCATCGACGTGCTGAGCTACGCCACCTCCACCGGCGCCGTGACCGTCAACCTGCTGACCGGCGTCCATGCCGGCGGCGATGCGCAGGGCGACATCGCCACCGGTTTCGAAACTCTCTACGGCAGCGAATTCGCCGACGCGCTGTCGGGCAATGACGCCGCCAACACGCTCTACGGACGTGGCGGCGCCGACACGATCGCCGGCAATGGCGGCAACGACGTGATCATCGGCGGCGCCGGCGCGGACCTGCTGACCGGTGGCGCCGGCATCGACACGCTCAGCTATGGCAGCGCCACCACCGCCATATCCGCAAGCCTCGCCACCGGTACCGGCAGCGGCGGCGACGCGCAGGGCGACATAGTCTCCGGCTTCGAGAATCTCACCGGCGGCGCCGCCGGCGACACGCTGACCGGCGACGGCGGCGCCAACACCCTGACCGGCGGCGCCGGCGACGACCTGCTGGCGGGCGGCGCGGGCAACGACCGGCTGACCGGCGGCCTCGGCGACGATCATTTCGCGTTCGCCACGGGCGGCGGCGCCGACATCCTCACCGATTTCCTCGCCGGCAACACCTCGGCCGAACTCCTCCGCCTCTCGCTGGGCACCGCCTTCGACAGTTTCTCCGAAGTGATGGCGGTGGCCACGTCCTCGGGCACGTTCGGCGAAAACACGGTGTTTCGGTTTGATGCCAATACGACGTTGACGCTGCTCAATGTGAATATCGGTAGTCTGGATGCGACGGATTTTGCGTTTGGCTGAGGCAAGGTGATTCGATGTTGGGTGGCGCACCCTCGGGGCCGATGAAGATGAGACATCGGCCGTGTTTTGGATGCAGGCCCCGACCTTCGGCCATAGGCGCTGACTTTCGGGGAAATGCGCAACGTCTCTGCGCCGCAGCCGTAAGCAGCCCATTGAACGCGCGACCCCGCCGGCACGAGGGCCCCGCCGCCTTTGCCTAAGTGCGCGCTGCACCTTTCTGCATCGCCCGGTGTAGATTGATCTCACGCCCGGTCATGCGGGGGATTGAAATGACAACGAAATGGGCCGTGAGCCTATCAATAGCATAACCGCCGTGGGACGTTGCTTGATTGAACTGTTTCAACGGACTGTGTCGTGTCTTGATGGTGCCGCGAAATCTCAATTTGGAAATCCCACAGGTTGGAGCTTGGCGGGTTACTAGCTTTTGGATAATTATGACCGGAAGCGGCAAAAGCCTGCTCGTCGCATTTAGGCGTCGTAAGGCAAGACCACCGGAGGAACAGAGGTGTCGCCAAGCGTGCCGGCTTCACAAAAATGCTCCGATTTGGCGCAATCGCGGCGACCTCTTAGCATTATTCCAAAGAGAGGTTAAGATTGATAGGAAGGGCAAAGGGGCAAAGAATCCGTTCGGAGGCAGCTTGGCGACTACGACATTCAACGCGGGCGCTTCGGCGGCGGGATTCTTCTATCAGAGCCGCCTCGCGCTCCTGCTTTGCATGGACTATGTCAATCGCGACAGCGGCGTCGAAGTCGCGATCGAACGGCTCGACGATGTATCATTCGAACGTCACGGCTCCGCCATCGACCTTCTGCAAACTAAGCATCACATTGACAGAGTCGCGGGCCTGACAGATTACAGCGCTGATTTTTGGAAGACTATTCGCGTCTGGGCGGAAGCGATCTCGGCCGACCCGTCATTACCTTCGCGCTCCCGCATGGCACTCGTCACTACCGGCACCGCGCCTGCGGGCTCGGTCGCAGCCTTGCTCCTCCCCGCGGCGGCATATCCGCCCGGGAGCAAGCGCGAGCCAAAGCTCGCTGCGGAGCGTTTGACCGCCGTTGCCGAGGCTTCGATCAATCAGGATTTGAAGAAGGCCTTTGCAGCCTTTCTTGGGCTGTCCGAGCGTATGCGCGCATCGCTGCTGAGCGCAGTTGAAATCCTCGATCGCCAACCGCTCGTGACCGATGTTGATGCCCTCCTCGAGGACGCGCTCAGGATGCTGGCGCCGCGTGGCAAGGCGCGCCTCGCCCGGGAAATGCTGGAAGGATGGTGGTGGCCGATCGTGTGCCGCGCCATCGTCCAGTCGCCCACACAAGTCATCGCGATCGCCGACATCGAGAACAAGCTCGATGATATCCGGGAGATGCTGAAGCGCGAAAGTCTGACCGCCGATTTTGAAGAGGCAGAGCCGTCTGATGCCGAGCTATCCGGGTATGATGCCTTTCCTTTTATCGATCAGCTCAAACTGATCGGCATGGGCGGAAACAAAATCCAGTGGGCCAAGCGCGATTATTATCGCGCCTTTGCCCAACGGTCGAAATGGACCCGAGAGCGTGCGGTGTTCGACGGCGAGCTCGCCCGGTTCGAGGCTCAGCTGATCGAGGAATGGCAACCTCGCTTCCGCTCGATGTCGGAGAGCCATGAGGTGGCGCCGAGCGACTGTCCGACGCTTAAACAAGCAGCGCAAGACCTCTATTATTGGGTGGAGACCGAGGCGCGATTCCCGTTTCGCACCCTACATAGTCGTTCGCTCAATGTCGGATCGTACCACATCCTCGCGAATGATGTTCGCGTTGGCTGGCATCGTGATTTCGCGAGCCTCCTGCCAAAGGAAGCCTAGACGATGCCCACCGCCTCTTGGGAACTCGACTGGAAGGCCCGTCCGCGGGAAGAGGCCGCCCTATTCAACCCGGCGTTCTGCGGCGAGATCATCTCCCGCGCCGCGGTGCCCTATTTGCAGACTAAGCCGCAGGGCCTAGCGCTCCCGCTGGCTTATCTCATTCTTCCTCTCACACTATCGGCGCTGCTGCGGGACGTGCTCCCGCGGCGGTCCGACACGACCTTCGCCACTTGGGCGGGGCTTAACCGTGTCTGGTTGGCTGATCTACCGGATCGCGTCTCGGCGTTGCGGCCGATTACGCGTGAGGCGCTTCTCTTCATCATCCAGCATCGAGCGCTCAAGCTGACGGCTACTGGGCTTGTCCTCGGTGAGGCACCGCTCAAGCTCAACCGAAAGCTGTCGGCCAATACCGACGAGACCGCTCACATCCGATTGGCGGCGACAGCGCTTGGCCGGTGGCTCGCGCAGCAGGGCGCTGCCACGCAGATCCTTCAGACTATGGGAATTAGGCCGTGATTCAGCTCCGAGCGATCGCCATTTATTCGCGCACCGGCGAGCGCCGTGACGTTCAGTTTGAGATCGGACGGCTCAACATCGTCACTGGTATTTCCAAGACTGGCAAGAGCGCTCTCCTCGACATCGTCGATTACTGCTGGGGGCGCGGCGAATGCACCATCGCCGAAGGTGAAATCCGCCGAGCGGTATCGTGGTTTTGTATGCTGCTCGACCATGACGGAGAAGGCGTGCTCGTTGCGCGAAAGAACCCTGGGCCGGGCGCCAAGGCTAGCGATGAGATTTTCTTTGCGCGCAACAGCGACGAGCTTCCGCTCACCTCCGAAGCTTTCGTCAAAAATATCACCAGCGATGGGCTGCGGGATCAGCTGACGCAACTTCTCGGCATCGTTGAGAACGTCTACCCGCCCGAGCCCGGCTCGAGCCGATCGGCCATTTCCGCGACCTCCAGCCAAGCCATCTTCTTCTGCTTACAGGCGCAGGACGAAATTGCGAACCGACGGCTGCTGTTTCACCGTCAGGGCGAACCGTTTATTCCCAACGCGATCAAGGACACCTTGCCCTATTTCCTCGGCGCGATGGAGGAAGATTATTATCTCAAGCAGCGGCGCTACGATGATGCACGCGCCAGGCTGCGCAAGCTTGAGCGTGAATTTGCCGAGATACAATCGCTGACGAACACTGCGACCGGCACCACTCAGGGACTATTGTTGGAGGCCAAGCGTGTTGGGCTGGTCGATGGGAGCCGCTTTCCGCAATCGCCGTCCGAATTGCGCGACATCCTGGCCGAAGCAGTGCAGCCCCGCGAACGGCAATATTCCGCGACCGACGACCCGGCGACCGATCTGACAGACCTCGAAGAACGACGTCGGCAAATCCGCGGACAACTGCAGGAGCTGCGCGATGAGATTGCCCATTTCGTGCGGCTCGACCGCAACGCAGGAGAGTTTGAGCACGAAGCAAATGAGCACCACGCGCGGTTGACGTCGATCGGGTTGATCGACGGCGACGCCGCGCCAGCGGATGTCTGTCCGCTATGCGACAGCCATCTTGCGGTGCCCGTGCCGTCGGTTACCGAAATCCAGACGTCGCTCTCCAGTGTTAAGCGCCAGCTCGAACAGGTGCGCCGCGACAGCCCACGGCTTCAGGCGCATATCGCGCAACTTGAGATGCGTCGCACCGAGCTGGATGAGCGGTTGAGGATAATTCAACGCGATATCTCAACGCGCATCGCTGATAATGAGCGACTTCGCGTCGAGCAGGACCTCTTTACCGAGCAGGCGCGCGTTGTAGGTCGCATCGGCTATTATCTCGAGAACACTCAAGCCGCGGTCGACGATAACGGGATCAAGCTGGCGGTCGCCCGGGCACGTGCGGAGGTTGCCGAACTCGAGCAAGCGCTCGATCCTGAGGCTCTCGCGGAGCGGATCGCCACCGCGTTAAGCTTGGTCGGCCGAGATCTCACTACCTATGCTCAGACCCTACGGCTGGAACATGGCGACAATCCGCTCCGGCTCGATCGGAAAAACTTGACGGTGGTCGCCGACACGGATGCCGGTGCGCTCTCCCTGCCGCAGATCGGCAGCGGAGAGAATTGGATCGGCTATCACGTTGCGGCGCACCTTGCCCTGCACCGGCTGTTTCGGGCTCGCGGCAGGCCGGTCCCCGCCTTGCTTATGCTCGATCAGCCTTCCCAGGCCCACTACCCGCCGGAGAAGGACCTGCAGACTATCGATTCGACGGTCGAAGAGGATGAAGATCAGGCTGCGGTCGCCCGGCTGTACCGGCTGTTGCGCGATTATTGCGCGTCGCTCGACGGCGAAATGCAGATCATCGTTGCCGACCACGTCGAGCTTCTGGACTCCTGGTTCCGCGACGCGACGGTTGAGCGCTGGCGCGACGGCATCAAGTTGGTCCCGCTCGCGTGGTTGCGCGACGGTTCGGCCATTGACGATGATGAGGGGTAAGAGGAATATGCAGTCGGGCTATTCGACATCACGAACCCATTTTCGCCATCCGCGAACGTGCTCAGGCGATTTTGATATGAGTGAGGACATTGTATTGGGCCGGGAGGGGGCCGTGATCGTCGCTTCCGCGGTTGCACTCCCGCACCAACTGTGCTCGATTCCACCCAGCTATTGCGGATCGAGGCGGTTCATCCGGATTTCTGTATCAACATCTCTAAGCCGTCGCCGTCCTTCTTCCGCTTGGGCGCGGCGACAACGCGGCGACGCTCGTCGAACACGACGAGAATCTTGAGCTCCAGCGGAGTGCCCGCAATGACGCCATTTCGTTGGAAGAATTGCTATGCCGACGTTGCGGCGGCCAAGCACGATCTGACCATCCGGTCGTTCCTCGACGACGTGATCCTCCCCGCAATCCGTGCGCTTGAGGCGCGGATCGAGAAGCTGGGGCGAAGCGGCGGGCCAGCGGCCTGCTTCGAGCAATCCGACATGGAGGAGGTCCTCGCCGAGACCAAGCTGGCCTTCTGTCTCGCCATCCAGTCGGTCTGGGAGCGCCAGCTACGCGCCTATCTACACGGGTATGCGGAGGAACTGCGGCCTGGCGAAGGTCTCGGCGCCAAGGTCGAGAAAGCGAACTGGCAAGGCTTGTGCGCCTTGTTCCGTGAACTGCGTGGAATCGGACTGGACGCCTTTCCCAGCTTCCCCGAGTTCGACACGCTACACCATCTCGGCAACGCCTGCCGGCACGGCGAAGGCGCCTCGGCGATAGAGCTGACGCAGCGGTGCCCAGGCTGGTGGGCGGCCTATACGCCGATGCCGCTTGAGTTCGGCCCGTTGATGCCGCCGAAGCAGACGGTCGCAACAATGACCGTGCCGGTCGAGCGGATCGAGGGCTTTGTCGCTGCAATTGCCAGCTCTTGGGAAGACGCCACCTACATCTACCACGAAAGCCTTGTGCGAACGGATCCCATCCTCGAGCGGCGGCTCGCCCGCGAGCGCGTGGAGGGCGTCTGGCTACCCATGGACGAGGAGCATCGCCGATGAGTCCGCCTGATCCGACTCAGGTCGCGGCGCTGCTCGATCTTTGGCGCATCCCGAGTCCAGGTCCCGACAAACTTTTCTCCTCGCCGCACTTCGTCGCGCTACGCGACCTCTGTGCCGAGCGTTTCGGTGGTGGAAAGGCGCCATTCGCGCTGAGCACGGCGCTTCGCGGCCTGGGGCTTCCCTGCCAGCTGCCTGAAGGCAAGGAGCATCTCGCGCTCGAAGTCGAGAAGGCAGCGACGACACTTGAACAGACGTTCTGCCAGAAGACGGCGGGGCCGCGCAGAGCAGCAAGCCATATCTTCGACGCAGCGCAACCATGTACGCAGCCTCGCGCGTCACGCAGCCGGAGCACTTGTGCGGTTAGCTGCACAGCCCGCGCGCCTACGCGCAGATATCCTCGCCGATCTGCTCGACCAGGGCGCTCCGATAGTTTGATCGGAGTGCGCTATCCTTTCAGGTATGCACGGCCGCCTGAAATTTTGGTAACGAGTACAAGAATCCGCCTCTCGTTGTTGAAAGCCCTGGAATCTCATCGGTCATAATACTATCACGATTGTGCATTCTACCAGAGCCTCTAACGATTCCCAAGAATTATATTTGACATGATTGTGGAGTTTAACGATATCCCTCCCGCCGTAGCACCTTGGACACAAGAGACTGCGAGCAATTCAGCCGCTCTGCAATTTCATCTTGGCTCAGCCCTTTTTTATAACACGAGATGATATTCTCATCGCGATTCTGACGTCTTTCAGTTGGCGAATTACCAGTCGGACGAAACGTTGATGTTTCCATCAAGCCTGGACCGATAAACTGATGAACGACATTCTGGCCATCACGGCCTACCGCCCTTATCTTACCTACGCCGGTTCGCTTGTTCACCGAAAATGAAAACTCGGCAACCCTTCGATTGTCAGAAAGCGACTCCACGGCCGCCATTACATCGGCCCTGAGATCGCCAACGCTTGATAACGAAACGAGCGAGCGTTGGAGTTTCAGAGGTTTTAATGGCCTCAATGGCTTTGGCGCTGTTGCCATACGAATCGCTCCCTCGTAGCTGGTAATATACCATTACCATCTTTTGGTGACGTCGCATAGGGCTTAGCCAGTCCAAGTTGTCGATGCTTGCGCTGAGATGGAGTGAGTTCAGCCCTTTCCTAGGGGGAAGTCGGTCTCGTTCCGACCGCGCGGGACCGCCGCTGCGCCGCAATCCCCCTCCACCACCGGCTTCGCCGGCGGCGCCCGCTTCGCCCGGGAGGATTTAGGTCACCCTGCCTTCGGCGCCGCCTTCGCCGCCAGCTTGCCCGAAATCCCATTGACGCTCCCCATCGCATGCGCTTCCGTCCCTGTATGCCGCAGCCCTGGGGTCGGTGCGATAGCCGGCCAGCGACGGCGTTGGGCGCCACGGCCCCATTTGAGCGAGGCTCATTCGGCAAAGTACATGCAGCCACCGCTGAGGCCGCTGACGGCTTCTAAATCCTCAGGCGTGCGCACCGCGCATGCCAACACCAGCGAGGAGATATCGGGCATTACCGTCTCCATCTGACGCAGCACCTTGTCCCCGAGTTCGTCGCGCCGCTCGGCCCAAGGTTGGCCGCCGACGAGGCGGAACGTGACCGCAGGCACATAGATGTAGAAGCTTCGCCGCTCGTCGGTCGGCGTCAGCGTGCGATCGAACATCGACGCGCTAGCCGCCTAGATCGCGTAGCCGGAACGGTCGACGTGCATCGTCTGCTTATGCTGGGCGCGCGCCACCATGACTTTTTGATGGAATGTTGTGCGAGAAAGTAGTACGCTGTTTGCGGTTTAGGAGATGTCGGCCGACCAGCGCTTGCAAGGGGGAATTAAATGACACTGGATGCGTCTGAGGCGGAACAGGTTGAAACCGCTTGGTCTTTCTTAACCCCAGGAAGCTTCATAAAGGCGGCAAAGAGCGCCGACCCCGCATTTCGGTTTGCACTAGTTGTAGCCGGAGTACTATCAATAGTCGCTGCGTTAGATAAATTTGGTACCAGCTATGCGACACTGGTTTTTGGCTTTATTGCCATTATAATAATGATGGTCATTTTTGTCATATTTGCACAGATCCCAAAATTGCGTGCTCCATATTTAAATAGTGCCGCAGCTAAGTTTGTAACTATCGTATTATATGTCCTGGTATTGCTTGTTACATTGTTAGGGAGCTCGCTTTTTTTTAACGCACCGTTGCCGTTCAGGTCTTGGGTCGTTGCAGAGATGGGGTTGAGCAAACTCGAGTCAATTCAGAATTCGCTTAATCTACTCAATGCGAGTATTAGTCAGGAGACAATTTCGGGCTGCAGCGGCAAGAAAAAATTCCGATCAGAATTGTATGCTCGAACGATTACGATCCATACGATCACGCTTCGATCGACAGGAGCAAAGGGAGAAGAAAAATCTCGGGCGACTGTTACAGTTAATGGCGAGAAAATTATCAGTCCTGAAGTTATTACCGGACAAAATACGAATTCTAATGGTGAAACTAATTTTCCTGTACTTGGATCTTTTGAGGTTAGCGCAAATGAACCCTTTGCAGTGATGATATCCGGTGGGCCGGACGGCAATGGAAAATGCAATACCTTGGACGTTACATTATTAGTTCCTGTTATTAGTTAGGTTTTTTCATTATAAAGGTTAATCATGTTATTGATAAATGACTAAATGTACGAACATGTTAGAAATGCACCACTTGAGATTATGGGCTCCGTTGTTGGCGATTTTTGGCTGTGACTACTCATATTTAGTCATGAAGTAGCGATCACAATGTGAGGACATGTCATTTTGGCGCCAAGTTAGAGGCAGCCTAGCCGCTGCGCTAAATTTGCTGCGCAATTGCCCCCTCCGCTTCGCGCAGAGCAAATCTGTAGCGCTCGACCCGCCTTCAGCACCGCCTTCGCCGCCAGCTTGCCCGAAATCCCATTTACACTCCCCACCGGATACGCCGCCGCCCCGGTAAGCCACAACCCCGGAATCGGCGTGCGATAGCGGGCCAGCGACAGCGTTGGGCGCCACGGTACCAGCTGCGCGAGGCTCATGTCGGCATGGTACATGCTGCCGCCGGTGAGGTCGCTGACGGGTTCGAGACCCTTGGGCGTGCGCACCGCGTGGGCCTGCGCCAGCGAGGCAATTTCGGCATCACCGTCTCCATCTGGCGCTGCACCTTGCCGCTCAGCTCGCCGGGCCGCACGGCCCAGGGCTGGCCGCCGGCGAGACGGAACGGGACCAAGGGCACATAGATGTAGAAGCTCTGCTGATCGTCGGTCGGGGTCAGCTTGCGATCGAGCATCGACGGGCTCGCCGCCCATATCAGCAGGTCGTGACCCTGCCGGCCGGCGGCGGCCGGCGACGAAATCCTGCACTGCGGCGCGATCGGGCGGGCCGATCAGCGTCGACGTCGGCCGCATGAGGTCGGCGCGCGCGGTCAACATCCATCGAAGCCTTGTGCCGGACGAGCAGGTCGACGCGGCCCGAAGCGACGTTGGGTACACGGGGAAGCGCGGAAGAATCCGCTGTCCTGTCGTGACTCTCAGGCTTTTCTGCGGTCGTAGTACGGTGATCATTGCACCTGTCGCCGGAACTCCAGCGAACCGGTGCCACCCGCCCGCGGTAAAATGACTTGAGCGCTAGCTATTCGAGCTGCAGCAATTTATAGCGGCGATGAGGTGTGCAATGCTGCTCTAAAGTGATGTTGGATGACGGGGGGCTCCGTGAGGCTTGAATCGATTAAGATTGAGAAGTTCAAACGTATCGATACCATCGACTTGCCTCTCGCCGATCTCAACATTCTCGTCGGAGCCAACGGAAGCGGAAAATCATCGATACTGCAGGCGTTGCACCTTGCATCTTGCCTGATGCGCCAGGCCGACCGAATTCGAACAGGTGCAACGGCGATGGTTCGCGTCGCGGACCTCGACTATCTGCCATCGGACGAGTATTGGCGGCTCGGCCACGGTGCCCCTTGGGGTAACAGATCGGATAGCCCGTCGTCGAAGGTGTTTTTCTTTTTCCGAGACAATGACGGTGCCGAGACCGCCGCGCACCTCGAAATGCGATCCGCGCGGAACGCCGGCATATCGGTCCAAGGAGAATTGCCGGAGGTGGTCCGACCTCAATTTCGCGGTGTGGAAACTTTCTTCAGCGGATTCATTCCTGGGATATCCGGCATCCCCAATGTCGAGCAAAAGAACTCCAAACGCGTCGTCCTGAAAGCCTGCTCGTTCGGAGATTCGAACGTTTACCTTCGCAATGCGCTCGATCTCCTGTCGCCCGAGAACCTTGCACAAATTGAGGTTTGGCTCGAACCGCTCCTGGGACCGATCAAGCTGAGGGTGAACTTCGACGAAGCGGAGGACTTCGACATTCATGCAGAAGCCGAGATCAGTGGCCTCTCGATGCCACTCGAATTACTGGGAACAGGCTTTCTACAATTAATTCAGATATTTTGCTACATCTTGCTGTTCAAGCCAAAGATCCTGCTGGTCGATGAGCCCGACATTCACCTGCACCCTAGCGTCCAGGAAAAGCTAGCAGCGAGCCTGCTCGAGATCGCGCGTGGGCAGGGCATCAAGATCGTTATGACGACGCATTCGCCGTTCATCGTGAGAGGCGCGCCGGCGGACACGAACGTCGTCTGGCTGGCAGACGGCCGGAAGAAGACGGAAGATCGGTCGGTTGTCGAGCTGGCATTGGGGTGGGGTGCCTTTGGCAAAAAGGTCATAGTCGTCAGCGAAGACGCGAAGAATGAATTTTTGAAGAAGCTGATCCGTCAGTGGCCAGAGATCGAGCGTGCGGTAACCGTCCTGCCTGGCCGAGGATATCGGCACCTGCTGACCAAAGACGAGGCGATTGAGCTGCGAGCCTCTCTCGGCAACAAGTTCAAGCTATTGGTGCATCGTGATCGGGACTCGCTCACCGACAATGAAGTCATTGCGTTGAAGGCCGATTACGCCAGCGATGGCATCCGCCTTTGGTTCACCGATCAGTCTGATCTCGAGGCCGAGTTTTGCGATCCGGGCTTTCTTTCGTCACTGACGGGCGAAGCGATAAACACCTGCGAGGAGTGGATGGCGGAGGTCTTGGCCCAAAATCAGGCTCCCATCGGCGAGCAGTTCGCCGCGCAACGCGCCGCGCACAACAGAGAACTCCACGAGGCTGGCGGCAGCCCGCTGAATGCTGATGTCTGGGCAGCGTTCCAAGGCCGGCCCTTAAAGGGCGCTAAGGGGAAAACGGTATTCAAGCAATTGAAGAATAAGGTACCGGGCAACAAATTCTCGGAAGCGACGGTGCTTGGCCACGCCGGCTACCCTGAGCGCGCAGCGAGTCTCAAGGCCAATCTAGAAGATTTGCTGGCGTAGCAGATGCTTTCCGGGGCATCGTACGCGCCGGTCGAAAACCGAAAAGGTCGCACTGTGAATACCCTTCCGGGCAATGCACCCGTTTACAACGTGTGGGCCGATTTACCGCGATTGCAGAATGTGGAGATCGTCGGCGCCGGCCTGGGTGATTACTTCACTCCTATGAATGTAGTTACAGCAGATGGCTGCAAACAATGTCTGCTATCAACTCAACGATTCCCATTAGCAAATCGCCGTCAAAATGGCGCGAACCGGATGTAGAGCGGGGAACCAGAAGTGACCTAAGTCACCCATCCTTTACTCGGCGCTCAACGATGCGCCGTCCAATCGGCCGCACGGTGGCGCAGGCAGGCGCGCCTTCCCTGTCCGTGCCAACCACCGTCATCTCGATGATGCCGCCTTCGCCCGCACGATCCAGCAGGTCTTGCTCCAGGTCGTGGATGTCGATCTTCATCCGGCGTGCCCCTGGCGAGGAAGCGTCGCCGGCATATTGGCCGACCCGGATATAGACGAATCGCCGCGCCGGCCCTTCGCGCCGTACCTGGTCGCCGAAGAATTTGGGCCCCGGTGCCATGCGGATCGGGAAATCGAAGATCAGCGGCTCGCCCGCATGCGAAGATTTCGGATCGAGCGGACTGTCGTCCTTGGCCTGAAGGCTGTGGAGCACGCCGGCGACCGGCTGCTCGATCACGATCCGCATGCGAATCTCGGTCTGGTCTGCGCGCGCCATGCGCGTTGATAGCGTGATGAGGACGGCGCCTGAAGGCTTGATCCGCAGCGTGCCGCGAAACCCGGCCCCTCGGCGGCCTCGGCCGCATCCCGATCGGAGGGCCGCTTCGGGCACCGTTGCCCTGCACGCGGAACGGCCGCGAGCATTGCGGGTGTTCCGGCTCCCCGAAAAGATCGGGAAGCCGGCGATGGCTCGAAATGCCCGGCATCCTCAAGGCCTCCGCCTCCGCGCCGGGACATGATCGCGCGCATGTCCCGGACGTCGCGTCGGGATGACGCGACGATCACGCGCCGCGTTGGAAAAGCCTCGGCAGCAACATGCCCGTGCGCCTGCGATAGCGGACATAGACCTCGCCGAAGGTGGCGATCAGGTCGCGCTCCTCGAACTGGATGGCGACCAGCATGAACGCGGACATCCCGGTCGCGAGCAGCAGATGGCCCAGCGTCATGGTCGGGATCGCCCAGAAGGCGAGGAAGAAGCCTAGATAGAGCGGATGCCGCACCAGCCGGTACAGCCACGGGGTGTAGAAGGTCGGCGAGGCCTCGATCCTGTCGCACCAGTGGTTCCACGCCTGCTTCAGCCCGAACAGCTCGAAGTGACTGATCAGGAAGGTACTGACGAGCACCAGCAGCCAGCCGGCCGCGAACAGCGCCCAGAGCATCGCAGCGGCGACGCCGCTCGTCGTCCAGACGATGCCCGCAATCGGGTGCCATCCGGCGAACAGGAGGATCAGCGCGAGACTCGCGGCGAGGACATAGGCACTGCGCTCGACCGGTGAGGGCACCAACCGGGTCCACCACCGCTTGAACCACGGGCGCGCCATGCTGCTGTGCTGGACCGCGAAGATCAGGATCAGCACGAGGTCGATCGCCGCGGCGGCGAGGGCGGGCCTCGCGCTGCCGCCCTGATCGACGTCGTACGGCACGATCGCCAGTCCGCTGAGAAAGGCGATCAGATAGACGAAGGTCGCCAGGAAGACGACGTAGGCGATGGCACTGAAGGCCAGCATAAGGATGCGTTTCATGGTGTTGCTCCCATCCCTGGCGGTGGCGGCCGCATTCGGCCGCCACCGCGTCAGGTCAGACGACCGCACCGGTCGAAAGATAGATCACGAACCGGCTCAGCGATCCGAACTGGATCAGCGTGCAGAATGCGGCGAAGGCGAGAGCCGTCGAGCGGCCCTTCAGGGCGGACAGAATTTTCATGGGAACCTCCCGGTCAAATATGTCAAAAATAGAAGAAGGGATCGAGCACCCGGACCTCGGTGATCCGGTTCACGGGCAGGCCGTTGCGTTCGGCCGTGATCCGGATCGATTCGGGGTTGGGCGCGTCATAGATGCAGAAGCTGTTCTGCTTGTCGGTTGAGACGAAGCTCTGGACCCAGTTCACGCCATCCACGGCGTTGCGGTCGACCACGCCCAGGCAGGCGCCGGCACCGTCCGCGTTGCAGGGGATGTGGAGACCCGAGGAAAAGGTCCGTTCGACGAGATAACGAGGCATTTACATTCTCCTTGTGCTTGGTTGGCCCGCACAAGATCGCCCGGATCGCCCCGCGCCGCATCGGCTGCATTCCCTATATTGCCGGTCCCGATTCCCTATTTTGGCTTCCCTATTTCCGGTCCGCGGCTTTCCCCGTAAATTCGCCGCATGCTGCTCGAACGGGACGACATCGTGGCGCAACTCGACAGCCTGGCGAGGAATGCCCTCGGCGGGCGCGGCTGCGTCGTCTTCGTCGTCGGCGAGGCCGGCATCGGCAAGACCAGCGTGCTGCGCGCGACTGCCGAACGCCTGGCCGACCGCCCGGCCGACCGCCTGAGGCTGCTGTGGTCCGCCTGCGAAGACCTCAGCACCGCCGAGGCGCTGACCTTGCTGCGCGAACTCCCCGTCGTCGATGGCGACGCGCTCGATCGCGCCACCGACAGCGGATCCCGGCTGGCGCTGTTCGGCGACACATTGGCGCGTCTCGCGAACGCTCCGACCGTGCTGCTGATCGAGGATCTGCACTGGGCCGACGACGGCAGCATCGATTTCATACGCTATATCGGCCGCCGCGTGGCCGATCTGCCGCTGATGCTGATCGTCTCTTCGCGCAACGAGGACCAGGGCGCGCGGAGCCGGCTGGCCCGGGCGGCGAATGATCTGCCGCCGACGATCCGCCACCGCTTCGACCTCGCCCGCCTGTCGCCGGTCGCCGTCGGCAGGCTGGCGGCGGCGCGCGGGCTGATCGGTGCGGCGATCCACGAGGTCACCGGCGGCAACCCGCTGCTCGTCGCCGAACTGCTCGCGGCGGGCGGCAAGCGCTCGGCCTCGATCGACGATATCGTCGTCGGCCGCGCCGATCGCCTCGACGAAGCGGCGCGCGGCTTCCTCGATTACTGCTCGATCATACCGCGCCGCGTCTCGCTCGAGCAGATCGAGGAAGCCGACGTCCCCGACGCGGTGATCGCGGCCTGCTGCGAGACCGGGCTGCTGCTCGTCGACGGCACCGGCCTCGCCTTCCGCCACGAGATCACGCGCCGCGCGGTCGAGGATGCGCTGTCGCCGCTGCGCCGCGCGCAGCTGCATCGCCGCGAGCTCGCGCGGCTCGACCGCGCCGGGGCCAGCGCTGCGCGCCGGCTGCACCACGCGATCGGCGCCGGCGATCGGGCCCGGGTCGAAGAGCTTGCGCCGCTCGCCGCCGCGCAGGCGTCGCGCCTGGGCGCGCACCGCGAAGCCGCCCATGCCTGGGCCGCGCTGCTCGAGCGCGAGGCGCCTGCGGGTGATCCCGGCCAGTTCGAGCTTTATGCCTTCGAGCTGCACGTGACCGGCGAGATGGCGCGCGCGATCGCCTGGCAGCAACATGCGCTGGCGATCCATATCGAGACCGGCGACCGTCTGCGCCAGGGCGACAGCCTGCGTTTCCTGTCACGGCTCCATTACCTGAACGGTGAGCGCGGCCGGGCGGAGGAGAGGGGCGCGCAAGCCATCGCCATTCTCGCCGACTATCCGACGACCCCCGAACTGGCGCTCGCTTATGCCAATCTCGCGCACCTCGCCATGCTCGCGGACGACGCGGCGGAAGCCGTGCGCTGGAGCGAACAGGCGATCCCGATCGCCCGTCAGCTCGGGCGCGACGACATACTGGCGACCGTGCTCAACAATTACGGCACCGCGATCCAGTATGAGGACTTCGATCGCGGTCTCGGCCTGCTCGACCAGAGCATCGCGCTGGCGCGCCGTTCGGGAAGCGAGGAGCATGTCGCGCGCGCCTATACGAACAAGGGCTGGACGCTGATGCAGGCCCGCCATCTGGACCAGGCCGTCGCGGTCCAGGACGAAGGCATCGACTATTGTCGCGAGCGCGATCTGGAAACCTGGGTCGACTATATGACCGGCGGCAAGGCGCTGGCGCTGCTCGACCTCGGCCGCTGGGACGAGGCCGAGCAGCTCGCCCGTCTGGTCGTGGTCGATCGCGGCAACACCCACCTCATGCGCAATCCCGCGGTGCGGGCGCTGGCGCAGCTGCGGATCCGGCGCGGACATGACGATCCCGAACCCCTCGTCGCCGAGCTGCGCGCGCACATGGAAAACGGCCGCGAGGCCCCGCGTTTTGCCGGCATGGCGCTGATCGTGGCCGAGCGCGCATGGACCGACGACGCCGCGACGGACGATGCGCTGGCGCTGCTGGAGATGGCTGCGCGCCTGGCCGCCGCCGCCAGCTCGCCCTGGGATCGCGGGGCGCTGTGGACCTGGCAGCAGCGTCTCGGCGCGTCGGTGCCGCCGCCCGCCGGACTGACCGGCCATCATGCCGCGCTCGCCGCCGGAGACGTCGCCGAAGCGGTCGCCATGTGCCGGGCGCGTGCGATGCCGTTCGAAGAGGCCATGATGCTGATCGCGGGCGACGCCGGGCAGGCCGCCGCCGGACTGGCGATCCTCGATCGCCTGGGCGCGGCGGCCACCACCGCCCGTGCGCGCGCGAACCTCGGCGCGCGCGGACTTCGCCGCGGCGCACGCGGGCCGCGTGCCTCCACGCGGTCCAACAGCTTCGGCCTCACCCGCCGCGAGCTCGACGTGCTGTGCGCGATCGACAAGGGCTGGACCAACAAGGAGATCGGCGAGCGGCTGTTCGTATCGGCCAAGACGGTCGATCACCACGTCTCGGCCATTCTCGGCAAGGTCGATGCCAGGACGAGAGGCGAAGCGGCGGCGGTGGCACGATCGCACGGACTGATCGATTAGGCGCGTCTGTGGAGCACGCCGACCGCCGGACCCTTGTCGAAAAAGCTGGCCATCGCCGCATGTTCGTGCTATGTTCCACGCAGCGAGAGGTGGGAAAAGCGCATGACTGTAAATTCAGCGGGAAAACGTGAGGGGCGGATGCGCGCCACACCCGATGCGACCGGCACGCCGGCCGGCCGTGGATGGCGCTGGCCTGCATGCCGCTCGCGCACCGCCGCTCCGCTGATAATACAGCGAGAATACAGCGAAACGGTCCGGAAGGTGGCCGCGCGGATCGGGTCCGGCCACCCGGTTCGGGCGAGTAGTTCGGCGCCCCGCCGAATGGGACTCCCCTCCACGCCTTCGTGGAGGGGTTGGGGGTGGTGTCCAGACCGGATAGAGTGGTTACAGAATTGACCGATTAGGTGGGTGACAGTTCTCTGTCGGCGATTGGAGATCGCCGATGTCGTGGCAAGAGAGCTGTGCAATGGATGAGAGAATGAAGTTCATC